>Ga0078894_10000529_pt1 | contig 26694 bp, 25 predicted proteins | sample LauGreSu1BDMLBSD_2_FD_67506 | JGI IMG/M metagenome (GOLD analysis project Ga0078894, IMG submission 67506) | Freshwater lake microbial communities from Lake Michigan, USA - Su13.BD.MLB.SD (version 4) (version 4) | ecosystem: Environmental > Aquatic > Freshwater > Lake | place: Lake Michigan... | reverse complement strand
AAGGAGTTGGAGGGTTCCATCCCTGGTATCCGCATTGGCAAGGTGCAGGGGCCGAAGGCGCAGCTCTCCGCCGACTACGATTGCACGATCTGTATGCTGCAGACAGTGGCGAGTCGTGAGTGGGCAGTGGATGCCTTCAGCAGCTACGGGTTTGCCATCTTCGATGAGTGCCATCATCTGGGGGCCGAACACTTCAGCAAGGCACTCATGTCCATTCAAGTCAAACACATGCTCGGGCTCTCTGCGACACCAGATCGCCTGGATGGGCTTGACAACGTCTTTCTGTCGTATCTGGGGCCAGTACGCTATCAGATTCGTGTGCGTGATCCGGATGAGTCTGTAGAGGTGCGCGTTTTACGGTTTACATCGGCGGATCCAGCCTATGCCAATGAGCCAGTGGATTGCCGTGGAGAGATCTCCCGCCCCAAGCTCTGCAATCAGCTCGCTGAGTATTACCCGCGCACCAAGGCGATCAGTGATGAGTTAGAGCCGTGTCTGCACGAGGGGCGGCAGCTGCTGATTCTGTCGGATCGCCGGGGGCACCTGCAGGAATTTGAGAAAGAGTTTCGCAAGCGGGGGTTTGACTCAATTGGCTACTATGTGGGTGGCATGAAGGCGAATGCGCGCGACGATTCATCTACGAAGCAGATTGTTCTGGGAACCTTCACACTGGCAGCAGAGGGGATGAACATTCGGGCGCTGAACACAATTGCTCTCGTGACACCGAAAAGTCGGATTGAACAGGCCGTGGGGCGTATCTTCCGCCTGAAGAAGGAGGAGCGCACCTTCCAGCCGGTTATCTTTGATATTATAGATGCACCTCACGATGTCTGTGTACGTCAGTATCGCAAACGTCGTCAGTTCTACAAGCAGTGTGCCTACAAGATCAAAATGATTCGGGGTGCAGTGGATGCAGCCGATGGGCCAATGGATGACAAGGAGGAGGGGCCTGCGCCTCTACCTGCTGGTCCACTCTTCAAATCTTAGTTGGCAGTGCTGATACCGTAATAGTCCCATGACTTCAGGTCACAGATAAAACCTTTGTCCATTTCGCGAAGGTGGTTCAAGAGTTCGAGAGCCAAGCCTGTGCACACTTTTGTTGGCGTGAGCAGCATACAGCGGATCTGGCGCCCCTCGAACTCCTTAACTTTTCGTGCAAATACAGAGTTCCGATAGATCTGCATGATATAGTCGCTCATCTTGTCGGTATCCTTCTTTGCTTCAATGATCATCACGTGCTTCTCAAATATCTCCACTACATCAAAGGGCGGTGTCTTGTCACTCTCTCCAATAGACCATGTCTTGTTCTCATGAATAGAATAAGCATCGCCAAGTGCATCCTTCAATGTTGTCTCTTGACGATTTACATACTCTCGTACCATCTCTGCCTCAGAGCGATCGCGTGCCGCCACTTGCGGATCTCGTGCATTAGTTACAGGGATTACTTGCCGAATCAGATCAAAGAGACCGTGTGTACGCACATCTGTCATATTCAGTCGGTCCTTTGTAGTGCGAGTGGATGGAATACCAGCTGGATCCCCTGTAACACTCACAATTGCTAAGAATGGATTAAAGTCATTGTGATTTGACTCTCTCTCATAGAGGGCTTGAGGTGTAACCCGCATTAGAAGACGCCCGTGCATGTACAGCATGACACCACTAGACGACATGTTGCGCCTATAGAATTCAGATGTGTCATTATTTGCCTGATTAAGGCGATAGTGGCGTATGCCAATAGTAACTGCAGGATAACTCTCTGCTAGAGCCTGAGTAAACTCTATCTGTTTATTCACCAGTGTCTTCTCTTGCGGCAACACAGGTGCAATAATCTCACCATTTATCTTGAAACTAATGGCACGTGTTGCATGATTCATCAGAGGATGGAGTGCATAGGTTACACCCATCTGCTCTTTGATTTTCTTTATGATTGTCTCAAGGTTTGGGCGAGAAGAGCGTCTTCCTCCATAAAACCACATCTGGTTATCTGACACATACATTACCACAGTAAGTCCACTGGGAAACGGGTGCTCAGACACATCTACCTCCTGAAGATTCATGCGAATGCTCCACGGTGCATCAATGCGATATGCAACAGAAGATCCAGGAGGGCGACTAATCATATGCCAATCGCCTGCCTTACGATCTGGGCAACAGAATGCCAACACATTCTTGATTCCCATGCCGTGCTCATTAAGTCCTACACGCTTGCTACGTGAGAGTGACAGTGACCCTGGGATATCATCCCGCGGGATAGCAGGTCCACTATCACTGATTTGAATCCGGAAACCGGACTCTAGCATGGTGATAGTCAGATGGATATGGATATCACTGGTTGTGGTAGCGAATGCAGCGAACGAGTTATCTGTTAACTCCTTCAATGCATCTGGTAGCTTCTCAACGGTGTTGTTGCGGATACTTGCCCACTGCTCATCTGCGCTGGGTTGGAGAAGTGTAATCTCTGTCGTACTCATCGTTGTATTGTCGGGGCCTGGTGACCTGGTGTGTCAACTTTAGTGATGGCGGCGACCTGTCTTGCGACCACGACGACTACAGTTCTTTTTTGAACGGCTACGGCGACCACCACCCTGGCATGTACGACCATAATCAGACCGATCCAGATATGTGGCAGAGGGTGACTGCACCACACCAGCGGGGCCAAATCCATAACCAGCAGAGTAGCTCACAAGCTCCGCCGGAGCACCGGGGCCTCCACCAGTCTGCACAGAAGAAGGGCATGCGCCACGTGTGATGCCTGCATATACACCATTCAGGGTGTTGTCTAAGACAAAGCCGAACCCGCCTGTACCGGAGCCTCCACCCTGCTGGACCATTGGAGGCTGAGCCATACAACCGCATGCACCACCGGACTGCATTACACCAACAGGATTTACAGAGGGTGCAGTACGCATATCACCATAGCAGTGATCATAGGAAGTGCGTGTTTCATAGGGGGCTCCTGCTGCTGCTACACCGGCGGGTCCAGTAAAGCCCCATGCGCCCCCATGCTGCTGTTTTCTGTGACTCTTACGCTGAGATCGCTTCTTGCTGCGATGTGTCCTGCGAACCTTACGATGTCTGGCCATTCTCTACTTGGACGCAGCGAAAATAGCTCCTGTTGTCGCAGTGTTCGCTGAACTGAGTGCAATAATCTCCCATTTCTCAAACTCAGGAGTCCATTGCACTTCCACAAATGGTCTGCCACCCGCAGACCTCAGATCACTGGAGACCTGGAAACGTCGGATGAGAGCACGCCCCAACAGAATACCATCTACCGCTGCCAGTGACCATTGATCGGGCCCAGCCTCTTTAATGGCGATTGCAATGAGTGGGCCTACATGCTTCTGGACAAGTAGTGGAGGCGGTGATCCCTTCCACTGGATATTCTTCTTCGGTTCTGCTACTGCTGCTGCAGAAGTAGCCGGACCCTTCTCTTCCAACCAGTACAGGCGCTTCTGACCAGCAGTATCCTGTTGCAGATCCCATGAGCCATCTGGGCGTACAGAAGCCAGTGAGGTCCATGCAGCTGGGCCCACCTCAATACCCGAGATCATACGTGGATCGGGGGTGTAGTGATGTTTGAGCCACTGCTGCACGAGAGACCAGCGCTGCGTGAAACTCTTCTGCTCTTGCAGACGGGCCCCCTTCCACTGGATCACATCCTCAATCCAGAGACGCCGTGCTGCTGGGCTCAGTGTCGCAGCAAAGACCGTAAGACCTGCGGCTGGACTCACAAACTGACTATCCACACGGAGACGCAAAAGGGCGACTCGTGGATTCCCGCTAGGGCCACCCTGTACATAGACACAGGCCTTGTGCTCGGGCCAGATCACCAGAAGACCCGTACGGCTGCGATCCGACGGGCGCTTCAGGGCAAACCAGATATTCCGCTTCAGAGCTGCAAGATGCTTACTCTGAAATGGCATTGCAATGCGGCGATCCTGTTCAAGGGCCGCCAGGAGGGTCGCGGTCTCTGTAGGCTGAAGACTCGGTAAGCGGAGATCATCACCCCATGTCTGCATTTTAGTCGGAATGGCCGTCATTAGTATACTCAGTGGCACTCTTCTTTAGATTGTTTTGCTTTACTATAGTAGAGATGCCTGCACCAAAAGATGCATCACTGTCTACGGATCATTATCTGTATGAGTGGATCTATAATCCGCTGTCAGAGAAGTTGTGTTTCCTGAACCCTAATCATATCACCATTGTCTGTTTTCTCATGGTATTTCCCATTTTATACGGCATTCGAAGTGGATGGGGGCTACCGGCGTTGCTTGCTCTAACATTCGTTCGGCAGTCCCTAGACTGCCTGGATGGTGCAGTGGCTCGTTCCTGCAATAAGAGGTCGCGGCTCGGTGCAATCCTTGACATGACAGAAGATGTAATGTCAATTGCTGCTATTGGCCTCTTTGTTGTCTACATGTTGCGCCGTGGATCTATTGTATTGACTGCAGCAGCAGCTGCATTCTTTCTGTTCATGCTGATCGGATTCTCCCGTCATCTGGTTGCCACGTGGCGCGGTGAGGAGCTAGAGTACAACAAATGGGAACGTCTCTTCCATGATAACACGGTTATTGCTGCACTGGCGGGTATCGTAGCCATTCACTGGGCTCTTAGAAAGCAGTGAGGGTATCCGCCTCCATGCCATCATAGGCAAACACACTGTTCCCGATAAGTGCACCGCCATTCTGCGCCATATCGGGGCCAAATGGCTGCTGGGCCGCCGCAATGTTCGCAGGGGCCACCATCTGTGAAGCGCGACCACTGGGTACATCGGTCACTGTCAGTGAAGGCACCTGTGCGGCGGGCTGGTGGAAGCTCTGCTCAGGGCGACGGAGTGTGTCCTGGAAGTTGGCGGGGGCCTTGCCATCCTCCGTTACAGCCTCCTGCTGCGTGCGCTGAACGGGGCGCTGCGTGGGCTCCTTCGTACGCATCTCTGCCTCTGTCTGACCGGCCACCTGGGGATATGTCTCCTCCTTGAGAGGCTCTATTAAGGGGGCAGCACCGGCAGAAGCAACCATACCGGCAATGACAGGAGCGGCTACCTTCTTTACAGGGCGCTTGGAGGCAGACCACCACTGGAAGGCAAAGAAGGCAACAACAAGTACGAGCACTAGGCCGATGACAAGGGGGTAGTCCATGACTCTAACAGCCGGATGCAAATTACGTTCACTCCTAACGCGATATTTCCCGGCCTATTTACAGATATGGCTGCACCCTCGCTCCAGCAGATCGCTATCACAGAACTCGCCGGTGGTGCTACAGCACAGAGCTTCCTACGCTTGGCCGTGCGCCTGGCAACAGAAATCAACAAGGTAGCGGATATGAAGGGCTCCATGAAGCTGGCACAGGTGCAGGGTGTACTCCGGATGGCACTGGCGGAGCCGGTTGTGCGCGAGAAGCTGTCGGGCGAGGTTCTCTCTGTCTGTGAGTCCATGATTGACACGGTGGTCCCTGAGGCGATTACGCTGGTTGTGCAGGCTAGCCGTGGTGAGATCAGTCTCAAAAAGCCCACTGTTGGCTGCGTGGCTTCGCTTTGTGGTCTCTTTTGCCGTGCGGCGGTTGCAGCGGCACCGCTTGTTCTTCCACCTGCACCTGTCTCTGCACCTGTCCCTTCTCCTTCTGAGGGTGCGGCTGCGGTGCCTGTTGTGACTGATGCTGCTGAAGCCCCTGTGCAGGAGGCAGCTGAAGCCCATGTGCAGCCACAGGAGACAGCCGACGCCAAGCCGGCCGACCAGAGCCCTCTCCCTGAGGAGTCCAAAGAGTCATCTGTATCCCAGCCCGAGGAGACCACTGAGCCACCTGCTGAGGCGAACTAACCGCGATACAGTGTGCCGGTGGAGCAGTAATGTCAGGTCTAGGAAGCCAGCGTGTTGCACCCACAAGCTCCCATACATCAAATCGCTCCTCTACAGAGGACCACTCACCCAGAAATCCAGGCCACATATATGTCGTGATTTCTGTGTGTATTGCATCAGGTGGTGGCATAACACCTCCACCAGAACCGTATATGACATCCATTGCTATACTATAGCGGGGAATGCCTTAGATCTTCTGATAGCGCTGAATCTGTACACCTTCGCGGCAGACAGCATCTTGTGTCAGTGTGCCGTCTTCTGACCACTGACGATAACGCCCCTCTGCTACACCGCCCTTGTACGCGAACTCCTCTGCAATCTGCCCATTCTGATGCCAGCGACGGTATGGCCCATCACGCGATCCCTGCACATGCGTGAACTCCTCTTTAAGAGTTCCAGAGGGCCACCATCGCCGTGAAGGTCCATGTGGTGTGCCGGTGTGATCATAGTGAATCTCTTCGGATTTCTGACCATTCTCGTGCCATGTCTCGTCTTCATAATAATGTTTCCCCTTTCGGACAAAATATTCACATTCTGGATTGCCATTCTGAAAATATGTGTAACAGCGACCAGAGAGTTCGTCATTGATGTAATATCCAACAGCGGCAATAGCACCCGTTGGCCAGTATGCTTTGTAGAGACCGTCTCGTACCTGTTTGCCCTTCTCAACTAGGATCGTGTAGACTTCGCGGAATCCCGTCTTAGGGTCCACCGCATCAATACAACGGTGATCGGGTGCCCAGAGTACAAAAGGTTCTGGCTGGAGTTCCTCTTGTATAGCATATAGACGGGGTAAGAGGAACTTCGGCATTCCTACAGAGTGACACTAATTTGCACCATCTCGTGATCACGCAAGAGTTCACCGAATGGCTTGTTCAGAATGGCGATACCTGCTGCCTCAGGAGAGCCGCGATGCCCTGACACGTGACGCACTGCTAACTCCTCTGTATAGGTTCCGTAGAACTGATCAATGAGGCCACCAATTGTGACATAATCCAAGCACTTGAAGAACCTACCACTGAAGGGCCCGTCAATGAAATAGACCACATACTCGTTCAGCTTCTCGTGATAGTCAATGCTGATACTGTCAGTGTTGTAGGTGAGATGCACGAACTGCTCCATAAAGGGGCGATTGGCGGGATTCTCATAGGGATCGCCACAGGAAAGGAACTCCATACGGTGGTTTTTGTTTTGACTTGCAGCTGCCATCCTTACACTAGATAAGAGGCCAACGGTTTAGGCTGCAAACTTGACCGCCACAGTTGGCCAGAAACCCGCCAGTACAATGGTTCAGGTGATTGTACTATCTGCAAATGGTGAGAAGCGTGTGCTCAAGTCAACGGCGATTACGGGTGTTCCAACAGGTGAGATGATCGCCAAGGCACTCCGCAAGAAGACGGTGGCAGAGAAGATCGGTGTATGGGAGGGAGAGGAGGCCGATGTGTTTATTCTGTGGGGATGGCGCGATGGCAAGGCTGGCACAGAGAACAAACACGAGTTGCCACCTCCGCATGATAAGGTGCTGCTGTTCGGTGACGCAATTGTCACGTTTCATGAGGATGAGGACGGCGAGACACTGAACGTGAAGCTGGATCAGTGGAACACTTTCTATGATGCAGCATTTGAGGGGTTTGAGGATCTGGGTTCTGAGGACTCAGATTCGGAGGTATCAGAGTCAGATGGTGCAGAGTCGGAGTGTGATGACGGTGATGGAGATGATGATGGATCCGCATCGGGTGATGATACGGATGACGATGATGTTGAGGAGGACGCATCGGGGTCAGAGGCAGAAGAGGAGGAAGAAGAGGAGGATGCAGACGATGATTGCTATGATGATGAGGATGGTGGTGGTGGAAAGCGTCGTGCACCGCGTCGCCGTGCCGTGGCTGCACCGGAGTATCGTCGCATTGATATGGGGCTCCGCAGTCGTATTAAGATGCCAACACCGCCCACCAAGCGTGCACCCCGTTGGCAGACCGCGGCTGAACTTGAGGCTGAGGAGTATTAGGGGGTCAGGCACCAAACTTTACCGGTACCGCTGGGGCCAGAAGGGGGTCACACGATGTCTCTCCGTGAACGAGTAACTGGAATTATTGAGAAGCGCCTGGGTCAGCTGATTGATCCTGACACTCAGCGCTCTCTGGAGCGCGGAATCTACAATGCCGCCCTAGAGGAGGCTGCAAACAAGGGTGTGCGCCGCCATTGGGAGAACCCTGAGTTTGCCGATATCTACAAGGTGATTGCACGGCGCACGGTGGTGAACCTGGACCCAGAGGGATATGTTGGCAATGCCCGGCTCATCCAGCGTCTCCAAGACAAGCAGTTCCCTGCCCATCGTGTGGCATTCATGGGGTCGCGTGAGCTCTATCCTGAGAACTGGCAGGAGTTGGCGGATGAGCAGATGAAGCGGGAGACGTCTATGCTGGAGGGTGATAAGAATGGTGGCAGCGACATGTTTACCTGCAAGCGCTGTGGCAAGTCCAAGACGCGCTACTGGGAGATGCAGACGAGGTCGGCAGATGAGCCGATGACGATCTTTGTTCGTTGCCTGAACTGCGGCAAGGAGTGGCGCGAGTAATCTAAATACGGTGCAGTAGATAGGAGATGCATGCGGCTGTTAAAAAAAGAGCAGTAGGAGATGGAAGGGGCGCTGTTATTGTAGAAGCAGCAGCAGAAGAAGCAGCAGCAGCAGCAGTGCGCAACGCAGATGCATGGGGCGCTGTAAAGGCAGATGAAGATGAAGATGTTGATATGTCAGCACCTAAAAAATTATCTGAAGTATATGATTTTGTTGCAAAAAAAGGTATTAAAGACTTAGAGTCATTATTATCTCATATTGCAACAAATGATGAAGGCATGCTTACACGTGGTGGTGATCTAACGCATGATATTGGTAAATTAATGGATAGGCTTCTACCAACAAGTAAAATATCAATGATTGATTTTATATCGTCACTTTCAGAAAATAATTCTGAAGGAATAAAAAGAGTTCTTAAGATGTATCTTAATAGTATAGAACGGATAAAAAATGATTTCACTAGTTTTCGCCTTGAAAAGTTTAAGCCTATGATCTATAAATCAGATAGTAAAAGTTTGAAATCATTAACAGAGTACCTCAAGGGAAAAAGTGTTACTCGTGTATTTTTAGATGCTCAAACTGGAAATATATTTAATAAAGGTTTTGGGGAAGGTTTTACTTTCATAATGAGTTGTGCATCATTTATTGATGGAGGTAGTAAAATGACACAACAAACGATAGAAGGATATGGTATGACTTATTTAGAAGATCTTACTCCATTTACGTTAAAACATCTATATCCAGATGTTGTACATGTATTAACAAGATTATTAGAAGATGGAGAATATATGAATCATGTACATATTAATTATAAAGGAAGAAAACTAGAAGTATCATGTATAGATGGTATATCAGTAAATGCTGTATGCGAAGCTGTTGGATTTCCTGGTGTACGAGGTGAAGGTATTGCAGGTAGTACAATAAATGTAGCCTCTAGGCCCGCTACTAGTGATGATGATAATCATGTATTAATATTGAAGACAATGACTGATTGGAGTGAATTAGTCTATGTTTTATCATTATTGAAAAAGGGCATAATTGTTGTTTTCATTACAAATGATTGGTTCTGTCTTGCATTAGCTGCACTACTAGGGTTACCATATGTTATTTTTACATTACCATCTGGTTACATTCATTACTATGAGTTTAATCCTGATTTTGGTGAGTTATCTCCAGGTGAAAAAAAGATCATAGCAGACAAGTTAGAAGAAATACGTACAAAAAAATATGATGGTGATTATAAGAAGTTGAGAGAAGAGTTTAATAAAGATGTAAATATTATTAAAACCAATTTGAATACGCAAATGCCATTTAATCGTGTTACTGTCCCACCAAGTATCGTTACAAAATTTGAGAAAGATTGTGCAAATATAATAAAAGATCTTGATAATCTATATGAAGAATATAGTAACAGTAAATTACCATATACAGATGAGTTTTTAAAACAGAATCGTACATTATTACAATCAAATATTATTGATATTATTATTAATAGATTAACTCAACAAGTTAATAAATTACGCATTACATATAAAGCATTTGGTAATAATATGCAATCATTGTTAAGTAACAAAATAAAGGATGGCCCTGATGCTGTAATTCCAGGATTAATAGCAGTATTAAACGATTTTTTTAATAATGATATAGAATTAATGAGAACTACACTAGCAAGTACACTTATTGATACAAACAAATTTGGGACATGGCAAGGGAAAGGCAGTTGGCGTGACATATTCACATCTTATATTAATAACTACCGTCCAGATCTAGACATTGAAATAAAAGGTCCTTCTTGGGATTCATACATAAATATGACCACTCAACTACAGCCATTAGATACTTTTATAGATAAGATTACTATTGGGGCTGGTACAGGTGGTGGGGGGGCAAGTGCTGGTGCAAGTGCTGGTGCAGGTGGTGGAGGTGCAAGTGCTGGTGTTGCTGGTGGAATATGCCCTGGACTTACACCAGTTAGCGGTGGTGCTGGTGGTGGTCCAATATTACATTATATAAATGAAGCGACTAGGGAGCAGTATGATTTAGAGTGTAAGCTAATAACGCCTTCAAAAAGTGCGTTGGCTGCAGCAGCTGCAGCTGCCGTTAGAGCTATGGGTGATGGGGCTTCTGGGGCTTCTGGGGCTGCTGCAGCTGCCGTTAGACCTAGCAGAAAAAGACCACGAGGACCAAACCAGGGGGGTGGAGCAAGATCAGATCCTGTGAATGATCTGATATATGATAAACTACATAAATATACTTCCAAATCATATGATGAATATAGATATAAAGGCTCCTGCGCTCGTGATGTAAAACAGTTATTAGATAATCTGGTAACTGAATATAATTCAACTATATCAAACGATGAACTCGCTACAAAAGTATTTGAAATATTAAAATTATTTGAGATTGATGCATATGAGACTAATATTGGAGAAGAGTACCGGTCAGAAATGTTTATGCTAGAAGAAATGATAAACGAGATTACAGCTGGAACATTTACACTTAAACAGTTTGCTCAATATATCTTTCTAAAAATATTTTACGATGATTATATGATGTTTGTTACAGAAATATTAAGCCCAATACATCTTCGTGTATTTCTACTAAGTATAAACAAGGTCGGCGATTTATTTACACTTGAGGAACTAGAGACTAGGTTACTATCTCCTTCTAATGTATCAACAAATACCACTAGCAATACATATACATCATCCAATACACCTATAACTTTAACAACAGATCAAATAACTAAGATATTAGAAAAGTATGCAAGCCAGCACAGTTCATCAAATCTAGCACCCCAAAAAACTATAACAGCAGAGCAAATAACAACAGTCTTACAGGATCATAAACAAGAGCTAGATGATATATTACATGTACCATCTTCAAATGTACCATCATCAAATGTACCATCTTCAAATGTAACATATACGCCATCTTCTGTATCACTAACGGATGCGCAACTAACACAAATAGTTAATCTCTTATATACTATTACAAATACTTCGTCATCATCAAGTAACAGTAGCAGTATAACTGGTGGTATTCATGTAGGGCAACAGGAAATAACTGTTGGGCAGACAGGTGGTGCACGAAAAACCCGCCGACGCAGACGCCGCCACAATAGAACACGAAAGGCCAACACCGCAGCCGCGGCAAGGCGCAGGCGGACAATCCGCCGCCGTAAATAATGGACTTTCGCCTGGCGACGTATAATGTGAAATGTTTTCCGTGGACATCCACACCAATTAAAGAGATCGTCACCTGGATCACGCGATCAAGTGACGTGGTGGCACTTCAAGAGGTCTGGTGTCGGCATCATGCATGGGCCACTGCATTCGCCGCTGCAGGATGGACCTTTCTGCGCCCTGCACGAGAGCATCACATTATTTCGGTTTTTGGTTCGGGTCTGGCTGTCGCTTGGCGCACGTCAAAATGGCAGCTGCGCGATGCCCGGCAGTATCCCTATCTGTCATCCGTGGGAATTGATGCACTCGTGAGCAAGGGCTGGTTCCGTGTAGAACTTACACACGTGGCATCTCAGAGACCCCTGCGCCTCATTAATACACACATGCAATCGGATTATGAGGTGTGCAATGATATCTGGCGGACTATTTCGGAGCCGGTGCGCATGGGGCAGGCACAGCAGCTGATTGAGTCGGAGCGGCGTCTGTCATCGGTTCCAACACTGATCACGGGTGACATGAATACGGAGATGTGCTGGTTTCCAGAGTGTCGGTGGCTAACACGTCATGCGGGGCCGACATTTGACAAAGGGTCACAGGTGCTGGATCATTGCGCGACATGGGATCCAGATTCGTGGAATCTGATCACACATCGTGTGGGGCGCGAATGCGGAGAGCTGAGCGATCACTGGCCGGTCTTATGGCATCTAAGGTGGCGTGATTCCAAACATGAGAAGAATGGAGTCATCCACCGGGCTTGAAGCACTTGTGATCATCGTGCTGCTGTTCGTTGCATATTTCGCAGCGTGTCAGCCTAAGGCCGATGGCGATGAAGCCGAAAAGAGAGATGCCTGAACTCGCACAGGATGATTATGACAAGGTGCGCGATGCACTGACTCTGTATGGTGAAGATATGTACTGTGATGGGCTCATGCATGGATTCTGTTTTGGGTCACTTGTGGGAGCATTCCTGTTCGGCGCCTATTTAGTCTACACGACACATTAGATCTTCCTGTACGGGTCCGCCTCACGGGGATGTTCATCATCCTCCTCATCTTCCTCATCACTCTCGGGCGTCTTTCGCTCGGGCGTGAGAGGTTTACGTACTGCAACCTCCTCTTCTTCCTCTTCACCCTCATCACCAGATTCATCTGCTGCTGGAGCTGATGCAGCAACCGCAGGTATCGCCATATCCTCCACATGGATTACGATATCCTCCTCGCCGAGTGTCGCCACCTCTACGGGCTTGTTCTCATCAATGAACAGCAGACCGATTCCCGCAGGAGCATCACCGGTCTTCGCCCTCGCCACCACGAGTTTGTTGCGCATCTCACTCACCAGACCAGATTTGGCGATCTTGGCCATCTCCTTGGCACGCTCTGCCGCTGCACGCTCTACAGATGCCGAAGAGGCAGATGGTGCAACCTTGGAACCACCAGCAGCCGTTACTGAAGCCGCCGTCACACGACCGGCTGCCACGGCGGCAATCGCCTCCTTTGTCGCCTTCTCAGCAGCCCGCTGGAGATCACGACGCAGCTCCTCCTTAATAGCCGGTAGCGTAGAATTCTCAATCACATCACTGATACGCGGTTCTAGGTCATCCAGCACCATCTGCTTCAGCACACCCTTCTTCCGCTGGATCGCAATAGTGGCCTCCTCGGCCAGCTTCTTGAGGCGACCGCCCTTATCAACGAAGATATGCGTCGTGTCAATGTCACCGATGATCTCAGGCTTCTTGACCTTAGGATACTGCTTGAACTCAGTCTTGCAGGCCTCAATGATGGTTGTGGGAATGGTGGGCGACTGCTCAATCAGACGATCCAGTTCACCACGGCACTGCTTGAGGAAATGCATGCAGTCGGAGCGCTCATCGGGATGCAGTGAGAGTTCAATGGCGATGAGACGCTGGAACTTGCCCCAGAGGATGGCCGCGCCCTTGTGTGACTCTGATGCAGACGCGTATCCGAGTCTGTTGGCAATCGTGGAGATGATACCGGTGGCGATGGAGAGACCTCCGAGACAGAGCTGCGCGTACTTCTTGTGTTCAGGATCGGTTAGCACGGACTCCATGGCGAAGTTGGCGGCTCCGGTAACCGTACTGAGAATGATCACGGGGAACATGAAGCCCATGTCTTTGCGGGAAAAGACGCGTTCGGTGCGCTCGTGCATCCAGCGATAGCAGACAGCTTTGTCGGCCCACTCTGCCATGAGGTTCTCTATTTCCCGGGTCCAGCCGTTCTGGAATTTCTTTTTCAGGACGGGCGCAGGTGCGACAGCGGCGGTTATCTGCTCGCGTTTTGATGGCGTGGATTCGGCCGCCTTCCCTGGGCTTGGGGGTGTGGGATTAAGCATGTCTCTGGTTTGAACGCAGGATATTTTCGCAGGGGCGGAGTAGAGGGAATATGCCACCTAAACCTAGAGGCCCATCTGTACGATCGGCTAGAGGCGATAGAAGTAATGAACCAGGCATTTCAGCAATACTTGCAAGATTAAATGAGGATGAAAGTCCTAGTAAAGTCTATTTTAGGAATTTAATTGCAACAACTAGGACTGATTTAGTAACTGATGAAGATGGTGCATTAACTACTAGGACATCTCCTGATGAAGATGCAACATATACACTTGCAGATATAGAATGGGTGAAAACTAATTACCCAGGACTTTTACAGGCATCCCCTGCATTAACAAGTGTGATGCCTTTTGGTGGTGCTGCTGCAAGTGCTTCTGCAAGTGCTGGGCGCCCTGCTGCAAGAACTGGAGGCGGTGGTAGTGTTGCTGCCAGTGGTGGTGGTGGTGGGAGTAGTGTTGCTGCCAGTGGTGGTGCAGCTGCACCAAGTTTATTTGCTGGATATAGCCTCGGTGGATTTGGCATACAAAACGCATCAGCTACAGGAGCAGGTGGACAAAGAGCAGCTGAACAGCAAGTCGGCTCAGTTGGTCTTGTAGGCCCCCTGTCTGCATTTGGATTAGAAGGGGATATATTACGGCCTACAGAAGTTGCCGCTGAGGCAAATCCTCCACCAGGTACCCTAGAATTACCTGCACCAACACGTAATGGTATTTTAAGTAGTCTTGGCATTACTCCAGAAAATTATATGAAAGCTGTTACTTCTATTAATCGTATTTTAGAACTTGACAAAGCTGGATATGTGCAACTTGCTCTAGGAGCAGGTGTTGGAGTTGGAACAGTAGCATTAGGGGCAATGGATCCATTAACACTTTTAGCAATTGTTTATTATTCACCATATGCATTAAAATTAACAGGGTCTATTACTGCTAAACTACCTGAATTAACAAAATATATATATAATAAATTAAGACCAATATTAATGCAGTTATATGATCTCCGTAAAGGAAAAGAGGTAGATACGGTATTTAGTTATATTATTAAAGGTGAGGATAAATTAAAGATATCATATGAACATCTTTTAAGCAAACTAGTTATTGCTGATGAGATGAAGGGAGTTAAAGATAGATATGGTAATAATGATTTGTGGACTGCTGCATCTGCAGCACAAGTAGCAAATAATAGTACAATTACATCTGCAATAAGTCTATTTACCTCATATCGTAGACTTGCTATCGCATACCCCAGGCCTACAGGCACTGATGGTGCATCATTAGTAGATGCGAAAGTTGATGCAGATGAATGTAACTTTATAAAGAATTTTTTCTTATTTAACTATTGGTTACACAAAAAATATGCTGCAAGAGCACAATTACGTCTTTTTGCCGGTGCGATTGATGAGTTATTACTAAATCAGATACTAACACTACCACAAAGATCATTCCTTAGTCAACTAGCAACTTTATTTAGGAAACCAGCACCTCTATCATTAAATGCCGCAAATATAAGTCGCATGAGTGCGGGTGGTTCTGATTTTGCTGGCTTGATCAATAAGGAAGACTGGAGAATTATGAATTCTGTTGCTGCAAATATATTAGCAAATTCTGGGATTGCAGTATGTGGTGATTTTATTAGTAGAATGAGAACATGTATGACAGTGCGTGAAGTTGGAGCGGCAGTTATTAGAGTAGCAGAAGGTGGAGAAGCTTTATACGATGATATTGTAGCTAGCTTAACAACATCTGCTGCACCAAATAGGACTGGTGGTGGTGTAAATGCAGAAGAGGCATTGGGGCGTCTAACTAGCAGAGCTATAGATAGAGCTGCACTTCTGCAAGAGCAGGCTGAAGCGGAAGCAGAGAAGAGAGAAAGTGAAGCTGCTGCAGCTGCTGCAGAGGGTATGCTTGGAGGGAATGTGTCATTTGGACCGTTTAATAAAGCTCTGAAGGCTGCACAAGCTGCTGCAGGCGGGGCAACGGCTGCCACAAAAACAGGTTTTCAGGGCGTAGGTATGGGTCTCGGTGGAGGAGCAGCACTTTTAGTTCAGGCACCATTTGCTCCAAGAGCAGTAGGAAGTGCTTTAGCATCAGGTGCAGGGGCTGTTGGTAGAGCCTTACTTTCAGGAGCGCAAGAGGTTGCTGTTAACCCTGCTGTTGCTGGCGCTACAGGAGCTTTTAAGAAACTTGGAGGGAAAGGTGCAGTTAACACATTAGAGCAGGTATTTGTACCGCCTTTTAATTTGTCTAGTGCATTACAAGAAGGTGATGTACCAGGAGGGAGTGCACTGACTACATCAGGAGGGAGTGCACTGACTACATCAGGAGGGAGTGCACTGACTACATCAGGAGGGAGACAAATGAATACATCAGAAGATGTTGCTGCCGCTCTTGTTGTAGAAGAGCAGGCAAGACAAGCAGCATTAGTAGAGCAGGCAAGACAAGCAGCATTAGTAGAGCAGGCAAGACAAGCAGCACTAGCACAGAAACCACCTGCTACAAGCTCAAGACATGGACCAAATATAAGAAGATTCTTTCTTACACCGAGTAAGGTGGGGAAAAAAACATTACCAGGTGGATCCAACGCTCGTGGACAACCACTACCTCATGGTATGTCTCGAATAAATGTATCAGACGCCCTAGTAGCTTCTGGTGTTCCTCAACCTGCTGCGAACGCAGCAGTAGGTATAAAACCAGGAGCAAAAGAACAAGGCGGCGGCGCCCGTCGTACACATCGCTTCCGCCATCGCAAGCTGCGCAACCGTAAAACCCACAAGCACCGATCCACCCACAAACACAAGAAGAGCGGTCGTAGAGTCCGTTTCACACACCGTCGTTAAGCAGCATCTTCCTCTGCCTGCCTCTACGAACAGGCCGCACCGGCACAACATCTACTTGTTCTTTCTGCACACGATCAGTGAGAATGAGTGGACCCTTTGGGTTTGTGGTAATACAGAGAACAATCAGCTCCATCACAAACAGCATGATCACTGCCGGCATCGCATTCCACATCCCAATGAAGATCCGCCGTGACCAATCCTTCACAATCCGTGCCTGCTCTCCTAACTGTGCCGACAGTGCAGCGATCTCCGTCGGCCCAATCCTCACACAGTCACCCGCCTCCTGGTTCACACATCGTCGCACCACCTCAGGAAGATCATCACCCAACCACCATGCATGTCCTCCAATCTCCGCGAACCAATCACCCACCAGTTTCCGTTCTCCTTCTGTATTCACGGAACGCAGAGATACATTCAGCACACGTTCATGCGCATTGTACATGTCCTGAATACCCGCCAAGATCATCAGTTCGCGAATCCGCCCTTCACGGATGCGAACATGAGATCCACAGGATCGCCACAACAGTCCTTCCAACAGAGATCCCACGAGTTGCTCCAGCCAGACATCACCATCACTCACGACCTCTGCCGTCACGTTCGCCCTATTCAACAGAGAGGCTACACGAATATCCTGCACCGAATCAATATCATGCAGATACGCCATCTCGTGCTGGAAATCGGCAACCAGGTTGCTGTTATCTCGCATTGGTCCCTGTGTCGCATTCCACCAGGCTGCTACATCCACATCATACTCCAGGTCCAGGACAGAAGTCCATGCTGCCTTTGCTTCCTGCACTTGTGCAAGTGCCCCTGTGAGTCGTGACACCTCTTCTGTCGCCGTCTGACATCCTGTGCGGCCCATTGATACCGTGCACACGGCTGCGGTTGCAGTAGCCAACTCCGTAGTGAGCTCACCAACCCGTGATCCTAGGTGAGACCAGAGAGTGCGCCCCACCGGATCCACCACGACACCACCCACAATCCGCGCATGCCGCAACATCCACGTCACCTCCCTATCACGGATAGCAGCCCAGAGCTGTTCATGCGTACGAATCGCCGCCTGGAGTGCCGGCACATTCTGAATCTGCGGATGCCGTGCAGTCTCCCGCAGTGCCGCCATCACAACCGCGCGTGGTAGAGAGACATGTGTCGGACCCGAACCGAACATAGAGCGCCACCCAGATCCAATAGATTCCGACCAGACCGTCATCGTCAACGACATTCCACCAAAGAATCCCGCCGCTGCGCCGTACTCATCTGCATTCAGGAAACCCTGCAGCGTCATGGCTGCAACGAGTCCCCATAAGAACGAACGGATAAGTTTCATTCTGCGTCGTCGTTAGGGGGTATGTTTCAGCTGTTCTTAGCTATCGTCGTTATCGGTTTTGCCATCGCTTACTTTTTACGCGGGCCCACGGGTATGGAAGGATTCACCAATGCGAATGGTAGCAATCCCACCTTTGAGAACGATGCCGACGATCCGCGCGATCTCCAGTGGCTCGGTTCACTGTCACGTGCAGATACTACCGCGCGTATCGGTCATTCCTGTAAACCACTCACTACCGAACCTGGCCCCGCTGGTACCACCATTGTAAATACAGCCGGCTCTTGTGAAGCCGGAATGCCACACACCCGGCCCGGTGACCGCATTGTGATTCCCGCCGGTGCAGCCGGTGATCGCAGCGAAATCATCCATCACGAATTCATCCACATTCTTCAGCGCCGCCACGCTGATGAGTGGTCCAAGTTCTATCGCCGTTCCTGGGCCTTCGTGTTTCACCCAAGTCCGCCCACAGGTCTTCCTGCCGACATCCGTGCAGCAAAACGAAGCAATCCAGACACCTGGGATCCAGAGATGGGCGGGCCCTGGGCCTGCTGGCATGGGCGTTTCTGGCCTATCCCCATCTACAATGATATAAATGCCCCCACACTCCGCGACTCCACAACTGTCTGGTGGGATGATATGCGACAGGAACTCCTCAGGGTACCACCGCCATCATGGACCACCTTCTTCGGTCATCCGGGACAGGACGAACATCCACATGAGATTGCCGCTTGTATGATCGTCGCCAATAACACGACGACGGAGGCCGGCCGACGTCTAATGAATTGGTGGCAGGCCCAAACATTCTCTGTAGTACTATAGAGGCCGCCCCGTGCAACATGAGTTCTCTCGTAATTCAACTGTTTGACGCTAACGCACTAAAACTCACGCACATGGGCGATTTTGACAGTGACTGTGATCAGAATGTACCCTATACTCTGTCACCGCTGGACTCACATCGTGGCTCACCCCCTTCTGCTTTTGTAATTCGGCGAACACACCAAAAACGCCGACACAAAGTAAGGGATGTCGCGAAAAACGCGAAAAAGGTCAAAGTGCACACCGGTTGATGATTTTTACGGATTCATGAATAATAACTGGATAGAGCGCACACAGATACCAGCAACGGAGACCCGTACTACCCAGGCCTATTTCATCGGAAATCGTGTTAATAGAGAGCTGGACACCATCATCGCCCGCGAAGCCGCAAAGCCAACGGGTCTCATCTCAGATATGGTCGCCAGCTGGACCGCTGCAGAGAAGACACCTATCCCCCCTGCCCTTTCGCCGTTACTGCATCTGACAGCCACCGTGCAATGCCCTGGTGATTTCTCTGCTGTTTTGGGCTGGATGAACCGGCATGGTATGTCGGCTCCGCTACAGTTCTACATCACCGGTGATCCACGTAACAATGAGCGCTGTCGGATGTTTATCGGAGAGGGGTGGCCACAGATCGGTATTCCCGAGTACTGGAGTCAGCCCGAATATGTGGGTCACCGCACCGAATACGGCAAATACGTACGTCGCCTTGCTAGAGTACTCGGCCTACCTGTCATTGAGAAGGGCTACTATGCAGAGCGCGAGTTCACCCACATCTTCCCACCGGCAGTGGAACGCCGCGTGCACATCAACATGTTGAACTGGAATGAACTTAACACACAGTTCACAACAATCGATTGGACCCGTATGTTCCGCGAATATGGTCTAGAGGAGGCCGACATGAAGAAGCTGATGTACAATGTATCATCCGCGTCATTCATCCACAGTATTCAATCGCGTATGCGATCCTGGTCACCTGAGCGGTGGCAGGGATGGTTTGCCCTGATTGTTAGCCAGTGGGCTGCCGGTATCACACCTCATGGGCCATTACGAGATGCCTGGTTTGCCTACAAACGGCGATTCCTCCAGGGTATGAAGGCAGATGACACGCCGCATGAGCTCCGCATGGCCGTTGTTCGCATGATGTTGCCGAACACCCTTGGCAAGCTCTGGGTCTCCGAGTTCTGTCAGCCTAGTTTAAAGCGTGATGTCCAGAAACTCGTAAAGAATGTGCGTGAGGCGGCGATTGCGGCCATGCAAAAAACGTCGTGGATGTCGCCGACGACTCGGACCGCTGCAGCGAAGAAGTTGCGCCGAATGGATATTGAGGTTGGCTGGCCAGATGAATGGCCCCGCGTGGACCTGAGCGTACCTCTATCGCGCACAGAGTATCTGCAGAATATGCTGGATCTCGCAGCAGCCTCTGTAAACATAAACATAGATCAGCTTCGTAGAGGATGTCGGTCACCGTCGGGTACAGGATGGTCGCGCCCCGTGTATGAGGTGAATGCATTTTACTATCAGAATGAGAACCGGTTCCTGATGCCCGCTGCTATCCTGCGCTACCCGTATTATGATCCGAAGGGTTCATTGGCCTGGAACTACGGTTCAATCGGCAGTACTATTGGACACGAACTCTGTCACGCATTTGATGCAGAGGGGCGCGAATATGATGAGAAAGGTGACAAAAAGGACTGGTGGACGGCACATGATGCAGCAGAGTATAAGCGACGTGCAAATGCAGTGGTTAACCTATATGAGTCGCGCCAGTATCGGGGCCTGGATGTCAATGGTCTACTGACACTAATGGAGAACATTGCGGATCTGGGAGGCCTGGAGTTTGCCATGTCGGGTTTCAGTGCGGCAGTCGGTCGGCCACTCACCAAACAGGAGTTGCGCGAGTTCTTTGAATCCTATGCGATCTCCTGGAGGTCAAAAGATCGCCTAAAACGGGCGGCAGAACTGCTGGCAACGGATCCACACTCACCACCGATGTTACGCGTCAATCATGCGGTGCGACAGATGGATGAGTGGTATGAGGCATTTGATGTGAAGGAGGGCTGTGAGGGCTACATCCCACCAGCAAAGCGCATCCACTTCTTTTCTTAAAGGTCGGCGACCCACGTCACTGTTCGCAATGCACCAATACCGCTGGCATCTGGTAGCTCAACCCTGTGGTCTACAAAAAAAGAGCTATTTGCAGCTTTTATACGTTTTAGTACTTCCATAGCAGATCCTGGTGCATTAACATCAATATCTGAGATATCAACTGGAACATTAACCGGCTTGTCTAGTTTGTCATAAACAGACGCCCATGTATTGACCTTGGCCTTCTCTCTCCATTTATTAACAAGTGCAATAAACTCTGTATCTGGACGAATACCAACTCCCGCAGACTCATACCAGGTGTATCCTGATGTTAAGAAGTACATATCTGATAGATAGAAGTAACGTTCATCATCAATATATTTCTTGGCTGTATCATCAATAAAAATAGAAGTTGCCCCTTTCTCTTTTGCAAGTTTAAAGGCAGCTTTCAGCATATTTTTTGTGGTTGCGCCTCCATCTAATGAACAATCTGCACCAGCTTTGAACCCTTGTAGAACAGCTGTTTTGTCTTTCTCTAACAGTAGCAAAAAACACTCTCGCTTACCTGCAACACGTCCTCCACTTATCTGAATGACACCCGCCTTTGAGAATACACGATAGTTGTAGCGGAATCCATTCTGTGATACTACACCTCCTCCCACTTGCAATGGAACTGGATCAAAATCATCCATCTGTCGGCGAACAAAAAGAAGTCGCACAAGCTCCTTGTGTAACTCGGTCGGTTTCTGTCGTAACGTTCGTCTAGATCGCATACTCTTATCTATCAAGGAGTACCTTAAAGCACCATCAGATCCGCCAGCTTCCAGTACTCAAACTGACCATCCGGCAGCGGGCGCTTGAGGATATAGGGAAGGCGCTTCGCCTCCAACTCCGCCTTGGCAATTTCATAGACATCCGTGAGATACTCGGGGACGTCAATGAATGGTGGTGCACCACGTGCCAGCTGGGATGCACGCAGGGAGATCACCTTCGTCTTCTCATAGAGTGTCAGGAAGGGATAGGTTGCATGGACAACATCCTTGTCACCGGTGGGTGGATAGGAATCCCGAATCATCAGCTTGTCCAGTACCGTCTCCTCATAATCAGGCCAGATTTCTGGATGCTGCTCGAGCAGTACCTGGGTCTTCTGTGATGGCGCCTCGGTGATGCCGAGCGCCTCGGCGGTCTTCATGGCGACCTCACCGGTATCCTCGGGCTCCTCCGGCCCGCCCTCATCGGCGAGAGCCTGATCCAGCTGCTGGTTGTAATCGTCATCGGGTTGTTCGTCGGCCATCCTGTTGTATGTGGCGGTTTGGCTGCCTTAGGCGGGGTCAAGTTTGGGGGCTGGCTGCCAAACCACCGTAATCTATAGGGGAATGACAACACGTGTGTCACGACGAAAGGAGCGGGCTGCACGGCGTAGAAGTTTGAGAGTACAGAGAGGTGGTGTTACAATTACTGGACGAACACTTACAGACGTTCTTCAACAAGCAACTGCTATTAAAAAAGCATCTGATATAATAAGAAACCCTGATTTGACACAACATGAAAAGGATAAACTTTTATTAGATATATCAAATGCTCCAGGTACTTACACCGATCTAAAACCAAATCTTAAAGAGTTTATTAAAAATAGTTTAGGTATTAACCCACAAGGAGGAAATGAAGTGAGTGCTGCCCCTGCAGGTGGTGCGGCGGCGGCTCCTGAAGTCACTCCTGCTGCCCCAGCAGCAGCCACTGTCGCACCATGGTATAAAGTACCAGAAGAACGCAACGGCGTTTGGATTGCAGCAGTATCTACATTAGATATTTCCAGTATATTAGTACCATTGATTGAATCAGGTAATATCACACCTGATGCATACATTGAGGTCTTAGCACGTCAGAATGACCTTTTTAAGTTGGCATTTGATATTATTCGTGATAAGTTAAAAAAGGTAATAGAAGATAACATAAAAGAAACACTAAAGGAAGATATAACAGAGCAAGAAAAAGCACTAAAAGAACTAAAGGAAGGTATGACAGACCCATTTATTCTTGTGAAGTATTCTAAAATAATCAAGGATAAATCGGAGACTTTAATGGAGTACATAAATGATGTAGAAAAACTTATAATAAATACACAAGAACAGGGTAACACAAAACTCACTTCAATTCGCTCTCGCAATGAAGATATGTTTGAACTGTTACTATTCCCAGGTCGCTTGCAGAATCTCTTGATAAAAGCAGTTGCAAATCTTTGTGTAATGATAGTACAAGAGAAAAACTTTTCTTTACTAAATAAATCAGAGTTAAAACCTCTACTTATAAAACAGTATAGTTCTTATGCAGAATCATTAGCGTATACACAAACTGCTGTTGCAATGCGTGATGGCTACTATTTAAGCCAAGATATTTCAGGAATTTTACTTGATAGAACTGCTATACTTGCATTAGAAGAAGAATACAAACCAACCGATAAAGATGAATCGTTAACAGCGTTCTGGAAGGATTTCATTGTAACATTATACGAACTGGCTCCTGATGGCACAGAACTATTTAAAACCCCAGTCATTGAGGACTGTGATAAATCAATGAACCAGATGAGCTGGGGTCAGATTGCTGCAAATATCTGTATGATGTACAAAAGAAAACTTATTGTTGACAAAAATTATAAGGAGGCTATTCTAAAGATATTTGATGGATCTTGTAATTTAGCAGTTAATAAAGAGATTCCTGGAGCACCTCCAATGGCATTATGGGGCGAGCGATTAACAAAGATTTTTACATATATTCGCCCTGACACGCTAGAATTTATGCTCCACCTTGCCAATGAAATCACTAAAGCTGCTACTCCCCCCACTTCTTCGGGGCCAGAGCACCCCAGCTCACAGGGAAACGGGGAATAAGCAGATCTGCCAGCCCACCCGCATAAGTGCGAATCTCTTTCTGTGCATCAGGGCTAATGCGCAAAGCGCAGAGGCGTGCATACGCCGACAGAGAACCCGTCTCGATAAACTCCGTATACATTGACTGCGGAAGAACACCTCGTGCGATCTCAGGCGCCACTCCACCCGTGATCATGGACTCATAGAGTGCCATGGCCTCCTTCTGAAAGTCAGACACCTTAGAACGCCACTCATCTGCCTCCGCCACTGCATCAGGTCGTGAACCCTGCTTCAGCTTCGGATCCCGTGCCCTAAAATCCTCGGTCGCCGGCACCCAACACTCAGGAGTACTGTCCACATAGCGACGCGACACCTCATTCCGCGCAAAGCCGATCTGATGACGATACCACTCGCGTGCCACGAAGATCGGCATGCGGATACGAAAGCGCGCCTGTGGGTGGAAGAACGGCGTCACATGGTTGTGCTCCGCCAGATAGCGGATGAGCCCTTCATCACGCTTCGTCATCTCAGTTGACTCCTTTGCAAAAGACACACGTGCGGCGTTCACCACCGTCAGGTCATCGCCGAATGTATCCAACAGCTCCACAAAGCCGATACCATCTGGTGCCATCCACTTTGTCGTTTGACTGCTGTTGTTGCTGTTGTTGCTACACTCAGTGCTCATCCTGCTTCTGTAGCAAGGCCGGCATTTAAACTGTGGCAGGCGCGAAATATCTCCTTTGGCCCACAGAGTGCTGGATCCACATCAGGTCGTCGCAGAAACTCATAGATACCCGTATGGTACTCAGGTGGACCCCGTGCTCCTTCACGCCGAGGACGCCCCTCCTTGGTGAACCCATGCAATCCATCCGCCACGCCGCCGCTCCATTGAATCTGCATCCAGGATCGCACCGCTGTTACCACATCCTTTGTTAGAAACTGTTCTAATGGGAAGTAACAGTGGATACAGTAGATCAGTTGTGCCAGATCGCGCCCCGCCTTGCAACACAACTCTCCAAATGGAAACCATGAACCCGCCTGAAATGCAGTCATCGGCTGGCGCGGTGGTGGACAACCGACACATGCAAACCCGAAATCAATCAGTGTCACCTCATATAGTGTGGAAAATACAATTCCATCCAACTCCAGTATAAGCGGCTCCGTGCGCTTACGGATCAGTATATTGTTGACCTTGACATCGCGATGATTGAGGCGGAGTGCCTGTTGCAGATGATGCAAGATATATGCTGTCTGTGCAAGTATCTCCAGGAATGCCATCGTATTTTCACGCTTGGTGTTGCGATCCCAGTATTTCTGCATATAAGTGAACATAGTTCGCCCCTGAACATATGACATACAGAGATACATGGATCGCCAGCCGGGTAGTGCTGCACAGTGATCACCGTATACTTCATAGGGTCGCGGAATGGCCCATGGTGTGGCGGTTTTCTGCATTGCATGCCACGCTAACATATGTAGAAGAGCCTCTGATGTGTGTGCTGTCACATCTTCTGACGGCAGAACCGATGTTCCTGCAGGAGGATTTGTCTGCTTCACGATGACACCTGACGGTGCCTCCACTACATCGAAGAGACCATCGCCCCTGCGTTCCACAATCATCCGGTGAGCCTTGTAGATCTTGCCATATGTACCCTCGCGATAGAGTTCACCCAATGTCCAGCCGATGTACTGTCCTGGTACTGTAAGCGACCGATCCAGAAACCGCCATGTATCGCCATTTATATGTTGCTCCTTGCCGAGGCGTGCAATCTCTCGGGCATGAGGCACTAGTTCGCATATGTTTGATAAATTCTCCTTCAAATCAACATCTAGAAATCCGTGCTCCACCAGATTTCGCATTTTGCAACAGTCCCTTAATTTCTGCAGGTAGATTAAGATGAGTGGCCAAATTGAAAAATTTAATCTGCACGCCACGTCGCGATTTCTGCGGGAGATGCAGGCTGCAAAGGAGGCTGGTCACCCTTTCCATTGGGCAGATGTCGCAGAGTTAGATCCTAGTATGGTGGAGGCATTTGGCATCCAGGGTGCACTGAATATCGCAGAGGGTCGTCGGTCAGTCTCCAGTGCTATTGCAGAGGCGCAGCGTGCCTCCAGCCACCTCGCCTCTTCTGGTGCTTCTAGCAATCGTGCACGGTTCCCCACACGTAAGGCTCGCCAGGAGCATTACACTCGCAAGGCAATCAAGGAGCGTGAGAAGGAGGCCAAGCGTCGTGCTGCCTGGAATGCTGCACACCCTGGCCTGAGTGAGTCCAAGTGGCTCCTTGCAGAGACCATGCGTAAGGGTCGCAAGGCTGCCGTTCGCGCTGTTCGTCGCACCCACAAACGGCATCACTAGAATAACAAAATAGCGAGGATATAAACAGATCTCTGTACCATCCCTGTAGAATGTTCGTGTATGGTATTCGCTGCTCCCCCACTGATCTCCAGGTGCTCCCTCCCAATGCCCAGGCCGATTTCTATATGGATTACGGTCTGCTGATCTTCCCCGCCTATACGCGCCCCAGCACGGTAGATGCAAACAGCAACCTTGGGCCAGCTTTCTGGAGTGAGGTGGATCGCATGAGCCAAAACAAGGTGTTTGAGGTTACACTGGAGCACCCGTATATCAGTGATGAGGAGGATTCTGTGGTGAATGCACTGCGCCCCTGTTATCCTGGCCTGGCACCCGCGTGGTATCATGTACCGCGCGTTGCATAACAAGCTCACTACTCAATCACCATGCGGGTCTTCAGGATGCGATTCAGTGCCTGGACCTGTGCAGAGGTAGGTACCAGCTT
>Ga0078894_10000528_pt1 | contig 26703 bp, 40 predicted proteins | sample LauGreSu1BDMLBSD_2_FD_67506 | JGI IMG/M metagenome (GOLD analysis project Ga0078894, IMG submission 67506) | Freshwater lake microbial communities from Lake Michigan, USA - Su13.BD.MLB.SD (version 4) (version 4) | ecosystem: Environmental > Aquatic > Freshwater > Lake | place: Lake Michigan... | reverse complement strand
GGGCTGGGCCCCGGGGGCAATTTCGCCCCCGGGGCCCAGCCCCCAGGAACAAAGGAACCGGAACGATGAGCAACGCTAACGCTTCTTGGATCGACCGCAACGGAACGACTTTCAAGCGATACCGCGGGGTCAAGTATTCCAGCCATGACCGCGGGTATTTCCTCGTTGGGCAGGCATCGGTTGGTGAGTTCCCGACACTTGCCAGCTTGAAAAAATACCTTGACGAACTTGCCGCGTTCGACCGCAAACCGCGGGACGCTGGGGATTGAAGCGCATCCCCGGGGGGCAACCTTGCCCCCCGGGGATGGACCCCGGAAAAAAATCCGCTCAACCCCATTGATCACATTTGCCGATTGGATACACTACGGGAGACGGCAACGGGAACCCAGGAAAAAAGGAACGAACGATGCAAACTCAAAAGCGGGCAACCAAGGGCGGGCAAACCGGGGTCAACGGGGAATGGTACGAGGGCGGCAAGTTCCTCCCCTCAACCGAGAAGCCGAAGGGGAAGACAACCCGCGGGACCGGCAAGCAAGAGATCGAGCCGTTTGTCTGGGTTGTTTCCGAAGGGCGGCAGTCGCTCTACCGCCAGTTCGCTGGGCTTTACGGGGTTGTTGGCCGCGATGGGGTTGCGATCCTCAAGACGAACGATCAAATCCTTGCCTACCATCGCACGACCCGCGAACAGGCCCAAAGCATGATCGACCGATACAACGCGGGGGAGCGGTGGGCATGACCCGCTAACCGCATACCCTCCTCCCCCACAAACGACCCGGAGCCTAACCCGCTTCGGGTCGTTTCGTTTCCTACCAGACCCCCTCTAGGATTTCCGCGCGCTGCCATACCGTTTAGGGCATGGCAGACGAAGTATCCGACGCACTCAAAGCCGCAGCCCAAGCCCCAAAGCGCGTGCGCACTGACGCAGGCGAAGCGGAAGCGCATTCCCTCGCGGATCAAATAGCAGCGGATCAATACCTTGCCGCCAAGGCTGCGGCGAAGACTACCTATCGTGGCCTTCGTATTTCGTCCCTCAAGCCCGGGGGGACGATCTAGATGGGATTCCTCGACTTCTTCCGCCGCGTCCCCCAGGCCCCGCCGCAGGCCCCCCAGCCGCAGCGGGTCAGGGCGCGCATCGATATCGCGGAGCAGTCCGACGATTCCGCCCACTGGGCCAATGCGGATTGGTATTCCCTCGACGGGGCGCTGACCGCGGTCAAGCGTCAACGAATCCGCAACCGCGCCCGATACGAACGGCTGAACAATTCGTATCTGGCAGGCATCACCGAAACCCTTGCGGCTGACTTGATCGGCACGGGCCCGCGCCTCCAGATTCAGACCGGAAACCAAGAGGCAGACCGCACGGTTGAGCGGGCTTTCTCGCGCTGGTCGCATCGAATCAAACTTGCGGCCAAGCTCCGCACGATGCGCCAATCGCGGTTGATCGACGGCGAAGCGTTCGCGCAGTTCGTCACGAATCCAACGCTTGAAGGGGTTCAACTCGATCTCCGCTTGATTGAGGCGGAAATGATCGCAACCCCGATTGGGTTGTACGTTCCCAACACGACCCCCGAAGGGTCGATTGTGGATGGGCTTGAGTTTGACGAGTACGGGAACGTCGTCGCCTACAAGCGGCTGAAATATCATCCCGGTTCAAACTACATGGTTTCCAATTTCGACTTCGATCGCATCGAAGCGAAATACGTCATTCATTGGTTTAAGCAGATTCGCCCCGCGCAGCATCGCGGATTGTCAGAAATCACTCCCGCGCTTCGCCTGTTCGGGTCGATGCGCCGCTTTACGGATGCCGTGATTGCCGCAGCCGAAACCGCCGCGGACTTTGCCGCGTTCCTCCATACCAATTCCCCAGCGGCGGAAGTGGACGAGGTTGACGGCGGCGCGTTCCAATCGATGGACATTCAAAAGCGCTCCATCGTCACGCTCCCCAGCGGCTACGACATTTCGCAACTTAAGGCGGAACAGCCGACCTCGACCTATTCGATGTTCAAGCGCGAAATCCTCAACGAGATCGGGCGATCCGTTGGGCTTCCGTTCAACATGACCGCGCTTGATTCGTCGGGCTACAACTACGCTTCGGGTCGAATGGATCATGCCCTTTACCATGAGATGATCCGCACGGAGCGCGATGACCTGCGGCATACCGCGCTCGACCGCATTTTCCTTGCATGGTGCGACGAAGCCATACCGCTTGGTCTTATCCCCGGGGGGATGCCGCCAATCTCCGAATGGGATTGGGAATGGGCCTGGGATGGGCGGGAACACGTTGACCCATCGAAGGAAGCCAGCGCCCAAGAGACGCGCTTGCGAACCCATACCACAACGCTTGCCCATGAGTTCGGGAAGCAAGGCAAGGATTGGCAAGTCGAACTTGCCCAGCGGGCAAAGGAAATCGCGCTCATGCGCGACCTTGGCTTGATGGTCGATCTTCAACCGGAAGCGACCTATCAAGAAACCGAAACTCCAGACGCGGAAGACGAGGCCGAAGCATGAGCGACCACCGCACGAAGATCGCGCAGCTAATCGCAGCCGCGGACACGGTCCAGGCCGCGAGGGTCAACGCTCTCGCGCTCTCCGCGGAGATCGAACTTTCCGCAATGGAAAGCGGACTCGAGAGAACGCCAACGTTCCAGATGGTGGGCTACACCGGCGCGGCTATCCGCCAATCATGGTCGCGCAATCCGCTCGTTGTCGATCTCTCTGGATTGGAAGCAAGCCATAGCGTTCCGATCCTTTGGGGGCACGATACCTCCCTGGATTCGATCCTGGGCCAATCGTCGATGACCAACAACGACGGCAGGCAGTTGACGCTGTCGGGGGAAATCTTTGGAACGTCGCCCATCGCGGAGCGCGTTCTGCAACTCGCCAAAAAGGGAATGAAGTTCCAAGCCAGCATCGGGGCAGACCCCGGGCGGATCGAGAACTTCGCCGCGGGCCAGAGGGTTGCCGTCAACGGGCGCGACTTCGTGGGCCCAATCTCCGTAGTCCGTAGCGCCAAGCTACGGGAGGTTTCTATTGTCCTGATGGGCGCAGACCCCGCTACGTCTGCCGCGATCGCTGCGGAAGCGATGAAGGGCCTCGATATGGCGCACGACGCCACGAACCCCAAGCCCACCGATTCGGTGGAAGCCGCGGCGAACGGCGCTGCGGATAACAAGGCTCCCATCGTCCAGGCCAAGGGCGGGGATGGCGCGAGCGTCAGCGACGGCAACCCCGCTTCGCTCGATCAACTGCGGGCAGAGCTTGCCGCGCAGAACGAGCGGCTGGGTCAGTTGCTGGAGGCCCAGGCCGCAACTGCCAAGTTGCTGGAGGCCCGGGCCCAGCGTCCCGCCGGTCCCGCGATCCACGTTGTCGAGGCTTCCATGCCTTCGGCATCGGTGATCGAGGCCGCGCTTTGCGTCAATGCTGGCCTCCACGGTGTGGAGAAGCATTACGACGCGAAGACCCTGGAAGCCGCAGACAAGAACCGGCGCGATCTCTCGCTCTCCGAAGTGTTCGTCCAAGCCGCGCGGGCCAACGGATACACGGGAAGCGCGCGGGTCAACGACCGGAGCTTGCCGCTCATCATCCAGGCCGCTTTCGCTTCGCACCAGATCGCTGACCTCCTCTCCGCGGTGGTCAACAAGTTTCTCCTCCAGGGATTCAACTCTGTCGAGAACGCTTGGCAGCGCATCAGCGCGGTTCGTTCGGTCAACGATTTCAAAGCTATCAACCTGTTCCGGTTGAATGGCGATTTCAAGTTCAAGAAGGTTGGTAACGGTGGCGAACTGAAAACCGCCAACGCGACCGACTACAAGCGCAGCCTTTCCGCGGAAACCTGGGGCATCATGACCCAGATCACGCGGCAGGATATGTACAACGATGACCTGAACGCTCTTTCGGCTGTTCCGCAGCGGATGGGCCGCGGTAGCGCTCTCGCTCTCAACGAGACGATCTGGACGGAGTTCCTTTCCAGCAACGCCAGCTACTACCAGTCGGTCACGGCTGCGGCTGGCAACGCGCTTTCTCTGTCTTCCTTGAAGACTGCCGCGACCGCGTTCCGAAAGTTGACCGATCCCGATGGTAACCCGCTCGGGATCGCTCCGCGGATTCTCCTCGTTCCGCCGGAACTGGAGATCACTGCCGCGGAGTTGATGACGAGTTCGCTTCTCGTCGCGGACGGTGTCGGTAACGCTTCCAGCCGTGCCCCGTCGAACAATGTTCTTCGTGGCCGATACGACGTTGTGGTGAGCAACTACCTCACCACCTCGACGACTTGGTTCCTCATGGCTGACGCTGCCGACCTCTCCGCGATGGACGTTGTCTTCCTCAACGGTCAGCAGACCCCGGTGATCGAGAACGTGATGGCTGACGCTGACAAGCTCGGTGTCAGCATCCGCGGTTACATGGACTTCGGCGTGTCGAAGTCGGAACCGCTCTCGACTCTCCGCATGGCGGTTTCCTGACCCGTGTAATCCGCGGCGGGGCGGATGGTGACAAAGCCATCCGCCCCGCATGAGGATTGAAAACTTCAACCATAGAAACGAGGTGATCCCTTGGCCGATCTCGGATATTTCCAGCAGGGCGAATCGATCGACTACACCCCGGCCTCCGCTGTCACGGCGGGGCAGGTGATCGTCCTTGATACGCTCGTCACGGTTGCCGCCGTGCCGATCGCGGCGAACAAGCTCGGCGCGGTCCAGACCCGCGGCGTGGTTTTCATGCCTTGTGCCACCGGCGCGACCGGGGCCCAGGGTTCCGCTATCCGCTACTACGCGACCAGCGGAATTGCCCACGCCTCAACGGGTGTCTACGCGGGTCGTCTGGCTGCGGCCCGTGCCGCTGCCGACACGACCGTTAAGGTGTTGCTCAACGTCGGAACGTGATTCATCGACGGTTGATCCCACGCAACCCGCGGGCGGTTGGCGCAACGTCGCTGCCGCCCGCGGGGCTTGCGTTCCCGCGTGAGGTGTTGCCTTGGCCGATCTCCTCCGATCTGGTGCCGCATGGCTGGCGGGGCAACTTGCCGCGTCCGCTGCGGTCACGGTCGCGTACAAGCGCGGGGCCAATACTTCGCAATGCTTGGCGACGATTGGCAGATCGACATTCGAGGCCGCGAACCAAAACGGGGTAATCGAAACTTTTGAATCGCGCGACTTCCTCATGACCGTTGCCGCGCTTCCCTACGGGGTTCCGCTGCGAGGGGATCAAATCGTTGAGGAGATGGACGGGGTCGCGCGGTTCTATGAAGTTGCCGCGCCAAAGGGGGTTCCCGTCTTCCATTACGGGGACGCTTTTGAATCGCTGGTGAGAGTCCACACAAAGCGCATCGACCGCGACCTGAATTACATTGTCACAGAGCAGGGCGACGAAATCGTTGTTCCGCTTGTGGAGTAACCAATGCCACTGCAAAAGCGCGTTGGTGATCTGACCGCGGTAACGGGGATGACGGGCGCGGACCTTGTCCTTGTCTCCCAGGCTGGCGGGGCGCGCCGCGCCTCCGTTTCCCAGCTTCGGGACTACCTCGTTTCGCAGGGAGTCAACGGGCCCACGGGGCCCACGGGTCCATCCGTTACGGGCCCCCAGGGGAACGCAGGAAGCCCCGGGGCCACCGGCGCAACCGGAATCCCGGGGGCATCAATTACGGGCCCCACGGGAGCCCCTGGGGAAGCCTCGACCGTGACCGGGCCCACGGGCCCCCAAGGTGCGGCATCGACCGTTACGGGGCCCACCGGAGCCCCTGGCGCGGCTTCCACGGTTACGGGGCCTCGCGGGGATACGGGCCCGGCTGGTGCTACCGGCGCGACCGGCCCGACGGGTTCCGGGTCAACCTCCGCCTCCGACATCACAACCGGCACCCTCGCCAACGCTCGCCTCACCACGCGCGCCCGCGCCGCGATCAACCTATACATGTGGTCCTCGTTCCGTTAGGAGCCCGCTATGGCCGCTGAACCTGTATTCGCCGTCACGCCCCGCATTAGCGCGACGAACGTCGCCACGGCAAACGCGAACCGCGACGGATCGGGGGCTGTTGCCACGCTCATCACCGGCGCGGCGACCGGCACTCGCGTTACCGAGATCGTCGTGAAAGCGCGCGTGACAACGACGGCCGGACAAGTCCGAGCCTGGCTGTACGACGGCACGAACTATCGGTTCCTCGATGAATATGCCATCGCTGCGGCAACTGTTTCCGCGACGGTTCAGGGCGTGCGAGTAAGTACGAACTACAGCAATCTCATTCTACCTTCGGCGTCGTGGTCGATTGTCGTCTCCACGCACAACGCTGAAAGCATTGACGTTATCGCATTTGGTGCCGATCTCTGATGAATCCCGGTATTCGTGTATTGCCCACGCAGTTTTCGCAGATGCCGCGAGGCTTGCTTGGCACTCCGACGCCGATTCCTATGCCCGATCAAACGTGGCACGTTGAGGCTTTGGACTGGGCCAACCGCGCGCGCAGAAACGGAGGCCAAGTAACAGACGACACAATTTCGGCTGTGTCACGATTCTGTAAAGCGGCCGACGATGGCGATTTTCGCTCTGCTATTTATCGACTCAATCTGTTTTGCGGGAGTAATCTTGCTGCCTGTCTGGTACCGCTCTATCGAGGACCGAAGTTTGGAGGCACGAATTACGGGAGCGCGACTGAGACTAATGTCAACTTTGTTTCGGCAGACTTTGTTGAGCGTGGTACGGGCGGCGGATTGAAGGGAAGCCCGGACGTAGTCAAGTATTTAGACACAGGGTTTGCTACGACCTCGCTGCCGAACGGAACTAGCGTCCACTTGTCGGTTAGCGCGACAGGACTCAGTACCACGACAGACTTCATTGTGATTGGGTCGTATGGTGGAGGCGGTGTGAATCTCTGCTGTATTGACGAGAACACAGGCGGCTACGGCGCGAACGGTGGAAGGTCGGCTCGCATCGGTACATTCACAGGCGGAGAGTTCCCGTTTACGAAACTGCTTGTCTCGGACGAAAAGCACTTTATCGGCACTCGGCAATCCGCTACATCGTGCGTCATATTTAGGGAAGGTCAATCAATCGCGCGGAGGGCGCAAGATCGCCCCCTGACACGCATTACTCGATCTATTCATGTGTTTCGTTTGAGCGACGGCACCGTGCCAACTGCAACATCACGGGCGACTGTGCGGATGTATTCAGTTGGCACTGGCCTGGACGGCACAACATCGGCGGCTTTTACTGCGGCCGTGATAGATTTCAACAACGCTCTCGGGAGGTGACGCGATGCTGTTGCGTGACCTCCTCCTGCCGATCTCGGTCACCGATGCCAGATGTCTAGCGCTTGTGTTCGCTCCCGACCTAGCCGCGAGGCTCGGCCAACTCCATGCCGCCTACGGGACGACCAACTGCATCCCAATTCCTGCGACGTTGGTCGATGGCAGGATGATGCTCTGCGCCGATGTACTCACGGAGGTGAGGCCCGGCGGGCTTTTGGCTGCCATGTGGTGCGCTGCGGATCAATCGGTCCTAGGGGCGGCGGTCGAGGTGATCCCGTGGGATGAAGCCGTGGCAATGCTGTTGCCGCAAGCTCCCATGGTCTGGGAATAAACGTGGGGCAAGCAGGGAAGTAACGATTGACAACCTCCCGCGCTATCCGATGATGCGGAAGGAACCTTTCGCACGGAGGCACAGTGATAGATTCCCTGCTATCAATCGCCAACAACGGGCACAAATGCGGAGAGCATGAAGCGGGCCTCCGCGCCTGCGAGCGGTTGCTATCGCTTGGCATCGATGAGGAAACGGAACAAGCCGTTCGCTCCGCTCGCACGAACTACGCTGCGACCCTAGACGAACTGGCATCGGCAACCTTCGTTTGCCTGGACGTTCCCCCCGCGAAAGAAGGTTGGTCGCTGTTCAATCCGACGATCCTCGCGCGGGATGGCGGGTTCCTTGCGATTGTCCGCTCGTCCAACTACGCAATCGTGAATGGTCGCTATGTGATGCCTGACGAAGACGGGGGAAAGATTCGCACGACGAATATCCTCTGCGAAATCGCTCCCGATCTTTCGATCATTTCCTCGAGGCGCATTGACGGGCCCGATTACGAAGCAACAGGGTTCCCGGTCACGGGCCTTGAGGATTGCAGGCTAAGACCAACCGCGAAGGGTGTTGGCGTATCGGCCACGGTGCGAGACGTTGCGCCGTTTGATGGACGCTGCCGGATCGCCACGGCGGAACTTGACATACGTCAAGCCCGCTTCCATTCCCTCCGCGTCATCGAATCGGCGGGGGCCCAGGAACACGAAAAAAACTGGATGCCGTTGATCGGGAAAGCGGGCTGGGTCTATGCGGCCAACGTCAACGGCTACACGCTTTCCGTTCAAGAGCGGAAGGACTATCCCGATGAATATTGCCTTCTTCGTCACTGGGAGGCAGACCCGATTTCCCGCGGCTTTCGGGGCGGGTCGCAATTGATCCCGTTCTTGAGCGGTTGGCTGGGGGTCATCCATGAGGTTGCCTGGGTTGGCAACCAGAGGGCCTACGAGCATCGATTGGTTTGGTTTACGAATACCCTCCAACTGGCACGGGTTTCGCGCCCGTTCGCGTTTCGGGAACCGCGGGCAATTGAGTTTGCCGCTGGCATCGCGGCGAGCGGCCAGCAAATCGTAATGACCTTCGGGGTTCGGGACGCGGAAGCCTGGGCGGTGACGATCTCCGCGGATGCCGCTTGGAACCTAACCGCGCCCCTGTTTTGCAAACTGGAGGTGTTGCCAAATGATCGCACTGAATCCGCCCGATGAAGTCTTGATTGCCAAGGTGCGCGCAGTTCTTGCCGCGGCCTGGATGCCCGATGATTGGTTCCAGTTGGATGACCGCGTTGCCATGCACTACGCATGGAAGGCGGCAATTGCCCGCGCGGCGGCGCAGTCTTTCGGTCGTTACATCTGCCCAATGACTGAAATTGGTAGTCGCGCTGGCTATTCCATGCTGGCCTTCGCCAAGGGCGCGGAACATATCGGAGCGCTCTTTTCTGCCATTTGTATTGACGGCGGTTTGGACGACGATTCGCACAAGACGATTCCGTGGTTCCGCGCGACGATGAAAAAGCGAATGATCGATGCCCGGTTGATCGTCTGCAATTCTCATTCGATCTATCGTCTGCCGGATGGAGCGCAGTTCGCCCACGTTGACGGGGACCATTCGGACGCGGGTTGCTTCTCCGATCTGGCACTGGTCGCGGATTGCCCCGTAATCCTTGCGGACGATTGCGACAACCCATCCGTTGAGCTTGCCGTAACTCGTTTCTGCGAAGCCCACGGGCGGCAAGTCCGTTTCGTTGAGGACGGCTTGCGCCGCCTGGGAATCATCGAAAAGGTAGACGCATGAGAATCGGAATCTACGCGCTCTCGCGCAACGAAGAGAAACACGCGAAAGCGTGGGCGGAATCGTGCCGCGATGCTGACTGCCGTGTTGTCACCGATACGGGCTCCGAAGATGGCACGGTAGCCGCGCTCGAGGAAAGCGGCGTGACGGTTGTGCATGGCAACGTAGTCCCGTGGCGCTGGGATGACGCGCACAATCTTTCCCTTCATCATCTGCCAAGCAACATCGACGTTGCCATTCGCCTTGATCTAGACGAGCGACTTCAACCCGGTTGGCGCGAAGCCATCGAGCGGGCCTGGGATGACACGGTCAACTGCCTTACCTACCGCTACGTCTGGAGCTTCCGCCCCGATGGTTCTCCGGGGGTGGTCTTCAACTGCGACCGGGTCCATTCCCGCGCGGGCTTCCGCTGGTCGCAGGCGACCCATGAGGGGTTGATGTGCTGGACCGGGGAAAAGGTCATGCGGTTTGCGGAGGGCCTGGAGATTGTCCATCACCGCGACCAGGGGAAGACCCACAAGACCGATCTATTCTTGTTGGAAGTCGCGGTCAGAGAGTCCCCGCACGATGCGCGGGCGCGCTGGTATCTGGCCCGCGAGATGGACTACCAGGGCGACCCCCGCGCCGCCGCGGAGTTTGCCCGTTATCTCTCCATGAGGGGCGGCAACTATTCGGAGCGGGCCTACGCGCGGCGGCAACTCTGGCGGTTGACGAAGGACGAAAACCATCTGCGGGCAGCGGTCAAGGAAGCTCCGCAGGAACCGGACGGCTGGGAGCTATCCGCGCTTCGCTGCTACCATCTCCAAGAATGGGAACCCTGCCTTGATTTTGCCCGCAAGGCTATCGATGCCAGCGGGCCCGCGACCCATGCCACCGATCCAGACTCCCGCGGACGGGGTTACGATCTGGCCTCCGTTGCGGCTTGGAACCTAGGAAACGTACCAGAGGCCCTAGCGCTGGCCCGGGAAGCTCTGGCACGATTGCCAGATGACCAGCGAATTGCGGCCAACGTTGCCGCGATGGAACAGGTTGAGGCAGGCACCGCGGAGCGGATCGCATGAGCGCCAATCTACAGACCCTCGCGGATGCCGTCGCGGATGCACTGGTCGCGGAAACGTGGCCGATTGCTGGCACGACGGTCGAGCGGATGAACTGGGTTCAGAAAGACGTTGAGGACTTGAACGCTCCCGCGATCATCGTTACCCCGGGGGGCTTCGAGCCTTCGCGCCTTCATCGATCCAACGGGTTGCGGAAGAATTACACCGTGTACGTTTACCTCGCCCAGCGGGTCGATACCGACCTGGAACTGACCGCAATTTCGGACATGGCGGAAAGCCTTGTCGATCGTCTCTTCGCCCACCAATGGGATGAGTCGGTCACGTTCCCCAACAGCATCGGCTCGCCGCTCACGGTCAATTGCGATGTGAACCCCGACGACGCGCTAAACGATCGCAACGTTTGGCGCGCTGCAATCACGGTTTCCTACCCTTCTTTCCAGGGGTGACGCATGGCGCGGGCAACGACCAAGTTTCACTGGGATACCAGCGAACTTCTCAAGCGCTATGACCAAGCCACCCGCGAAACGCTCAAGTGGGCGGGCATGGATACGCGCCGTTCGATTCAGCGGCAAATGTCGCAGCGTAGCCCCGCGACCAAACCCACCTTCTACGTTGTGAAGCCCGGGAAACCGGAACGCAGAGTCAATGCAATCCGCGATGGTCGAGGGCGGTTCGTCAAACGGAAGATGGGCGGCGGGGAAACCCAGTTCGTTGCCGCGGTCTACCGCGTCCCGAAGCCTGACAAAGTGACTTCGTGGAAGACATCGCAATTTCCAAAGGGCTTCCTCAATCGCTCTATCGAATCTGATTGGGACGGTCGAACCAAATCCGTTGTCGTTGGGGCGGCAAAGGCCCAATGGCTTGCGGACCTTCACGACATCGGGGGTACGGCAACCTTTTCGTTCGTTGCCCCCGCTCAAGAACTGCAACGGAAGTTCCGCGACATGCGCAAGGGGAAAGACCCCAAGGGCACCGTTTACGGGTTCCTCAAGGAAGGGGATTTCAGCAAATCCCTCATGACGATCAAGCGGGAAATCCGCGGGAAAGCCTTCATGGAGATCGGCTATTTCGCGGTTCGCGGGAAGATCATGAAGAAGTTCCAAGACGCGCTCCATCGGACGGGATCGGCAATCAGCGTCCAAAACGTCTAGCCAGACCCCCTCTCGGTTTTCGGCTTTTGGGCCTACCTTCGTGGGTATCCGCCCCCGGAGAAAACCATGGTAACGATGACGCTTGGCAAAGACGTTTCGGTAACTGGCATTTCCAATGCCGTCGATCTGACGCACTCGGAAAGCGCCGCGACCTACGACACAACCAAGAAGGGCGACACCTATCGCCGGATCGTAAAGGGCTGGATCGAATCAACGATCACGGTCAATTGCATCGATGCCCCCGGGTGTGCGCGAGGGGATTCGGTCACGATCGCTTACACCTGTGCGAGCGGCTTCGTTGAATCCGCCAAGTATCTCGTTGTGAAGGTTACGAAAAACGAACCCCTCGACGGGATCATCACCTACGACGTTGAGCTTTCGCGCGGCGTTCAGTAACCAACAGAGGGAGCAGCAATGCCCAGCCTTGGCTATGCAGCCGGAACGCCAACCGGATCGGTGGGCGCCACTGGCATCATCGATGTGACTTGGAGCGAATCGGTCGAGCCTGTCGATTGCACCCATCGGGGTGTTGTGGCGGCAACCGGGGCCAGCTATCGCCAAGTCACGGGCGGGCTCGTCACGAACGAAGCCACGATCACTTGCTATGACGCGGACGCGGTCATCTCCGATCTCCGCGCTAGCGGCAGCGGATACACCGCGGTCAGCGTCGAGGAAAGCCAACCTCTGGACGGGCTCGTTACCTACACGATCACCGTTCGCCAAAAGTAAGAGGGGTGCCGCGTGGGCATTTCTCTGGGCAAAGATTGTTCGATCTCATTCGATGGCATCCCGGTCCCCGGGGTGCGGGATGTGTCGGTCGATCTTCAAGCGTCCACGCTGCGAGTCGATGCCTACGGAGCAAGGGCTAGCGCGTCCTATTCGACGGGCTATTCCTACTCGCTGACGATTGACACGATCGACGATGCCGCCGCGGTCACCGCGGCGAACTTGGCAGTTTCCGGGGATACGGTTGCCGTCACGGCAACGGGCCTGCCCTCTGGCCTCGTCTTCATCGTCACCGGAGTTGGCGACGGGCAACCGCTTGACGGGCTCCGCGCCTTTTCGATTTCGCTTGAGCAATCCATGGGAGGTTTGCGTTGAGAAGTTTCCGCGATGCTTACGGGCGCGAATGGCAGATTGCCCTTACAACGACTTCGGTCCTTCGCGTCCGCGATGCCGTGACCTACGAAGCGGAGATCGAGGGCGGGCAGACGCAGACGCGACCCTTTGACCTGGGCGACGTTCCCACGGCGAACGCAGCGCTTACCCTGTTCCGCAACAACTACACGAAGTTGGTCGAGGTTCTCCGCGTTGTCCTCTCGCGGCAGATTGAGGAGAAGAAACTTACCGCGGAAGAGTTTCAAGACGGGTTCAGCGGGGATGCTTTTGAGATTGCCCGGGATGCCTTTGAAGGGGAACTCATCTCTTTTTTCCCGACGCGCCGCCGCGAACTCCTGGCACTCGTGGCGGCGGAACTGGCAAGGGCCGAAAAGGAAATCCTCTCGAAAGCGATTTCCGATCTTTCTGGCCTGCAATCTGGGAAGCCGCAGGAATCGTTGGAGTCCATCCCGGGGAATGGACTTTCCGAGAGTTGTTCTTCGCCCGCGATGGAAGAGTCGATTCCGATTGGTGGCATACCGCAACCCTCCTAGCCCGCATCGACAACGCGCTGAAATCAAAGGGCGCGCGTCCCGTCAAACCGATTGAGCGGCACCCCAGCGGGGCCAAGCTCAAGCCGAAAGCCAAGCCCCCCAGCCACGAAGATATGGAGCGCCTTTTCGGGCGAAAACTACCGTGAGCATGGCAGGCGCAATTCGGCTTGGTCGATCCTTCGTGGAGATCGGAGCCGATCCGAAACAGCTTTACCGCACTCTCAAAGCGGTTGAGCAAAAGATGCAAGCGGTTGGGAAGAACCTCTCCACCGCTGGCAAGAAGATTGGAATGATGGGCGCGGCTGCGGTCGCCCCCTTCGCTGCCAGCGTTCGCAGCGGCGCGAAGTTTCAAGATGTGTTGCTCAACATCCAGGCCAGCACGGGAGCAACGAGCAAGGACATTGCCGAAGTCACGAAGGCTTCAATGGAAATGTCCAAGTCTATGGGCATGGGCCCCGCTGCCGTTGCGGAAAGTTTCCTCGAGTTGCTCAAAGCGGGTATGCCGCTTGAAAAGGTTCTCGGCGGCGCGGGCAAAGCTGCGATTGAGTTTGCCAAGGTTGGGCAGATGGAAGTTGCCGCCGCTGCGGTGGTCATGTCCGATGCGATGAACGTTTTCAAGGTAGACGCAAACCTTGCCGCCAATGCGATCTCCTCCGCGGCGGATGCGTCCAGCACATCGATTGAGGGAATTGCTCAAGCGTTCTCAATGACTTCCGCCGTTGCGGGGCTTGCAAATCAAAAGATCGAAGACGTTTCCGCGGCGCTTGCGGTCCTCGCCAATAACGGGGTGAAGGGATCGGACGCGGGAACGTCGCTGAAAACGATGCTGATGCGGTTGATGGCTCCCGCTGATGACGCGGTCGGAGCCATGAAGGAAATTGGTTTGACGGTTGATTCCTTCCGCGATTCCCAAGGGCAAATGAAACCCCTTGTGGACATCATCGACACGCTCAACAGATCGATGGGCAACCTGGGGCAAGTCGCAAAGGATGACGTTCTGCGCCGCGTCTTCGGTGCCGATGCCATCCGCGCCGCTGCCATCCTCCAGAAATCCGGGGTGGCAGGATTCCGCGATATGCGAAAAGCCATGGACGAAGCCGTACCAGTGGGCGAAAAGTTCAACCAGTTGATGAGCGGGCTTTCTGGCAGCGGGCTCAAGGTTCTCGCAGCGCTCGAACGTCTGGCAATCCAAGTTTCCCAAGCGGTCGCGCCCGCTCTGGAAAGGATGCTGCCATCGGTGTTGTCTGCTATCGAGACGATGACCGAATGGACGCAAAAAAACGGGGAAGCAGTGGTTAGGATCGCGGCTGTTGCTGCGGGGTCAATCGCGCTTGGCGTGGCGCTGACGGGGCTTGGTGCAATCGTGTCGGCAGTTGGCACGGCGATTGGTGCCCTCGCCACGATTGGGGCAGTGTTTGCCACCCCAGCCATTGCCGCGGTTGCCGCGATCGGTGTTGCCTTTGTCGCGTTGCAAACGGACATCGGGAAAACGACCGTCGAATGGATCAAGGGCCAGGATGCAATCATGTCGGTGGTTGGCCCGTGGGCGGTGTTTCTGCAAAACACATTCACCAACCTGACGATGGGAATTGCTATTCAGTGGGAGAAGTTTTGGGATGGTCTGGTAATCGCGGTTCGCGGTGTCGGTGCAATGATTTCTGGAGCGGTCAACGACGTTTTGCGTCCGATGCTGGACTCCATTGATGACGCAATCACCGCAGTGAAAATCAAGTGGGCGGAAGTTCGCAGCTTGCACAAAGGCGGGCGCGATCGACGGGTAAAGCGGGAGATGGATGCAAACGCGGCTTCAAAGGCCGCGCGTCTCGCGGCTATGCCAGGGTTCGTTGATTCGCTGGCAGGAGTGGAGGGCTCCGAAGGCTCCGCGGCTCGCATTGCCATTCTTGAAGAAGAGAGGGACAGGATTACCGCGGGGCGCTTGGCATCTTTGAAGCGTCCCGAAGTTGCCGCAGTTGGTGCAATTGCTGGCGAGATGGGCCCCGCATTGCCGCCCGGCGCTGGGGCCAACTTCGATCCGCGATCCCAAGCCGAAATCCTTGCGGACATCCTGACCGAGAAGGGCCCGCAGTTGGGCGGCGCTGGCAACGCAGCCAAGACGAAATCGGAAGTGATGGGTTCATTCTCCGCGTTTGCCGCTGGTGGCATGGGGGTTGGCAACAACCTTGCCGAAAGGCATTTGAAGGTGGCCGAAGAAACGCGCGACGCTGTTTTGGCTGGCAATATCGTCCAGGAGTGAGCAATGCCGCTAACGTGGGTTGAGGACAAAGATTCGCGGCAAGCGACAATCGTTCGCCTGGGCAAGCGCGCACCCTCAACGTATTCCAAGTCCTACAAGGTTTTCGGAACGACCGACGATACGATCGTCCACGCGGAAGCCAACTCGAGGATTTCGTCCGCGCTCGCCTATTGGCAGTATCCAGGCAACATCTCGGTCAAGCTGCGCGCCGAGTCGTATTCGGTCACCTACCTGGGCGACAAGGCTTGGCAAGTCACGATCGCTTACGAAAAGATGGGGGCGGATTCAACGGAGACTACTCCCGTTCGCCGCGCCCGGTCTTTCGACACGACGGGCGGATCGACCCATGTGACAACCGCGCCCGTTGTGGGCACTCTCACGAAACCGCTCGTCAACAACGGCGAACGTCGCTGGGGATCGTCAGGGGAAAGCACCAATGTCCCGCGGCACTATGGCGCAATCGGCGTCGATGGCGAGCGGGTCAACGGAGTCGAAATCGAAATCCCGGGTCTGACCTGGGAGGAAGTTTACGACGTTCCATCTAGCTACATCACTTCAACGTACATCCGCAAAGTTGCCGCAACGACAAAGAGCATCAACGATGCCACGTTCCGCGGGTTCGACGCTGGAGAGGTTTTCTTTCACGGTTGCAGCGGTTCCCAGGAATGGGACGCAGACCGCGGGGATGGTCCCTGGAACCTTCGCTACCGATTCACCGCGGCCCCCAACTGCGGCACGGGCAAGACGCTGGCAGCGCTGACGATTGGCAGCATCACCGGGGTTGAGAAGAACGGGCATGATTACCTATGGGTGGTCTATGAAAAGCAGGAAGCTAGTTCGTCGCTCGTTCAAGTCCCGAAGTTCGTCTACGTTAACCAAGTCTACAACTGGGGTTCCTTTGCGGACCTTGGGATTGGTGTCGCATGACGCGAAACGGGCGCATTGAAAAGGGAATGAAGATCGGCGGGGCAATCTCCGCGAGGGCTTGGAACCGCGCGCAACAGGCGGCGGATATCGTCCTAGGGGAGCAGGGAGGGCGGGAAGCCTCCGGGGTTCGCGGGCCTGCCCCGCTGAACCACCAAATCTACGTCAAAAACGACGCAGGCACGGGGGTTGGCTACTGGGGGGTGTTAGCGATCACTGGCGTTGTAGCCCCTCCCACAAGCTCCACGGGAGCAGCGGTTGCCCAATTCCAATCGGAGCCCGCGGTTGTGGGTGTTGTCCCTGCAACCGGAGGGACCGGGGCTTTCGTCGTCTCGATTGAACCGATCGCCGCAGGCAAGTTCGGGCGGGCGGCAATTGCTGGCGTTGTCCAGGCAAAGATCAATGTCTTAGACGCTAGCCACGGCTTCGCGGTGCCAATCGCGGGATCAACCACCGCGTTTGAATCTGCGTCATCGGGGCCCGCGACAATCCTTTGGCGCGATGGCACGGGCAACGGCAAATGGTGCCTGTTGCGGATCGGGTCTGGCGCTGGCGGCGGTTCGCGGCTGGGGAAGATTTCGGGCACATGGACAAAGGGGGCCACGGCATCGGTCCAGCAATACACCGGGGCGGGGGCAATCGTCACGGGCACGACGTTCGTTGCGATCAATCGAGCCCAGACGGTCACGGGACCGACCGGGGGTTTCTGGGTCGGCTGCGAACTGATTGACTCAACTTGGCATCTTCAATGGACGGAGTGCTCGTGATGCTGTTTGGAGGGAAGGGCAATTGCCAGCAATGCACCTGCGTCCCGTGCGATCCGTGCGAGCGCACTTGCACGAACCCGCACACGGGTGCCGCGTTTGAGGTTGTCTACACTCGCTTCTTTGAGGGCGCGGAGGCGGGCAACACTACGGACGGTTTCTTTACCGCAACCGGAGACAGCGACACTTCCGACCCGTATGACGGGATGGACGGCGACGGTCCTTGGTATCAGCGCGTCAGCGGTGGGTTCACGCTCGGAGGTAGTAGTCCTGGCACTCGATTCCCATGCTCCGTGGTCGTGTCGTTTTGGCGCAATAACTACGTTCTCGGTGCCAGCACGATCCCGCCGTCGTCGTCCGCGCTAACGGAAAACATCGTCGAGGTGATTGTTTCGACGGGATCGCTTGTCGCCCCGGATGGTCGAGTCATCACGGCGGCAGATGGTGCGGTCACGGTGGGATCGGTGCCTCTTGTGTCCGGCGGAGGTGACGCTTCAACGTCAGACCCGCACACGGGGGAAGGGACCGTCTCGTATTCGTCACTCTGCGACAACGTGGAAACCACGTTTACGATTCGCGCGACGATCCGATGGAACACAAAGAAGCGGCAGCACGTTCTCTACGGAATCGTTCGTGAGTGCTACGACGAGCCAGACCCAGAAGACCCGACTGTTACATCGTGCGATACGTTTTGCGACGGCGACCCGCCACCGGACGAAGTGTATCTCACGATTAGCGGCTTGTCTTCACTAACCGCGACATCTCCGTGGACCGGAACCGTATCAAATCTGTCGTCGCTCAATGGAACGTACGTCGTCGCTTCGTGGCTTCGTTCGTCTGGCGTGTGCAATCAGTTTTTGTCTACATACGACAATCCTAGCCCGTGCAACACGCTTTCGCCGCCACTGAATCTCTTTAGTGCTGGCGTGAACATTGACAATGGCTTCGGAGTGTTTGCGCAACCTTATGCGTCTTCGTGGATAAGTGGGTATTGGCATTTTGACGGAGAGTGTTACATCCTTGCTATGGGATGCAGGCTGGGGATTGCGGATGTGTGCCTTGGAGAGTCTGGAACAGGAGAGATTCAATTATTTAAACTCCCGTATGGCAGTGGGTTCTATGAAGGCTCGTTTTCGTGGACGCTGTCACCATGAATTGCGACCTGTCAGCCCCCGACGCCACATGCCCGCGCTGCGGCTTCGTCTCGAAGGTCCGCGGGGCGATCCGGCAATGCCGAAAGCCAAAGCCAAACCTCTGCGGCCCGGGATGCCAACTCAAAAAATCACTCGCTTGGTTCGGCCTCCGCGATGAAGGTTGCTGCGGTTGCGATTCCTTCGCGGCGAAGATGGATGCCTGGGGACCGGACGAAACAATCCGCAGGATCGAGGAAGTGGTTGAGCATCTGCGGGAAGCCGCAAGCAAACGAGGTATTCCGTTCCTCGCAACCGCAGCGCGAATCATGATTGGCCGCGCAATTGAGGCGGCAAGGATTGAGATTGCCAAATACCCCCCATTCCCAGACTGATTCTTGACCCTGGACACGCTCGGAATCGATCGACAATTGTGGGCCACGGGAGCGGTCATGAGTAGTCGCCAAATATGGATCGGCGGGGAGCGTTGGCGGATTCGCGTTTGCGCGGTTCCGAAAACGATCTACGGGGATTGCGACTACCAGAAAAAGACGATCCGTGTTTCTGAAAAGCTCCACGGCGAAGACCGGCTCAACGTCATCCTTCATGAATTGATTCACGCGCGTTGGCCCGATCTTTCGGAGGACGCGGTTGTGGAGTTTGCCGACGAACTGGCGGGCATCGTCTATGCCCACGGTTTTCGGCACAAAGACGAGGACGGGGAGTAATGGCAAAGACCACAAAGCCGATTGCCGACTCTGTCGCGGAAACGCTTCTTAAGAAAAAGACCCCGCGTTGGTGGACCGATATTCCCGAATCGGTCTACCGCGAAGTCGAGTCGATCAAACTGCGATGGCTGGCGGGGGACTTCCGCGACGGCGACGGGCGGAACGTCTCCGCTCACGCGCTCTCCCAGGCAATCGCCAAGAGCCTCAACGAGCGCAAGATTTCCACCGTTGGCAGGCAAGGAGTTTTGGCGTGGCTAAAGCGAACAAATCCCTAGCCGATTCGGTTGCGTCATCTGTTGCGGCCTTGTCTCGCCTTGCCCTCGATGCAGAGCTTTCGCGATTGCGGGCAGAGCGGGACGATTTCAAAGCCCGCTATCAATCGGCACTGAAACAGATTGACGCGGAGCGGACACGCGCGGACGTTCTCGCGGGCCTCGCTGGCGTGAAAGCCAAGAGGCTATCGACCAGGGCGACGAAGGCGCGGAAGCATCCCGCAACAATGATGCTGCTCCTCTCTGATTGGCACGTTGAGGAGTTGGTGCGCCTCGAGACGAACGGACTCAATCGTTTCGATTTGGAAATCGCGGATCGTCGCATTGCGGAACTTGCGGAACGCTTCGCGGTCATCCTCGATCATGAGCGCAGGCTAGCGGACATTCGCCGCGTATGCCTTTGGCTTGGCGGGGACTTCATCACGGGCGCGATCCATGAGGATTGCGCGGAGCTTGCCCAACTCGCTCCGCTGGAGGCAACCCGCTGGGCGGGGCGACGGCTTCGCGGGTTCATCGATGCCGTTTCCAAACAGGCAGACGAAGTCATCGTGGCGACTTCGTGCGGCAATCACGGGCGCACGGGCGACCCGCGGATAGGTACGGAAATGGATCATTCTTTTGAGCAAAACCTCTATCTCACGATGGCGGAATCGGAAACGTGCGGCAACGTTTCATGGAAGGTAAGCGAGAATTACCTTAACATCATCGACCTGGACGGCTTCAAGGTTCGCGCCCATCACGGTCACGCCTACAAGAGTTTCGGCGGGGTCGGCGGGATAACGATTCCCGTGAACAAAAAGAACGCGGCATGGGATGCCAGCTATGGCCGCGCCGATCTCACGGTCTTTGGGCATTGGCATCAAATGGCATGGCTGCGGAGCAACCGCTACGTTTCCAACGGAAGCCTCATTGGTCATTCCGCGTATGCAACGAGGATCGCGGCGACCTACGAACCACCTTGCCAAGCCGCTGTGGTTATCGATCACGGGCGCAACGAGGTAACCAAGGCAATGCCGATCTATTGCGACCGCGATTTGAAGGACATTCGCAAGCGATGACGCACAAGCCATACACAGATCAAGAAGCAACGGAGGCGCAACAGTGGGCGAATCGTCATGGCCCGTCGAACGGGTGGACGGCGACGGGGGGAACAGCGGCGCGGATGATCGGGAGGCTGTTGCGGGAGCGGCAACGGTTGTTGTCGATGATCTCCAGGCGGAACCCGCGGGCGAGAGTGAAGGGGTCGATTGGATTCTTCGCGGGGCGGCAGAGCTTGAGACGGCGCAGGAACCGCGGGCCCGTGTCGCAGACACGATGAACCCCAAGGATTCGATCGGCTCCCACAAGTTGCCGCTTCATCTTTGGCCGATGACGGCAAGCGCCATAGGGTGTATTGCTTTGCTCAATGGCGCGCTGAAATACGGGCGGGCCAATTGGCGGGCCTCCCCCGTTCGCGCCTCAATCTACGTTGACGCTTGTCAGCGTCATTTGGCGGCATGGTTTGAGGGTGAGGAATCAGACGAGGAAGGGATACCTCACCTGGGCTCCGCTCTGGCCTGCCTTGCGATCCTTGCCGATGCCCGCGCCGCGGGGAGCCTCCACGATGATCGGCAGTTCCCAGGGGGCTACCGCGCCCTCGCGGACGAACTGACCCCGATGGTGGCAACGCTTCGGGAGCGTCACGCAGGGGGCGACCAACCGCGGGATTGGACGATCGCGGACACGCCAGACCCCCTCTAGGGTCGGCTTGATTCCCCGTAGTCTGGTCGCATGATCGCGCGGCCTTCGCACTGGCGGCACGGTGGCGGCGGGCGGGAATCGCTCCCGCCCTCCGGGTCTGCGTTGCCGCTGGCAGACCGCGTCAAAACTAGCGACACCTGGGGCAAGATCACTTCGCGGCCCGCGTACACGCAACGCGAAATCGAACTGATTGCGTACCAGATCGGGGAGACGGTCGCGGCAGTCAAACGAGCGATAGACCTTGGCTTGATTCCGTAGGAGATTCCCGCCGTGCCCGACTCATTTTCAGGCGCGATCAAAACCCAGGTTGACGTTTCGCGCGCGGACGTTCAGACGCTCGGGACGAACACGGCTGCGGTTAGCAAAGCGGGAACGTACTCCCTCAACAACGTATCGGGCCCGATTGCCGATCAAGTCTGGTTCTCCTCTGGTTCAATCACCGGGGGATCGAGCCTGACGCTTGACCTTCTAAGTTTGACGGGCCCCACGTTCGGCATGACGCAGACGCAGACGATGCGGCAAGTTCGGTTGTTCCGCTTGCAGAACAACGAATCGGTTACGGGCCCGCGAATCATCGTTGGGCCTGGGGCCTCGAATGGCTGGGGGCGGGTCGCGGGTGACGTTGGCCCAGGGGGCGAACTTCTCGCGGTCCAGCAGACCCACGCTTGGCCCGCGTCGTCAACGGAATCGACGGTCAAGTTGACCGCAACGGGAACGACGGGGACGGTTTCGTATTCGCTCATGGTTTGTGGAACCGCAATCACTGGACCCGCGGGGTATTGATGACACCTGAACAACTGCAAGCCGAAGTTGCCGCTTTCATCGCGGCTGCGAAGGAACGGGCAAAGGATGGCATCAGCGTTGCCGACGTTGGCGCGCTGGTTGTGTCTCTTCTTCGTCTCTCCGTTGCTGGCCTCGACTCAATTCCGCTTGAGGGTGCCGCGAAAAAGGAATGGGCGCTTGAGGCTGTTGGCCTGCTCTTTGACTCGGTCGCAGGCTTTGCCGTCCCGGCGTATCTGTACCCCGTTTGGGTCTTGATTCGTCCCGCCGTTCGTCAGCTTGTCATCGCAGCCGCGGGGGGCGCGTTGGAATCCTTGCTTCCGATCGTCAGAAAGGCCGCGGCATGATCTCGACTTGGCACATTCTTTTGGCTGCGGCGCTCCTCTATTTTCTTTGGCCGCGGTTGGTGCCTGCCCCCTCGAGCGCCGCGCTGCCGTCGCTCCCTTCGCTCCCAGTTCCGCAACCAACTGCGGGAACGTCGGATCGTGAGGCGCTCGCCGCAATCCGAAGACGGCTCGCCTCCGCGGAGCAACTGACCGACCCCGTGAAATCGGCTTTCGACACGATCGCCGCGGCACTCTCGGAGCCCGCGAAGTGAAGACCGACCGAAGCATCATCCTGGCAATTCTCATCGCGGGTGCGATGGTCGCGTATGCGATCGATCACAGACCCGCGCCGATGCCTGCCCCCCCTGCTCCCGCCCCCGCCCCGGATGGCTGGCCTACGATCGATCTCCGCGGGGCCTTTGTCGGTCCCGATGCCGCGGAGGATGCCACGGCTACGGAGCGGCTGACGCACTGGTTGGGAAAGTGCATTGCCTACGATGGCACCCTCAAGGAACCGCGGTTGAAGACCGCTGCGGCCTTCGACGACTTGCGCAAATGGGCGCGCGATGGACGCATGGAGGGGGTTACGCTGGGGGCGAAACAGCCGATCGCCCGGGAGCGGATTGCAAAGTTTCTGGACGAATCCGTTGGCACCGATGGCGGGCCCGTCGATGGCATCGAACGAGCGAACTGGGTTCGCGCTCTTGAGGACATTTCCAAGGCTTCCGCAATCGCGGCGGGGAGGTGACTTTGACACGCCAGCAAAAGGCTTGGTCATGGTCTGCCGTCGCCTTTGTCGTTGCGATGGCGATTCTCGCAACGCTCGTTGAGCGGGCGACGAACAGAGTTGCGGAGCGCCTCGAGAAAGCCACGGGCTGGGTCGATGACCGCAACGGCGCGGATGCTTTCGTTCGCTCAATGGGTGCGGAGGGAATCTTTGCCGCTGCGGCACCGCAAGCCATGGCGGTTCCCGTGGGCGAGGATGTTTTCCTCTGGCGCGCCGCGGACAAAGCCAGCCGCGCGAGATACGGCAAGCCCTTTGAGGTTAGCAACCAGGGGGCAATCGGCAGTTGCGTTGCTCATGGCGCGCAACACGCAATTTTTTTGGCGGAATCGCTGGCATGGGATGCGGGTCTTATGTCCGCGGTCCCCTACCGTCCCTCAACTCCCTCGATCTATGGCGGGTCGCGCGTCGAGGCCCGCGGCAGGCCCGAAGGGGCGGGCGGATACTCCGATGGTTCAACGGGATTCCATGCGGCAAAGTGGTTGCGTGATTGGGGCGTGACCTACCAGCGGGAATATCCAGAGTTCGGCTTCGATCTGACGCGCGGCCAATCGCTGGAACGGGAATGGGGCAACTGGGGGAACGGCGGCAAGGGGGACGGGGGACGGTTCGACAACGAAGCCAAGCGCCACCCGATCAAAAAGGTTTCGCGCGTTGGCAGTTGGGATGAACTGGTTCAAGCGTTGTCGTCAGGGTTCCCAATCACGATTGCCTCTAACGTTGGATTCCAGGCCCAGGCCCGTGACGCTCAAGCGTTTATTTCGCGGAACGGCGTTTGGCCCCACCAGATGTGCCTCGCCGGTTTGCGATGGGCAAAAAACTCCCCAGGCGGGCGCGATGGTGTCCTCGTCTTGAATAGCTGGGGAACGGCTTGGCCCCCCCAAGGCGGCGCGAAGTTTCCCGCGGATCAACCGGACGGGTCATTTTGGATTTCGCGCGCGGATGCCGAAGCGGTCTTGGCTGCGGGCGATAGCTGGGCCTTTTCGACTTCGGACAATTGGGAGCCCGTGCCAATCGATAATGGCGCTTGGTTCCTTCCTGCTCCTAATCTCCCCGTTGATTCCCTGGTGAGGTGACTAGATGCACGATCGTCGTTTCGCTCTAGTGGTTTGCTTCGCTCTCGGATGGTGGCTGGCTTCCTCGCCTTCGTCCCCAATCCGCCCCGATCCTCCGCGCCCCGATCGTCCTGTCCTCACCGCAGTTGGCAGGCTGGCAAAGTTTGCCGCGCGCTGGGGGCTATGGGTCACGCTCGTTGGCGAGGATGCCCCGGTTGCGGAATCAGTGCGGCACCCGGAGGAGCGGCAGGGGATCGTCCAGGCTCAACCTGTCGATGCCGCAGGACATCCGATCCTCAACCATCGGGAGGGTTGGTGATGGGCACACTCTTTGAAATCTTCATTTTGGTAGGCGGCTTCGCCGCTATCGGAAGTGCCGTTGGAGTGTGCGTTGTCCTCGCCGCGTGGTGGCTGTTCGCGCGGCTATCGGAGTCGATTTCGGCATGGATTGATCACGACGAGGGGGGGATGCAATGACGGTCTGGCGCTCAATCGTGGCATGGCTGGCGGCAATGTCCGGGGAACCGGGAGCCGTCGAGCTTGAAGACCCCCGATGCCAAGCCGCAGTCATCGCGGCCTATGCTGCCATGGCCCCGGATAGCCCCGCTCCTGGGCCCAGGCCCCCCGCCCCTGCCCCGAATCCCCCCGGGGGCAAATGCCCCGTAGGGTGCAAATGCGGAGGCTCCGGGGGGATTCCCAACGGGCGGGTTGTCGAGCCTTGCCCGTGCCCGGCTTCCTGCGGGTGCAAGGCGGCAAAGGGGGGGGCACCCTGCGAGAAGTGCCAGCCTGTACCAAAGTTGTCCAGGCAGGGGGGCTAGGGGTCAACCCTCCCCACGGCGGGCGGCAACCTTGCCCGCGGATTCCAGCCAGCCATCTACCGCGTCCTCGATCTCCCCCATATCCAGGCGGGTAAATCGTCGGGCGGTTTCGTCTTCCATGAGTTGGGCAACGGTCTGGCAAGCCTCCAGAAACTCCGCAAGGTCATCGCGGGTGGCATCGGTCTGGTAGCCAGCGGCAAGCGCTTCGATTTCCTCGCGGGCGGCAATGAGTTGCTTTGTGAGTTGGGCAAGGTTCGGCATGGTGGGGGCCTTTGTTCCTAGGGTTTGATCCTGACCCGCCCCGGAAAGCCCGGGGCGGGGTTGGCCTGCCGATCACTCCGCGGCGTATTTGCGGCTGCGGGTGACAAAGAACGGGCTTTCCCCGTTTTCAATCGTCCGCTCCTCGCGGTTCCTGCGGTCGCAGGCTTCCTGAGCCTCGCGGCGGGTCATCATCGTGGGTTCGCTTTGCTCACTGATTTGGCAACCGTAGTGCCCAACCATGAAAACCCGGCAGTCGCTCGTCTTGGTCGCGGTGGTCATTGTCGTTTCCTTTGTTCCTGGGTTTCGTTCTCGTCTGCCCTACTGTATCCAATCGGATACAACGGGACAAGTGGGTTAGGAAAGATTTTTTCGGGGGGCTGAAAAACCCCCGGGGGAAGGCCCCCCGGGGGTGGGCCTGGGGTCAGGCGAACGTCGAGCGGCCCAGCTTTTCGGAATACTCGATGCGACCCGAAAACCCCTTGGTCAGATCGGCGTCGAGGAGCAGGCGGAAAACCAACGTATCCTGCTCCCAGGCCAGATCGGTTTCCCAACCCTGGTAGTAGGTGGCAGCGGCTGCGATGCAAGCGGCGCGGGCGGCATCCGAGATGCGGCGATTGTTGAAAACGTAGTGGGCCCCGCCAAGGGCGGCAATCGTGCCATCCTCGCAAACAACGTGCGTTCCATCGTAGTTGTAGGAATCGGTCATCCCGTCGAAGTCGCCCAAACGGTACTTGCCAGTGACCGCGGCAACAGCCTTTTCCGTGGGCCCGTCAACCCAAGAAACGTTGATTGCGTTGGAATCGCTGCGAACGCTGAACTTGATCCCGGGGAACTTGATTTTGAGTTCCCCGCGGATGGCTTTGGCGGCAGACTTGGGACCGTTGTGAATCGTTTCCATTGTTCGTTTCCTTTGTGTCAGGGGTTCGTCTCCGTCTCTGTCCTACTATATCCAATCGGATACGGAGGGGCAAGCCCTTCACAAAGATTTTTTAGAAAAGCGAAAAAACCCCGGAGTTGCTGGGGTTTCAGCCGCGAAAACGTTTGCGGCGGGGGGGCTTGGGCTTCGATTTCAGCCCAGCCAATTCCGCGAAATACTCTCGGTTGGTCTTCCTTACCACAACCTCTATCCGCTGGTAGTCCGCGGTCAGGAAGGTGATTTCCGACACAAAGAAAAACGCGCCATTGATGCGGATAGGGTGCCCAGGCCGCGGGATCGGGGGGGCGGGGCGGTTGGCAAAATTGACCCCTCCAGCCTGCCAACGATTGCCGCCGTGATCGACAACGAGCATCCATTGCGGGTTATTCGTCATGCGTCTTTCTTCGGCCTCCCCATGCCCGGTTGCCGCTGGAACGCCAGCGCGTCTTTTTCGCGGACAAAGTTTTGCCCGTCGATTTCCACGGCGGGAAGACGGCTATCCGCGATCAAGCGATTCACATATGCCCGCGTAACGTTCATCAACTTTGCCGCGGTGCCGACGCGGACATATTGGGCAGGGTCGATTTTCATTTCTGGTTTCCTAGAGGTTGCGGCAATCCTAGATCGACATTTGCCGATCGTCAACCATAGAGAAGTTCTCGCGGGCTTGGTCGATTCGCTCCCAGTATCGCGGGATCGAGGTAGTTGTCAGCGGCGATCCTCGACCCTGGACGATGCCCTAGGTGAG
>Ga0078894_10000527_pt1 | contig 26748 bp, 19 predicted proteins | sample LauGreSu1BDMLBSD_2_FD_67506 | JGI IMG/M metagenome (GOLD analysis project Ga0078894, IMG submission 67506) | Freshwater lake microbial communities from Lake Michigan, USA - Su13.BD.MLB.SD (version 4) (version 4) | ecosystem: Environmental > Aquatic > Freshwater > Lake | place: Lake Michigan... | reverse complement strand
CCCCATCGTCGACGATCCGTATCGCTTCGGACGCGTCGCGGCGGCCAACGCGCTCTCCGATGTCTACGCGATGGGGGGCACGCCCCTCACCGCGATGAACGTCGTCGCGTTCCCCGAGGACACCCTGCCGCTCTCCGTGCTGACGGAGATCCTCCGCGGCGGCCAGGACGCGGTCCACGAGGCCGGAGCGCGACTCGTGGGCGGGCACACGGTCACCGATCCCGAGCTCAAGTACGGGCTCGCCGTCACCGGTACCGTCCATCCCGAGCGGATCCTCTCGAACGCGGGCGCTCGAGCCGGGGACCTGCTCGCCCTGACCAAGCCCATCGGCACGGGGATCCTCGCCACGGCGGGGAAGCGTGGCCTGCTCGCCGACGAACACGCAGAGCGGCTCTACACGACGATGGCGGCGCTCAATGCGGCGGCATCGGCGGCGGCCGTCGCCGTCGGGGCGCGCTGCGCCACCGACGTCACGGGCTTCGGCCTCCTCGGTCACGCCCGGCACATCGCGCGCGCGAGCGAGGTGCGCCTCGTGATCGATGTCGACACGGTGCCCGTCCTGCCGGGCGCGCGCGAGGCCCTGGCCGCCGGTTGCGCGACCGGCGGAGCACAGCGGAACGAGGCGTGGGTCGCCGATGATGTCGACTGGGCGGACGTCGGGCCAGATGTGCGCGCCCTCCTGACGGACCCGCAGACCTCGGGGGGGCTCCTCGTCGCGCTCCCGCCGACGCAGGCGCCGGCCTTCCTCGACCTGGTCCCAGACGCCGTTGTAATCGGCGCGGTCGAGGCTTCGGGCCCCGGCCCGCGGCTTCGGCTCCGCTGACGCTATCTTCCCTGCGTGTGCGTCTGGGGGCGGATGGGGTCTGGTGGTCCTCACGGTCTTCAAAACCGTAGCGGCCTGACTGCGTCGGGCTGGGTGGGTTCGATTCCCACACGCTCCCGCCACGCGCACACGGAACCCGGCGGCGTTCGCCGGGTCGAACCCCCACGTATGCGCCCCTCCAACCTCTCCTGTTCGCGATTGCGTCGTTGCGAGGTCGCCCTCGTGGCCCTCGTGGCCCTCGTGGCCCTTGTCGGGCCGCTCGGGCGCGCCGACGCGCAGCAGGTGGAACCGACGCGGGCGGGCGTGCGTCGCGAACAGAAGCCCGTCGAGGCCTTCGCGGCGCCGATGGTCGCGGGCGCCCCGATCTCGCCCCGCCGTGCCTTCCTCTACTCGCTCCTGTTGCCGGGCGCGGGGCAGGCGAGGCTCGACCGCGGGCGCGCGGGCTCAGCGTTCTTCCTGATCGAAGTGGCCGCGCTCACGCTCGTGCATCGCTCGGCCGAGGATCTGCGCATCGCCCGGGTGTCTGCGGGCGATTCGATGCCACTGCGCTACAGCGTCGACGCGGTCACGGGGCGGGTCAATCGGGATGCGAAGGGGGCGCCGGTCGTCGCCGCCTGGAGCGTCCCGCGGTACACCGACGCCTATGTGCGAACGCGTCGACTGCATTACGAGGATTGGTTGGCGGTGATCGCATTCAACCACCTCTTCGCCGGCGCCGATGCGTTCGTCGCGGCACAGCTCTGGGACCTCCCGGCGCGCATCGGGGTGGGGGTCTCACCGAATGGCGTCAGGCTCGAGGCGACCGTCCACCGCTAGTCTGGCGTGAGGGTGGAGTCGTCGGCCCAATCACTCGGAGCGGCAGGCCATGCCGCACGTCGCTTCCCATCCCCCGCCGCCTACCCCGTGCGCGCGATCGATGCCACCGTGGTCAGGCCGTCCGGCCCCCACGTGCACCGGGAGACACTGACGTCATCGATGCGCAGCAATTGGGGCGCGTCCAGCCACGCCCCGGGATTCGCAAAGATTCCACCGCCGAGGCGCTCGAGAGCGGGAACGTGCGAGTGGGCCAGCACCATGAGCGTCGGCGCGTCTGGGCTGCGAAGCCGCGCGTCGGCGACGCGACGGAGCCCCTCACCACCGTCGCGGGGCCGCATCTGGCGGCTCGTGTGCGAACTGCGGAGCGCGATCGACGTCCCGAGGTCGGGGTGCAGCCACCGGAAGGCCGCGACGCTCCACGGATGCCGCAGCACGGTGCGAAGCCGCCGGTAGGGCGCGTCCTCGCGGTCGCGTAACCCGTCGCCGTGCTCGATCACGGTGGGCCATCCGCCGATCGGCCCGCGCCACGGCCCGACGTGGTAGGTGAGCCCGAGGTCGCGGATGAGGACGTCGCCCCCCCAGCAATCGTGATTACCGGCGATCCAGACGATCGGGAGGCCGGCGTCATGCAGCCGTGCGAGCTCACCCAAGACGCGGACCCCCGCCCGCGGGACCGCGTGACGCCACTCGAACCAGAAGTCGAAGAGGTCGCCGTTGATCACCAGGGACCGCCCGTCGGCTGGGAATCGGCGCAGGAAATCGAGGAGCGAGGTCTCCACGTCCGGTGGGGCCGCCCCGAGATGGGCGTCCGCGAGCACGTAGCACGGCGTCGGGAGCATGTGGGAATCCTACCGCGTCGGCGAGCCCTTTACAAAGCCGTCGGGAGGCCGGTAGACTCGCGCGATGAATCACGTGACGGAGCTGCAGGTCCGCTATGCCGAGACGGACCAGATGGGGGTGGTCTATCACGCCCATTATCTCGTCTGGTGCGAGGTCGGGCGTACCGATTTCATCCGAGCGCTCGGAATGCCGTACGCGGAGATGGAGCGGCAGGGGATCCGGCTCGCGGTGGCCGACGCCACCATTCGTTACCACGCGGGCGCGCGGTACGATGACCGGATCCTCGTGGAGACGCGGCTCGTCGAGGTTCGCTCACGGATGGTGACCTTCGCGTATCGCATCCTCCGGCGACGCGAGGGGACGGACGCCGAACTTCTGGTGAGCGCCCGCATCGCGCTCGTCTGCACCGGGCGAGAGGGGCGGCCCGCCTCACTGCCGAGCGCGTGGCGCGAGCTGCTGCAGCGCGGCGTATCCGCGGATTGACCCACCGGGGCTGCGCGTCGACCTTTCCAGACGTGAATCGACGTCTCGCCCTCCTCGGGCTCGCGATCCTGCTCGCGAGCGGTTGCTACGGCTTCGCCGGCGGCGGGCTCCCCCAGCACGTGCGCACCGTCGCGGTGCTCCCCTTCGACAACGAGACGGCGACGCCCGAGTTGCCGCGCGAGCTGCAGGAGGCCCTGCGCCTCGGCCTCCAGAATCGCCTTGGGCTCCGCGATGCCCCCGAGGAGCGGGCGAACGCCGTGGTGCGCGGCAAGGTCGCGCGCTATGAAATCGATATCCCCGTCGGATTCAGCGCCAATTCCGGCCAAGCGACCTCGGCTCGGCGTCGCCTCCGCGTGATCGTCGATGTCGAGATCTTCGACCAGGTCACCGGGAAGGTGCTCTGGAGCCGCACCGGGATGCAGGCGGAGGGTGAGTACGCGGACCGTGGTGAGGCGAACGGACGCAAGCAGGCGATCGAGCGCATCGTCACCGACGTGATCGAGGGGGCGCAGTCGCAATGGTGACGTGCGTGCGCTCTCGCTCGGCGCTGCAATGAGCGGCGCGGTGTCATCTGCCGACAAGGTGCTCGACCGCGCCGCCATCGCCGAGTGGCGACGGCGGCTCGCCGGGCCCCTCGTCTTCACCAACGGCGTCTTCGACCTCCTGCACCCGGGGCACGTCGACGTGCTCGAGGGGGCGCGGGCGGAAGGCGCGCATCTCGTCGTCGGGATCAATAGCGATGCCTCCGTGCGTCGGCTCGGTAAGGGACCGGATCGCCCGATTCGTACGGAGCGAGAGCGGGCCCGCGTGATCGCTGGGCTCGCCGCGGTGGATGCGGTCGTGATCTTCGACGAGGATACACCGGCCGCGCTGGTCGACCTGCTGCAGCCCGATGTCATCGTGAAGGGCGGGGATTATGCACCCGACACCGTCGTCGGCGCCGACGTCGTCCGTGCCCGCGGCGGGCGCGTCGTCATCATCCCGCTCACCGCGGGACAGTCCACTACCTCCATCGTCGAGCGTGTCCGTGCCGTCCAATCCTGAAGCCGCCGTGGGCCGTCCGGGCGGCCGTGCCGTCGATGCGCTGCGTGAGATTCGCCTCGAACGCGGTGCGGCGGCGAACGCCGAGGGGTCGTGTCTCATCGCATTTGGCGCGACCAAAGTGCTGTGCGCGGTGAGCGTCGAGGACGGCGTGCCCGGATGGAAGAAGGGACGCGGGGAGGGGTGGCTCACCGCCGAGTACGCGATGCTGCCGCGCGCCACGCATACCCGCACCGCGCGGGAGCGCGGGCAGGTCGGTGGGCGCACGCAGGAGATCCAGCGGCTGATCGGTCGCAGCGTCCGGGCGATGCTCGATGATTTCCGGTGGGGGGAGTTCACGCTCAAGGTGGACTGCGACGTGTTGCAGGCGGACGGCGGGACGCGCACGGCCGCCATCACGGGCGCTGCCGTGGCGGTATGTGACGCGTTCGACTGGATGGTTCGCACCGGTCGCATCGGCGCGTCGCCCGTGAAGCGCCGCGTCGCGGCCGTGAGTGTTGGCGTGGTGGGCGGGACGCCGGTCCTCGATCTCGAGTACGCCGAGGATGTGCGAGCGGACGTCGATGCGAACGTCGTGATGAGTAGCGAGGGGCGATTTGTCGAGGTGCAGGGCACGGGAGAGCAGGGCACCTTCGCGCGCGCCGAGCTCGACCGGCTCCTCGATCTCGCGGCGTTTGGGATCGCGCGGCTCGATCGCGCGCAGCGCGACGCGCTCGGCATCGCCTGACGTGACCGTGCGCGTTGATGACGCGCTCCCCTTCGTCCTTGCCACGCGGAGCGCCGGGAAGCTCGCGGAGTTGCGGTCGATGGCGCGGGAGTATGGGCTCGACGTCGTTGACCTGACGGCGGTCGGTCTTGGAGCCGAGGATCCGGCGGAGGATCTGCTGGAGGTGCACGCGAGCTTTGAGGCGAATGCCCGTGCGAAAGCGCAGTGGTTCGCCTCGCGCCTGCCCGGGCGCGTCGTCATCGCGGACGACTCCGGGCTGGAGGTCGCGGCGCTCGGGGGCGCCCCGGGCGTGCGGAGCAAGCGCTGGGCGGGAAGCATCGCGACGGGGGACGCGCTCTACGCCGACAACAACGCGGCGTTGCTTCGGGCGCTCCACGGGGCCGCTGATCGGTCCGCGCGGTTTGTGACGGTGATGGTGGCGTCGGATGGCGTGAACGAATGGGTCTCGCGCGGGGAGTGCACCGGTCGGATCCTGGACGCGTCTGATGGTGCGGGGGGCTTTGGATACGATCCGCTCTTTTGGAGCGACGAGCTGGGCATCTCGTTCGGCCGTGCGGCGCGGGAGGAGAAGTCTCGGGTCAGCCATCGCGGCCGTGCGTTCCGGTCGCTGCTCGCGCGGGTGGGGTAACCACGCCACGGCGAGGTTAGTTGACCTGACCGGGGCGTCCGACTAGGATTGAGGGCTCACGGGGCGTAGCGTAGCCCGGTATCGCGCCTGCTTTGGGAGCAGGAGGTCGCCGGTTCGAATCCGGCCGCCCCGATCGGTCGCGCCGGTGCGTAGCAGCGGTGGGTGAAGCGCCAGTAGCTCAGTTGGATAGAGCAACAGCCTTCTAAGCTGTGGGTCGGGGGTTCGATTCCCTCCTGGCGCGCCTGTGTGGATGTTGTTGGGTTGGAGCAGTGGCAGGGTAGGCGCCGTTAGCTCAATTGGCAGAGCAAGTGACTCTTAATCACTAGGTTGTAGGTTCGATTCCTACACGGCGCATGAGCGGGTGAGCGACTGCGGTTTGGGTCTGCTCTGGGGGTTGCGGAAGCTGAGAGCGTCCGCTACGATTGCAGATCTGGCTCGTTTTACTCGCGAGTCGGCGGGATCGGAAACTCATTCGAAATTTTTTTCGAATGCCCCTTGACCGTGATGGTTTGCTTGGCTATTCTGATGGGCTGGCGCGGAAACGCTGCCGAGCACTGAGTTGATTGACAATCGAATCGAGAGAGATCGCAAAGTGTGCGAGGCGAACTCATTGATCCTGTGTCCCGTTCGGGGGCCAGGGGAGAGTTCAGACCTGAACAATTTTGTGATTCCGAATAACGCTGTCATGCGATGACAGCGTGACAGCGATTCGGAAGAGCCTGTTGAATTCTCATTGGAGAGTTTGATCCTGGCTCAGGACGAACGCTGGCGGCGTGCTTAACACATGCAAGTCACGGGGGCCCGCAAGGGTAACCGGCGAACGGGTGCGTAACACGTGAGCAAGCTTCCGATCTGTGGGGGATAGCCGGCCCAACGGCCGGGTAATACCGCATACGTTCACTGGACGGCATCGTCTGGTGAGGAAACCTCCGGGGCGGATCGAGGTGCTCGCGGCCTATCAGCTAGTTGGCGGGGTAACGGCCCACCAAGGCTACGACGGGTAGCTGGTCTGAGAGGATGGCCAGCCACATTGGGACTGCGACACGGCCCAGACTCCTACGGGAGGCAGCAGTGGGGAATATTGCGCAATGGACGAAAGTCTGACGCAGCGACGCCGCGTGTGGGATGAAGCCTTTCGGGGCGTAAACCACTGTTGCCCGGGACGAACCTCCCCATTCGTGGGGACTGACGGTACCGGGTGAGGAAGCACCGGCTAACTCTGTGCCAGCAGCCGCGGTAATACAGAGGGTGCGAGCGTTGTCCGGAATCACTGGGCGTAAAGGGCGCGTAGGTGGCTTGGTAAGCGTGTGGTGAAAGTCCGGGGCTCAACCCCGGATCTGCCATGCGAACTGCCGAGCTTGAGCGATGTAGAGGCAGGTGGAATTTCGGGTGTAGCGGTGGAATGCGTAGAGATCCGAAAGAACACCAGTGGCGAAGGCGGCCTGCTGGGCATCCGCTGACACTGAGGCGCGACAGCGTGGGGAGCAAACAGGATTAGATACCCTGGTAGTCCACGCCGTAAACGATGGGTACTAGGTGTCTGGGGGAGCGACCCCCTGGGTGCCGGCGCTAACGCATGAAGTACCCCGCCTGGGGAGTACGGCCGCAAGGCTGAAACTCAAAGGAATTGACGGGGGCCCGCACAAGCGGTGGAGCATGTGGTTTAATTCGACGCAACGCGAAGAACCTTACCTAGGCTTGACATGCTGGAGAAAGCTTGCGGAAACGTGAGCCCCTCTTCGGAGTTCCAGCACAGATGCTGCATGGCTGTCGTCAGCTCGTGTCGTGAGATGTTGGGTTAAGTCCCGCAACGAGCGCAACCCTCACCCTTAGTTACCAGCGGGTAAAGCCGGGGACTCTAGGGGGACTGCCGGTGCCAAACCGGAGGAAGGTGGGGATGACGTCAAGTCATCATGGCTCTTACGTCTAGGGCTACACACGTGCTACAATGGGCCAGACAAAGGGCTGCCAACTCGCGAGAGTGAGCCAATCCCCAAACTGGTCCTCAGTTCGGATTGTAGTCTGCAACTCGACTACATGAAGCTGGAATCGCTAGTAATCGTGGATCAGCTACGCCACGGTGAATACGTTCCCGGGCCTTGTACACACCGCCCGTCACGCCATGGAAGTTGTGAGCGCCCGAAGTCGGTGTCGGAACCCGCAAGGGACCAAGCCGCCTAAGGCGAGCGCAATGACTGGGGCGAAGTCGTAACAAGGTAGCCGTAGGGGAACCTGCGGCTGGATCACCTCCTTAACGGAGCAGCGAGTAGGCCACCTCGGTGGCACGAAAGCGCTACCGGTTTGTCGCTCGCCTCACACACGGCGATCTCTCTCGATTCGTTCTTTTTGGTGCCGATCGGTCGACCTCCGGGTCGCCGGGTCGGCCCGCTGTTTGACAACGGAAGATGGTAGTGTTCGTGGGATAACGAATCACACTAGTGACATGATTTCGACGAACGGCTCGCAAGAGCCACACCGATATCTGATCACTCGTTGTAGATCGCGCGTGCTCTGCTGGATTACATGTTGTAGTCAAGCGAGCGAATGCATGTCGAGGATGCCTTGGCACACGAAGGCGATGAAGGACGCGGTAAGCTGCGATAAGCCTGGGGGAGCGGCACACACGCTTTGATCCCAGGATTTCCGAATGGGGAAACCCGGCCGTCAGCGATGGCGGTCACGCCGAAAGGCGAGCGAACCCAGGGAACTGAAACATCTAAGTACCTGGTGGAAAGAGAAATCAACCGAGATGCCCCTAGTAGCGGCGAGCGAACGGGGTAGAGCCCAAACCGTGGTCCTTGTGGCCGCGGGGTTGTAGGACCCACAGACGCGTATGGTGACGTCAGTTGAAGTGGCCTGGAACGGCCCGCCAGAGACGGTGACAGCCCGGTAAGCGAAGACTATGAACTATGCGTAGTGGAGTTCCTGAGTAACGCCCGACCCGAGTAATCGGGCGTGAAACCGGGGGGACCACCCTCCAAGGCTAAAGACTCTCGTGTGACCGATAGTGAACGAGTACCGTGAGGGAAAGGTGAAAAGCACCCCAGTGCGGGGAGTGAAATAGATCCTGAAACGACATGCATACAAGCGGTAGGAGGCTGGGCCGGGGTTCGCCTCGGTCACGGCTGACTGCGTGCCTTTTGCATTATGATCCGGCGAGTTACTCCTCAGGAGCGAGGCTAAGCCGTTCAGCGGCGGAGCCACAGCGAAAGCGAGTCCTGTAACGAGGGCGACGAAGTTCCTGGGGGTACGACCCGAAGCCAGGGCGATCTACCCATGAGCAGGGTGAAGCTGCGGTAACACGCAGTGGAGGCCCGAACCGGTATGGGTTGAAAACCGTTCGGATGACTTGTGGGTAGGGGTGAAAGGCCAATCAAGCCTGGAGATAGCTGGTTCTCCCCGAAATCTATTGAGGTAGAGCCTCGAGAATTGTGTCCAGGAGGTAGAGCGACTGGATGGGCGCGGGCTGGCGTAGCCGGTACCAACCCCAACCAAACTCCGAATGCCTGAGACATGGACCTCGGGAGGCAGTCGCTGAGCGATAATGTCCAGCGGCGAGAGGGAAAGAACCCAGAACCACAGCTAAGGCCCCGAAGTGGCCGCTGAGTATAGCGAAGGATGTGTCCCTACACTGACAACTGGGAGGTTGGCTTAGAAGCAGCCACTCCTTTAAAGAGTGCGTAATAGCTCACCAGTCCAGTGGGGATGCGCCGAGAATGGTCGGGATTAAGCGGCCCGCCGAAGCTTGGTCTTCTGACTTTGTCAGAGGGGTAGGGGAGCGTTCTGTCCGCCTTGAAGCGGTCGTGGAAACGTGCCGTGGAGCGTTCAGAAGTGAGGATGCCGGATTGAGTACGCGCAAATGCGGGTGAGAACCCCGCACACCGTAAGCCCAAGGATTCCTGCGCCATGGCAATCAGCGCAGGGTGAGGCGGACCCTAAGGCGAGGCCCCAGAGGCGTAGCCGATGGACAGCCGGTCAATATTCCGGCCCCGTCTGTAGTGTGTTAGCAACCCCAGGGGGACCCTGGAACGAAGCGCGAGCGGCTTTGTGGATGGCCGTGAAAGGGTGTAGGGAAACCGAGACCTGAGACGAGCGCGCGGGGCAACCCAAGCGCAAGTCGCGTAGAGTCGACAGGCAAGAAAAGCCCTGGTGGGGAATGCTGCAGACGTCCGTACCGCAAACCGACACAGGTGGGCGAGGCGAGTAGCCTCAGGTGAACGAGTGAAACCGGGTCAAGGAACTCGGCATAATGATCCCGTAACTTCGGAAGAAGGGATGCCGATGGAGGTTGGCGACTTCGCGTCGCAGGCTTCGATCGGTCGCAGATAATCGGCCCAAGCGACTGTTTAGCAAAAACACAGGTGAGTGCCAAGCCGCACAAGGCGCCGTATACTCACTGACGCCTGCCCGGTGCCGGAAGGTTAAGGGGAGATGTTAGCCGCAAGGCGAAGCATTGAGCCGAAGCCCCGGTAAACGGCGGCCGTAACTATAACGGTCCTAAGGTAGCGAAATTCCTTGTCGGGTAAGTTCCGACCTGCACGAATGGCGTAACGACTTGGGCACTGTCTCGACCCGGTGCTCGGCGAAATAGCAGTCTCGGTGAGGATTCCGAGTCCCCGCGACAGGACAAAAAGACCCCATGCACCTTTACTGCAGCTTGTCATTGGACGTCGCATTAGACTGTGTAGCATAGCTGGGAGACTATGAGGCTCGGGCGCCAGCTCGGGCGGAGTCATCAGTGAAATACCAGCCTGGCTCATGTAACGTCCTCACCACGCTCGGGCAAACCCCGGCTGGGACCGTGGCAGGTGGGCAGTTTGACTGGGGCGGTCGCCTCCGAAAGAGTAACGGAGGCGCGCGCATGGTTCCCTCAGCGCGGACGATATTCGCGCTCTAGAGTGTAACGGCACAAGGGAGCCTGACGGCGAGACCGACGGGTCGAGCCGCCACGAAAGTGGGCCGTAGTGATCCGGTAGCCCGGTGTGGATCGGCTATCGCGCAACGGATAAAAGGTACGCTGGGGATAACAGGCTTATCGCGCCCGAGAGTTCACATCGACGGCGCGGTTTGGCACCTCGATGTCGGCTTATCACATCCTGGGGCTGGAGAAGGTCCCAAGGGTCCGGCTGTTCGCCGGTTAAAGTGGTACATGAGCTGGGTTCAGAACGTCGTGAGACAGTTCGGTCTGTATCCGTCGTGGGCGTTGGAGAGTTGAGGGGTGCGGACTCTAGTACGAGAGGACCGAGTCGGACGACCCGCTCGTGTCCCGGCTGTCACGCCAGTGGCAACGCCGGGTAGCGATGGTCGGCACAGATAACCGCTGAATGCATCTAAGTGGGAAGCTGTCCCCAAGATGAACTCTCCCTGGGACCTTGAGTCCCCTGAAGGGCCGTGGGAGACCACCACGTCGATAGGTGGGGAGTGGAAAGTCAGTAATGACCTCCGAGCTAACCCATCCTAATCGCCCGTGCGGCTTGACTACTCCCCCTTTCTTCTTGAAAGGGGCAGGAACACCAACCGCAGAGCTTCGCACGATCTAATCGATCGTTTGCACACGAACACTACCATCCCCGTTGTCGTCTTTTCGCTGGCGACTAGAGCGTAGGGGCCACACTCGTTCCCATCCCGAACACGATCGTTAAGCCCTACAGCGCCGATGGTACTCCGACCGAGAGGTCGCGGGAGAGTAGGCCGTCGCCGGCACCCCCTTGAAAGCGCCCCAGCCCACCGCGGCTGGGGCGCTTTCGTTTTCCCACTATCTTTCCTCGCATGACTCGGGCCGGGTTCGTCACGCTCGTGGGCCGACCCAACGCGGGGAAGTCCACGCTCCTGAATCACCTCGTCGGGACGAAGCTCGCCATCGTCTCGCCCAAGCCCCAATCGACGCGTGACCGCGTCGTCGGCATTCTCATTCACGCCGACACGCAGATGGTCCTCTTCGATACGCCCGGGCTGCTCGAGCCGCGATACGATCTCCATCGATCGATGCGTCGGGCCGCTCTTGAGGCGATCGCCGATGCGGACCTGATCCTGCACCTCGTGGATGGGCTCTCGACGCCTGAGCAGCGAGAGCCGCTTGCGAAGATCGCCGGACTCGCGGTGGCGCCACGGGCGGCGGTGCTGACCGTCGTCACCAAGGCCGATCAACTCTCCCCGGAACAACGGGCGCGTTGGCTGGTGGAGGTGCCGGACGCCGTGCTCATCTCGGCCGCCACCGGGGAGGGGATCAGCGCCCTTCTGGACCTCGTCGCGGCTCGGCTCCCGGAGTCGCCGTTTCTCTACCCGGTCGATGACGTCTCCACGCAGCAGACCAGGTTCTTTGCGTCGGAGTTCGTCCGGGAGGCGGTCTTTGAACAGCTCGAGGACGAAGTGCCCTACGGGGTCGCCGTCGAGATCGAGGAGTTCCGGGAGGAGCGCACGCCGGTCTACGTCCGCGCCGTGATGCACGTGGAGCGCGACAGTCAGAAGCGGATTCTCATCGGGAGTGGTGGCAGTCGCATCCGGGCAATCGGGCAGGCGGCTCGTCCCCGGATCGAGGCGCTCATCGATCGCCCCGTGTATCTTGACCTGTGGGTGAAGGTGTTGACGAATTGGCGGCGTAATCCGGTCGCACTTCGTCGGCTCGGTTACCAGTTACCGGAGGACCTCGAGCGATGACGATCCCGGAGACCATCCGACGCATCCTTGTCTGTCCGCGATGCCACGGCGTCTTGATCGATGAAGACTCTGCCGAGGGACGCGGATTGGCATGTGCACCGTGCGCCGTGGTGTATCCCGTGCGGGACGGCATTCCCGTCCTGCTCGTGGATCAGGCGCGGTCGAGGTGATGCACAGATGACCTCGGTCCTGACGGCAGTCTGTCCGGAGTGCCAGGTGATCTACCGGATCGATCCGAGTCGCGTGCCGCCGGGCGGGCTCCGTGCCCGTTGTACGGCCTGTGGTGCGGTCATCGCCATAGGTCTCTCGATGCCGCCCTTCGTCGCGGCGACCGCACCGGTCGATCCGGCCGCGCTGGCCGCCTCGGATGCCGCGGCGGCGCCCACTGGGTCGGATATGTGGGACTGGGGCGCGAAGGAGCGGACCACGGATGCGGCCTCGGTTCCGCCGACGTCGGCGGATGATCCGTGGACAGGGCTGTGGGGCGAGGGTGGTCCCTCCGACCGGCAGCCTGCTGCGACCCGGCATCCCGGCCCTGTGGATGTCCATCAGGCACGTCCGTCTGCCGGGGCTCGTCCCCGGCCTCCCGCGATTGCTCCGCGACCCCGTACCTGAGCAGCCCGTCGGTGCCATCGGGGTTCCTGACCCGGTATCTTACCCGGATGGCCGACCACGAATCGCTGCAGTCCCTCCGTAACGACCGAGCCCGTCTGGACGAGCTCCGGAGGTTCCTTTGACCTTGATCGCAAGCGCGAACGCCTGACCGCCCTTGAGGGGGACATGGCGGACCCGGGCTTCTGGAACGCGCAGGAGCGGGCACGAGGGGTGGTCCAGGAGGTGAAGGTCCTCAAGAACTGGATTGAACCATGGGACCGGCTTGATGGTCGAGTGGCTGGTGCGCTCGAGCTCGCCGAGCTCCTCACCCTCGAGCCGGACGCCGAGATGGCGGCCGAGCTCACGCGCGAGTCCACGGCGATCCAAGAGGAGACCGATGCGTACCGGCTCCGCTCGCTGCTGCAGGGACGTGACGACTTCCGCGACGCGCAGGTCGAGATCAGCGCGGGGGCCGGTGGCACTGAGGCCCAGGACTGGGCACAGATGCTGATGCGTATGTACACGCGCTGGGCGGAGCGAAAGGGATTCGGCGTGGAGATCCTCGATCTCTCCGAAGGGGAAGAGGCGGGGATCAAAGGCGCGGTCCTCGAGGTGAAGGGGGAATACGCCTTCGGCTTTCTCCGTCCCGAGACGGGGGTTCACCGTCTCGTGCGGATCTCGCCATACGACTCGCAGGCCCGTCGGCACACGAGCTTCGCCTCCGTCTTCGTGTACCCGGTGGTGAACGAGGAGATCAACATCGAGATCCGTGAAGAGGACCTCCGGATCGACGTCTATCGGGCGTCGGGCGCAGGTGGCCAGCACGTCAACAAGACGAGTTCCGCCGTCCGCATCACCCACCTGCCGAGCGGTGTGGTGGTGGCGTCGCAGCAGGAGCGGTCGCAGTTCAAGAACAAGGCGACGGCGATGAAGATGCTGAAGAATCGCCTCTACAACCTCGAGGCGGAGAAGCAGGCCGCGGCGAAGGCCGCGCTCGACGCGACGAAGCAGGATGTGTCGTTCGGGAGCCAGATCCGCAGCTACGTCTTCCAGCCCTACACGATGGTCAACGACCACCGGACCGAGCTCAAGATCACCGACGTCCAGAAGGTGATGGATGGCGCGATCGATCCGTTCATCGAGGCATATCTCAAGCAGACCGGCGCGCCGACGGAGGGCGCGTGAGCTCCGCCCCGACCCTGTACGGCGCCGCCTGGGAGGCCGCATGACGGATGACCTGAACTTCGTGATGCGGGCGCGGCGCGAGAAGCTCGCGGCGCTCGTCACGGCGGGCGAGACGCCCTTCGCCTACGGCTTTGATCGCTCGCACGGGTGCGGTGCGGCGGCTGGGTTGCTCGGGGACGCGGAGGAGGGGCCGGTCGTGCGACTCGCGGGGCGCGTCGTCGCGTGGCGTGGGCACGGGAAGACGGTCTTCGCGCATCTCGCCGACGATGAGGGGCGGATCCAGCTCTACTTCCGACAGGATCAGCTGGGGGAGCGGTTTGCCCTCCTGTCGTCCTTCGACCTCGGGGACATCATCGGGGTGTCCGGGCCGCTCTTTCGCACGCGGACGGGTGAGGTCACGGTCAAGGTCGACGCGGTGACGATGCTCGCGAAATCGCTCCGACCGCTGCCGTTCGGGAAGGAGGAGGTCGTCGAGGGGCGTACCGTCCGGCATTCGGGCTTCGCCGATGGGGAGCAGCGCTCCCGGCAGCGCTACGCCGACCTCGCGGTGCATCCGGAGGTGCGGCGGCACTTCGCCGCGCGGTCGCGGATGACGACGGCGATTCGTCGCGCGCTCGACGCGCTCGGGTATCTCGAGGTGGAGACGCCGGTCCTGCAGCCGCTCTACGGCGGTGCCGCCGCGCGCCCGTTCACGACGCATCACAATGCGCTCGACATGCCGCTCTTCCTGCGCATCGCGGACGAGCTCTATCTCAAGCGGCTCGTGGTGGGGGGGTTCGATCGCGTCTATGAGATTGGGCATGACTTCCGGAACGAGGGGATCGATCGGACGCACAACCCCGAGTTCACGATGCTGGAGTTCTACGAGGCGTACGCCGACTACACGCAGATGATGGGGCGCGTGGAGCAGCTGCTCCTCACGGCCGCCGAGGCGGTGCGCGGCGTGCTGGGCGAGGGGGAGCGGCTGCGTCCGGACGGCGAGGTCGCCGCGGCGATTCCGACCTTCGCGACCCCGTTCCCACGGATGGAGTGGGTGCCGTCGCTCTCGGCGGCGTTGGGCGTCGCGGATGTCACGGCGATGTCGGACGCGGAGTTACGACGCGCGGCGGAGCGAGCCGGCGTGCACGACCTCGCCCGGCTCTCGCGCCCGAAGTTGATGGATGAGCTCTTTCAGCACCATGTGGAGTCACGCATCGACACGCCGACGTTCGTCGTCGATTACCCGGTGGAGCTTTCTCCGCTGGCGAAGCCCCACCGGACGAAGCCCGGTCTGACGGAGCGCTTCGAGCTCTTCGCCAAGGGGAAGGAGCTCGCCAACGCATTCTCCGAGCTGAACGACCCGATCGATCAGCGCGCCCGGTTCGAGGCGCAGGCACGGTTGAAGGCGGCGGGGGACGATGAGGCGACGGGCGTCGATGAGGATTACCTCCGTGCGATGGAGTACGGCATGCCGCCGATGGGCGGCGTCGGCATCGGGCTCGACCGGCTCTTCATGTATCTCACGGGCACCCCGCACATCCGCGATGTCATCCTCTTCCCGCTGATGCGGCCGGAATGACCGGGACGCGTCGGCTCGAGCTGGCGATCGCCTGGCGGTATCTGCGCAGCCGCCGGCGGAGCCGCCTGCTGTCGTTCCTTAGCGCGATCGCGGTCTCGGGGGTGGTCGTCGGGGTGAGCGCCCTCATCCTCATCATGGGGGTGATGAACGGCCTCCAGACGGACCTGCGGGAGAAGATTCTGACCGGCAGCCCGGACGTGCGGGTGCTGACGTACGGCGACGGTCTACGGATGGATGATTGGCGTGCGACCCAGGCGCGGGTGGACTCGCTGCCCGGTGTGGTGGCGGTCGCCCCCTTCGTCATCCACCAGGGGCTCGCGACGACGACGAGCACCTACACCGAAGCGGTGACCGTCGCCGGGATCGCGCCGGGGGATTCGGGGTCATCGCAGGTTACGACGATTCGGGACCACGCCCGGACGGGGAACTTCTCGTTTCGCGGGGCGCAGGGGCCTGGGCGTGGGGCGGTGGTGGGTGCCTTGCTCGCCGAGCGCCTCGGCGCATATCCGGGATCGACGATCTCGCTCGTCACCGCGTCGGGCGGGGCGGTGAACCCTGTCCTCGGCGGGCTGGTCCCTTCGTTCGCGACGTTCGAGGTGACCGGGGTCTTTGAGACCGGGATGTACGTCTACGACAATGGATACGTCTTCGTCGACCTGCCCGCGGCGCAAGCCTTCGCCGGGCTTGATACCGCGGTGACGGGGCTTGAGGTACGGACGACGGACCGATGGGCCGCGCCAGCGGTGGCGTCGGTGATCGATAGCGTGCTCGGGTATCCGTATCGCACCGTGGACTGGCGGCAACAGAACCAGGATCTCTTCAAGGCCCTCAGTCTCGAGAAGCTCGGGATGGGCATCGTCCTGACGCTGATCATCATGGTGGCGGCGTTCAACATCGTCAGCACGCTCACGATGGTCGTGCGGGACAAGTCACGTGAGATCGGCATCCTCCGAGCGATGGGGCTGCGCGCCGACGCGGTCCGACGGATCTTCCTGCTGCAGGGCCTCTTCATCGGCGGCGTCGGCACCCTGGGCGGCGTTCTGCTCGGCGTCGGTCTCGGCTGGACGGTGGACACGTATCGCCTGATCCCGCTCGAGGCGAAGGTCTACTTCATCGACCATCTGCCGATCCGGCTCGCCGCCGGTGACGTGCTGCTCGTGGTCGCGGTGAGTGTGCTGGTTTCGGTGCTGGCGACGCTGCATCCGGCGCGCGCGGCGGCGCGGCTGATGCCGGTGGAGGCGATCCGCGGCGTATGACGTCGCCCCTCGTCATCCCCGCCATGCGCAGCGGCGCCGTCGTCCTCGAGGCGGCGGGGGTCGTCCGCGAGTATCGCGGTGGCGACGGCGCGCTTCTGCGGGTGCTGGCGGGGGTCGACCTGTCGGTGCGGGCGGGGGAGATGGTCGCGATCGTCGGCGCGAGCGGTGCCGGGAAGAGCACGCTGCTGCAGGTGCTCGGCGCCCTCGACGCGGCGACGGCGGGGACGGTCCGGATCGGCGGGCGGGACGTCCCGGCCTCGGATGACGTGGCGATGGCGGCGCTCCGGAACCGGTCGGTCGGGTTCGTCTTTCAGTTCCATCACCTGTTGGCGGAGTTCAGCGCGTTGGAGAACGTCGCGATGCCGCTGTTGATTGCCGGCCGTGCGCCGACGGAGGCGCGGAGCCGGGCGGCGGGGCTCCTCGCGCAGGTCGGGCTCGCGAGCCGCGCGTCGCATCGGCCGGGTGAGCTCTCCGGTGGCGAGCAGCAGCGGGTCGCGGTGGCGCGCGCGCTGGCGGTCGATCCCGCCGTGCTGCTGGCGGATGAGCCGTCGGGGAATCTCGACCACCAGACGGCGGAGCAGTTGCACGACATGCTCGCGTCGCTCGTCGCCGAGACCGGGCTCGCGCTCGTCGTGGTGACGCACAACGCGTCGCTGGCATCTCGGGCGCATCGCGTCCTGGTGCTTGAGGACGGGGTGCTCCGGCCATCCGGTCGGGAGCCGGAGGCGGTCTGATGCTCTGCGATCAGTGCCGGGAGCGGGACGCCGTGGTGCACCTGACGCAGATCGTCGGTCAGTCCGTCGCGCAGGTGCATCTGTGCGAGCGGTGTGCCGCGGAGCGCGGGATCGAGACGACGGTGGCCGAACCCAAGCATCCGCTCGGGGACTTCCTGCAAGCGGTCCAGCACCAGGCGAGCCAGCTCCCCGGCGATCTCCCGCGGTGCGCGTACTGCGGGACGTCGCTGCAGGAGTTTCGGGCGAGCGGTCGGCTCGGCTGCGCACACTGCTATGCGGCCTTCGACCAGAGCCTCCGCGAGCTGCTGCGCCGCGTGCACGGCGCGACACGGCATGCGGGATGGCGTCCGACGGCGGCCGCGGCGGTGCCCGCGGGTGACCCGTCGACCGTGGACCGCGCGTCACGCATCGAGGTGCTGCGCGAGGAGTTGGCCCGGGCGGTTGCGGCGGAGGCCTTCGAGTCGGCGGCGGCGTTGCGGGACCAGATCCGGGCGCTCGAATGACGCTCGATCTGTCGCTGCTGCCGGACGGCGGACTGCAGTGGCTCGCCCCGACCGGGGAGCACGCGGCGATCGTGCTCTCCTCCCGCATCCGTCTCGCCCGGAACCTCGCCGGCTTCGCGTTCCCGCCGCGCGCTCGGGAGGGGGAGCGGCTCCGTGTGCTGCAGGCGGTCCGGCAGGCGGTCCCGCACCTCGAGGGGCTCCGCGATGGGGTGCTCGTGCGGGTCGATGAGTGCACGGCGTCGGAACGGCTGCTGCTCCACGAGCGGCATCTCGTGAGCCGTGAGCTCGCCGGGCTTGAGGTCGCACCGGGGGCCCCGACGTCTCTCACGGCGCCGACGGCGGGGGCGGTGTTGGTGACGGGCGATGTTGGGCTGATGGTCAACGAGGAGGATCACCTGCGGCTCCAGGTCTTCCGGTCCGGATTCGACCTTGAGGGGGCGCTGCGGCATGCCGAGGCGCTCGATCGCGGACTTGGCGCGGCGGTGCCGTATGCGGCGCACCCGGAGTTCGGCTTCCTGACCTCCTGCCCGACGAACACCGGGACGGGGCTCCGGGCGTCGGTCCTGATCCACCTGCCGGGGCTGGTGATGACGCAGGAGATCGGGAAGGTGCTGCAGGGGCTGCAGCATATGGGGTTGACGCACCGTGGGCTCTACGGGGAGGGGAGCGAGGTGCTGGGGAACCTCTTCCAAATCTCGAACCAGACCACGCTGGGGCGCTCCGAGGGGGAGCTGGTGGACCAGCTCGCCCGGGTGGTGCGCCGGGTAATTGAGCGGGAGGAGGAGGCGCGGCGGGTCCTTCGCCGGGAGGCCGGGTATATTATCGAGGACAAGCTGTGGCGGGCCTATGGCACGCTGCGGCACGCGCGGTCCCTCTCGGGGGAGGAGGCGATGCAGCTCCTGAGCGGGGTACGGTTGGCGGCGAGCCTGCAGCTCGTCACGGGCCTGAGCGTGTACACGCTGAACAAGCTCCTGATCTTCAGCCAGACGGCGCACCTGATGCATGCGGCAGGTCGGGCGTTGACGGAGAGCGAGGCGAGCGTGGCGCGCGCGCGCTATGTGCGGTCGGTCCTAGCGGCCGAGGCGAAGATCACGGACTGAGTCCGCGGCAGGCGGACCATCGAGGCGACGATGAACGGATACAACTTCACGGAGCGGGTGCGGAAGGTTCTGGCGATGGCGCGCGAGGAGGCGGCACGCCTCCATCACGAGTACGTCGGGACGGAGCACATCCTGCTGGGGCTCATCCGCGAGGGTGAGGGTGTGGCGGCGGCGGTGCTCAACAACCTGAGCGTCGATCTCGAGGACGTGCAGCAGAAGATCGAGGAGACCGTCAAGAAGGGAAAGGCGGCGCAGGCGCTCGGCCCGGACCTCCCGTACACGTCGCGCGCGAAGAAGGTGCTGGAGCTCGCGATGGGTGAGGCCCGCGAGCTGAACCACTCGTATGTCGGGACGGAGCATCTCCTCCTCGGCCTTCTGCGCGAGGAGAAGGGCATCGCGGCGCAGGTCCTGAGCGACGCCGGGGTCAACCTCGAGGCGGCGCGGGCGGAGACGCTCCGGTTGCTCGGGACGGAGATGCCGAGTGGCGGCGCGGAGCCGTCGGCGAAGCCGAGCCCGGCGCCCGGTGGGAAGGGGGAGAAGAAGTCGAAGACGCCGGCGCTGGACCACTTCTGCCGTGACCTGACGGCGATGGCGTCCGCGGGGGACCTCGATCCGACGATCGGCCGGGCGAAGGAGATTGAGCGCGTGATGGAGGTGCTCTCGCGCCGGAAGAAGAACAATCCGGTGCTGATCGGCGAGCCTGGCGTCGGGAAGACGGCGATCGTCGAGGGGCTCGCGCAGCTCATCGCGACGAACCAGTGCCCCGACTCGCTGCGGGACCATCGCGTCCTCTCGCTCGATATGGCGGCGGTGATCGCGGGGACGAAGTACCGCGGGCAGTTCGAGGAGCGCCTGAAGGCGGTCATGAACGAGATCGCCCAGAACAAGCAGATCATTCTCTTCATCGACGAGTTGCACACGCTCGTCGGGGCCGGGGCGGCTGAGGGCGCGATCGACGCGAGCAACATGCTGAAGCCGGCGCTCGCGCGCGGCGAGTTGCAATGCGTCGGCGCGTCGACGCTCAACGAGTACCGGAAGCACATCGAGAAGGACGGCGCGCTGGAGCGTCGGTTCCAGACCGTCGTGGTCGATCCGCCGTCGATCGAGGAGACGGTGGAGATCCTTAAGGGTCTGCGCCCGAAGTACGAGGAGCATCACCGCGTGACGATTCCCGACGAGACGCTCGGGATCGCGGCACGGCTCTCCGAGCGCTACATCACCGACCGCTTCCTGCCGGACAAGGCGATCGACGTGATCGACGAGGCGGGGGCGCGGGCGCGGTTGGCGGCGCAGGTGCCTCCCGTCGAGGTCCATGACCTCAAGGCGAAGCTCGAGGCGGTGAACGCGGACAAGGACGCCGCGGTGCGTGACCAGAACTTCGAGCTCGCGGCCTCGCTGCGCGATACCGAGCGCGACCTGCAGGGGCAGATCCGCACGCGGCAGGAGGAGTGGGAGTCGCGTCGGCAGTCGCTGCGGCCGGTGCTGGGCGAGGCGGAGATCTCGTTCATCGTGAGTCGCTGGACCGGGATTCCCGTGACGCGGCTCCAGGAGGCCGAGACCGCGCGGCTGCTCCGAATGGAGGAGGAGCTGCACCGGCAGGTCGTGGCGCAGGACGACGCCATCAAGGCGATCGCGCGGGCGATCCGGCGCAGTCGTGCGGGGCTCAAGGATCCGCGGCGGCCGATCGGTTCGTTCATCTTCTGTGGGCCGACCGGCGTCGGGAAGACGGAGCTGGCGCGGGCGCTCGCGACCTTCCTCTTCGCGGATCCGACGGCACTCATCCGCGTGGACATGAGCGAGTACATGGAGAAGCACTCGGTCTCGCGGTTGATCGGCGCGCCGCCGGGGTACGTCGGGTACGAGGAGTCGGGCACGCTCACCAAGGCGATCCGTCGGAAGCCGTACAGCGTCATCCTGCTCGACGAGATCGAAAAGGCGCACCCGGACGTCTTCAACCTCCTGCTGCAGGTCCTCGATGAGGGGCACCTCACCGACAATTACGGCCGCGTGATCGATTTCAAGAACACGGTCGTCATCATGACGTCGAACGTGGGCGCGAAGGACATCACGCGGAACCGGAGCCTGGGCTTCGGTGCCGGGGATGCGACGCTCGACTTCGACCGGATGCGGGACAAGGTCCGGGAGGAGTTGCAGCACGCCTTCAACCCGGAGTTCCTCAATCGTCTCGATGAGGTCATCGTCTTCCATCCGCTCTCGCGCGACCACATCGCGCAGATCGTGAACGTCCTCCTCGCCGAGGTGCAGAAGCGACTCCGCGAGGAGGAGCTCTCGCTGCGGCTGACGGAGGGGGCGGTCGACTTCCTGGTGCAACACGGATACGACCAGACGTACGGGGCCCGGCCGTTGAAGCGCGCGATCCAGCGGTACATCGAGGATCCGCTCTCGGAGCGGATCCTACTCGCCGAGTACCGTCGGGGCGACGAGGTTGAGGTGGATGTCTCCGGGGATGGGACGGCGCTGGTCTTCCGGGTCCCGACCGAGGCCGCCCGCTCCTGACCTCGGCGGGGGTCCCCGGGGGACCGATGGCGGGCTGGGTCGTGTATATTCCGAGGATGCGCAGGAATCCCCTCGTTCTGGTCGGACTTCTCCTCACGGCCGCCCCCGCCTTCGCGCAGGGGGCTGCCCAAGGGGTGGGCCGCTGCCTGACCCCCGATTCGATCGCGGTGCGTGGGGAGCGTCGGGTGGCGGCGCAGACCATCCTGTCCGCAGCGGGGATCGCCACGGGCGAGACGTTGAACTTCCCGGCAATCCAGCGGGTGATCCGCGACGTGTATGCGACCGGCGACTTCGACGCCGTGACCGTCACCTGTGACTTGGACGGCCCGCGTAGCACGCTCGTGGTGGGCGTCGCCGAGCGACCGCTGCTCGCCGAGGTGAAGGTGGAGGGGCCGCGCCGCCTCTCCCAGCGGCAGGTCGAGGACCGCGTGGAGTTGCTGGTGGGACGGCCGGTCGACCCGGTGCAGATCGCGACCGCGATGCGGCGGATCGACTCGCTCTATCAGGCGAACGGGTACTACCTCGCCCGCGTGCGTCCCGAGACGACCCAGGTCGGCGAGCGCGTCGGCCTGACGTTCCGCGTCGACGAGGGGCGACGACTCGCGATTTCGGGGTTCGATATCGGGGGGAACGCCGCGGTGACGGACGGGGAGATTGTCCGGGCGATGAAGACGCGGCCGGAGGGCTTCTGGTTCTTCCAGAAGGGGGAGTTCAACGAGGACAAGTTCGCGACGGATATCGGGGAGAAGCTGCCAAAGCTCTTCGCGGACCGGGGCTATGCCGATTTCCAGTTGGAGCAGGATACGCTCCGTATCGACCGGGCGCGCGGGAAGGCCGTGATCGGGCTGCAGGTCCGTGAGGGGCCGCAGTATCGAGTGAAGGCGTTCGAGGTGGTCGGGAACCGTCGCTTCACGACGGAGCAGATTGCGGCGCTGTATCCGTTCACCACCCGCGCCCCCTCGCTGACGGAGCGCGTGCAGGGGGTCATTCGGCGGCGCGCACCGGCGACGGACATCTTCGACCGGTCGCGGTGGGAGGAGGCCACGCAGCAGGTGAGCACCCTCTACAACAACGAAGGGTACATCTACGCGCAGGTCCGGCCCGTGGTCGAGCGTGACCCGACGGATTCCGCGGGCGTGGTTCGGCTCCGGTGGGACGTGGTGGAGGGGGCGCCGGCGGTCATCAACCGGGTGGAGATCCTCGGGAACGACTTCACGGTCGAGAACTGCATCCGCGACCAGCTGGTGATCATCCCGGGCGACGTCTTCAATCAGGATCGGATGATTCGGAGTTGGCGGAGCATCTCAAACCTCGGTTTCTTCGAGACGCCGCTCCCGTTCCCTGACGTGCGTCCCGCGAACGATCAGGGCGACGTCGACATCGTCTTCCGCGTGAAGGAGAAGCGGACGGGGAACGTGAACTTCGGCGCCTCGGTCGGGCAGGGCACCGGGCTCGGCGGCTTCATCGGACTCGAGCAGCCGAACCTCTTCGGCAAGTGCAAGCGCGGCAGTCTGCAGTGGCAGTTCGGGCAGTTCATCAACGACTTCAATTCGTCGTATGTCGACCCCGGGATTCGCGGGACGCTGATTTCGGGGCAGGTGAACGCGTACCGCTCGCAGGCGCGCTTCCGGATCGCGGACCTCGGTCGGACCACGCGCACCGGCGGGGCGCTCCGGTTCGGGTTCCCGTTCCCGCGCAGCCGGTTCACGCGGGTCTTCGTCTCGTACGGGCTCGAGGGGGTGCGATACGGCACGGACGGCCTCCTCGGGACGATCTCGGTGAACCAGTGTCGCGGGTGTCTCCGCAGCACGGTCGGGTTCGACGTGAGTCGGGACACGCGTCTCGATATGCCGTTCGCGACCGAGGGGCAGCTCCAGTCGGTCAGCGTCGCGTTGAACGGCGGACCGCTCGGTGGCACGGCGACCTTCCAGCGATACACGACGGAGTGGCGCAACTACACGGTGTTGGCGCGCATCGGGGGGAAGAAGCCGGGGTCGCAGCCGCTGCGGCTCACCTTCGGTCTCAGCAGCCGCGGCGGCGCGGTATTCGGCGATCCTGGGGACTTCTTCTGGTCGCAGCAGTTCTCGCTCGGCGGCGTGCAGTTCGGCGAGATGTTGCGCGGGTACCCGGAGTTCTCGATCACCCCGACCGGGTTCTCGACCGGGACGGGGACGTTCAACGCGCAACGGAACTCCTTCGGCTCCGCGTTCTTCGCCTCGACGGCGGAGGTGGGGCTGCGCTTCAACCAGTCGGTCTACATCAACTGGTTCTACGACGCCGGCAACCTCTGGGCGCGTCCGCGGGATTTCGACCCGACGCGGCTCTTCCGGGGTACCGGTTTCGGGTTGTCCACCGTCACGCCGCTCGGTCCGCTCGGGATCGACTACGCGTACGGTTTCGATCGCCGTGATGCGCTCGGCCGGCCGGATCCGCGCTGGCAGCTGCACTTCCGGCTCGGCCAGGTCTTCTAACCACCCTTCGGAGCACACCCATGATCCGCCCGACCCGCGGCCTGCTTGCCGCCCTCCTCCCGCTGACCCTCCTCGCCGCGCCGGTCGCGGCCCAGACGAAGGTCGCCTACGTCGACACCCGCAAGATCCTCCAGGAGATGCCCGGCCGGAACCAGGTCGAGGCGCGCTATCGCGCCGAGGTCGAGGTGCTCCAGTCGCGCGAGAAGACGATGGTCGACTCGCTGAACTTGATGGTCGCCGCCTTCGAGAAGGATTCGGCGACGCTGACGCCGGCGCAGCGCACCGAGCGTTTCACGAAGCTGCAGGAGTTCGACGGGCGGTATCGGGACACGCTGCAGGTGCTGCAGAACGAGGCGCAGCAGAAGCAGGGTGAGATGATGCAGCCGCTCTTCGACCAGATCAAGATCGCGCTCGAGGACGTGCGTCGCGCCGAGGGCGTGGCGATGATCTTCGACATGGGGGCGCAGGCGAACCCCGTGGTCGCGATGGACAAGAATCTGGATCTCTCGGACAAGGTGATCGCCAAGCTCCGGACGATGCCGACGGCGGTCCCGGCGGCGGCGCCCGCGCCGGCGGCGCGTCCGGCCACGCCGGCGGCCACCCCGGCCCCGGCTCGTCCGGCGGGCCCGGTGACGCAGCCGGCGGGCGTCCGGCGTCCCTGAGGCGGGACACGCGCGAGGGCGCAGGAGCGTGACGCGCGAGCCATCCTCTTCGCTCGAACTCGCGGCGATCGCGATGCTCGTCGGCGGGACACTCCGGGGGGACGGCGCGCGTCGCATCGGCGGCGTGGCGCCGCTCGACCGGGCCTCGGCCGATGACCTCGCGTTCGTCGCGTCGTCGCGCTACCTCGCGGCGCTGGCGTCGACCGGAGCAGGGGCGGTGCTCATCTCCCCCGACCTCGCCGAGGCATCCGGGGGGCCGGCGGACCGCGTGATCGTGGCACGCCCGCACGAGGCGATTCTCCGCGTCCTCGGGGCACTCACCCCCCCGTCGGCGCCTCCCTTCCGTGGGATCCATCCCGCGGCCAGCGTGTCGCCCGAGGCGTCCGTGGCCCCGGATGCGTGCGTCGAGGCCTTCGCCGTGGTTCAGGCCGGCGCGATGGTCGGCGCGGGGGCCTGGGTCGGTCCCGGGTGCCATCTCGGGCGACGGAGCGCCGTCGGCGCCGGGACGCGTCTCGTCAGTCATGTGACGATCTATGACGCATGCACCGTGGGGGCCCGCGGGCTGATCCATGCCGGGACACGTATCGGCAGCGACGGCTTCGGCTTTGTCTCCGATGCGACGGGGCATCACAAGATCCCGCACGTCGGGCGCGTCGTCGTCGGGGATGACGTGGAGTTCGGCGCGAACTGCACCATCGACCGCGGGAGCATCGACGACACCGTGATCGGCGACGGCACCAAACTCGACAACCTCGTGCACATCGGGCACAACGTGCGCGTGGGGCGGCGGTGTCTGATGGCGGCGGGGGTCGTAATCGCGGGGAGTGCGCGGCTCGAGGATGACGTGCGGGTGGCGGGACAGGCGGCCATCGGCGGACATCTGACGGTCGGGCGTGGCGCGACGATCACGGCGAAGGCCGGCGTCCTGAAGGACGTCCCCGCCGGCGCGACCTGGAGCGGGTTCCCGGCGCGCCCGCATCGCGAGGAGCTGCGCCGACAGGGCGCCGCCGCGAAGCTCCCCGCCGTGCTCCGTCGCCTCGATGGCGGTGGCGGGCCTGAGGGGACCGACGCGTGACGGACCGCCGGACCATCGCCGCCCCCGTCACGCTCGAGGGGGTCGGGCTGCACCTCGGTCAGCCGTGTCGGTTGACGTTCGCGCCGGCGCCATCGGGTGCGGGGCTCCGTTTCCGTCGGTCGGACCTCCCTGGCGCGCCCGAGACGCCGGTGCACGTGGGTGTGGCGGTCGCGGCGGAGCGGCGGACGCAGCTCGGCGAGGGGGCGGCCGCGCTCCACACGGTGGAGCACGTCCTCGCCGCGGTGGCCGGGCTCTCGATCGACGACCTCATCATCGCGATGGACGGGCCGGAGCCGCCGATCCTCGATGGGTCGGCTGAGCCGTTCCGCGCCGCGCTCGTTGGCGCGGGGATCGTCTCGCAGCATGGCGCGCCGACCGTCCTGCGGCTCCGCGAACCTGTCCGCGTCGTGGACGGCGAGTCGGTCTACGTGGCTACCCCCGCCGATGCGCTGGAGTTGGAGGTCGCGATCGACTTCCCACATCCGCGGATCGGTGCACAGTCCGGACGCTGGACGGTGACGCCACAGACCTTCGCGGAGGAACTCGCTCCCGCGCGCACCTTCGGGCTCATGTCGTGGGTCGATGACCTGCGTGCGAAGGGGCTCATCCAGGGGGCGTCAGCGGAGAACACCATCGTCCTCGACGCGTCGGAGATCGTCGGCACGACGCTCCGGTGGCCCGACGAGTTCGTGCGGCACAAGGCGATGGACGTGGTCGGCGACCTCGCGCTCGCCGGGGCGCGGGTCCAGGCCCGGATCACCGCCACCAAACCCAGTCATCGAGGGACCGTCACGCTCGTGCGCGCCATGGTCGCGCAGGCGGCGGTTCCCGCAGCCCCCACGGAGGCCCGCGTGCTCGGCATCGAGGAGATCATGCAGATCCTGCCCCATCGCTATCCGTTCCTGCTCGTGGATCGGATCGTGGAGATGGAGGCGAAGACGCGCGTCGTCGGAATCAAGAACGTCACGATCAACGAGCCCTTCTTCCAGGGGCATTTCCCGGGGCATCCCATCATGCCCGGCGTGCTCATCGTCGAGGCGATGGCGCAGGTCGGTGGGGTCCTGTTGATGGGGACCGT
>Ga0078894_10000526_pt1 | contig 26749 bp, 21 predicted proteins | sample LauGreSu1BDMLBSD_2_FD_67506 | JGI IMG/M metagenome (GOLD analysis project Ga0078894, IMG submission 67506) | Freshwater lake microbial communities from Lake Michigan, USA - Su13.BD.MLB.SD (version 4) (version 4) | ecosystem: Environmental > Aquatic > Freshwater > Lake | place: Lake Michigan... | reverse complement strand
ACGCCGAGCGGCGTGTCGAGCCGGATGGCGGCCCCGATGGCGGCCACGCGCGCGTCATCTGACCCGCCCTCGGCATCGGTCAGCTCGAGGAGCCTCCGCGCCGCGGGCTTCACGTCGAACAGCATGGCTGCCTCGGCGATGGCGCGGATGGCCTCGTCGCGGTCCGTCGGCGCCATGGCCGCGATCCGAGCGCGGCAGGCGCCCCAGGCAGCCGCCTTCGGGTCCGCGTCCACGCCGTTGCCGCCGGCCGCAAGGAGCAGCGCCGCGAACCCGGCGGCGATTGCATCCTTCGAGGCCGCGATCTCGCGCATGCGCGAGGCATCCCACGGCTCGCCGCGGCGCGACAGCTCGGCCATCAGCGTCAGCTGCGAGGCCTCCGAGAGGTCCTTGCAGGCCAGGAGCGGCGCGATGGACGTCTCGCGGAGGAGGCCCGAGACATTCGCCTCGCGCACCACGTCCGCGCGCTCGTCGGCCGAGGCCAGCGCCGCGAAGAGCTGCGCATCAACGCCCTTCTTCGAGAGGAGCGCCTGGCCGAGCACGCCGTACACCCGGGTTGCGGGCCCGGCGCCGCGCGCCATGGCACGGAAGAGCGCATCGGCCGAGGGGTCGCCGGCGCCGGCGAGGTTGGCCGCGAGCGAGCCGATGCGCGGGTCATCGCCGTCGAACGCCTCGACGACGGCATTCACCGATGCCTTCCCGAGATCGACCTTCTCGTAGAACTGCGCTCGTGCCGTGCTTGTCGGAAGCGCCACGGCGAGCGACGCGGCGAGCGTTCGCAGGACGTGGGCGGCTCGTGCCGTGGCCATCCGCGGAGTCTATCGGGACGCCCGGGTGCGCCGTTCCACGCCGCGCTTCACGGTCTCCACGAGCTCCCGCACGCTGCGGGACGCGGGTGCCCGGTCGTCGGGCGGCAGTTCCTCGCCGCGGTCGAGCATGTCGCGGACGCGCTTGGCGGCCGCGTGCGCGCTCGAATGCGCGTTGCGCCCGAGGTGGCGCGCGATCTCCGGGAAGCTCAGCGTGGTCATCTCGCGGGCGAGGTGCACCACGACGCCGCGCGCGAGCACGACGCGCCGGTGGCGCCCGCTGGCCGCGAGGTCGTCGCGGCTGACGCCGAGCTCGTCGCAGGTGGCTTCCACGATCGCCGCGATCCGCGGCGGTGCGCCGCGCACGGCCGCGTCGCCGAGGCCGAGCGCGCGCTCCACGAGGCTGAGGGTGGCGATGCCACCGAGGTCCTCGAGGAGGAGCGCGGCGGCGATGCGCGCGAGCGCACCCTCGATCTCGCGCACGCTGCCGATGGCACGGTCGCCGATCATGCGCGCAGCCGCCGGCTCGAGCGCGATGCCGCGCTCCTCGGCGATGCGGGTGACCAGCGCCTCGCGCGTGCCGCGGTCGGGGGCCTCGACCTGCACCACCATGCCTGCGAGCATGCGGCTGACCAGCGCCTCGCTGAAGGACCGGAGCGCGCGGGGGTGCGCGTCGGTGACGATCGCGATGCGCGCGCCGCCCAGGCCGATGGCGTCGATCGTGTGGAGGAACTCCGCCTGCGTGGCGCCCTTGTTCGACAGGAAGTGGACGTCGTCGATGGCGAGGAGGTCGAGCTTGCGCACCTTGGCGCGGAAGGCCTCGATGGTGCCGCCGCGGACCGCCTGGATGTAGTCGTTGGTGAACTGCTCGCCGGTGGTGTAGCGGATGCGCTCCTGCGGGTGCAGCTCGCGACGCCGCGCGCACAGGCCCTGCAGGAGGTGCGTCTTGCCGACGCCGCAGCCGCCGTGCAGGAGGATGCCGCGGATGCCGCCGAGCTCGTCCTCGGCGAGCCGCCGCGCGGCCTCGTAGGCGATGCGGTTGGACTCGCCGACCACGAAGTCCGCGAGCCGGCGCCAGCGCGGCTGGTCCCGGCGCGCGGCCGGCACCAGGGCCACCTCGCGCTGGGTGGGGGAGGCGGCGGCATCCGGCGCCACCAGCCCCGGCGCGTCGAGCACGGTCACGGCCACCGACTCGAGGCCCACGTCGGCGGCGACCGACGCGAGGTCATCGCGGAAGTTGCGCTCGATCCAGTCCGCCGCGAACCTGCTCGGGGCCATCACCTCCAGGCAACGGCCGTCGATGCGAAGCCGGGCGGGCTCCGCGAACCACATGCGGTAGCGAGCCGCGCCGATCCGGGCCGCCAGGCGGCGCTCGATGGACGACTCGGTCGGGATGTCTGCGTTGCTGCGGCGTGCGGCGGGTGCGGCGTTCGTCTCGAGGGTTGCGCTGGCCGTGGACACGGGGATCGAGGTCCTGTCAGGTCTGGCCGCCGAGGCGGCGTGATGGCCGCCGAAGCGGCAAGACGCAACCGCACGCGCCCGGCCGAGGCCGGGGCGGCGCCCGGCACGAATCGGGCGCAGCGCGTGCGACGAGATTGAGGATCATCCATGTCCCGGGCTCGGGCGGTCGGCTCCACCGACACGCCCAGCCCCGGCGATCCGCCCACGCGGCGGCCAACGGGCTTGAGAGCTCGCCGGCGCCAGTGGGGCGCCGCTCGGGCGGCACCGCCGTTCGTCACGCTTCCTGCGCGACAGGACGGAAGAGTAGCGGCACTGTCGCGCGGTGCAAGCGCGCGTGCGCACGGTTCCCCGAGCAATCATCCGTAAGTCCCCCACGTGGTTGCGTTTCGCGCTCCAACATCAATTTCATCCACCGTCGCGGGCGTCCGATGCGAGTCGGTTGTGGACAACTGGCTTCACTTGACACTCGCCGCGGGCGCACGGTAGGGCGACGGCTGCGCCACGAAGGCCTCGCGGCGGCGGACCGTGCGGAACCCGAGTCGCGCATAGAGCGCAACGGCCGGCGTGTTGCGCTGGTCCACGGCGAGCGCCATCACGCGCTCCGGACGTTGCTGCACCAGGCCAAGGCCGTGGAGCATCAGTGCACGGCCAAGCCCGCGCCCGCGCGCCTCCGGCGCCAGGCCGAGGTAGACCACTTCCACGGAGTCGGTCGCGTGCGACGGTGCCAGGAGCAGCGCACCGACCGTGCGCCCGTCGCGGAAGGCGAGTATCCAGAGGTCGGGGTCGTGCTCGCCGGCGGCGAGGTGACCCTCGAGGATGTCGCTCGTGGTCCGCATCTCCGCAAGTCCCGGGCAGTCGAGCGTCTCGACGTACGTGCGCGCGAGCAGTTCCTCGAGCACCCCGCGTTCGGATGGGTGCCACGGGCGCAACGAGATGCCGTCCGGGCAGGGTGCCTGCGCCGGGGCCGCGTCCCGAAGCGGTCGCTCCATGTAGTCGAGGGACGCGAGGTGCCGCAGCCCGCCCGCGGTCCATGCCCGGGAGCGCAGTGCCTCGCTCGGTGCCGAGAGCGCCTGGATCAGGCGGACGTCGGGCAGGGACGAAGCCTCGGCCAGCACGAAGTCCACCAGTCGGCCGACGGAGGCCGCGTGGCCGTGGTCCTTGGGGGCAGTGGCCATGAGGAGCGCCGAACGCCCCGGGTGCGGGACGAGCAATGCCGCCGCCTCGAGCTGGCCGTCCTCCCCGTGCGCGGTCCAGAGAAGCGACAGGTCGATGCCCTGCGCCTCGGCTCGCTGCTCGAACCCCGGGTGGGCCACGGTCCCCGGGCCGAGCACGGACGCGAGGGCCTCTGACCGCACGCTGCCCACCGCCCGCCCCAGCCGCAGCGGCGGGGGCGCGGGTTCTCCGAGACCGAAGAGGCCGCGAAATGACACGGGAAGAGCGTAACCGCGGCCGTTTGGGATCCGTAGAATCCGGGCCATGGCTTCTTCGCTTCCGTCGCTGGCCCGAGTCGCCTCGATTGCCGCTGCCGCCGCCTTCGCGGGTGTCCTCGCGGGGGTCGGGCCCGTGGCTCCGATGCAGCAGTCCGGCCCGGCTTCGAAGGCCGCGGACTCGCTCATCCCCAAGGTGAAGCCCGCCACCCCCAACGACCTTGACTTCCGCCCGGGCGCCCTGCGCCTGGTGACAGACTCGGAGACCGGGTCGCGGTTCTGGGTGTTCACCTACGTGATCGCCAACAAGACCGGCAAGTCGCAGCGCTTCTCGCCGCGGTTCGAGCTTCTCATGGGTGATGGCACCGTCCTGGAGGCAGGCCGCGACGTGCCGGTCGATGCCGCACGGCGCATGCAGTCGGCGGCCGCCGGGCCGCGCGCGCTCGACCAGTTCCAGGTGATGGGGGAGATCCCGGACGGCGAGTCGAACGCCCGCGAGGGCTTCGTGGTCTGGCCGGCCAAGGGTGATGCCAAGGAAATGACGCTCTTCGTGGCGGGAACCAGCGCGGCCTTTGACCGCCGCACGGACCCGGCCACCGGCAAGGAAGGCCTGATCCGGCGGACCTGGAGCCGCCGTTACAGCGTCTCCGGAAGCACCGACCCGCGGTCGTCCGCCGAGGCATCGTTCGACCCGATCGGCGATGCCTGGATCATGCGCTGACGCTGCGGCCGGCCCCTGCCACTGCCGCAGAACGGATCCGATAAGCGGCGGCGCCCTTTTCCGCTGATCGCGCTCCGAGCCATTGAGGTGGCCCCGGGGTTTCGCTACACTGCCCGACTCGCGCGAGTGCGCGTCTTTGCAGAAGGAGACTTTGCCGTGGCACACAAGAAGGGACAGGGCTCGACCCAGAACGGACGCGATTCGAACCCGCAGTTCCGTGGCATCAAGCTCTACGGTGGCGAGTTCGCCAAGAGCGGTTCCATCATCGTGCGCCAGTGCGGCACGCGTTGGAAGCCCGGCTACCTGGTCAAGCTCTGCAGCGACCACACCCTGATGGCCCTCGCCGAGGGCACCGTCCGCTTCCGCGGTCGCATGGTGGACGTGATTCCGTCCGACCCGTCGACCCCGCGGCTGGCGATCGACCGCTGATCCGCCGCTGAACCGATCACCACGCCGCGCAGGTCGTCCGATCTGCGCGGTTTTTCTTCCCCCGCCGCCATGAACGTCTTCGTCGACACCGCCGTCGTGACCGTCCGCTCCGGCAAGGGCGGCGACGGCTGCACGCACCTGCGTCAGGAGAAGAACCGTCCCAAGGGCGGCCCCGACGGCGGCGACGGCGGTCGCGGCGGGGACGTGACGGTGGTGGCCGATCCGCACCTCGACACGCTGATCGAGTTCTCGTACCGCGGCCACTTCTTCGCCCAGGACGGCGAGCGCGGCCTGCAGAAGAGCTGTCACGGCGGCGACGGGCAGGGCGTGGAGATCCGGCTGCCCGTGGGCACCACGGTGTCCGATGCGGACACCGCCGAGTTCCTGGTGGACCTTGTGCAGCCCGGGCAGCGCGCGGTGGTGGCTCCCGGCGGCAAGGGCGGGCTGGGAAACGAGCACTTCAAGGGTCCCCTGAAGCAGACCCCCACGGAATGCACCCCGGGCGAGCCGGCCATCGAGCGCAGGCTGCTGTTCGAGCTCAAGCTCATCGCCGACATCGGCCTCGTGGGGCTTCCCAACGCCGGCAAGAGCACGCTGCTGCGTGCCGTGAGCCGCGCAAACGCCAAGGTGGGCGCCTACCCGTTCACCACCCTCAGCCCCCAGCTTGGGATCGCGGAGCTGGACATGGAGCGCAGGCTCGTGTTCGCCGACCTTCCGGGCCTCATCGAGGGGGCGTCCGAGGGCGCGGGCCTCGGGCATGACTTCCTCCGCCACATCGAGCGCACGCGCGCCATCGTGCACCTGGTGGACATCGCGCCGCTCGACGGCAGCGACCCCGTGCAGAACTGGAGGACCATCCGCGGCGAGCTGCTCGGCTTCTCCGCGGAGCTGGCCGAGAAGCCGGAGCTGGTGGTGCTGAACAAGCTCGACCTGGTGGCCGCGGAGGAGCGCGACGCACGTATCGAGCGTTTCGCCGGTGCCATCGGCATGAAGCGGGGCGAGCGCCCCGTCTGCATCTCGGGCGCCACCGGCCAGGGGGTCCGCGAGATGCTCGAGGCGGCGTGGAAGCTCGCCGGCAAGGCGTCCTGAGTCGCTGCCCCGGGGGCGAGCGGGCTAGCGGCAGAGCAGGAGGTAGCGCTCGAAGACGGCCACGACCTGGTCGTGCCAGGTGTCGCTGAGGGCCAGTCCCGCAAGTTCCGCCGCGAGGTCGGTGCGCGCATCGAGCCGGATGACGCGCCCGCCGCCCGCGCGGGCGATGTCGGGGAAGTGCTTGACCTCCGCGGGCTGCCGCTCGTCGCGGGCGCTGAGGACGTACGTCGTGATGCCGCGCGCGCGGGCCTCGCGGGCCATCTCCACGCAGCGTGTGCCCCAGCCGGGCGTCGGCGGTGCGTCTCCCACCAGCACCATGACCTGCTGCGCGTCCGGCCGCCACGTGAACCGCCCGTAGGCAACCTTGAGCGCCTCCTGCACCAGTTCCGGCTCGTCGCCGCCGCCCTCGGCCGAGAGCTTCCACAGGCGCTCGCGGACCACAGGCGGCTCGGCGGCGAAGTCCCAGCCGAGGGTCTTGAAGTCGTCCTGCTGGTCGCGGTAGCCGACGATGCCGACGCGCAGCCCGGCCGTGACCGCGTTGACGAAGCGCATCAGGTCGTCGATGCCCGCCTGCGCCTGCGCGATCTCGCCGGCCATGCTGCCCGTGCAGTCGATGGCGACGCCGAGGTCGATCGGCCGCCTGAAGAGCGTGTCCAGGGCACCCGCGAAGCGGACGAACGCGCCGTCGTCGAGCTTCGCCACGGCGTTGTCCTCGCCGGGCCCGGCCTTTCGCGCCGGCACCACGGCGTCGATCCGCATGCTGCCCCGGTTGCGGTCGAGCCAGATGCGCCACTTCCAGTCCTGGCGCGAGTCGCGCGCGCCGGTGAGTGCCGCGATTCGGGGGCTGAGCGCGCCGCCGTCGTCGCGGTCGAGGCGTGCGATCACCGAGCGGAGCGTGTCCTTGCCGAAGTCGGCGAGGCGCTCGTCGCACCGGCCCGGTCCCTGGCCCTGGAGCGCGCCGATGAGCTCCACCGCGAGCAGGCGCTCGGAGTTGTCGTCGCTGCGGGCGAGGATGCGCGCGCCGCGCTCGATGCGCGCCGCGTCGAGCTGCCAGCCGCAGCGGAGCATGTTCCGCAGGACGCGCGGGTCCTGCTCGGCGTCGCCGAGCGCCGGGTTTGCATCGATGCCGGCGCGCGCGCACGACAGCACCGCGGCGCTCCGCACGCGCGGGTCGGGATCGACGGCGAGCGCCAGCAGGAACTCGCGTGCAGCGTCGGTCCCCGGCCGCTCGAGGCGCATGGCGGACACCATCCTCCGCAGCCATGATCCGTGCACGGCCATCGAGCGCAGCGAGGCCTTGCCGGCATCGGCATCGAGCTCGGCGGCGCCCGGCGGGCGTTCCGTTGCGGCAGGCGGCGTCGGGACGGTCGGCGGCGCGGGTTCCTGCGGGGCTGCGTGGGCCGCGAGCGCGAGCGCCGCGGGCGCAGCTGCGTTCACGGCCCATCGCGCGCGGCCCGCCACGCTCAGTCCCCGTGCTGCTGCCGGAGGCGTGGCGAGAGCCGCAGCATCAGCTGCACGCGCTCGAATTCATCGATCCACCCCTGCAGCGTGGCGGCGGCCTCGTCGGCGCCGACCGCGGCACCGGGGAGCGGGCACGACGCGCCGAGCTGTCGCGCGGCCATCGCCCGGTACCGCGCGAGCGTGCGGTCGCCCATCAGCGCGCAGAACTCGAAGTCCTCGGCGCACCAGACAACCGTGGGAACGCGCGTGCCGGCATTGATCCGCAGGTCCTCGGCCAGCTGCATGTGCGCGGCCTGCTCGAGGAACCTGACGTCGGCCGCCGGGCAGGCGGCACCGATGGCCGCGAGCATGGGGCACTGCACCGCGCAGTCGCCGCACCAGGCACCGGTCAGCACGATCACGTTCATGCGCCGGGTGAACGAGGCGAGGAGCCGCCCCTGCGCATCGGTCGTGCGCGCGGCGGCGATGTGCGCGCCCCATCCCGCGGTGCGCGACGCATTGGCGGCGAGGTAGTCGTTCCAGCCGAGGCCGGCGGCGTGGGCGCGGCGCCAGCGCTCGGTGTCGGGGAGCGTTGCGGAGTCAAGCATGGTCGGTGGGCTCCGCGGAGGCCGCGGCGCGAAGGACGCGCAGCAGGTCGAAGGCCTGGAGCGGCGTGAGGTTGTCGAGGTCCGCGCCGCGAAGCGCGACGAGGGCAGGGTGCGGCTCGGGCGTCGGGGCGGCGGCCGGCTCGAAGAGCGGCATGGCGTCGGCGGGCGCGGTGCGCGTTCGGGCGCGGCCGGTGCGCGGCTGCGTCTGCACCTCGAGGGTGCCGAGCACCTCCTTGGCCCGCGCCACCACGCCGCGCGGGATGCCGGCAAGCTGCGCCACGTGGATCCCGTAGCTTCGGTCGGTGGAACCTGCCAGGATCCGGTGCAGGAACACCACCTCGCCCTTCCACTCGCGCACCGCCACGTGCAGGTTGCGCACGCCCGCGATGCGGGCGGAGAGGTCGGTCAGCTCGTGGTAGTGCGTGGCGAAGAGCGTCCGCGCGCCCGTGGCCGCCAGGTGCTCGGTGATGGCCCAGGCAAGGCTGAGGCCGTCGAGGGTGCTCGTGCCGCGCCCGATCTCGTCGAGCACCACCAGCGACCGCCGCGTGGCGTGGTTGAGGATGCGCGCGGTCTCGGTCATCTCGACCATGAACGTCGACTGGCCGGAGTGCAGCTCGTCGCTTGCGCCGATGCGCGTGAAGATGCGGTCCGCGATGCCGACGACGGCCCGCTCCGCGGGCACGAAGCTGCCGAGGTGCGCAAGCAGGGCGATCAGCGCGGCCTGGCGGATGTAGGTGCTCTTGCCGGCCATGTTGGGACCGGTGATGAGCGCGAGGGTCGCAGGCTGCGCCGACGTCCCGAGCTCGGCGTCGTTCGGCACGAAGCGGTCCCGCAGCAGCTCGTCGAGCACCGGATGGCGGCCGCCGGCGATCTCGAGCACGGGTTCGTCGACCACCTCGGGGCGCACCCACCGGTGGCGCGCCGCCGTCTCGGCGAGGCTCGCCACCGCATCGAGGCTTGCCACCGCGTCGGCGAAGCGCGCGAGGTCCGCAAGGTGCGCCGCGGCGTCCCCGCACAGAGCCTCGAAGATCGCGCGCTCGCGGGCGTTGGCGCGGCCTTCCGCGGAGAGGACCTTGTCCTCGAACGACTTGAGCTCGGGCGTCACGTAGCGCTCGGCGTTGCGGAGCGTCTGGCGGCGCGTGAACTCCGCCGGCGCCTTGGCCGAGTGCGCGTTGGTGACCTCGATGTAGTAGCCGAAGACCCGGTTGTATCCGATCTTGAGGCTCGCGATGCCGGTGCGCTCCGCGAGCTCTGCCTGGTAGCGCGCCATCCACGCCGCGGCGTCGCGCTGGAGCGACCTGCACTCGTCGAGCTCGTGGTCGGCGCCGTCGCGCACGAGCCCGCCCTCGCGAAGGTGCGCCGGCGGCTGGTCGACGCAGGTTGCCCCGATGCGGGCGGTGAGCGGAGCGACGCGCGTGGCCGCTTCCTCGAGCGCGGAGCGTGCGCCCGCGAAGGCGGGCGAGTCCCCCAGGGCCGCGGCGATGCGGCCAGCGAGCGACATCGAGCGCCCGAGCGCCACCAGGTCGCGCGGCGTGGAGCGGCCCATCGACATGCGCCCGGCGATGCGCGCCACGTCCTGCACGCCCTCGCAGGCGGCGCGCAGCTCCTCGCGCATGCGCTCGTCGGCCACCAGCGTGGCCACCGCGTCCTGGCGCGCTCGGATGGCGGCGCGGTCGCCGAGCGGCGCGCAGGTCCATTCGCGCAGGAGCCGCCGTCCCATCGGGGTGCGCCCGCGCTGGAGCACCGAGAGGAGCGTGCCCTCGGTGCCGCCCGAGCGCAGCGTGCGCTCCACCTCGAGGCTGCGCAGCGTGGTTGCGTCGAGCACCAGGTTCGCCGCGCGACCGCCTCGACGCGGCGGGCGCAGGTGCGCAAGCGGCCGCACCGCGCGGCCCGACGCCGCGGGATCGGCCCCGAGCCCGCGGTGCGCGTCGAGCAGGTGGCGGAGCAGGGCGCCCGCGGCCACGGCGGCGGCGGAGTCGTCGGCGAGCTCGAAGGGCTCGAGCGTCCGCACCGCGAAGTGCTCCTTGAGCGTGGCGGCCGCATCGGCGGCGCGGAACATCCAGCCCGGGGCCTCCAGTGCGGGACAGCCGACGGCGCGGCCGAGCCGCACCGACGGGCGGTCAGTGTCCTCGCGGTCGCCCTCGGCGATCAGCAGTTCGCTGGGAGCGATGCGGGCCAGCGTGTCCTCCAGCCCCGCCACCGTGCACTCCTCGACGGCGAACTCGCCGGTCGACACCTCGACAACCGCGACGGCGGCCCGGTCTCCCGGGGCGCTGCCGGCCGTCCAAGCGCACGCGATGCGGTTGGCTCGAGATTCGTCGAGCAGGCTCTCGTCGACCAGCGTGCCGGGCGAGAGAACGCGGGTGACCCCGCGCTCCACCACGCCCTTGGCCTCGGACGGGTCCTGCAGCTGCTCGCAGACCGCAACCCGGAAGCCCTGTTCCACCAGGCGGCGGAGGTAGCCCTCCACCGAGTGGAACGGCACCCCGGCCATCGGCTGGCCCTTGGTGCGCTCCGTCAGCGTGATGCCGAGCGTGCGGTGCGCCGTGACGGCGTCCTCGTCGAACAGCTCGTAGAAGTCCCCCATCCGGAACAGCAGCAGGCACCCGGGATGCTCCCGCTTGAAGCGGTCGTACTGCCGCATGGCGGGGGTGTCGCGGTTGTAGGCGCGCGGTGCGGTCTCGGCTGACGGTTCGCCGGCGGACATCGGGTGCGATGGTACGGCGGGGTGCCGCGCGGGCGGCTGCAAAAGCGACGCAGCCCGCCGGGGGGCGGGCTGCGCTCCGGGCCCGAGGGCCCGTCAGGTGGAGTGGATGAGGATCGAACTCACAACCTCCTCGATGCGACCGAGGCGCTCTTCCAATTGAGCTACCACCCCATGCGGTCGAACGGAGGAGTTTAGCCGGGGCGGCGCGGCGCCGCAAGCAGCGGACGCCCGCGCGCCCCGCGGGATTCGGCCTGTTTCCTGCGGTGAAGTATCGTTCGCGACCTGCCCGAGGGGCACCCCATGGCACCAGAGACCGCCCTCATCGCCTATTGCGCCTGCATCGTGGTCGCCTCCGCCGCGGGGGGGCTGGTGCCGGTGCTGCTGCGCCTGAACCACCGGCGCATGCAGTTCGGGCTGAGCTTCGTGTCCGGGGTGATGCTCGGCGTGGCGATCTTCCACATGGTGCCGCACGCGCTGATGGCGCGGCTGGGGCAGGCCCCGCAGGCCGGGCATGCGCACGGCGTCCTCGACCCGCTGATGCTGGCCATCGCGCTCGGGTTCCTCGCGATGTTCTTCCTGCAGCGGTTCGCGCACTTCCACCAGCACGAGGCGCCGGAGCCCGCCTGCGATGACCCGATGCACGGGCACGACGGCCATCACCACCACCATCACGGCGACGCGCCGGTCGGCCGCTTGACCTGGGCGGGGGCGGCGGTGGGCATGGGGCTGCACTCGCTCCTCGAGGGAGTGGCGCTCGCGGCGAGCATGGCCGCGGCCGCCGATGGCGAAGGGGGCGCGGCGCTCGCGGGCCTCGGCACCTTCCTCGTGATCCTCCTGCACAAGCCCTTCGACGCCATGACCGTGGCCACGCTCTGCCATGCGGGCGGCGGCAGCCGCGGCAAGGTGCTGGCCGTGAACGCCTGCTTTGCGCTCCTGGTTCCGGTGGGGGTCCTCCTCTTCCGCGCGGGGGTGCCTGCCCTCGGCGGGACGGACGTGGCCGTGCCGTACGCGCTTGCGTTCTCCGCGGGCACCTTCCTGTGCATCGCGGCCGCAGACCTCCTGCCCGAGGTGCACTTCCACCGGCACGACCGGATCGGCCTCTCGCTGGCGCTGCTCCTGGGCGTCGGCCTGGCGCTCGCGGTCGGTCGCCTGGAGGCGGCGGCGCACGATGCGCACGCCGGACATGACCACGGTGCGGCCGTGGATCCCCACGCAGGCCATGATCATGCCGGCGACGACCACGCGGGCCACGACCATGCCGGCCACAAACACTGACCTAGACTGACCGCCCACGGAGCATCCATGAAGGCCGAACGAGTGCTTGCCGAGCTGAACCGCCTGCGCCAGGACCTTGACAAGGACCCCAAGGACCCGGAGTGGTTCACGCTGCACCACGTGTTCTGCTTCGTCTCCTACAAGATGGGCGACTTCCAGAAGTACCTCGACGAGGCCGTGAAGCCCGGCGACGAGCCCGACTTCGACTGACCGCGCAAGGCGCACCATGCCCGACTACAAGAGCACGCTGAACCTCCCGAAGACCGACTTCGCCATGAAGGCCAACCTGGCCCAGGCGGAGCCGCAGACGGTCAAGCGCTGGCAGGACGAGCGGCTCTACGAGGCCGTGCAGGAGGCGCGCGCGGATGCACCGCTCTTCGCCTTCCACGACGGCCCGCCGTACGCGAACGGGTCGATCCACCTCGGGCACCTTCTGAACAAGGTGCTCAAGGACATCGTGGTGCGGTCGCGGCTCATGGACGGGATGCGCGTGCCCTACGTGCCGGGCTGGGACTGCCACGGGCTGCCCATCGAGCACAAGGTGGTCACCGAGATGAACGAGAAGGGCAAGCTCCAGAAGGTGCTTGAGCTGCCCGACGACCAGCGGCGCATGGTGATCCGGCGCGAGTGCCAGGCCTACGCCGAGAAGTTCGTCAAGCTGCAGGCCGGGCAGATGCAGCGGCTCCTGACGCTTGCCGACTACGGCAACCCGTACCTGACCATGAAGCCCGCCTTCGAGGGCGCGGTGATCGAGGACTTCGCCGACCTCGTGGAGCAGGGTCTCGTGTACCGGGCGCTGAAGCCCGTCCACTGGTCGATCGCCAACCGCACGGCGCTCGCCGAGGCCGAGCTCGAGTACGAGGACCGGCAGGACCTGTCGGTGTACGTCGACTTCGAGGCGGCCGACCGCGAGGCGGTCGAGAAGGCGTTCGGCTGCGAGCTCGACTGCACGCCGAGCTTCACGATCTGGACCACGACCCCGTGGACGCTTCCCGCGAACCTGGCGATCGCGGTGCACCCTGACTACCGCTACGCGGTGGCCGAGGTGGACGGCAACCTCGCCATCATGGCGAGCGACCTGCTGGCCAAGGTCACCAAGCTCGCCGGCAGCGAGCAGGTGCGCGTGGTCGCCGAGACCGACGGCTCGAGGCTCGTGGGCCTGGCCTACCGCCACCCGTTCTGCGACCGGCAGGGCCGCGTGGTGGCCGCCGACTACGTGACCCTCGAGGACGGCACGGGCCTGGTGCACACCGCGCCCGGGCACGGTGCCGAGGACTATCGCACGGGCCTGAAGGAGGGCCTCGACACCTACTGCCCGGTGCGCGACGACGGCACCTACGACGACACGGTGCCCGCATGGCTTCGCGGCAAGAGCGTGTGGGATGCCAACAAGGAGGTCGTCGAGCACCTCCGCCAGAGCGGCCACCTGTACCACGACCACGTCTTCACGCACTCGTACCCGCACGACTGGCGATCGAAGACGCCCGTCATCTTCCGCGCGACCGAGCAGTGGTTCATCGGCGTCGACCGCCCGACCCGGCGCGAGGGCCGCAGCCTGCGCGCGCTGGCGCTCGAGGCCACGGGCAAGGGCTCCGCGGAGGGCGGGGTGGACTTCGTGCCGGCGTGGGGCCGCAACCGCATGCGCGGCATGCTCGAGAGCCGCCCCGACTGGTGCATCAGCCGGCAGCGCGCGTGGGGCCTGCCGATCCCCGCGTTCCGCACCGCCGACGGGCAGGTGGTCCTCACCCCTGCGAGCGTGCGCGCCGTGGCCACGCGCTTCCGCGAGAAGGGAAGCGATGCGTGGTTCACGGAGGGGCCGGCAGAGCTGCTTGCCCACTGGAACCCCGCAGCGGACCCGGACGCGCCGAAGGGCGTGACCGCCGGTGACCTTGCCAAGCTCTACGACATCTTCGACGTGTGGTTCGAGTCGGGGTCGAGCTGGAACGCCGTGCTGCGCGAACGCGGCCTGGGCTACCCGGCCGACCTGTACCTGGAAGGCTCGGACCAGCACCGCGGCTGGTTCCAGCTGAGCCTGCTGCCGGCGCTCGGTGCCACGGGCGTGCCGCCCTTCAAGGCGCTGGTGACCCACGGGTTCATCGTGGACAAGGACGGCAAGAAGATGTCCAAGAGCCTCGGCAACACCATCGAGGTGGAGGAGCTCCTCAAGCAGGCCGGCGCCGAGGTGTGCCGCTGGTGGGCGTCGAGCGTCCCCTACGAGGGCGACATCAAGGTCGACATGAGCTTCTTCGCCACCGCGGGCGAGGGCTATCGCAAGGTGCGCAACACGCTGCGCTACCTCCTCAGCAACCTGTACGACTTCGTGCCGGCCGCCGACGAGGCTGCGCAGGTCGCTCGCATCGACCCGGGCTCGATCGACGGCTGGGCGCTCGGCGAGTTCGCCAAGGTGCAGGCGCAGGTGCTCGCCGCGTACCGGGCGTCGGACTTCCGCGCCGTGCACGTGGCGCTCTTCGATTTCTGCAACGCGACGCTGAGCGCCGAGTGGTTCGCCGCCACGAAGGACAGGCTGTACTGCGACCGAGCCGACAGCCCGCGCCGCCGCGCCACCCAGCGCGCGATGAACGCCGTGGCCGAGGGCCTGATCCGGATGCTCGCGCCAGTGCTCCCGCACACGGCCGACGAGGCCTGGCGCGCGCTCAAGGGCGCCGGCGCGCGGAACGTGGTGTTCGAGCGGCACGCGCCCCTTGGCTTCACGGCGTCCGCCGGCTGGTCCGCGGCGTTCGCCGCGCGCGACGCGGCGCTCAAGGCACTGGAGTCTGCCAAGGCGCAGGGCATCGAGAACCCGCTGGATGCGGGGCTGGTGCTGCCGGACCCGGATGGGGCGCTGCGTCCGTTCGCGGCGGACCTTGCCGACCTCATGGGCGTGAGCCGCGTGGAGCTCGACCCTGCGGCCAAGTCCGTGGCCGTGCGGGACCTGCGCGAGGAGCCCCGCTGCGAGCGCAGCCGCAAGCGCGACGGCACCGTGCGCCAGCGCCCCGACGGCGGGATGCTCAGTGACCGTGACGCGGCGGCGGTGGGCTGAGGAGGCGGGTCAGCTTCCGCACGGGCCCCAGTTCGCCAGCAGTTCGCCGAGATCCGCACCGTTCACCGATCCGTCGCGGTTGATGTCCGCGCTGGCGTTGCCCGTGGCTGGGCCCCATGCCGCAAGCAGCTCGCCCAGGTCGGCCCCGTTGACGATGCCATCGACGACCAGGTCGCCCGTGCAGCCGCCGAAGCCGGCATCGCAGCTGTCGGGCCGCCCGTTGCCGTTTGCGTCAGGCGTCCCGCCGCTGGCGATCTCGCACGCGTCGAGGATGCCGTTGGCGTTGCAGTCGCTCGGGGCCGCCGCCGTGTACTCGAGGCGCGCCTCGATCCATGTTCCGGTGGTGCACAGCGCCGGGTTCACCGCCACGGATGGCGAGAAGGAGATCGGCACGGTGCCGTCGGGACGGATGGCGGCGTTGAACACGTCGGCAGGGATCCCGTTGCCGACCGCGTAGAACTGCTGGATCGTGCAGTCCTGCGCATCGGGCCACGAGAGCGTGCCGACGACGGTGGATCCGACGCGCACGGTGATGAACTCGGCCGGACTGCTGAAGTCACCGCGCACCTGGCCGCTGACGGACACCCATCCGAGCGCCGTCGGCACGGCTGGGATCTCCCAGACGATGGAGTTCGGGGATCCGAACGGACCGCGACGGCCGCTGGCGAGGTCGACCGTCAGCTCCTTCTCGCACTCATCGCCGATGCCGTTTGCATTGCAGTCCTCGACGATGCCGGCGGTGGCATCGCATGAATCGAGCCGTCCGTTGGCGTTGCAGTCGTTGCCCTCGAGCTGCAGCGCATCATCGATGCCGTCATCGTTGCAGTCCGACTCGACGATCCCCGCCGCGCAGCCGCCGCCCCCGGTCGCGAGCTGCACCCATCGCGCGACGTTCGGCGGAAGCGCGCCCTGCGAGAAGTCGTCGCCGGAGCTGCCGCTGCCGACGGAACAGTAGTAGCCCCAGTACTGGGTCACGGCTCCGGCTCCCGATGCCCGGCCGTCCAGGGTGACACCGAACGCGCGGCCGCCGACCGCGAGCGACCGGAAACCGAGCTGCGTGCCGTCGAAGAACACGGGCTCGCAGCCAAGCGCGAGCCTTCCGAACCCGGCGATGGTCTTCGAGCCGCTGAGGATCGCGATGGATGCACGTCCGCCGGCGGCGATGGCGGAAGCGCCTGATTGGCCATCGATTGCGGTCTGCCCGAGGTCGCAGTTGATGCAGCTTGCGCCGTTGGCGCCCCACGCGCGGACGACGCCGTTGGCCTTGAGGGCCACGCTGTGCACCGCCCCGGCCGCGACCTGCACGCAGGGTCCGAGGTCGGACGGGACATTGCGCTGCCCGTCGGAGTTGGAGCCCCACGCGACCACTTGCCCGTTGCTGCGGATTGCAATCGAGTGTCGATCACCGGCGGCGATTGCGCGATAGGCACCAAGCCCGAACGGGACCGAGCATTGGCCGCTCGTGTTCTCGCCGAAGGCACGGATGCCGCCGAACTTGTTGAGCGCGAGCGTGTGAGCGCCACCGAGGGCGATGTCTGCGCACAGCCCGATGTCAGGCGGCACCGATGCCTGGCCGGAGTCGTTGAGCCCCCACGCGCGCACCTGCCCGGCGACCGTGAGCGCACCGAAGTGCCCTCCGCCGACGGCGACCTTGGTGCAGTTGCCGAGGTCCTTCGGAACGGCAACCTCCAGGCGAGCGCCGTACTGGCCTTCCTGGAAGTAGCCATCGACGACGCGGCCGTAGCCGCCGCCCTGGTAGTACCAAGCCCGGACCGGACCCGAGCCGGCGTGGGCGGCTGCAAGGACCCCGGATGCCGCAAGGCAGACCAGCAGCGCGTCGCCGGCCACCCTCCGGGATGCACGCCCGACGTGGCTTGACATCGCCGTGGCGAGGGACCGACCGTGTTTGCGAACGAACAGCGCTGCGCCCTGGATCATGCGAGGTACTCCGAGGAATTGCAGGAGTGTGGCTCGTCAGGCCGTTTCGGCAACGGCTTTCCCACTGGAATCGGCGCGATTGTCCGCAGGACCGGGTCCGGCGAAGGCCAGCCCGGCCGCCAACCAGAGCAGGCAGCGCACCCAGTCCTTGAGGAGCGTCAGGTCGACAAGCCCGACGACGGCGAACGCAGCCAGCATCGCCGCCGCCACCGAGGTCGCTTGGCCCGGCAGTGCACTGGGCGGCCGCCCCTGCCGGCGCCGGATCCGGCGGACGGTGGCGAAGCCGACCGCCGAGAACGTGATGACACCGACGGCACCGAGTTCAAACGCGATCTCCAGCGGCAGGCAGTGGACCCACGGCATGCCGATCGGCTTCAGGGCCTGGCCGCGCCAGCTCCAGCCGTCCTGCACTCCGGCCGCGTGCGAGCGCCCGAAGAGCCCGGGGCCATGGCCAAGGAAGGGCGCCTCCTGGAGGTGGGTCAACCCGAACGCCACAAGCGTCGCGCGGTATCCGAGCCCCTTGTCGACCGTGGTCGCCAACTTCCGGCTGAGCCGAGGGCTGATTGCGACCGCCGCAGCGGTGATGGCGATCGCGACCGCCAGCATGCCGATGCCGCGGCGCCAGGTCATGCGGGTGAGGGCCGGTTGCGCGACGGTGATCAGCAGCGCAAGCAGTGCCTGCCTGCTGCCCGAGCGCGCCACGGGCACCAGCGCGACCGCGGCAGCCATGAGGCGCGATCCGAGCGGCGTTGGCAGCGCCGGAAGCGCCGCGGCGGCGAGGGGCACGAGCATGGCCGCCGCCGCGGCATCGTTGGCGTTTCCGAGGCTGCCTGCGATTGGCCCCGCGTTCACCGTGAAGTCGACGGCCATCGCAAGCAGCGCGACTGCCCCCGCCGCGAACACGAGTCGGAGCGCGCCGGCGCGCCACGCGGCGACTTGCGCCGCCGGGAAGAGCAGGGCGAACAGCGGCATCGTCGCAAAGCGTGCGACCGACTGGGCCGGGTCCGGACCAGCCGCCGCTGACGCCGCGATCGAACCGAGGATCATTGCAACCGGCCAGACGCGGACACCTCTCCAGCGTTTCGGCGACTCCACTCGTGCCGCCAGCACCGCGATGATCCCGAGTGTCCCGAGGGCGAGATATGCGCCCGCCGGGAGCGTGAACCCGATCGGCACTGTCGCGACGGCCGCGCCGCAGAAGGCAGCGGCGAGCCAAGGGGAGACGCGGGGTTCCGGTCCCCCGTCCGCCACGTTCTCAGCTCACCTTCGACCCGGCCTTCACCGGGCTGGCGACGGTGAGCACCACCACGTTGCGCTCGTCGGCGCCGGGCTTGGCGTCGGCTGCGGGGGCTGCGCCGTCCTTCAGGTCGCTGGCTGCGAGCACCATTCCCTGGCTCACCTCGCCGCGCAGCATGCGGGGCTCGAGGTTGGCCACGATGACGACCTGCTTGCCCACGAGCTGCTCGGGTGCGTACCACGCCTTGATTCCCGCGCACACCTGGCGCCCCGACGGCGTGCCGTCGTCGAGCGTGAGCTTGAGGAGCTTGTCGGCGTTCGGGTGCGGCTCGGCCTTGATCACCGTGGCCACGCGGAAGTCGATCTTCGCGAAGAGGTCGTACGGGATGTTGGGCAGGGCATCGGCTGCGGGGCCGGCCGGGGCAGTGGACGTCATGGTCTTTCCTTGCGTCAGAATGCGGGGGCGTCGGGCGACATGGCGCGGTCCGGGCCATCCGGGTTCTTCAGCGTGAACCCGGTGCGCTTCGACACCGCCTCGAAGCCGAAGGCCTTCGTCGGGTCCATGCGCGGCTCGTCCTGCATGAGGGTGGACGACAGCGCCCCGGCCTGCTCCATGGACGCGAAGTCCTCGGCGGTGAGCGGACGCACCTCGTTCACGCGCGCGACAATCACCGCGAGCTTGGAGGGCACGGCGGCCACGACGATGCGGTCGGCCTCGGGCTGCGCCGTGACCGGCGGCTCGGAGGGCAGCGACACGGCCTTCGCGACCACCGCGCGGATGGCGTCGACGTCCTGTCCGGCCAGCGGCATGCTCCCGGGGAAGCGCATGCGGTACTGGCGCAGGACAGCCGGGTCCGCCAGGTGCACGCCGGGTGCCGGCTGCACGGCCGATCCGTAGGCCTTGGCGACGGAGTCGAGACCGTCCTTTCGGGCCATCTCGGCGATCGCGTCCACCTTGGCCGCCAGCGCGTCGTAGCGCGCCTGCGCGGTGGCATCCTTCGTGACGGCGTCCACCACCTCGGCCATGGAACCCGGCTCGTGGGAGGCCTGCGCCTCGGTCACGCGCCAGATGACCAGGTCGCCCGAGGGCGTTCGCGACACGGGGCCGACCACGCCGGACTGGAGCGCGAGGCGACCATCGGGCTTCACGTCACGCAGCTCGGCGACCATCTGCGAGATGGGCATTGCCTGCCCGAACTCGTCGGACGTGGCCCTGCCCAGGAACGGGTTGCCGGAGATGTCGGCGACGGTCAGCCATGCGTCGCCCGCGGCCTGCGGCTCGGGCAACTGCAGCGAGAACTTCGAGGCCAGCTCGCCGCGCAGCGCGCCGAGCGCGGGCGCCTTGTCCTTCCAGTCCGCCGGCAGCTTGGCGATGCCCGCATCCACGGGGACGTCCTTGAGGGCCATGCGCGACCACTCGCGCACTGCCGCAGCGATGCGGTCGGCGCGTTCCTTGGAGAGGCGGCCTTCCACCGCGGCACGCACCGCGGGCGCGTGCGCCTCGAAGGAGGGCAGGGGCTTTTCCGGCGCGAGGTCCGCGGCCGCCACGCCATAGGCCGCGGGGTTGCGGCGGAACTCCTTGCGAAGCTCCACGGCCCCGAGCGACGGGTCCGACTCGAGGCTGCGGGTGATGGCGCCGGCGGGGACCAGGAGCCACTCCACCCGGAAGCGGTCGGGGAACTTGTAGCCGATGCCGCCCGGCCCGGATCCCGGCAGGCTGGACTTGCCCTTCTCGTACGTGGCCGCCAGCTGGTCGGCTGTGGGCGGCGCCACCTGCACCGCGTCGCCGACCGCGTTGGCATCGATCGGCACCACGTCGCAGGACACGTCCGTGAGCAGCTCGCGGGCGCCCAGCTGGGCGCGTGCCGCGGACATCCGGCCGGAACCCATCGCCATGCGGACCAGCCGCTCGACGCCGCGGAGGTTCGCGAGGGTCTGCAGGACGGCCTGCGGCTGCGTCCGTGCGCTGGCGGCAAGGCTGCCGAGCAGCTGGTCTCCGGAGACGCCCTGGCGTGCCGCGATGGCGTCGAGCGTCGCACGGCCGTCGGCCATGCCGCCCACCATGCCGGCATCCCGCGCTTCCTTGACGAGCAGCCACCAGTGCTCGGGCTTCTTGTCGACGCCCAGCCCCTTGGAGATGGAGTCGCCGAGCAGTTCCAGCACGGCCAGCTCGCCGCGGAGGTCCTGCAGGTCGCCCAGCGTCAGCGAGGCGCCGTCGGCGGTGACCGCGTACACGGTGGAGGGCTGCGCGTTGAAGCGGCTGCACTGCGTCACCGCGCTGGGGGCCAGGAAGACCACCAGGAGCAGGCTGCTCACGACGACCAGGATCTGGCGGTTGTACTTCTGGATGTGCTTGAGCATGGCGAACCCGTGAGTCTACGGGAATCGGCCCGAAAAAGGCCGAAGCGCGCCGCATGGGCGCGCTTCGGGCGGTCGGTGGCGGGTCGGGCCAGGCGGCGCCAATCGGGCCCGGCGGGGCCCCGCCGATCAGCGGTAGAACTCGACGATCAGGTTGGTGTTGACGTCGAAGGGGATCTGGTCCGAGGAGGGCATCGTGAGCACCTTGGCGCGCAGCTCCGCGGGGTTCACTTCCACCCAGCCGGGGACCTGGTGGCCCTGGAGGCTCTCCATCTGCTCGCGGCAGGTCTTGTGCAGCTTCTCCTTGACGGTCACCACGTCGCCGACCTTCAGCTGGAAGCTGGGGCGGTCGACCTTGGCGCCGTTGACGCGGATGTTGCCGTGGGCCACGAGCTGGCGTGCCGCCCAGATGGAGCGGACGAACCCGGCGCGGCGCACGACGTTGTCGAGGCGACGCTCGAGGAGCTGCAGCAGCACCTCGCCGGTGTTGCCCTTGGTGCGGCCGGCCTCCTCCATGTAGCGGCGGAACTGGCGCTCGAGCACGTTGTAGTGGTAGCGAAGCTTCTGCTTCTCGTCCTTGCGGATGCCGTAGGGCTTGGCGCGCTTGCCGCGGAGGCCGTGGGGCCCGGGCGGGGTGAGCGCGCGCTTGGAGGTGTGCTTCGGGAGATCCGCGATCGGAACACCGACGCGGCGGGAGAGCTTGACCTTGGGGCCGAGGTAGCGAGCCATTCTTCGTCCTGAACCTTCGTTCGTCGTGGCCCCGGCGGCGTGCCGGAGGCCGTCCCCGCGCCGATCGCGGGGGAACGGAGAAGTAGACCACAAAGCCGCGTTTCCCGCAATGCCTCGGCGGCCCCGGCCTGCCTGCTGTTCTCGGACGCTCAGTACGCGCGGCGCTCGTCGCCGCGCCGCCAGTTGAGGAACGCGGTGTTGAGGACGCGGTAGCCGCCCGGCGTCGGGTAGTCGCCGGTGAAGTACCAGTCGCCCGTGGAGGCGGGCATCGCCGCGCGGAGGCCGTCAATGGTCTGGTAGAGCACGTCGAGCCTGCCGGACCAGCGAAGGTCGGCGGGCCGGATGAGCTGCGCGACCTTCGCGCCGATCTCCTCGGTGGAGAACGGCTCGTAGATGGCGCGGACCTCGTTGCGCATGCGGTCCGCCGGCAGTTCGGCCTGCAGCGCGCACCGCGCCTCGACCTCCTCCACCACCCGGCCCAGGCCCCGCTCGGCGAGCAGGGCGACGGCGGCCTCGAAGGCGATGAACCGGCCGAGCTGGCTCATGTCGATGCCGTAGCAGTCGGGGTACAGGATCGGCGGAGCGCTGCTCACGATCACGATGCGGGCCGGGTCGAGCCGCGAGAGCATGGTGATGATCGACTCGCGCAGCGTCGTGCCGCGCACGATGGAGTCGTCGATCACCACGAGCGTGTCGCCCGGCCGCACCGTCCCGCGGGTGATGTCGTAGACGTGGCTGACGAGGTCCTTGCGCGCGCCGTCGGCGGTGATGAAGGTGCGGAGCTTCTGGTCCTTCGTGGCCACCTTCTCGGCACGGATGCGCGGATGCACCAGCCGGCGCACGTCTGCCTCGGTGGCCTTGCCCGACCGCACCAGGGACCAGAGCTCGCCCGCGGCGCGCTCGGCCGAGAGCCGCTCCAGCTCCTGCAGCAGGCCGAGGTACGCGGTCTCGCTGGTGTTGGGGATGAACCCGAAGACGGTGCGCTCGATGTTCCAGTCCACGGCCTCGAGCACCCGGCGCGCCAGGTTTCGGCCGAGTGACTTGCGCTCCTCGTAGATCTCGTGGTCGTTGCCGCGGCTGAAGTAGATGCGCTCGAACGCGCAGTGGCGCGGCGCGGCCTCGGGGAGCACGCGCTCCACGGACGTGCGGCCGTCGGCCTTCATCGCCAGCGCGTGGCCGGGCGGCACCTCGTGCACCGCCGAGGGCGGAACCCCGAACGTCACGCACAGCGCGGGTCGCTCGCTCGCCACGGCGATGGCCTCGGGGGTCTCCACCCAGAACGCGGGGCGGATGCCGTGCGCGTCGCGGAGGACGAACGCGTCGCCGTTGCCGAGGATGCCGCCGAGCACGTAGCCGCCGTCGAAGGTCTCGACGGCGCGGCGCAGCACGCGCGCGAGGTCGATCTCGTGCGACACCGTGGACGCCAGCTGCTCGCCCTCGAGGTTGCGGAAGCTCCCGGGGCCCGCCGTGCCGGCCAGGAAGTCGTGCTCGCGGTCGAGGAAGTGGCCGATCTTCTCGAGGACCACGCCCGTGTCGGCGTCACCCACCGGGTTGATCCCGAGCGCCACCAGCCGGCGGAACAGGTCGCCGGAGTTCGTCAGGTTGAAGTTCCCGGCGAGCGCGAGGTTGCGGCTGGCCACGCTGTGCCTGCGCAGGTACGGGTGGCAGAGGGCGTTGCCCGATCCCGAGTGCGTCCCGTAGCGCAGGTGGCCGAGCATCACCTCGCCGAGGAACGGGATGCGCCGCTTCAGCTCCACCGGATGCATGCGGCGGAGGTCCGCGGACGCGAGCCTGGAGGCCGGGCCGAGGGCATCGGCGAAGATCCGCTCCACCGGGCCGCGCTTGGCCGACCGCAGCCGGTCGATGAACTGCTCGCCCGGCGGCATGTCGCGCTTCACGACCGCGATGCCTGCGCCGTCCTGCCCGCGGTTGTGCTGCTTTTCCATCAGCAGATAGAGCCGCCGAAGCCCCCAGAGCGCATCGTCCAGCTCGGATTGGAACCACTCGACCGGCTTCTTCAGCCGGATGAGCGCAAGTCCGCATTCGTGCGTGAGGCGGTCGCCCATGGAGGGCCCATGAGGGTATCCGCGCGAGGGTGCGCGGGGACGCGGCGGAACACGGGCCGCCCGCTCAGGCGTCGAAGAGCGTGGCGAGCGCGAGGCCCTCGGCCGGCTCGAGGACGCGCGAGGGCTCGCGCTGCGACGTGACCACGAGCCGGGCGGCGAGCGCCGGCGCGCGCTCGTGGTAGAGGCGGTCGAGGAGCCGGGGGCAGTTGCACTCTCGCGAGAGGTGCAGCAGCACCAGCGCCGAGAGGGGCTGCGCCCGGTGGACGGTCTCGGCGATCCCGAGCGCCTGCTCGTTGGAGAGGTGCCCGCTTCCACCCATGATGCGCTCGATGAGGAACGGCGACCGCCGCGATGCCAGCTGCATGGGCGGGTCGTAGTTGCTCTCGAGGAGCAGGACGTCGGCGCCGCGGAGGAACTGCACGAGGCGCTCGGTCGGCCGGCCGCAGTCGGTGGCGTGCGCCGCGCACCGGTTGCCCACGGAGATGCGGAACGCGGTGGACCCGAGCGAGTCGTGGGGGATGGGGAGCGGCTCGAAGCGGATGCCGGCGCAGTCGAAGGCGTCGTCGAACGCGTCGATCCAGCCGCGCTCGAAGCCCCGGCCGCGCACGGCGTCGACGTGGCGCCGGCGCACCAGGAGCCGGGGTCCCGCAAGCCCGCCGATGGAGCGCGTCCAGCCCGTGTGCAGGTGGTCGGAGTCGGGGTGGGTGAGCACCACCGCGCGGACGTCAGCGGGGCGGAACCCCATCGACTCCATGCGCCGTCGCGTGTCGCGCGGCGAGAAGCCGCAGTCGACGAGCACCGTGCCGGCGGGCCCCTCCACCGCCACGCAGTTGCCCGAGCTTCCCGACCCGAGCACGCAGAGCCGGAAGGGGGCTGCCGTCATCCGAGGCCTTCGGCCGCCGCATCGCCCTTGCCGGGGCGGGCCACGAGCCCACGCGTGCTCCGGCCGGCGCCGTGGCAGATGCCGCGCTTGCTCGACTTGATGAAGGCGACGTACTCGGCGACCACGGGGTCGGATGCCCGTGTCTCGAGCTCGGCAAGCGCCTGCTGCGGCGTGCAGCCCGTGCGGTAGAGCGTGCGGTAGACCCACCGCACCGCGGCGATGGTCGAGGCATCCGCGCCCGACCGGCGGAGGCCGACCACGTTGATGCTGCCGGCGACGTTCACCGCCGTGCACACGAACCACGGCAGCAGGTCCTTGATGGTGCCCGAGAGCCCGCTCACGAACGAGTGGTGGCCGAGCCGCGCGAACTGGTGGATGGCCGCGCACCCGCCGATGATGACCTTGTCGTCGACGATCACGTGGCCGCCCAGCACGGCGCCCGAGCCGATGATGCAGCCGTTGCCGACGACGCCGTCGTGGCCGAGGTGGGTGTTGGTCATCCAGTAGTTGGCGTCGCCGATCCGCGTCGGCTCGGATGTCTTGCCTCGGTGCACCGTGGCGCCCTCGCGGAAGACGTTGCGGTGCCCGACCACGCATCCCGGGCCCGGGGTGTTGGGGTCGAAGCCGATGTCCTGCGGCGCGAATCCGAGGCAGACCTGCGGGTAGAGGACGTTGCCGTCGCCGACCGAGATCGGGCCGTTGACCGTGGCGTTGGCGATCAGCGTGCATCCGGCGCCGATCCGGACCGGGCCCACGGTCCCGAGCACCAGGCAGCCGGGGCCGACCTTCGTGCCGGCGCCGATCTCGACGTCGCCCTCGAGGATGGCGGTGGGATGCACGGAGGCCTCGCGGTGGACGCGGGGCACGGGGACTGCTTCGGCGGCGGGCATCGGAGGGATGCTACGGCCCTCCGCGGCTAGGCTTCAACGGATGGCGACCGGCCATGAGTTCGTCACGGAGCGGCTCGGGCGCATGCCCTACGCGCAGGCGCTGGCGCTGCAGCGCGAGCGGCACGAGGCGCTGGTGGCGGGACGCGCGACCGGCGTGCCGCACCGCATCCTGCTGGTGGAGCACCCGCCGGTGGTGACGGTGACCCGGCGGCCGGATGCGCCCTCGCACGTGCTTGCCGACGACGCGCGCCTGGCGGCGCTGGGGGTGGAGCGGTGCGAGACCGATCGCGGCGGCGACGTGACCTACCACGGTCCGGGGCAGGCGGTGGCCTACCCGATCGTCGACCTTCAGCGGCTGGGGCTTGGCATCCACGCGTACATCCGCGCGCTGGAGGAGGCCGCGATCCGCACCTGCGCGGCATGGGGAGTGGCGTGCGCCCGCGAGGCGGGAGCCACGGGCGTCTGGACGGCGCCCACGGGCGACCGGCCCGCGCGCAAGATCGCCGCCATCGGGGTGCGGGTGTCGCGATCGGCCACGCTGCACGGGATCGCGCTCAACGTCGACCCCGACCTCGGTCACTTCGGGCTGATCGTCCCCTGCGGGCTCCACGGGCGCGAGGTCACCTCGCTGCGCGCGGAGTCAGGCGGGCGCTGCCCGGCTCTCGAGGAGGCGTCGGAGCGGCTCGGCGCGGAGATCGCGGCCGCGCTCACTCGTCCTTCAGCGAAAGCTCCTTGAGGAGCTCGGTCGTGAGGTCGATCGCGTCGGGGTAGTGGAGGAACGTGCGCACCTGCACGGCAAGCATCGCGTCGGCGGGGGTGTTGCTCTCGAACGCCTGCGCGGTGGGGACGAAGCGCAGCACCAGGTCGACCTTGCCGCGCTCGGCCACCACGTCGACGGCGGCCGTCATCTCGCGGTAGGCCTTCTCGATCTGCTCGGCCTGCAGCTTGGAGAGCTTCTCGCCGATCTCCTTGCGCCAGCCCTCGACCTCCTTGAAGAAGCCCTCCACCTCGGCGCGGCCCTGCTCGAAGTCGGGGCTCTTGGGGTCGAGGTCCTTGTACTTGGCCTCGAGCTCCGAGTAGCGCTTGCGGAACTCCTCGTCCTTGCCCTTGGCCTGCTCCTCGAGGCGCTTGCGCTCGTCCTCGAACCGCTCGCTCTTGAGCAGGAGCTTCATGGTCTTGTCGCTGTTGACCGCGCCCACGCTCCACGCGCGCGACGTGGGCTGGTCGCCGAAGGCGAGCCGGCCGTCGGCGTTGCGCAGCTGCAGGTTGGCGTCCTTGCCCTTGAGGATCAGGGCGTCGGCCGGGCCGAGGTCCTCCGGCGCGGGCACGGGAACGGCCACGGCGGGGCGCTCGGCGCCGCGGAGGAGGGCGAAGGCGGCCACGCCGGCGAGGGCGGACCAGAGGGCGACGCGTTCGAGGTGGCGCATGTTCAGTCTCCCTGGTCGAGGATGGCCATGAACGCTTCCTGCGGGATCGACACGGTGCCGATCTGCTTCATGCGCTTCTTGCCGGCCTTCTGCTTCTCGAGCAGCTTCCGCTTGCGGCTGACGTCGCCGCCGTAGCACTTGGCGATGACGTTCTTGCGCATCGACTTGATGCTCTCGCGGGCGATGATCTTGCCGCCGATCGCCGCCTGCAGCGGGATCTCG
>Ga0078894_10000524_pt1 | contig 26774 bp, 24 predicted proteins | sample LauGreSu1BDMLBSD_2_FD_67506 | JGI IMG/M metagenome (GOLD analysis project Ga0078894, IMG submission 67506) | Freshwater lake microbial communities from Lake Michigan, USA - Su13.BD.MLB.SD (version 4) (version 4) | ecosystem: Environmental > Aquatic > Freshwater > Lake | place: Lake Michigan... | reverse complement strand
TCAATTTCTGCTGCCACCAGCCACGCCGCAGGTATAATTGCTGCGCATCTAGCCCGAACCTATATTTGCGCCAGTCACACCAAAAAAGGCATGCGGCAACGACCAACAATAGCAACAAAAACAGCAAGGGCGCCAAGGGCCTATCTGCGAATATGAGCAGTGCCGCCATAGCAATCAGTAACGGCGGTACAAACAGGGCTAACTGGATCATCCAGTGCAAAACTGCACCTTTACGCAGCGCTTCGTCGCCATCCGGTGCGTCAATCCCCGCAGCCTTCGATATGCGCCAGACCTCGTCCAACGTTGCCAAAGGCGCGGCGACATAATTGCTTTCCTCCTTGCTATCCTGGGCAAGGCTCACAAATTTCAGGCTGTGCCAACCGGACCGTTTTCGGATTGGTCCAGTCTGTACAACCGCCGCCTGCACCCGGTGCGTGGGCATAACGACATCGGTTAGGGTGAAAAGACCGCGCCGCCGCCGGAAACCCTTTGGCGTTTGGGTCAGGCGAAACCCATGCTCGCGTAAGAAAGTGCGCCCAACACCCGAAGCAAAGCCAATGAAAATCAGGCTGGTGAAAGCCCCAAAGGCCAAGGTCAATTGTCCTGCCATGCTGACGCCATTGAGTGTGCTGACGCGCACGCCGCTGTCTTCGGCAAGACCAACCCAGCGTTTCAAATCCCAAAAATCAAACGGCAGCAGAAAGTCAAACTGCTGGGAAAAACCGCCAAGAACCACAAATATAACGAGTGAAAAGGAATAGAGGCCAAGGGTAAAGACGCGTTTACCGTCCATCGCGAAAAGGGTTTCCGCATCCTCGGATTCGTCCATCACTGGAATATCTTGCGCCACCGCTACGCCCGCCTTGCGCGAACGCACCAATGCGCGCAGCCGATTCGCTTCGTCCAAAGTAACGAAGCTTAACTTAGCATCATCACCATCCCCGCCACCGGTTTCAAACTTGACCTCGCTGAGCCCCAACATGCGCGCCAGCGGCTTTTGCTGTATGCTCACATCCTGAATGCGTTCGTAGGGAATGGAGCGGGCCGTGCGGTTCAATATGCCTTTTTCAACGCGGATATCATCGTCACCTACATGATAGCGAAAACGCAGCCATGTTAGCCAGCGGAAGAATAGGCTGAGCGCCAGCACAACCGCGATCATAATGGGAATAAGCGCAGGATTGTCTGATTTTCGCGCCCCAAAAACGGCAGCAAGCAAAGGAAAAAGCAATTGAGGCAGGCCCGAAATAAAAGCGACGAACAGACCGCTGATATGCAGCCGCTCGCCCTCCTGCTCGGTTACATCAATGGGACCTTCTATGGCTTGGTTCACAACAGTTCTTGCCGAATGGCGGCGCGAATGGCCTCGCGCATCGCCAGCGCGTCGGCATGCGCCAAACCTGGCAACGTCACGGTGCTGTTGTGATTGCCGGCCGTGTGAACTGTCAGCGTCGCAAGGCCATAGCGCCGGTCGATCGGGCCTTGGTCCACATCAATATGCTGAATCCGCCCAAAGGGGACAAAGGTATCGCGATAAAACATATATCCACGCACGACGCGCAGCCGCCCCATCCCCATATCATAGCCCCAATGACGATATTTGCGGGCCGGCACAGTATATGCAACGAAAGCATAGACCAAAAGCATGGGCACAAGAAAACTGCCAGGCGGTAGCAATTGTGCAAACTCCAACACCCCTGCCCCAACAACAAATGGCAGCAAGCCAAGCGCAGTGGCTATCCGACTTGTTGTTATAAATGCGGGATCAAGCGGGGTAAGTTCCGGAAGATTGTCATCGATCATCCAGCTGATATGCGCACACTGTATTGCATTGGCAAGACGGTTTATACCCCCAATTTTAGGCGATGGGGAGAATTATCTATCACCTTGCCAAAGCGACGTTGGCCTCATCGACCAACTTCGCGATAATATCGACCACAGGCCGCTCGACATGGACCATGCCAACCGACTGCCCAGCCATCACGGAACCATATTCGACATCGCCATCAATTACCGCGCGGCGCAGCGCCCCTGCCCAATATTTTTCGATCTCCAGTTGCGCCGTTTCCATGTCAATTTCGCCACGATCGAGCATGGCAGCAATTTCCACCTGCTTTTTGGTGAACTCTTCGGTGCCCTTGTTCTTCAACGCCCGCACCGGAATAACAGGCAAGCGCGGGTCAATTTGAACACTGGCGATGGCATCGCGGGCATTGGCGCGCAGGAACGCCGCTTTGAAATTAGGGTGCGCGATGCTTTCATGGGCGCAGACAAAGCGCGTGCCCAACTGCACACCCGCTGCGCCCATTTCCAGATAGCTTGCTATTGCGCCGCCACGGGCAATGCCGCCCGCAACGAAAATCGGCAATTGATCGCCAAGCTCCGGCAAGATTTCCTGCGCCAACACGGACGTTGCGACTGGCCCAATATGCCCGCCAGCCTCACTGCCCTCAATCACCAGTGCATCGACGCCAGAGCGTGCAAATTTCTTCGCAAGCGTTAGCGCAGGTGCAAAGCAAATCACCTTTGCGCCAAAATCCTTAATAGCCTCAATACTGCCCTTGGGCGGCAGTCCACCGGCCAGCACCACATGGCTCACCTGATGACGCGCGCATATCGCAATCAGGTCCATGATTTGCGGATGCATGGTAATCAGGTTTACGCCAAAGGGCTTGGACGTCAGCGCTTTCGTCGCGGCAATTTCTGCATCCAGCAATTCTGGTGTCATAGCGCCGCAGGCAATCACGCCGAAGCCACCCGCATTGGAAATTGCCGATACAAGATTGCGTTCCGACACCCACGACATAGCGCCGCACATAATCGCCACGTCGCAGCCCAAAAAGTCGGTGCCACGTTGCATGAGATGTTGGAGTTTAGTCATAAATTAGCACCAATTTTTTTAATCTGCATCCAACCCATAAGCGGTATGCAGCACGCGAACGGCCAGTTCTGTTTCATCCTCATCGATTAGAACGCTAACCTTAATTTCGGACGTTGAAATTGCCTGAATGTTGATTTTGCGGTCGGCTAGGCTGCTGAACATGGTCGAGGCAACGCCAGCATGGCTTTTCATGCCTACGCCAACGACCGAGATTTTCGCGACCTTGGTGTCCGGAATAAGTCGATTATAGCCAATGGCATCACGGCGATTTTCGAGAATGTCTGTACAACGCGCAAGGTCGGCTTGCGGGCAAGTGAAGGTCACATCGGTTTCGCCCTTATCGCGGCCCACATTTTGAATGATCATATCGACGTTGATGTTGGCATCAGCCAGAGGCGTGAAAATATTGGCCACCGCGCCCGGACGGTCGGGGACGCGGGTGAGCGTGATTTTCGCCTCATTTTTGTCATGCGCGATGCCGGTGATCAGTTGGCGTTCCACTTGGCTATTCTCCAATTCTGCGTCGGTCACGATCATCGTGCCGGGTATGCTGTCGGCGTCGGGTGCACTATCGTCAACGAAGGAGGACAGCACTTGAACCCGCACGCCTTCCTTCATTGCAAGGCCGACAGAGCGGGTTTGCAATACTTTCGAACCAACCGAAGCCAGTTCAAGCATTTCTTCATAGGTGACGGCCTTTAGCTTGCGTGCGCGGGCAACGATACGCGGGTCGGTGGTGTAGACGCCGTCGACATCAGTATAAATATCGCAGCGGTCGGCCTTTACGGCGGCGGCAACCGCAACGGCCGATGTATCCGACCCGCCACGACCCAGGGTGGTGATACGATTGTCATCGGTCAGCCCCTGAAACCCCGGAATGACAGCGATATTGCCTGCCTGCATCGACGCAAGCAAATCGTCAGTATCAATCGACCCAATGCGCGCTTTGGCATGGGCATCATCGGTATGAATTGGCATTTGCCATCCCAACCAACTTCGCGCTTCGCAACCCAGCGCTTGCAAGGTGATAGCCAGCAAACCAGCGGTAATTTGCTCTCCTGCCGCCACAACCACATCATATTCAGCTGGATGATAAAGCGCATTTGCTTCGCGACAGAAATTTACAAGTCGGTCCGTGTCGCCCGCCATGGCAGAAACGACGACAGCCACCTCGTCACCACGTTCAGACTGACGCTTGACCAATTGGGCAACACGGCGGATGCGTTCGGTGCCGGCCATCGACGTGCCGCCAAATTTCATTACAATGCGCGCCATGAAAACCTTCAATAATCGCTATATTACAATCGCGGGTCCTGATAGGGACAGGATATGACAAACGCAAGCTTACCCACGACAATTAACACTGCGGAAGCCGCGCATTTTGGAGCCCTCGCCGCCGAGTGGTGGGACCCGAAGGGCAGCTCCGCGATGTTGCATAAGCTGAACCCCGTGCGTTTGCGCTTCATCCGTTCTGCAATCGATGCGCATTTTGGCAGTGATGCCAAGTCGCGATATCCGCTGTCTGGCAAAACCGTGCTAGACGTCGGTTGTGGCGCTGGTTTGCTGTGCGAACCACTCGCGCGGCTTGGCGGGGCCGTAACGGGCGTTGATGCCGCGCCTGAAAATATTGATGCAGCAAAGGCGCATGCAGCATTGTCTGGCCTGACCATAGACTATCGCGCTGGCGAAATCGCTGCGCAGGGCCTTGGCCAGTTTGATGTGGTGACCTGCATGGAGGTTATTGAACATGTCATGGATCCCGCGGCCTTTGTAGCTGAATTGGTGCGTCGCCTAAGGCCCGATGGACTGTTGCTGCTGTCAACGCCGAACCGCACAGCGGCGTCGCGGATATTTCTGGTGGAGGCCGCCGAACGGCTTGGTCAGGTCCCACGCGGCACGCATGATTGGGACAAGTTCCTGACGCCTGAAGAATTGACAGCTTTGCTTGCGGATGCGGGGCTTGAGGTGGTCGATATGCAGGGCATCGCCTTTTCACCGATGTCGGGCCTGCATTTAAGCAACAATTTAGCGCTTAATTATATATTGAGTGCACGATTGCGGGGCTAGTTAACGGGTTCCTTCAGGTGTCAGTATTCACCGTCCTACACTAACCTTAACCCTGAACGTGTTTCAGGGTCCATCCTGAACACATTCCCTCGTCATCCTGAACTTGTTTCAGGATAGCAAGCAATGGCAGTGCGTTATCCCGAACCACGTTCGGGATGACGAAGCCTTAAACGTTCCTCCTGTCTCAATCATATCCCGCATTGGCATATTGATCGTCGGCCAAGTCGCTAAAGCGCGTGATCTTCGCTTCGAACTTCATCCGGACTCGCCCTGTCGAACCATGGCGTTGTTTGGAGATGATAAGTTCCGCGATGCCGTGAATCCGCTCCATTTTTTCGTTCCAGGCTTCAAATGCAGGCGTGCCCTCATCGGGTTTCTTCATCAACTCATAATAATCTTCGCGATAGACGAACCACACCATATCAGCGTCTTGCTCGATTGAACCCGATTCACGCAAATCGGACAACATTGGTGTTTTATCTTCACGCTGTTCGACCGCACGACTAAGCTGCGACAGTGCTACCACAGGAATGCTCAATTCTTTCGCCAGTGTCTTCAGACCCCGGCTGATTTCCGAAATTTCGTTGACGCGGTTGTCGCTAGCGCGGCTGGAGCCCTGCAATAGCTGCAAATAGTCAACAACAATCAGGCCGATACCATGCCTGCGCTGTAACCGCCTAGCACGCGTGCGCAAGGCTGCGATCGTCAGTGCAGGCGTGTCATCAATGAAAAGCGGCAATTCCTGCAATTCACGCGACGCGCGCGAAAGCTCGCGGAAGTCGTCACGGGAAATTTTACCCATGCGCAGCAATTCAGAGCTAATCCCAGATTGTTCGGCCAAAATACGTGTCGCCAATTGGTCCGCGGACATTTCAAGGCTGAAAAACGCTACTTTCGCACCGGAACCCTTGGATTCTTCGATGCCGTCTTCACGCTCCTGAACCCAACGCCGCGCGGCGTTAAACGCGATATTCGTGGCCAGCGATGTCTTGCCCATACCTGGGCGTCCGGCCAAAATCACAAGGTCGGAATTGTGCAAACCGCCGCATTTGGTGTTGATGCTGCTCAGGCCCGTCGTGATACCCGAAAGGCTGCCACCCGAGTTAAGTGCCTTCTCGACATTTTTGATGGCCTCGGTCGATGCGGTAAGAAAGCTCTTCATAGAGCCGGTTTCGCCTTCACCCTCAGCGACTTTATACAACGCGCTTTCCGCGGCTTCGATTTGACCCTTCGGATCTACACTCTCGCTGGTGTCGAGGGCATTGTCGACCAGAGTCCGGCCAACGGTCACAAGTTCCCGCAGCAATGCCAAATCGTAAATCTGCTGGGCAAAGTCGCGCGCGCCGATCAAGCCTGCGCCATCGGCGGTGAGTTTGATAAGATACCCTGGCCCGCCAAGCTCCCGCATCGCCTCATCAGCTTCGAAAAATGGCTTCAGCGTAACTGGCGTGACCAACATGTTTCTGTCCATGAGGCGCTGGATTTGTTCAAAAATCCGCCCATGCAGAGGTTCAAAAAAATGATCGGGCTGCAGTTTGATCGAGACATCCTCAATGACGCGGTTATCGATGAGGATAGCGCCCAAAAACGCAGCCTCCGCCTCAATATTGCGCGGTAAGCGTTGGGGGTCAGCTTCATTCGCTGCGGCAAGTCTAATCAATTCAGCCATAACTCCCTATCCTTTACCACGTCCTGCGCTGCAAGGGGGCAGAAAAAGAAGTGCGGGGATATGGCTGTGGACAATATTATGCACAACCCGGTTGCCCGTATCTCGTTAACCCCTTGCTCCAAAAATATCTCAAGCTAACACAGCGTCATGGCGGACCCACGCATCATCAAAGTTGAATTAGACGAAGCAACGATCTTGCGGCGCAATGCCGATATTGAACAGGAGCGCCGTGTCGCCATTTTCGACCTGATTGAAGATAATTTCTTCAAACCGCTGCGTGACATGGGCGATGGCTATGCGGGACCGTATCATCTGTGCATTAGCGTGGCAGAGGGCCGCCTCATCCTCGATATCCGCCGTGAAGATGGGACACCGCGTGAAACATTGGTGCTGGGGCTTGGTCGTTTTCGGCGCACGGTGAAGGATTATTTCGCCATATGTGACAGCTATTACCAAGCCATTCGTAAGGCGAGCGCCGCCGAAATTGAAACCATCGATATGGCGCGGCGCGGGGTGCATAATGAGGCGGCTGAGCTGTTGATGGAGCGGCTGGACGGTAAAGTGGAAGTGGATTTTGCCACCGCCCGCCGACTGTTTACACTAATCTGTGTATTGCACATCAAGGCGTAGCGTCCGAATCACAACATCAGCCCTCGACTTCTTAAGGCCGGAGCGCCTATTAATAATGTCGAATCAAAGGGTTTAAACGGGGTTGCATGCTAAGGCGAAATCGCAAATTGATCCGCTGGGTCGTGCTCCTAACTTGTTTAGCTGCTATGGGCTATGCGGCATGGAACTATGTCAGCGGATGGGCCCCGTCCCGCGATAGCTATCCCGTGCAGGGCATCGTTGCTAATGAAGGCAATGGGCAACCCAGATGGTCGGAATTGGGCGCAACGGGCGTCGATTTCGCGTACATCACCGCCGTCGAAGGCGCACGCGGCCGCGATCCGGAGTTTCAGACCAATCTGGCGGCGGTGCAGGAGGCGGGCATTCGCTTTGGCGCGCTGCATCATTACGACCTGTGCCGTTCGGCATCCGAACAGGCGACGATGTTTATCACCAGCGTTCCCCGCAATGACCGCGCGTTGCCTCCTGCGGTGCAAATGGATTTTTCCGAAGGCTGCAAAAGCCGCCCGAACCGCGCCTTGATTTTGGCAGAATTGGCGACTTTCTTGAACCAGATTGAGGCGCATAGCGGCACCCCGGCAATCCTGTTGCTAACGCCGGACTTCGAGGAGGAGTATCAAGTGAGTAAGTCGATTGACCGCAACATCTGGCTCGAAGGGAACGGTATTTCCCCCGATTATTCGGCACGCCCTTGGGTGATGTGGACCGCAAATAGCCAACGCCGCGTCAGCGGTATTGACGGCGCGGTGCGCTGGGTCGTGGTGCGCAAATGAGCGCGATGACAGCACGCTTGGTCCAAGCCGCAATCGACGCGGCCAAGACCGCTTATGCGCCTTATTCCAACTTTCATGTGGGCGCGGCTTTATTGCTCGACACTGGCGAGATTGTGACCGGCAGCAACTTTGAAAATGCCAGCTATGGCATGACATTATGCGCTGAAACCGTGGCCATTTCTAAAGCCAATAGTGACGGCCAATTGCGCGCGATCCGCGAAATTGCGGTCGCTGGCGGCTTGGCCGGACATGTTGGCGCTGGCACTGACCCCATCACGCCCTGCGGTCGCTGCCGCCAGATTATAAAGGAAGTGGCGGACCTCACCGACACCGACATTCCGGTGCATTGCGCCCATGCAACGGGCTATGCGACATTTCATTTGTCGGAATTACTGCCCCACGGCTTTGGTCCAGCCAACTTAAAATAGGTCTGCCATCGCGCCGCCAAGATACGCACAATTTTTTCTTGCCGAACACTTGCACGCGCCTCGCAGTATGGCAAAAGCGGAACGGTTAACAGGGAGTGATTATGTCCATATTGTCTGACATCTGGATCCGCGAACAAGCACAAGCGACGGGCATGATTGAACCCTTTGTCGAGGCGCAGCGCCGTGATGGCTGCATCAGCTATGGCCTCTCTTCTTATGGCTATGACGCGCGCGTGGCGGACGAGTTCAAGATTTTCACCAATGTTGATAGCTCCATCGTCGACCCCAAGGAATTTGATCCGAAAAGCTTCGTGGATCGCAAGACCGATGTATGCATCATTCCGCCCAACAGCTTTGCCTTGGCCCGCACCGTCGAATATTTCCGCGTACCGCGCGATGTGCTCGTCATCTGCCTTGGCAAAAGCACATATGCCCGCTGCGGCATCATCGTGAACGTCACGCCATTGGAACCCGGCTGGGAAGGCCATGTGACTTTGGAGTTCAGCAATACCACGCCTCTACCCGCCAAAATCTACGCCAATGAAGGCGCATGCCAGTTCCTATTCCTAAAAGGCGAGCAGCCCTGCGAAACCAGCTACGCCGACCGCGCAGGCAAATATATGGGCCAGCGCGGGGTGACTTTGCCGAAATTGTGAACGGGGGTTTTAAAGGCTGATATGGTTGGAAAAGGATCGGAATTACTGCTGTGTGATAGCTGGAAACGCTAGCATAGCGTTGATTTGACAGTTTCCTTAGTTTTTCTGAGGGGCTTTCGCCTCAGGAAACAACGGCCACGCCAATTGTTGACCTAAAGTCGCCTCTGGCAAATTCTCTACCCCATAGCTTTGCGGATATGTGCGGGTAATTTTCGCGGTTCCGAATAGAACGTCCCAAAAGAACAGCAGATTTCCGAAATTACCTTTATAGTTCACCGCTGGGTCGCTGTAATGGCGGCCATGATGGGCATGATGGGTGGCCGGCGTAGATATCGTTCTTTCAACAACCCACATGACGGGCGAAAGCCATTTGATTTTGAGCAACTTCGCATCCCATGCCACATCGCTATGCGCCCCGATAATCACAAGCTGTTTGACCACAACATAGCCAGCATAAACCCAACCCAAGCCCATGTAGACCAACGCTGCCGAGAACCAGATGCTTGGCATCAGCGCGTAATAGAAAATGTTGTTCCGGTAGACCAACCGGATGCTCATATAGCGGGCATTATGGTGGGCACGGTGCATATTGTAGAGCCACGCGAAGCTATGCGATGCCCGATGCTGCCAATATTGCATCATGTCGTCCAGGATAAGGAACAACCCGATCGCCAAGAATATATTGATAGCTGACAACATTCCACGCCATTCGGGACGAAGCGCTCCGAGCGCATAGTCGACAAATATCAAAATGGCGGGCTGGGTGAATACTATCAGCAATACTGTGCTGATAACTTCGACAATACCATCGTTGCGGGTTTGCTCATTCTTCGAAAAAAGGCGGGTGCGAAACAATTCAAGCAGGCCAAAGGCCATATAAATGGCAAGAACAACATAGGTTGAAGTAGGCATCTCGGCAGTACTTTCTTGATTTGATTTCTGTCTACGCTCTGCGCCCATTAACTGAAGCAGATGATAGGGGTAACAGCGATGCGGATAAGGAACAAGATGGTTAAGGCGCATCGGTAAAGATGTCTTTGGATGCCCCCACTCTCCGGGTCTCGGAAATCTTCTCGCAAACAAACTCATCCCAAAAACCAATGATTTGACTATATTATCCATATAGGTTAATAAAGTTCATCATGCGAACCATATCCGACTATGAGCCTGAATTCACTCCCGTCACGCTTGACCGCGTGCGGCATGATGGCTGGACGCCGGAACGGCAGCGGTTGTTTTTGATTGCGCTGGCGGCGCTGGGCACGGTCGATTCTGCGGCGCAGGCGGTGGGGATGTCACGGATTTCGGCCTATAACCTCAAAAAACGTGCTGACGCAGGTAGCTTTGCGGAGGAATGGGACCGGGCGTTGGGTTTCGGGCGGGACATGATGTTTGACTATGCCCTCGAACGCGCCATTTACGGTGTCACCAGTATTAAGATGCGGTTGGGCGGCGCGTTTGAATTTCAAACTGGCCCCGATGACAAGCATTTGATGAAAGTGATGCGCGTGCCCCCGCCGCGCCGCGATACCAAAGCACGCCCGCGCGCTTCCTAAGTTTACAAAAAAGGCGGCGCATGCATATATGTTTGTAAACTTACGGGGCAGAATCCTGTCCCCAATATGCCGTCACCCCAAAGAGAGGAACCTCCATGCCAAGCACCCCACGCGAATTCGATATCATTGTCTATGGCGCGACGGGCTATACTGGTCGTTTGGTTGCCGAATATCTGAAGGACAAAACGGGCCTGAAATGGGCGATGGCGGGGCGTAGTCTTTCCAAGCTGGAAGAGGTGCGCGACCTGATTGGTGCCGCAGCAGACACGCCCTTGATTGTGGCTGATGCATCTGACCCCGCTACGCTCGACGCGATGGTCAAGCGCACGAAAGTCGTTCTGACAACCGTCGGCCCCTATCAGCTTTATGGCAATGAACTTGTCGCCGCCTGTGTTGCCAATGGCACCGATTATACGGACCTATGCGGCGAGCCTGCATGGATGCGCCAGAAAATCGACCAGCATGACGCAGCCGCAAAGGCGTCGGGCGCGCGGATCGTATTTTCCGCCGGCTTTGACTCCATCCCCTTCGATTTGGGCGTTTTGATGCTGCAAAAGCATTGCAAGGAAACATTTGGTGCGCCTGCGCCGCGGGTGAAGGGCCGTGTGCGCGCGATGAAAGGCACGTTTTCGGGCGGCACCGCAGCTAGCTTAAAAGCAACGATGGCTGCCGCGGCCAAGGATCGAGCAGTTATCGGCTATTTGACCAACCCGTTCAGCCTGTCTGCCGATTTTGCTGGCCCGCCGCAGCCAGCGGGCAATAAGCCCGAATATGATGAAAGCTTAGGCAGCTGGGCGACCAGTTTCGTCATGGCCCCGATCAACACCAAAAATGTCCACCGCACCAACCATTTGCTGGAGCATGCTTATGGCGCCGATTTTGTCTATGACGAAATGATGCTGACGGGCCCCGGCGAACAGGGTGAGGCCATTGCCAAGCATGTCGCCTCCACCCCCATGATGGGCGGCGCGGATGATCCCAAGCCCGGCGAAGGCCCCACCAAAGAAGAACGCGAAACCGGCTTTTATGACGTGCTGTTTGTTGCAGAATATCCCGATGGCCGCACGGCGCGTTTCAGCGTCAAGGGCGACCGTGACCCCGGCTATGGTTCCACCAGCAAGATGATCAGCGAAACCGCAATTGCCTTGTGCGCAATTGAGGGCGCTGGCGGCGTCACCACGCCGGGCGCTGCTTTGGGCGAACATCTCGTCGACCGGTTACAGAAACATGCCGGATTGATTTTCGCTGTTGAGGGCTAAACACGCTTATCATGCGCCGGACGGGATAGGACAGGAACGATGATGAAAAAACTATGCGCATTAGCGGGCTTTATTGCTATCGGCTTCGCGTCCCCCATAACCGCATATGCCAGCGGACCAAATAAACCCAAGGTAGAACGATTGAAGGCTGACGTTGAAAAACTCGTCAGCTTTGGCACGCGACATACCTTGTCATCGGCCACGGACCCGAAACGCGGCATCGGCGCGGCCCGCAAATGGGCGCACAGTGAATTCGCGAAAATCGCCAAGGCGTGCAATGGCTGCCTGCAGACCGAATATCTGGAACGCAACATGTCGGGTCCGCGCATTCCGAATGGCGTCAATATTGTCAACGTGCTCGCAATCAAACCCGGCAAAATGGGCTGGGATCATGTTATCATTATCGCAGGCCATATCGACAGCCGTGTTTCCGACGTCATGGATTTCACCCAAGACGCACCGGGCGCGAATGACGACGGCTCGGGCAGCGCATTGGTGATTGAGGCGGCACGGATCATGTCGCAACAGCCGCAGAGCGAGGCGACAATTGTTTTTGCCTTGCTGTCGGGCGAGGAACAAGGCTTGATGGGTGGGCGGCTGCTCGCGGAAACCGCCAAGGAACGGGGTTGGAAAGTCAGCGCCATGCTGAACAATGATATTGTTGGCGGTACGCTTGGCACTGATGGACGCAAGGTTGATAATGTCGTGCGGGTCTTCAGCGAAGGCATTCGCGCATCAGAAGATCTGGTGGGTCAAATGGCGCGCCGCAACAGCGGCGGCGAAGATGACGGCCCAAGCCGTTCGCTTATGCGTTACGCTGACAAGGTTGCGGCTCAGGCCTATCCGGACGTGGCACTGGATGTCTTTGGCGTCCGCCGCCCTGATCGCTTTGCGCGCGGCGGGGACCATTTGCCAGCGCTCGATCTTGGTTTTCCGGCCATCCGTTACACCGTCGGCGTCGAAAATTATCATCACCAGCATCAGGATCTGCGCACCGAAAATGGCATCGAATATGGCGACACCGTGGACAAGATGGACTTTGCCTATTTGGTCAAGGTGACCATGTTGAACATCCTCACCGCAACGGCATTGGCCGATGCCCCGCCCGCGCCCGCGTCGGCAACATTGGGCGGCGCAGTCACCTCCAACACCACGGTCAAATGGAACGCAAGCTCGGGCGCGCAAGCCTATCGCGTGTATCAGCGCCGCGCTGATGCGCAAGATTGGAGCTTTGTACGCGAACTGCAGGATACCGAAACCGTCCTGGAGGGCTTGATCGTGGATGATCATTTTGTCGGCGTCAGTGCATTAAGTGCGAATGGCGCCGAAAGCACAATCACTTTCGCTGGTCTGCCGCCCCGGCGTTAAACCACAAATGGCAATGGGTGCAGCCATCAGCTGTTAAGTCAGGCCGCTTCAAGCGACGAGTGGCTGCTCCATATCGTCCAGATCACGCAATACATATCCACGGCCCCACACCGTTTCGATGTAGTTTTCGCCGCCCGTGGTCAGGGTCAATTTCTTGCGCAGCTTGCAGATGAAGACGTCGATGATTTTCAACTCAGGTTCGTCCATGCCGCCATATAAATGGTTCAGGAACATTTCCTTAGTCAGCGTAGTGCCTTTACGTAGGCTCAATAATTCAAGCATCGCATATTCCTTGCCCGTAAGATGCACGCGGCTGCCATCGACTTCGACGGTTTTGCCGTCAAGGTTCACAGACAATTTGCCTGTGCGGATGACGGATTGCGAATGACCTTTGGAGCGGCGCACAACGGCATGGATACGCGCGACCAGTTCGGCGCGATGAAATGGCTTAGTGACATAATCATCGGCACCAAAGCCGAAGGAGCGGATCTTGCTGTCCATCTCGCTAATGCCTGAAAGAATAAGCACTGGCGTTTGTACTTTGGCGGCGCGCAGCTTTTTCAGAACGTCATAACCGTGCATGTCGGACAAGTTCAAATCGAGCAATATGACATCATAATCATAGAGCATGCCCAGATCGAGACCTTCCTCACCCAAGTCAGTCGCGTAGACAGAGAACCCTTCGCTCGCGAGCGTCATTTCAATGGCCTTCGCCGTTGTAGGTTCATCTTCAATCAAAAGAACACGCATGGGCCAACCCCTTTTTCAAACCCCGTAAACCGTGCGTATTTATCCATCGGTGCTTCGAACTTTATTAACCATAAGGTGAGCCAACTTGAAAGGTGAATTTGTCGTTAATATTCTGATTTTTAAGGATTGTGATATTTTTGTTCACAAAAAATGACTATTTTCCAAGAGTTACAGTTTCTGCAAAAATGTAAATTTTATAATATAATTTGTAACATTCCCGGGATTTGGCCTCGCAACCGACAGAAATATATTGCGACGGCAAAAGCATAAGGGAAGTAAACAAAATCACGGTCCCTGTCGGGTGACGAGGAAATAGGCGATAAGAGGGCCGTCATTTTTTAACGCTTCTATTTCATTAGCAATATCATGAACTATCTTGGGCACATCGCAAACACCCTGCTGATGGAGTGCAAGACATGGCCGACGCCAAAACCAAATTTGAAATTCGACCTTTTGCAACGCTTGGCGCGGCGAACCATGGCTGGCTTGACGCCCATCATCATTTTTCATTCGGCAGCTATCACGACGCGGCACGGATGAGCTGGGGCTCAATCCGCGTCTGGAATGACGACGTGATTGCACCCCAGTCTGGCTTTCCGCCTCATCCCCATGCCGATATGGAAATAATCACATATGTCCGCACCGGCGCTATCACGCACAAGGATAGCCTCGGCAATGAAGGCCGCACGGCAGCTGGCGATGTTCAAGTTATGAGCGCAGGCAGTGGCATTCGCCACGCGGAGTATAATCTGGAGAATGAGCCAACCACCTTGTTCCAAATCTGGATCATACCAAATCGAACGGGTGGCGACCCAAGTTGGGGTGCAAAGCCATTCCCTAAGAATGACCGTTCGGGCGCATGGCAAATCCTGGCTAGCGGCTTCGAAGAAGATAGCGATGCCTTACCTATCCGCACCGACGCCCGCGTCCTTGGCGCGACCATTAAGGCGGGTGAATGCCTCGAATATGCCATTGGCCCAAATCGTCATGCCTATATGGTGCCAGCTAGTGGCGCGATTGAAATTGATGGTCACCGTGCACATGCCCGCGATGGCGTGGCCATCGGAGAAGGGGCGGTCACCATAACCGCAATCGAGGACGCCGAAATCGTTCTGGTGGACTCGCGGTAATCGACCTCAGCGTTAGCCGAACGGTTGTGACATTGGCAAAATGTGGCGTTGGCTGTTAAAACCGTCATTATGGCCTTTGACCTTCCCGAAGAATATCTTGAAGAAACCTTCTTGGCCTCAACCGGACCAGGCGGGCAGAATGTCAATAAGGTCGCGACAGCCTGCCAATTGCGTGTCGATGTCTATGCTTTAGGTTTACAACCTTATGCCTTTCGCCAGTTGAAAATATTGGCGGGCAGCAAAATGACGATATCGGGCGAACTCATTGTCACAGCACGCAGCCATCGAACGCGAGAAGCCAATCGGCAGGACGCGCGCGCGCGGGTGATAGAGCTGATCGACCGCGCCCATATCCGCCAACCCCGCCGCGTAGCCACAAAGCCAAGCAAGGCTGCCAAGGCACGGCGGGTTGATGCCAAAAAAGGCAGATCCACGGTCAAGAAAAACCGTGGCAAGGTCAGTTTCGATTGATAAGACAGGACGATGTACACATTTGAAATTGATGCTTCAGCACCTAAAGCTGACCTATACACCGAATTGGTGCGCGCTGCCGATGCGCTCACCAGTGGTGAGCCCGATGCTGTTGCCAATATGGCGAACATCGCGGCCTTACTTTGGGAATATCTGCCGGACGTAAACTGGACGGGTTTCTACCGCGTGGTCGGTGGTGAACTGGTTTTAGGTCCCTTTCAGGGCAAGGCAGCCTGTATACGCATTCCATTTGGCAAAGGTGTTTGCGGGACCGCCGCACAATCGGGCAAGACGCAGTTGGTGGCAGATGTGCTTGCCTTCCCAGGCCATATTGCCTGCGATGCCAATAGCGCGTCCGAACTGGTTGTGCCTGTGCTGCGCAATGGCATGGTTATCGCGGTCATTGACCTAGATAGCCCAACATTGAACCGCTTTGATACCGAAGACACAAATGGCATCGAACTACTGGCTGGGATAATCGCTGACAGAATTTGAATGGCCTGGAGGCCAATTCTATAGCGCCTATGTATCAGGGTCGAAGCATTCCCATCCGTCTGGTCCAAGGCGCTCCAGCGGCCTGTAACGCGTCTTATATTGCATCCGCGCAGCACCATTCACCCAATAGCCCAAATAGACATAAGGTAGCCCTGCGGCCTTGGCGCGCAGGATATGGTCCATGATGATGAAATTGCCGAGACCAGAACGCCCCTCAATCTCCGTATCGTAAAAGCTATAGATCATCGACAAGCCGTCGCTCTGCTGATCGGTCAGGCACGCGCCAACTAATTCGCCAATCTGGCCGAAACGCGGCGGAGTTCGGTATTCAATGACTTGGCTGCGCACAGGTGATTGTTCGACCATATCGGCATAATCCATGTCATCCATATTCACCATACCACCATCAGGATGGCGTGAGGTAAGGTAACGGCTTAGCAGGTCATATTGCTCGGCCGTTGACCAAGGGCGGCAAGCGCTCACAACCAAATCAGTATTGCGTCGCAAAATTCGGCGCTGGGTGGCACTAGGACGGAATTCAGCGGTTCGCACACGGACCGAAACACACGCCTTACAGTCCAAGCAACTTGGTCGGTAAGCCACATTCTGGCTACGGCGAAAACCAATACGGCCAAGTGCTTCGTTCAGTTCATCGGCATGATCGCCGTTGAGTTCGGTAAAGACTTTCCGTTCAATTTTGCCCGGCAAGTAAGGACAAGGGCCAGGGCTGGTTACAAAAAATCGCGGAAAACGGACTGGTGCGCTCATATTCTCTCCGCTGGGCTACGTAGGCCTATGATCCATTACCAACCTAATGATGCACAGTTCATCTTATGCTCAATAGCCCATTTACTATTTTGCTAGGGATGCCTGCTTATTTGTTAAGTTCAACTCGTTCCACCTTGTAGCCAGCATCATTCAAACCCTCAACAAGTCCTTGTAGTTGATTGGCATCACGCGCTTCGCATTCAATATCGGTGATCAATCCCTTGGCTGGCAAGGTCGTAAAAATCCGCTGATGATAAATTTCAATGATGTTGACATTATGCTCGTTGAACAAACGCATCACTTTATACAGCGCACCGGGGCGATCCTGCAGTGTCAAACGCAGGCGCGCCAAGCGACCCGATCGCGCAAGGTCCCGCAAGAGGACGTTCGCCAGCAATCGCGTATCGATATTGCCACCGCATAGGACAACACCAACATTCTTGCCTGCGAATTTCTCAGGATGGGCCATCACCGCAGCAAGACCCGCAGCACCTGCGCCTTCGACAACCGTCTTTTCAATCTGTAACAACAGGCTGACGGCGGTTTCCAATTGTGCCTCATTCACCAAGACTATTTCGTCAACCAGTTTGCGGATGACTTCGCTGGTGAATGCGCCGGGCATTTTGACAGCTATGCCCTCTGCCAAAGTGTCGCCTTCGCAGGGCATTTGCAGATTGTTCAGCAACGCATACATTGAGGGGTAAAGCTCAGCTTGAACCCCAATAAGCCCGATATCAGGCTTCAACGTGCGTGCAACCGTGCCCATTCCGGACAGTAAGCCGCCACCGCCAATAGGCACAACCAACATATCTAGGGACGGGATGCTCTCGAGCATTTCAAGTGCAACCGTACCCTGCCCAGCGGCAACATTCGGGTCGTCAAAAGGATGCACAAAGGTCAGCCCCTGCTCCGCCTCAAGCTGCCGTGCATGTTTGTAGGCATCGTCAAAAGTCTCGCCAAACAGCACGACTTTGCCGCCAACACTCTCAGTCTGCATGACCTTAACCGTTGGCGTTGGCACTGGCATGACGATGGTCACTGGAATGCCAAGGCGGGTGCCATGGTAGCTCAGCCCCTGCGCATGGTTGCCGGCCGACGCTGCGATCACGCCTTTACTGCGTTGTTCTTCCGAAAGCAGAAGGATCGCGTTAAGCGCGCCGCGCTCTTTATAGGCAGCCGTGAACTGCAGGTTTTCGAACTTTAGGTAAATATTTGCGCCTGTCAGCTTCGACAAAGTCTGGCTATGCAAGGTCGGCGTTGCCACGATGGAATCGCGAATACGGTCATGGGCGGCGCGGACATGGTCCAGGGTCAATAGATCAGACATATAAAAGACCCTAACGCATCTGGCGTTAACTGAAAACAGTCATTAAGGCCAAGGCATGACCAGAATAGCTTTTATCGGATTGGGCGTCATGGGTGGCCCGATAGCACGGCATCTTAAACAGGCGGGGCATGATTTGACGGTGTATAACCGTTCACGCGCTAAAGCAGAAAAATGGGTCGAAGCTTATGGCGGCACACTGGCCACTTCTCCAGCAGATGCGGCCAAAGATGCAGAGGTTGTGATTAGCTGCGTTGGCACGGATGATGACCTGTCGGGCGTGACGCTTGGTCGCGACGGAGCGTTCTCGGCAATGGCAAAGGGCAGTCTGTATATAGACCACACAACGGTTTCCGCACGCATTGCTCGGCAGCTCGGTGTTGAAGCGAAATCGCGCGGTTTGCTGATTGTTGACGCGCCCGTGACTGGCGGACAGGCGGGTGCGGAAAATGGCACCTTGTCCATCATGTGCGGCGGAACGGAGGCGTCAGTTGCGGCAGCATCGCCAATTATTGCCGCTTATTCCAAACGTATTGTGCATGTCGGTGGTCCCGGCACTGGTCAAATAACGAAGATGTGTAATCAAATTGCCTTTGCTGGTGTTATCCAGTCGTTATCGGAGGCGCTGCGTTTTGCGCAGTCTGCTGAACTAGACGTTGAAAAGGTATATGAAGCCATTTCCGGCGGCGCGGCGCAAAGCTGGCAAATGGATAATCGTTGGGCCACGATGGCTGAGGAAAAGTTCGATTTTGGCTTTGCGATCGATTGGATGCGCAAGGATCTTGGATTGGCATTCGAAGAAGCCCGCGCGGTAGGCGCGACTTTACCGATTACGGCGATCATTGATCAGTTTTACGCCGATGTGCAGCATATGGGTGGAGGCCGACTGGATACCAGCGCGATTGTGAAAAGGTTACCTAAAGGATGAAGAAAACTGCATTGCCCCTGGCGTTCCGTTTTCGCATTCTCTCCCCGTTCCAAGGTCTGTTCGTGTCAAACAGGAATGGGCTGTTTTTAAAGTTATGCGCGCTCGCTTTGTTCACGAGCACCGCCGCTTCGCCAGCTTTCGCCGACGGGCTGGTTGAAAATGTGAACGGTATTACGCTCGACAAAGATGGCAAGGTCATCCGCTTTAATGCCATGCTCGTGGGCAGAGATGGTAAGGTAGCTGAATTGCTTACCAAAAAGGGCCATTTGCACAAGCAGCTTGATTTCCGCTTGGACGGACGCGGCGCGACATTATTGCCGGGCATGATTGACGCACATGGACATGTTATGGGCCTTGGTTTCCAACTCCTGACTCTTGACCTATCCGCCACCAATAGCCTTGCCGAGGCGCAAGCCGCGATCAAGGCTTATGCCGCGAAATATCCCGAACGTCGCTGGATTATTGGTCGCGGTTGGAACCAAGAAAAATGGGGGCTTGGACGCTTCCCAACGGCGCAAGATCTTGACGCGGCTGTCAGCGATCGCCCCGTATGGCTTGAACGGGTGGATGGCCATGCGGGCTGGGCCAATAGCCGCGCGATGGAAATCGCTGGCGTAAACGCCGCGTCAAAATCACCACCCGGTGGGCGCATCGAACTCATCAGCGGAAAACCGAGTGGTATATTTGTAGATGCCGCGTCGAATTTGGTTGGCAAATTTGTACCAGCACCTAAGCCCTTGGAACGTGACATTGCCTTGGGTGAGGCACAGAGAAAGCTGCACAGCTTAGGCATCACCGCCATTGCCGACATGGGAACATCTATGGATGACTGGCAAAGCTATCGTAGGGCAGGTGACGCTGGCTGGTTGACGCTAAGGATTATCGCTTATGCGGGCGGTATCGATAACATGGTCGCAATTGCTGGTTCGCGGCCAAGCCCATGGTTGTATAATGACAAGCTCCGGCTTGGCGGGGTGAAGCTATATCTCGACGGTGCCTTAGGCAGCAGAGGCGCTTGGTTGAAAAAACCTTATGCCGATGCTGCTGAGCAAACGGGTCTAATATTTCTGGCGAGCGCGGAAATCCGCAACCTCATGGTGCGTGCATCTATGGACGGCTTCCAAACGGCCATTCACGCTATTGGTGACGCGGCCAATGCAGAAGTCATCGGCGCAATCGAGGAATTGTCCGACACCTATAAGGGAGATCAACGCTGGCGGATTGAGCATGTGCAAATTGTTGATCCAGCGGATCTACAAAAGCTTGGCAAGCACGGTATTATTTCCTCGATGCAGCCTGTACATCAGACATCTGATCGCTTGATGGCTGAAGCAAGGCTCGGTCCAGAGCGACTAAACGGCGCATATGCCTGGCAGTCTATTGCACGCGCCGGCGGCAAACTGGCCTTTGGTTCGGACGTACCGGTAGAATCAGCTGATCCTTTTGCTGGCCTTGCTGCCGCGATGACGCGTGAAGATGCCGACGGTCAACCCTTTGGTGGCTGGCGACCCGAAGAACGCGTCACGCGTGAACAAGCACTTGCTGGCTTTACAACCGGCGCCGCATATGCAGCTTTTGCAGAAGGAAAATTTGGCGCATTGACGCCTGGGCATTATGCCGATTTCATCTTAATTGATGTCGACCCATTGCTTGCAAGCCCCCGCGAATTGCGTAATGCAATCGTCAAGGAAACATGGGTCGCAGGACGGCCCGTTTATAAAAATGCTGCAGCAAATGCCGCGGACGAAAAAACGAATGGAGATAAACGATAATGCGCGCATGGACATTGGCTAGCCGCCCGGCTGGGCTTCCGAATGACAGCAATTTTGCGATGGTTGAACATCCTGACGCCCCACTTGGCGCAGACGAGTTTCGCGTGACCAATAGCTGGCTGTCGGTCGATCCCTACATGCGTGGACGCATGAATGATGCAAAAAGCTACGCGGATCCGTTCATGTTGGGCGAACCCATGACTGGCGGCGCAGTTGGCACAGTCACTGAAAGCAATAACGCAGAGTTCCCCGTTGGAGCGAAGGTGCTGCACATGGCCGGCTGGCGCGACAAGGTCGTTTTTGGCGGCGACAAAATGCCCCCTGCCGGAATGCCGCCAGTAAAACTGCCCGAGCTAGCTGTACCCGACCAACATTGGTTGAGTATCATCGGCATGCCGGGCGGTACCGCATGGTTTGGTCTGCTGAAAGTTGCTGAAGCCAAGGCCGGCGAAGTAATCTTCGTGTCAGCTGCGGCTGGTGCCGTTGGTTCCACAGTGACCCAAATTGCCAAAGCGAAGGGCATGAAAGTCATTGGCTCCGCTGGTGGCGCAGAAAAATGTGCTTGGGTCAAAGAACTCGGGGCCGACGCCGTGATTGATTATAAATCCGGTAAGGTGTTGCCACAATTGATGTCTGCCCTGAAGGATATGGGCGAAACCGGCATTGATGTGTATTTCGACAATGTTGGCGGCGAGCATTTTGACGCCGCGCTTGCGACATCCAAGGAGTGGGCGCGCTTCGCCATTTGCGGCATGATTGACGTCTATAATGACTTTAAGGCACAGCCTATGCAATATCTGCCTATGATCATTGGCAAAAGGATCATGATCAAAGGCTTCCTCTACCCTGATTTTTATGCGCAGGTGCCAGAGTTCAATGCCGACATGGCCGCCCTTATCCAATCAGGAGCCGTCAAAGGCCGCGAAACCGTTAAGGATGGACTGGAAAAAACACCTGAGGCTTTCATCGGACTGTTCAGCGGCGAAAACACCGGCAAAATGTTAGTTAAACTCTAACGCAGAATGCTGCGCAGCATTTTGACCTGAAAACGTGAATGTTTTTCACGGTGAAATGCCGCGTCCCGCGTCGTCAATGCTGGTATTGTTGCAATATTGACGCACCGGAAAATTTTCAAAGCTTATAGTAGTTTAGGACAATGACATTCACCCCCCCCTTCGCTAGATTGTCAAGCACTGTGTCATTTAGGAGAAAACATATGTTACGACGTGACAAATCCCTCAGCCGTACCTTGAAGCTGTCAGCTGCCTGCCTCGCACTGGCGGTGCCCAGCATAGCATTCGCACAAGAAGCGCCTCAAGGCGAAGACACTTCCGACGCAGAAATTGTTGTGACCGCGCAAGGCCGTAGCCAGGTACTTTCCGACGTCCCAGTCGCCATTTCTGCCGTTAACGCCGAAACGCTGCAAAACAGCGGCGCGAACGACATTCGTCAGCTGAACCAAGTCGCGCCATCTTTGCTCGTGTCCTCAACCGGATCAGAAGCCAATGGCTCGGCCCGTATTCGCGGTATTGGTACAGTAGGCGACAACCCTGGTCTTGAAAGCTCGGTCCCTGTTTTCATCGACGGCGTTTACCGTTCACGTTCCGGCATTGGTTTGAATGAGCTCGGTGAGATTGACCGTGTCGAAGTGCAGCGCGGCCCCCAAGGCACTTTGGGTGGACGCAACTCGTCAGCAGGTCTGATCAGCATCTATTCGAAAAAGCCAAGCTTCACCTTTGGCGGCAGTGGCGAGCTGACCTACGGCAATTATGATTTCATGCGCGCCACAAGCAGCGTCACTGGCCCAATTTCAGAGCAATTGGCATTCCGTGTTGATGGCGTTTACGTCAAGCGCGATGGCTTCTACCGCGATGACCAAAATGGCCGTGATATTAACAATCGTGACCGTTACTTCTTGCGCGGACAGTTTCTGTTCGAACCCACCGACGCATTGTCCGTCCGATTGATTGCTGACTACACTTTCCGCACAGAAGAATGCTGCGCGGCAACTTATATCGATCAATCCGTCAATCAATTTATTGGCAATCTGAACAATCTTGCTAGCCCCTTAACGCAGCCTGGGACTAGTGGAAGCACAGGGCCTAACGCTGCACGTCCAAGTGACACTGGCAACAACATGATCAATGTATTGCGCGATTTGGGTCAGCCCTTGGCTGCGTTCAACCAAGGTTTTGGTCGCATGGTTTCGGTTAGCCCGAACCGCGAATTCAGCGGTGAAACCAAAGATTATGGTTTCTCTGGCCAGGTTGATTATGATTTTGGTGGTGCAACTCTGACGTCGATTACGGCTTACCGCCAGTATCGTTCGGGTCAGGCATCCGATACCGATTATAGCGAAGTCGACATTCTGTATCGCGCTCCAAGCGACGACGCATATCGTCAGTTCCACACTTTCACGCAGGAACTGCGCCTGCAGGGTGAGGCATTTGACGGCAAGCTGGATTGGCTCGTTGGCGGCTTCTTTGCCAACGAAAAGCTGACGTTGCGCGACAATCTGCGCTTCGGTAATCAATATGGGCGCTTTGCAAATTGCCGCCTTGTTTCCGGTGGCAGTCTCGCCAGCGGCTATCTTCCGTCTGGCCAGGCATGTTTGAGCGCACCCGTTCGCGCTGCCATTGCCGGGGGATTGACTGCACTTAGCGTTGGTGGTCCTGCCATCCTTGCCGGACTAGATCGTCTGGACACACTCAATGATCGCGGCTCGACCAATGACCGGTACTTCCAGAATGGAACGAACTGGGCGGTATTTACGCATAACATCGTACACATCACCGATACGGTCGACCTGACTCTTGGCCTTCGTTACACCAAGGATAAGAAGAAGTTTGATGCGACCTTTGGTAATGACAATACGGTCTGCACCGCAAACCAAGCAGCGCTTGGACCTTTGCTTACAGGAGCCCTCGGCGCCACCGCAGGCGGCATCATTGGTCTTTCCTGTCAGGGCAACTCGACCGCTGAGCTCAATGGCGTTTCGATTCGTGACGACCGCAATGAAGATCAAATCACTGGAACCGCTATCCTCTCGTGGAAGCCGGTTGATGACCTTATGGTCTATGGCAGCTTTGCGCGCGGATATAAGGCGGGCGGCTTCAACTTGGACCGCTCGGCACTGAAATCGCCAGTTCCAACATTTGCTTCGGTTGGTGGCGCACAGGCTTTGGTCGGCAATCTCCAATTCGATCCCGAATTGGTGGACAGCTATGAATTGGGTGCGAAATTCTCAAATGGTCCATTCGGCCTAAGCGTTTCTGCATTCCGTTCAGACTTCAGCAGCTTCCAGTTGAACACGTTCAACGGCACGGTGTTCCTTGTGCAGAACGTCAATGGTTGTGATAACCTTGTTGGCGGCTCAAACGCGGACACAGACCTAAGCAATACAACCGGCACCTGTGCCGCGGGCGACATCACTTATGGCGTTCGCACGCAAGGCGTGGAGCTTGAAGCAGCACTGACGCCAGCTCGTAACTTCCGCATGGCGGCTGGCCTAACCTATGCCAAGACGACCTATAGGGATGACCTGATTGGGACGAAGAACGGCGCGCCGTTGGATCTCGCGCTGCGCAAATTGCCAGGCGATAACCTATCCAACGCACCTGAACTCGTTGCCACCTCAAGCGTAACATGGACGCCAGATATCGGTAGCAATGGCATGAGCGGCCTTGTCTACATCGATGGTCGTATGACCAGCGATTACAACACAGGTTCCGACTTATTCCCGCAGAAGGAGCAGGACGGTTTCGCCGTGTTTAACGCCCGTATCGGTCTACGCGGCGCGGACGAAGCTTGGGGTATTGAGCTTTGGGGTCAGAATATCTTTAACCAGGATTATGCTCAGGTCGCCTTCAACTCGCCGTTCCAAGCGGGTACAACCGCGACACCATTTGTCGATCCACAATATCCAGGTGGTCGCCAGATCTTCTCGCAGTTCCTTGCCGAACCGCGGACCTATGGCATCACATTGCGCGGTAAGTTCTAAGAACTGGGCTAAGCAAAACAGAAAAGGGCTCGCAGCGATGCGGGCCCTTTTTTGTGGATGAAGGCAAAGTAAATATTCTTGGAATTTATCGTTATCCTGAACCTGCGTCAGGATGACAAGCTAGATTGATGCTTTATCCTGAAAAAGGTTCAGGGTGACTATAGAGATAATATCTTGAAAAAAGGGCCTAATCCTGCCGCATGCGGGTCAGCTTAGCTGCCAAAACCCACGCTCAAGAAACCGGGCATTGGTCCATTCCAGCCATCATCATCTGACGTCGCATTTCCGCTCGACTGATCCGGCTTAGCCATTTCCGCTTTAAGTGCTTGCTTTTCACGTGCTGGCCTAGCCACCGCTTTCTCTCGCACTGGCTCTGGCGCTTCAGCCGCTGCCTCAGGCGTGTCAGAACGCACTTCTATGGCCTTAGCCGAGGGTGCTCGCCGACCACGCTTTGCAGGCGTGCGTTCTTCGCCTTCCACAGGCGCTTCAATCTTACCAAGGCGCTCGATCTTATTGCCGATTAGCTTTTCAATATTTTCAATCGCTTCTTCGTCAGCCTTGGTGACAAAGGTGAAGGCCTTGCCCTTGGCGCCAGCACGGCCCGTGCGGCCAATGCGGTGGACATAGTCATCGGGATGCCATGGCGCGTCAAAGTTGAACACGTGGCTAACGCCCTTTACATCAAGCCCGCGTGCCGCGACATCGGATGCCACGAGCAGGTTAATCTCGCCACTCTTGAATGCTTCTAACTGCTTCTGGCGCGACGCTTGGTCAATATCACCGTGAATTTCGCCAGATTGAAAGCCGTGGCGTTGAAGGCTGGTGTTCAATTCGCGCACTGTCGTCTTGCGATTACAGAAGACGATTGCGTTCGAAACTTTTTCAGTGCGCAAAAGGTTGCGTAAAACATCGCGCTTTTTCATTTGGGTCACATTGACCAAAAATTGTTCGATGTTGACATTCGCAGTCGCCGGACGCGCTACTTCGATATATTTCGGGTTGGATAGGAATTTGTCTGCCAGCTTTTTAATCGGTGGCGGCATCGTTGCCGAAAACAATAATGTCTGGCGTGTTGTTGGCAGCTTTGTGCAGATGTTTTCTATATCGGGGATAAAGCCCATATCGAGCATCCGATCCGCCTCGTCGATGACGAGCATTTCGCAACCGGTCAGCAAAATCTTGCCGCGCTCAAACAAGTCCATCAACCGGCCCGGAGTAGCAATCAATACATCAACGCCCTTCTCAAGCGCCTTGACCTGATCTCCCATTTGCACGCCACCAATCAGAAGCGCCATCGACAGCTTATGATATTTGCCGTATTTTTCAAAATTCTCAGCTACTTGCGCGGCCAATTCACGCGTCGGCTCCAATATCAAGCTACGAGGCATCCGTGCGCGCGCACGGCCATTGGCTAGCACGTCAATCATAGGAAGAACGAAACTTGCGGTCTTACCAGTCCCCGTTTGCGCAATGGCAATAATGTCGCGCATCATTTGGACTTGTGGGATAGCCGCAGCCTGGATCGGGGTCGGCGCGTCATAGCCAGCCTCACTCAAGGCTCTCAATAACTCGTCAGACAGGCCGATGTCGGCAAAACGCATATGGTGTTCCGGAAAAAAGATGGCGCAGCGCCACCAGCGACAAATTCACGGGGACGAGCGTGGCCATTGGTCGCTATCGCAAAAAAAGTCAAGATAGATGCCCGATGGAGCAGGTACTAGCGCGCGATCAGCAACCTGAACTTATCAATGTCGCATTTGGCGCCCGTGCGAGCATGCAAAATATCCCGATTGACGCATAATTTGCCGTCATACGACCGTTCCATATAGGCGCCGGCGTAGAATTCGCG
>Ga0078894_10000523_pt1 | contig 26803 bp, 24 predicted proteins | sample LauGreSu1BDMLBSD_2_FD_67506 | JGI IMG/M metagenome (GOLD analysis project Ga0078894, IMG submission 67506) | Freshwater lake microbial communities from Lake Michigan, USA - Su13.BD.MLB.SD (version 4) (version 4) | ecosystem: Environmental > Aquatic > Freshwater > Lake | place: Lake Michigan... | reverse complement strand
CCTGCTCCAACCATTCCACCCACGTAGCTTACAAAGCGGCGACGGTCCATCGTCTCACCTCCTGAATTTAGGTTGATTGCAAAAACTTATGATTGTCGAGGATCAGTTGCCGCCACTGCAGGCTGAACAGCAGCTGATTCGTAGAATGTTTGAAGGGCAGGAAGGGCGACGTTCAGATCGAAGGTGTCGCGAAATCTTGCCCAGTCCAGAAGGCTATAAAGACTCATCGCAGGATAATCCCAGCGACTAAACTCACCCTTCACTATCGCTGAGGCAAGGTAGGTCGTCATGAGATTTTGACGCTCAGCCATCCGCTGGTAGTAGGAATTTTTTGCATCGACAGGGTGACCACCGCGTGTCAGTAAAAAGCCCTGGATGAGTTGATCCTGCCAGGTATCAATCGTGCTCACTAAGTTTTCTTCCGTGAGGCTAAGGGAGGGGCGACCATGGGTTTTCTGCAAGTAATTAAAAATGACCCGTGACTCAAATAGCGGTCTGTCATCTATCATCAGCACTGGAATGCGCTTGATCGGGTTGATGCGACTCAGGCGAGCATCCTCGGCCGGGTCGAGAATGTTTACCGCATCGAAACTGTAGGGGATATCCCGTAGGTAAAGCCTAAGGCGGCGTACGTACGGTGAGGTTTTCGAGCCAATCAGCGTGTAGGCCATTGCTTTGCCCCGACAATCAGCAAAATCTTTAAAAACTTTAATACATTCAGAGTATTATCTAAACATAAAGGCTAGCACCTAATACCCTACCTGTAAATAGACCTGCATGCTTTTTTGCTAGAAATGATGGGGTTTTCCGTGTACCTAGAGGATCATTTGTGTCTGTATACTCAAGGGGTTTAGACCAACCATGATCATCACCGACCGTCCGCTCATTACGCCACCTGCCTCCGGCCACAAGCGCGTTTTGCTGCATTCGTGTTGCGCTCCTTGCTCGGGCGAGGTCATGGAGGCCATCCACCATGCTGGTATCGACCTAACGGTTTACTTCTACAATCCCAATATCCACCCCCAGAAGGAATACCTGCTCCGCAAGGAGGAAAATATCCGCTTCGCGGAGAAGATGGGCATTCCTTTCATCGATGCCGACTACGATACGCCTAGATGGTTTGAGCGCACGCGCGGCATGGAGAACGACCCGGAGAAGGGGCGCCGCTGTTCAACATGCTTTGACATGCGCTTTGAGCAGACCGCTGATTATGCACAAGAGCACGGATTTAAGGTGTTTACGAGCTGCCTCGGTATTTCCCGGTGGAAGGACATGGACCAGATCAATGGCTGTGGCTTACGTGCTGCGTCGCGCTATCCCGACATGGAATACTGGACCCTCAACTGGCGCAAGCAGGGCGGCTCACATCGCATGTACGAAATCGCCAAGCAAGAAGGCTTCTATAAACAAGAATACTGCGGCTGTGTTTACTCGCTGCGCGATACTAACGCGAGACGCCAAAACTATGGTAAGTCCAAGATCCACATTGGTGTAGAGCACTACGGCCCCACCGCACTGGAAGACGCCGAGGGCGACACCGGCGACATCAATGAGCCGAAATGACCGCTGCCAGCTGTAGCTGAGTCATCCTCGCCGAGTCTCCGACAACCCATAGTAGGTCATCGGGGAGTAGTTGCAGATCAGACTTGGGTGACTGGATCCGTGTGCCCTCACGCTCAATGCCAACAATGATGCAGTCAAACGCCTCGCGTATGCCTGTCTCCTTGATGCTGCAGTTGGCAAAGCTGGATTCTTGACTAATCCTCATAGGCCGCATGACGTAATTACTGACCTTGGCCGCTTCAGAGTGGGCATCCTCCTGCTGCTTGAGCTCTTGAGTAAAATGATCAAGCTCCTTATCGTTGGCAAAACAAAGTAAGACGTCGAGCGGAAATACCCTCTCCATGGCTTTAGGAGCTATGATTTCCTCTAGTCCTCTTTTAATCACAACTACATTTAAGCCGTACCTTTCCCTTAACTGTAATTCGATCAGTGTTTTGCCTACTAAGAAAGTCCCGTGACCCACCAAAACCTCGCATAAATGGCTGTCCCATGGCACTAGATGGTCATGAGTCGGGACCGGTTTAAGAGGTACTCCGTGACTAGAGTGGGGCCCAAAGCTAGCGACAAAAGATCGCTCAAGCCACTGATAATAGCGTTCGATATAGCGACGAAGGATCAGCAGCAACGCCAGCGAGACACCTATGGTCACAGCTGTGGCAATGCGCGCCGGAAAAAAAGCACTGCTTAACATACCGAGTAGTACGATGGTCACAATCCCACTCAGGATCATCGCCCCACCGCGCCGTCGAGAACGCCGATGCTCAAGAGTGGTTGGCCTATAGGTAGTCAACATACCCCAAAGAAAGGGCGCGCTGGCGAGAAAGGGAACCAACCAGGCGAGAAAAGGGACCAGCGCCTTATTATCAATCATCCCGTCAATAACTGGAGTCAGTAAATCTGCCGCGAGCGTAAAGAGGGTGATCACCAGTACCGCGTTAGCTAGCCAACGGAAAAGCAGAGGGCGCATCGATGCGGTGTCGGCAGACGCGGCACCCTCGCGCTGACTCCAGGCTTCGTAGGTAGAGATAATTCCGCGCACTCGTTCCGGCAAGATACGCTCAATTAGTCTAGCAAATGGCTCAGATGCCTTGATGAAATATGGCGTCGTAAACGTGGTGAGAAGCGAGACACCGACAATGATCGAATACACTTTGGAGTCGATGATATTCGACAATACCCCAAGATTTGCGATGATGAAGGAAAATTCACCAATCTGAGCAAGACTGAAACCTATACTTACTGCTGTGCGCAGACCTTGGCCCGCAGCCATTGCTGCCAAAGGGACGATGAGGGTATTGCCCCCCACTACGACGGCTGTGAGGAGGAGAACAACCTTAAGATTTGCGACTATTGCCGTCGGATCGAGCAGCATGCCTACCGAGACAAAGAAGACGGCACCGAAAAGATCCTTGAAAGGCGCTACCAAAGCCTCGATCCGCCCGACCTCGCGTGACTCTGCGAGGATTGAGCCCATGATAAATGCTCCGAGGGCAACCGAGTAATTAAAATGAGCTGACAGCACGGCCAGGGCGAGACAGAGTCCGAGCGCTGAGACAATGAGGAGCTCATTGGTTCCACGCCGAGCCACAACCCGCATCGCTCGCGGCACGACAAACCAGCCGACTAGTAGCCAAGTTCCTACCACAAGTCCGAGCTTGAGGCCGGCAAGCAGCAGGGCAACGCCATTAATTTCTGCCGTTGTCGCCAGGTTGGTGAGGGCCATAAGCATCAGGACTACGGCCAAATCCTCAACCACCAGAATGCCGACCACCACCTCGGCAAATCGCTTGGTCTTGAGTTCAGCTTCATCAAAGATCTTGAGAATAATCGTGGTTGAGGAAATACAAAGTGCGCACCCAACAAAAGCCGCAGCCAAAGGTTGCCACCCGAGCCACCTTGCGACGTTGTAGCCACCCACCTGCAATGTGGCAATTTGTACCACCGCCGTGATAGCAGCTGCGCCACCGACCTTACCTAAGCGACGAAAGCTAAACTCAAGCCCTATAGCAAACATGAAAAAGATCACACCGAGCTCGGCCCAGGTCCTAACTCCCTCGAGGTCAATCACCGAAAGCCACGACGGGCCCGACGGCCCAAGAATCATACCGGCGACGATATAACCGAGCACTACAGGCTGCTTGATGTATCTAAACAGTAGAGTCACTACGGCAGCCACACCGAGAATAAATGCTAAGTCAGTGATGAGTGGAGGCAGATTCATAGTTCACCCCATGGGCGACGATTGCCACGATGACGACTGTTCTATGGTGAATGTTACTAGGCTCGATTTTGAATGTCATGCCAGAGCGCAGAGAGATCGGCAGGTAGGTCGGCTGAGACCCGGATCTCGTGACCAGTTGCAGGATGGGTGAAGCTGATACGAGCAGCATGGAGGGCATGACGCGAGAACCCAGCCAAATTTCGCACCACCTCACTGTCGCCGAGGTGACGGTAGGCTGCATATACGGCTGGATCCGGATGGTAAACCTTATCTCCTACTAGCGGATGCCCAATCGCCGCCATGTGCGCCCTGATCTGGTTGGTTCTGCCTGTCCGTGGCCGCACTTCCACTAAGGTTGCACCGCCGGCACGTTCGATCACCCTCACGTCACTGCGCGCCGATAAACCTGATGGAGAAATCACGTATCGGGGTCGATGAGCGGTTGGATCAAGAGCGAGTGGCCCATCGATTACATGTTCATCCCACTCGATGCTGCCGTGTACAATTGCCAGGTAGCGCTTATCGACCCTTTGTTCCTCAAAAAGAGTACTCAGAGCACTACGTAAGTCTGAAGAGCCGGCACAGATCACTACCCCACTGGTTTCTCTGTCGAGACGGTGAACCGGATGCCAACTTGGATCGAGGTGAGCAGCAAGCGCAGCGGCAAAGGTACGCCGTCGAAACTCGCCACTCTCATGCATGGGTAAATTCCCTGGTTTTAGGACCGCCAAAACCCCGTCATTTTCAGACAAAATCTGAATGCCATCATCCACCTCTGGCTCGGCACTTAATGGGTGATAGACGGCAATCTGCTCGCCACCTTGTAGGCGATGCGAGCCCCTCACCGGACGCCCATCGACCAATAGCTCCCGCCGGCGGCAGAACGACTTCCATACACTGCGGCTACGAAATGGGTAGAACTGCGCCAAATACTGATCAACGCGCAGACCACGCGCTGCGGCGGTGGTGGGCGGACCAACGTGACGGTATTCCTGATGACTAGTGAACTCACCCATGCGTCAACCGACTTGACCGCCACCTAATGCCGCCAGACTTACCTCAGAAAGTGAGGTGAAGATGCCGTCAGCTGCAGAAAAATCGCTACCAGCTGTAATCCGGTTCGGCACAATGTAGCAACGAGCTCCGGCGGTTTTGGCCGCCTTTAGTCCGTTGGCAGAGTCCTCAAACACCACACAGGACCCAACATCGACGCCAAGTCCAGCGGCAGCACTTATAAATAGATCAGGGTGTGGCTTGCCACGCGCAACATCGCCACGTGTGCGCGTTAATTTAAGCCGAGAGCGCAACCCAAGACGGTCCAGGTGTCCATGGACCCAATCGGCCGCCGAGCTTGACGCTACGGCTATCGGTAGCCCCATTGCCTCCGCTTCAGCCATACGGTCTACCACCCCCGGCAATGGGGGGAGCTTATTGCAAACAGCCGACTTACGCGCTTCCTTATCCGCCATCAATTTAGTCTTATCTAGAGGCCGTCCTATCAGCGTTGCAAGATGAGCGACTGCATCAAAAGGCATATCCGCAGCCCCCACACAACTGACCCAGTCTTGGAGCAACAGCTCGGCGCCATGCTCACGATAAATGGCCGACCACGCCTCGAAGGCAGCCGTCTCCGTATCTACGATCAGCCCATCAAAATCAAATATTACAGCGCGAATCAAGGACTCCCCCTAATTTCTCTGGCATGAGGCTTCGGCGTCGTCTAGATTGAGCGCCATACATGGCACGAAGACCTCGAGAGGAGACTGCATCATATGGCGGACGGCGCCGATAGCAAGGTTATTTGGATGGATGGCGAGCTGGTCCCTTTTGATGCCGCTAAGGTCCATGTGCTCTCGCACAGCCTGCACTACGGATCGGCAGCATTTGAGGGTATTCGCGCTTATGAAACTAGCTCGGGACGCACAGCGATCTTCCGAGCTGAAGAGCACATGGAGCGTTTTCGCCGCTCCACCCGGATCTTTGGCTCGGAGGTGCCCTTCAGCAACTCCGCCTTGACCGAAGCGACTGCTAACCTTATTCGCGCCAATGGCTTTAAGTCCTGCTATATCAGACCCTTATCTTATATCGGGCACGAGACTCGTGGCCTCAAACTGCCAAAAACCCCGCACGTACACGTGGCGATCGCTACCTGGCAGTGGGGCAAATATCTCGGTGATCAAGCCCTGCAAAAGGGCATAAAGGCCTGCATCGCCAGCTTTCGCCGGCCGGATGTTTCGAGTTCGCTACCGTGGGCTAAACTCTCTGGCAACTACCTCAACTCCATCATGGCTCGTCGCGAGGCGGCCCTAGCCGGTTATGACGAGGCTATTTTGCTGGATCAGCAGGGTTTTGTCGCCGAGGGGTCGGGCGAGAACATATTCATCGTTGAAAATGGGGCCTTACTGACTCCGCTTACAGGTGCAATCCTACCTGGAATCACGCGCGACGCGATCATTTCGCTGGCTCGCAGTCTTGGCCTGAGCGTCAGCGAGCAGCCACTCACACGCAATCGGCTTTATGAGGCGGACGAAGTGTTCTTCACCGGAACCGCCGCTGAAGTGACCCCAGTCACTAGTATTGATGGACGGCCTATCGCCTCAGGACTGCCTGGACCGGTGTCCCTGCGTTTAGCCTCAAGCTACGAAGCAGCGGTTAAGGGTGAGCTAACTGATTTTGGTCACTGGCTGAGTTTTGTTTAATTGCAAATTCACCAAAGCGCGTGGCCAGTTGGATCCTAAAGTCAATGCGGCCATGGTCCGAAACGCCAGTTAGCGGAGTCTTACGAGGCTCGCAACTGGAGGGACGACCCTGATGAAAATCAGGTTTGCAATGGTAACAATGCTAGCACTCTGGCTACAGTCGGCTCTGGCGACTGCGGCTGGGGGCCGCATCTTACCGTTCTCAGGTCGACTCCTGGATGATCAGGGCAAGGCTGTGAGTGGTCCGGTAGACCTACAGCTGAATTTCTTCAAAACTGAAGCTGATGCCATTCCTTTGCCACTACCGCCATATAACTTTTACAAGATGGACCTAGCAGACGGGGTGTTTCACCTCAAGATCATGGCTTCAGAGAACGACATGACCACTCTGAGCAGTCCAAGTAATGTGGTTTACCTACAAGTGCGCGATGTTACTCATGACCGGGTCTACCGTCGGCAAAAATTCGATTTAGCGACTGCCGAGACACTACCCGCAGAACCAGCGCCCGCTCCAGCTCCGGCACCCGCCGTTAGCGTAAGCGCCTCGGCGGGCTTAGGAGCAGCGCCATCTGCAGGGTCGAGTTCAGGGGCAGGAATCGACCAAGACATCATCCGCGCCAGCAGCGGCGCCTGTCTCGGGAGCCCTGGCGCTGGGGCTAAATTTATCGCGGTTCACGCGGAAGCAAGCGGTAGCCAAACTTGCGGCGCGGTGTGCAGCCGTGCCGCGGTGGGCGCTGCCTGCATCCGAGGCTGGACTGTTTTCTCGGATAATCAGCAGCTTGAATTCGGCAGCGAATGCTCTGCCACCCCGGTGCTAGCTAGCACTCCCGTGGTTGGAAGGCTCTGTTGCTGCCTTAATTTACGTGGCCCTGCGCCTGTGCAACTACAGGGAAATCCTTTGAATCGCTGAGCCTTTCGCTTTGACACCGGCGGAGTTGCTCTCTAGAGTCTTAGGAATGTTTTCGACTCTAAAAGGGTGCCTGCTCATGTCCACTAACCCATTATTGCGGCCATCAAGCTTAAGACACGGTGCCGTGCCGTTTAATGATATCAAGGTCGAGCATTACCTACCGGCTCTGGATGAAGCGATCATCGAGGCAAAAAAAGGCCTCGCTGCCATCAAGTCGGATTCAGCAGCTCCCGATTTCCACAACACGATTGCCGCACTTGAATCGGCCACAGCTCAGGTGTTCGATATTGCCTATGTTTATTCTAACCTGAGATCTGCACATGGCGACGCGGCCATGCAGGCCCTAGCTCCGCAGGTGATGCCGCGACTGATCAAGTTAGAAAGCGACATTAATCTAGATAGCCAACTGTTTGGCCGTGTCGAGGCGGTATTCCGTAGCCTACCGAGTTCGCTCACTACCGAGGAGAAAACGCTGGCCGAAAAGACTTATCGCAGCTTCCGTCGCAATGGTGCCATGCTAAGTCCCAGTGATAAAGATAAACTGAGGGCGATTGACGAGGAGCTCTCTATTCTCGGACCAAAGTTCTCCGAACATGTACTGAAATCCACTAATGCCTTTAGCTTGGTGATTACCAACCGCACCGAACTCGCAGGCCTGCCTGAGTCAGCGATCGAAGCGGCTGCAGCGGCTGCTGTGGAAAAAGGTCAGGTGGGAACTTGGCTCTTCACCCTTCAAGCTCCGAGTGTGTTACCGCTGCTGAAATATGCAGATAGTCGCGAGCTGCGCCGGACCATTTGGTATGCTTTCAATTCGCGCGCCTACGGCGGTGATCATGATAACCAAGCCGTCCTGAAGCGGATTGCAACTCTACGCAGTGAGCGAGCTAAGCTGCTTGGCTACAAGTCACACGCGCACTTTCAGACAGAAGAGCGCATGGCCGAAAGCCCCGAAAACGTCCGTTCATTCCTGGCTCGCTTACTCAGCAAGACTAAACCAGCTGCTGAACGTGAGATGAAGGAACTGCGAGAATATATGCGCGCCAAAGGCTGCCAAGACGAGCTTCAGCCCTGGGACTACTCCTACTGGTCGGCCAAGCTTAAAGAGGAAAAATTCCAGCTTAACGCTGAAGAGACACGCCCATACTTTCAGCTCGAGCGTGTACTAGCAGGTGCCTTTGAACACGCCCGCCGCCTCTTTGACCTTGAGTTTAGTCAAGTGACAGATCTTGCCTTGTATGCTGATGACGTTCAGGTATACGAGGTGCGCCGCCGTGGTGACGGCGAATACATGGGACTGTTCTATACGGACTTCTTCCCGCGCAGCACGAAGAGTGGTGGCGCCTGGTGTACTCGGTTCAAGTCTCAGTTTAAATCAGCCGGTGTCAATCACCGTCCCCATGTAAGTATCGTCTGTAATTTCACAAAGCCCACGCCAACTAAACCGTCGCTGCTCACATTTCAAGAGGTGACCACGCTCTTTCATGAGTTTGGTCATGCTCTGCATTCACTGCTGTCCGATTGTCAGTACCGCAGTCTAGCGTGCACCAATGTTTATAGGGACTTTGTTGAGCTGCCCTCACAGATCTTTGAAAATTGGGCTCGCCACAAAGAGGGCCTGGCATTATTTGCTTCGCACTATCAGACCGGAGAACAGCTCCCATCGGAGTTGGTGCAAAAGATCATCGATGGTGAAAATTTCCATGCCGCCTATTTGATGATGAGGCAGCTAAGATTTGGTTACTTAGATATGGCATGGCATGCCACCCCACCCGACAGCAGTGTCGACGTCGCTACCTTTGAGCGCGCAGCGGTGGAGCCCACCGATCTTCTACCAAACATCTCGGGTACCAATATCTCCTCGTCGTTTGAGCACATTTTTGCTGGGGGTTACTCGGCAGGCTACTACGGCTATAAATGGGCAGAGGTATTAGACGCGGATGCGTTTGAGCTATTTGAGGAACGCGGCGTATTTGACCGCGAAGTGGCTGATCTCTTCCGTCGGCACATCTTGGAGCGAGGCGGTAGCGAGCACCCAATGACACTTTACAAGGCGTTTCGTGGCAGAGCACCTGACCCCGATGCCCTACTTCGTAGATCACAACTAATTTGAGTCACCCTTAACGGAGGCCTACAATGAGCTTTGAACAAGAAAAACGGGAGAGCCTCAGGCTGCTGTCCGGCATTGAAAACGGCACGCTTACTTCAGCTGATGCCTTCAATGTCGCCGACAAGCGCGACCCGGTAGTAGTACATTTGGTTCTCCGCTATTTGCGAGAAAAATATCCGGCCAATGAGCCTTCTTCTGCAGGCGTGACTCGCCGTTTGGTGGAGCTAACCTCGACCTACGATAAGATTGTCGCCAAGGCCAAAAAGGGCGAGAAGGACAGTATCTCGCAGTGGTTTGCTGAGACCTACAACATGCGTGAGTTTTTTAACACTCCCGAAGGTCTAATCGATCTCATCATCGAAAAGATTGAAGGCTAATTAAAGACGCTAGCTCTTAGTCCTCTCGACTCGAGCACCTCGACCAAGGTTGAGGTGCGTCGAAGTTTATGGTCTTTTTGATCGTGTCCTTGCCTGCAGTTCCCTCGATATTAAACGTTGATTCGCCGAGGTAGGCTCGATCGACGCTGACTTTTTCGAGTTTATCGCGCTGGAGATAAACATCGACACCCTTGGTAAGCCCCATCCACTCACCATTCACCTGACGCATTTCCTCTACCTTGAACGCTTGAGAAAACGATACGATCAAGGTGCCGTCAAGGAGCGGAGTTTCACAAACGACATTGGTACCCATCGGCAACTCAAAGGTCACACCTTCGGCATCCGATGACTTAACTCCTAGCCACGAAAAACTACGAAGTGATCCCAGAAGAGACTTAAATCCAGTGCCTACTTGCTTGAACGTGTCTTTGATTGGTCCGAGCGTGCTGTCGATATCTGGATCCCAGGGTTCGTAAGGACTACCATCAGAGTTTCTAAGCGGCCTCTCTTTATTGAAACGCCAGTCACGATCGACCACTAAACGGTCATAGGGCTCATTCATCGACGTGATACCATCATCACTGCGGCAAAAAGGCCTAGGCTTGCCCACATGATCGCGCACGATCTGCCACGCTTTGTCGGCATCTCTACCGTTAAATCCGCCCTGCTTCACTATGGCGGTAAACAAGTCAAACGACGGCCTCTTCGTGCGCTTTAAGTTATCGCGTCGATCCACTGCTACCAAACCAAACTTAGGACAGTAGCCGTCAGCCCACTCCCAGTTATCCGAAATGGTCCAGAAAACGTAACCAAGTACGGGCACACCCTCATCCATCACTGCTTTTAAGGCTCGCAGATGTTCGATGAGGTAGGCTGGCCGCAGGATGTCAGATCCATCGGAAATCCCGTTCTCAGTGACGATGAACGGTAATACTCTGCGATCAGAGCGATTTACAAACTCCACATTGTAGCGTTGGTGAATCTGCTTAAGCGTCACATACATGCCGTGAGGATCCACGGCACGCCCTGACTCACTGTATTCCACACGTGGATCGACTAATGTACCGCTGCCTTTAACTATCTCGGCACCGTAGTAGTTCAACCCGATAAAGTCGAGATGCGTAATCACCGCGTCGATGAAACCGTAATTGACGGTTTGGCGCGCAAACGTTGCTGAGGCAATGTCCAGTTTACCAGCCGCCAAATGGTGGCCAACGTTTTGCGCTAGCCCAACGATCGGCCGGCGGTTCGACTTAGCACCAACGGAATGAATATAGTCATATAAAACCCGGTGACTTGCCGTCATGTTGTCGATCACTTTAAAATAAGTGCCTTTAAGGACTCCTGGCAGCGGCAGAATCGCCATCGGGTTCGGTTTTCCACCTGGCCATATACCCGCTACATTCGACAGCAGAGCAAATACGGCTGGTTCATTGAAGATCACCCAGTAGTCGACACTTGGGTCAAACTGATCGACCATCGCCCTACCAAAATCGATAAAGGCCTCGCGCACATCTTTATTGCCCCAGCCACCCATGTCGATGGCCCACCGCGGAAGGCTATGATGAAAGAGCGTCATCATGACGCGCATATTCTTGGCGCGGACCATGGCAACAATCTCTTGGTAGCGCTTTAGTGCCGCAGCATCGATCTTGGCGCCGTAGCTTGGGACAAGTCTACCCCAGTCGATACCTAGACGAAAAACTGTCACCCCAGTAGCAGCCGCCAGGTCAATCTCAACGCTAGGATTAGACCAAAAATCTAGTCGCCGATCAGGCTGCACTTGGTTTTGCCAGGCAGCCACGCGCCCACTGCGAGCAAACTCGAGCCAGCTATCGTCCAGCTTATCCTCCACATGAGCCGGGGCAGTCGCCAGACCGAAGAAAAACTGTGACTGATCGCCAAAGGAGACTGCCCCGACGCCACTCGCCGCAATGGCACTACTATCCCCCTTATCTCGCCCAAGCTTGCACCCCAAACCACCGACAGTGACGGCCAGTTGTAGCATGACAGCTAAGATTGTCATTTTTCTCATAGTGTTGCTCTTGCTATGGTGGGTGGGTCTGGGGGTCAGCCTTAATTCTAGCCGCCAGACCCGACAGCCACAAGTTTGAGAGCTCTCGCGAAATCAGCCTTAGAGACAAGGACGATCACTTATGCCCCATACTCGCCCCCCTTCTTCACCGGATAAGGGTTCAGCAAATCAAACTAAATCTGCTTGGGGCGATGCTCACACCCAGTATTTTTACGGCCTCACGCCGGAACGTATTCTTGACGCCGTAGAATCATCAACTGGGCTACGATGCACCGGCCGAGCCATGGCCCTCAATAGCATGGAGAACCGCGTCTATGAACTCGAAATTGAGCTAGATGCACCACCAGCCAATCCGTGGGAACGCTTCTTAATCGCTAAGTTCTATAGACCTGGGCGGTGGAGCGAGGCCCAGATCCGGGATGAGCACACTTTTCTAGCCGATCTTGCAGAACTCGAGATACCTGTCGTGGCACCCAAGCGGTTTGTCGACGGCGACACCCTTCATAAGCTCAAAGATGCTGAAATTCATTACGCCGTCTTCGCCAAGGTCGGAGGTAGGTCGCCCGATGAGCTGAGCGATGACCAGCTGGCGCAAGTGGGGCGACTATTAGCGCGAATCCACAATGTTGGTTCCACTAAACCGGCCCACCATAGGATCGTCCTATCGCCGACAAGTTACGGGATAAACAATCTTCAGCAACTTCTTGACGATAAGATCGTTCCTGCAGAACTGAGTTCGACGTATAGCGACACGGTTCGAGCAATCTGCGAAATCGCTGCGCCTTGGTTTTCCGCGACGGCAATGCATCGTATCCACGGTGATTGTCACCTGGGCAATCTTCTCCAAGGACGTGAGCAACTTTTTTTCGTCGACTTCGACGACATGGTCATGGGGCCAGCGGTGCAGGATATATGGCTACTGATTCCTGGCCGTGACCAGTATGCCAAGCGGCAACTATCCATCTTGCTCGAGGGCTACACAAGTATGCGGGACTTTGATTACCAGAGCTTACGCCTCATCGAGGCACTGAGGGCGCTGCGTTTCGTGCACTTCAGTGCCTGGATCGGCAGGCGTTGGCAAGACCCCGCGTTCCCCAGAGCTTTCCCACAGTTTGGAACGCCGAGCTATTGGCAAGGTCAGTTGCGCGACCTCAGGGAACAACTTGATCTACTTTCCAGCGATCAGGCTGAAAGCTGGTGAGTGCTCACTGAGCTTTGACATCCACCCATGTCTCAATCGCGGCACGCACCCACGGGGTGTAATGCGTCTGATAACTGAGTCGCAATTCATTATCTGGGGTATTGTGCCGGATCTTCTCGCTCTGAAAACCAACATCCAAGGCTCCGTAGAGTATTCCAGCAATGCGCTTTCGAAACCCGAGATACCCAGTGACTGCGGATCCAATCTTCCAGACCTCCTCCCCATACCATCGGCCAAAGTAATCTCGAGCGTCACCCTCGTAACCAAGGTATCCCCACAGATCTTGGTCAGGGGTAAAGAAGTCTAGGCGCCCACCAGCAGTACTGATCAGGATCTGCCAAAATGTGTCGGAAAAAATCTCCTCGCCGACATAAAGTAGATAATTCTTGTGCGAAGGATACCAACGCAGTCGATACCCCACAGTAGTGCGACCACGGTACTGGGGGAAAAGTGGCAACTTGTGACGCGACGTAAAACCAAAGACCAATTGCTCCATGCGGTTACTTGGACTTTTTAACCCAGGAGCCTGAAATGTGGTCAGCCAAAGTAGCGGGACAAAGGACTCTCCCGGCCACTTGTACATGTAAAGAAGCCCCTCGGATGCGACGAGATTATTTGTTGTAGGATTGCTGTCGATAGTCCTGTGACGACGTAGCTCTCGCATGAAATCGAGAGACAAATAAAGGTTGCTTCCTTCGGCTGACGTCTTGAGTGGAAGTAGGCCATAAAGCCGCCCTCTCGTCCTCTGCACCGAGCGGTACTCGGAGTGGGACGGTTCACTGTCGGCGTACTCAACCTGTAGGGTTGGACCTCGCGCTTGTTCGGCATGAGCCGTTTTCAGCGTGAAAACAAACGACAAAAGGGTGATCGCAGTTAAGTGGTACACTTAATTGTTGGTCCTCGATGGCAAACCCGATGGATTGCAGGGATTTGTGGCTCAAATATGCATGAGCTGCTATTCTCAATCCTAAGAATATGAAACTACAAGTAAAAAACCAGGCTACCAACAATTAAGTGGACCAGTTTGTGAGAGTAACCTCCTACAACCTAAGTGTTTGCACCACCCCGATTCACGTGCCTTTCACAATCTCAAGGGAGAGTCTCCCCAGTGCGACTATCGTGATAGTCGAAGTCTGGACCGACATGGGCCTGCGAGGGCTTGGTGAGTGTGCGCCATTTCCTTCTTTGACATACGACGACATCAATAGCGCCAAAGCGGCTGCGGCGGCGCTTTTAGATCAGTGCATCGGACTCAGTGTAGACGCAGCGATTAAGTTGCTCGATCGTCACTTTAAGGAGCTTAGTGCCAACTCGATCACTGGAGTGGTCGGGGTGGAGTGTGCTCTTTGGGATCTTCGGTCTCAAATGCTGTCTCAGCCGCTGGCGCAGCTATTTGGCAATGCTGGACTAAAGGGTTTGTCCACGGACATCACGATGCCCATTATGTTGCCAAAAAATATCGCGCCTTTTTGGCAGCTTTACGGGCCGTACGGCTTTAAAACCATCAAGGTCAAGATCTCGGGAAATATCGCAAGCGACAGCGACATGCTGGCCGAGCTTGTTAGGGTTGCGCCATCAGCTACCACCTACATACTTGACTGTAATCAAGGGTGCAGCGTTTCATCAACCATCGAGATCCTTGAAATCGCTCAGCGTCTCGGCATGAAAGTTATTTTTTGCGAGCAGCCCTTGCCCGAGCGTGACCTTGCGGGTCTCGGTCGCCTCACCAGGTTGACAGACGTTCCTATATGCGTCGACGAAACCGTCCGCAGCGCCAACGATCTTACAGAGATTCTGAGTCTCGGCCTCAAGCCGATTGTAAATATCAAGATCATGAAGTCAGGCGTGGCCGAGGCTCTCAAAATCATAAACGTCGCGATCTCTGGCGGGTGTCCCTTGATGATTGGGGGTATGCTTGAGAGTGAAATCGCCATGGGTTTTTCGCTGCACATCGCCTGCGGGACGGGTGCTTTTAGCTACGCAGATTTGGACACGCCATTCTTTTTCACCAATCGACTGACCGGAGATAGCCCGTGGCATAAGAATTCCGCGCAACTCTCGCTACCACGGGGTAATGGTCTTGGACTTGCACTGACGCCGTTCGCCGCGTATAAATAATTCGGCTTTAAGCACCCATAGCTCAGTTGGATAGAGCATCAGGCTTCGAACCTGAGGGTCGGGCGTTCGAGTCGCTCTGGGTGCGCCACTTCACTTGCTAGTGCACCCAGACTGGTCGTTACTTCACAGATTCACTTCATGCACTGCGATCACATTGTTGATCTTATTCATGGCTGCCACACCATCAGGTGACAGCGGTGAGTCGATTCTGACTAATGCCATCGCTCTGCCGCCTTTGCGGTTACGGCTGAGTTCGAAGCTATCGATGTTAACGCCTCGGGAAGCAAGGAAATGGCCAACGTCCCCAATCACACCGGGCCTATCGTTGTTCTCAACAATAATGATGTCGCCTGCGGGTTCGAGCTCAAAGTAGAAGTCGTTGATGAGCGAAATACGCGAGTAGCGATCATCGAACACAACACCACCTACAGTGAGCTCCACGCCATCCGCACCGCGGCAACGTACTTTTAGAGCAGACTTGTAGCTCTGGAAGTTAGGATCCTTGGACTCCGTGATGGTGAGTCCCATCTTCTCGATATGAGTCTCCACATTGACGAAGGAGACGTATCCGTCGACCACTTTACTGGCGTAGCCCTTCATCAGGCTAAGCCGAACTATGGAGTGATCTAATGCTGCCAAATCACCTCGGTAACTTAGCTCGACAGACTTTGGATTGAAGCTGATGATCTGACCGATTAGTGATCCGAGCTTCTCAGCAAGGACCGCATAGGCGTTAAGGAGCGGATTATCGATCACACCAACTTGCGGCAAGTTGACCGGGTAATCAACCACACCTCCAGCGACGGCCTTCTCGACCTGGCGCAGGATCGTCTCGCCAATGGCAATCTGAGCCTCTAGGGTCGATGCGCCAATATGTGGGGAACACCATACTTTATCGCTTTGAAGTAGAGCTGGTAGTACCTTGGGTTCACTCTCCCAAGTATCTATCGCTGCACCTGCGAGCTGACCGTTTTCAAGGCGGGAGACAAGATCCTTCTCGGCGATAACACCACCGCGAGCCACGTTCAGGACATAACTGCCATGGGGCATCAGGTCCAGTTGCGGGCCTTTGATCATCCCTTTTGTCTCTTTGTTGAGCGGCACATGAACAGTCAGAATATCTGTAACGCGAAGCATCTCATCCAGTTCTTTAAACTGCCGAGCTTGATGCCTCTCAAAGACCTGCGGAGCGATATAAGGGTCGTAGGCGTACACTTCCATGTCAAAGCCACGGGCAAACTGCGCTACTCGATGCCCGACATTGCCCAGGCCGACGATCCCAATCCGCTTGCCGCGGAGTTCCCGACCGGTGAAACGGTGACGATCCCAGCCGCCACTCTTCATCGTCTGATGTGCTTGCGGTACGTTACGTAGCATTGCTAAAGCCAAGGCCATCGTCAGTTCAGCCGCGGAGTTAGTATTCTTACCGGGACAATTGATAACCAAAATGCCCTTTTGCGTGGCGAGATCGATATCGATATTGCCCACACCAACGGCCGCGCGAGCGATCACCTTTAACTCCGGGGCGTGCTCAATAACTTCACGATCGACATCGGTTTCGCTACGAGTCACCAGCACCTGAGCCTTAGGTACCATACGCAGCAGCTCAGAGCGCTCACAGTCGGGAGCGTAGACGACGTGAAAGTCCTTATTAGCCTTAAACCCTGCAATGGCCGATTCGTGCAATTGACCAGTGATCAAAACGTGCGTCGACATAGGTACTTCCGCGGCAATGGGATATTAGGGGATGTCGGCAGCCACCCGCCCCATGGCGGACGACCGCTGATACCCCAATGTCGAGTCTGAGGCCAGATTTGTCAACGACGGGATAACGGGGCCGAAGGCAAACTAAGCACTGCCATACCGGTGCGTTGACCAGCAAGTCTGAGTCTGTGCAGAACTTTGCCCTCGCGTTCTACTGTTACGATGCCTGGAACTTTGGGATTGCTCCAGTATTCAAAGGTGCTCTCCTCAACTTTACGGACCGCATAGCCGCCCACGTAAATCGTCGAGCCTGGGACGACGTCTCCTAGCACCGTGAGTCGCCCCTTATTCCAGTCGCTGTGTGGTGGTGCACGGTCGATGCCAGCCGAAGTTACGACGCATCTAGTATCGTTATCGCAGGGACGACGGTCAGTCGCCACAAGACGCATCGCTCCAGGTCCCTCCCCCTCCACAGCAAACGGTTGGCCCGACTTACTGTAGACCGTCTGGCCAGCACTGAGTTGCCAGAGTTTGGTTCCCGTAGATCCGATATACCAGGTGTCACCGCGACGCTCGATGGCATAGGGCTTAGCTACATGCACGGAGCTTTCCCACAGAGCCGCCCTGGCGGTTGCCATTGGCGTGTCATCGTAGTTTCGAAGAAATGCATAGATACGCTCGGAACCTTGCGGGCCGGCAAGGCGTCCCTCGACTTTGAGGATATGGCTAGGTTGTCCGGATGGATTCTGTACGGCAAGGTCGGTAAGGTTTATTTGCCACTGGCTAGCTGCATTCAAAGTGACGCCGAGTTCACGCAAACGCTGACGCATCGCCTCCGCAACTTGACGAGTAGCAGTGGTAGCTTGACCGGATGTGGCAACCCAAACAGTGGTAAAACTAGAGTCACCTACTACCGGGACTTCACTGGCGGGAGCAGGGGACGCCATCACTTCGGGAGCAGATGCCGCTGTCGCATTCGCTACGGTTTGAGCACTGGCAACACTCTCACGACGTTGAGTAGGCTCGGCAGCATTACCTGCTGTCGCCGAAACCTGATTTTGCGCCGCGCTGATTTGATCGTCGACCGTCACTCGACTATCCACCACACTGGCGGCACCGGCATCGCGCATGAGTACGCGTGACTTTAGTTCGAGCTCACCGTTTGCAGGCAAGCGCATCGGTATGGCTAAGTTTTTAAGAGCCTTAAGTGTGCCGTTCTCCGTCTTTTTCGTGAGTGTGAGCACCATTGTGCCGCCGAGATGTGCGCGCATGAAGCGACGCCACTCGCCAAAGCTATCGGTGACACCAAGCTCTTCGCTGCCACTACGAACCGATGCGCCGGTAACCGGTCGGCCGTCAGCACCGATGGCTTTTACTTCAAAATAAGCAAATGGATCGTCCGTGCGCTCACTGCCACGCTGTTGCATTTGCCAGAACACCACTCCGGCAACTGCAGTAGCAAAAAGTAAGCCCACAGTAATGGCCCGTGCCATCTCTCCGCGCGTGCGGCGCGAGGTTGGCTGCGGAGTATCAACAGTGAAGAGATCATAGGGATCTCTGATCAGCACTTCATTCAGACCGTCTTTGATACGGAGTACACCCATGGCAGGAATCCTCAGGAGACGTGACGTGGAGGGAGTGGCGGGAGACGAGCGAGTCGCCTATAAACCAGTCTAGCGAAGGCCTCGGCAACAAAAAATGGGCATGTTTTTCCCAGCGCCAAGTCTTGCCCGGCAAGGGTTTCAGGCCAGTGGTAAATTTTTGCACGCCGACCGACTGAAGCTGCGCTAGAGTGAAGTAATGAGCAACATCTCCAAAAGTCCCCGCAGCCTTTGGGCCTTTAGCTTGCTGGTCGGCAGCGTTGCAGGTGCATCTAATCAGGCCAATGCGCAATCGGACAAGCTATCGGCCTCACCTATTTCTATCGATGGACTAAATGCACCGAAACCTGCAGAAGCACCCACTGTTAATCAAGATAAGCTTTACGACGGTGACATTAAAAGGATGCAGCGGCGACGCAAGCGTCGCGAAAAGGAGGATTCTGTCGCTGGTCCGAGCTACGGCGACAGACTGAGTCAGGCCCTCGATGATGAGGCTCAAAGGCCCCACCCTAGAAACTTCTACCTTGAAATAACCCTGGTCGGCAGTGCTGTGGCCACTGTGGCATCGCGACAGGGCTATACTAGCGAACCGACAATGCACTTTAGTGGCGCTTATCGCTTGACCCAAAAATCAGCCACTCCCGCCGAGGCCACTTCGCGCCCGGGTAAAACCAAAGATTTATGGCTTGGCCTTCGCGTAGCCCCCTTTAATGGCAGCGGTTTTTATCGGGGCCAGCCTGGCAACTATGGTTTGACCTATTTTGGTCCGATGATAGCAGTGGGTAATATTGACCCACCAACCAGTGAGAGTAGCAGTGAGGCAGCAACGGCCTCGACGCAAGCTGCAAAACTAAGCCGGCCGATACTAAGCGGCTGGCTTATCAGCGGGGGGGTGGCGGCAGTTAGTAAGCAGGGACGAAGCGACGTGGCGGGAGATGCCAAGAGCGACTTCCGCGTCAAAGGGGTGGCGTTCGATGCTCCGGGGGTTTGGGTCGAATTCAGGCAAATGGCGGTCCTTTTTGGAGCGCTTGGCTGCAATTTGGTGGCAGGCCTGCAGACTGGGGAAGACAAAGTCTTCATCTATGGCGGTATTGGCCTCTCAGGTTGGGAATAAACGCACTGCCCTCGCCACCGGCTTTGTCGTCACAATGTCGTTATTGATGATCGCCCTGAATTTTAACTCCTGTGCTCGCAGGCGCGTGGCAGGCGCTGTTGGCGACCCATCTAGGTTGGAGAGCACAGAAGACAATACGAGCGACGAGGGCGAGGCCTCAGGTAATTCTGAAGACAACTCTGACTCCGCAGATAATACTGAAAAATCCAGATTCCCTCATCCGAGTAAGGCCACTGCTTGGCACACACGTGCACTTCTCTTTACAACGCCCCAACCAACGCCAGAGGAACTGTACCGCTGCCTAGATCAGGTGAAGAGAATTGGTGATCAAGCCGGAAATCAATACGACATGCTGACGCTGGCTCCGCAACTTACTGCATTAGCTGCCTCCCAGCCGCGTATTTTTCACTTCTGCTTTTACCAGATGGCACTTCGTCTAGACGAGCGCATGGATAAGGGCGGGCCGCTCATAGCTGATCTCGCGCCCACTTTTTTGGCACAGATGAAAACTCTTTGGATATTCGCCCGCGGTTTGGACGCGCTCGACGGCAAGACGAGGTATTATGATTATCTGCATAAACGCTACATGGACATGTCAAAACAGTACTTTGGTCGCGACTTAGATCAACTCGGTCCGCCAATGGGAAATTATAATGCCGACACTTCTGCGCCGTCGAGCATCATGGCAAAACCAGCTGGCCCCGCTCCACAGCCCTAAAGATACCGTAAATGTGACCGATACCAATAATATGGATCAGTTTAACTACGGTGACACCACCCATGCGAGTCGACTCCGCAAAACTTTATCAGATCGCCGCAGCAGGCTTGCTGCTCGTCTTCTCGTTAGCAACTCTCCCCGTCATAGCAGCCGAGGATGACGAGTATCGAGAAGAAGACGACGAAAGTGCGCAAATAGACTCGTCTGCTACACAAAAATCTGGCCCCCGAGGGCATGTCGACGAGCGCAAACGCACCGCAAACGACCAAGCACCTGTCACGAACTCTCGCGTGGTCAGACGATTTCATGCAGTGCTTGATGAGCTCCTCGCCGAATTTGGCTACGACGTGAAGTTGGGGCAGATCAAAGGGCTATCAAATATAGCTATACGCAAAGTTCGCGTCAGTAACGCTATTCCAAGAACCTACGAAGAATATATCGAAACCTTAGTCATCGAGCGGATTAGAGAGAACAGTCAGGTTCGCGTCATAGACTGTATACCCTGTAAGACTAAAACCTCGTCGCTAGTCGATGGCAAGTTGATGATCACATCACCTGCAACGAATTTAGCTAAACTAGACTCAGCCGCAACGACTCTTGGCATCGAAAACTTTATGGATGTGATTCTCGTATATCACACCACCCACATGGTACTTGCAGTCAACGTCTTCAATTCGCAATCAAAAGAAACTGTCTGGGCACGCAGCTACAATAGTGAGACTCTGAAGTCGCGATTTCAAAAAATGGCCGTCGACTACAGTCAGGTTGAACCAAAAAAAATTACCGATGAGTACGCACCTGAATATCGCTTGATGGTCGGATTAGGTGGTGCATCGATACCAAACCTGTCTGGCAAGCCATCTGATTCAGCCATGCTCAACTTACAAATCCGGTCGACTGAGAAGTTTAACAACCGTCACAATGAGGTCGGACTGCTGCTTTCGATCAATTATTCGGCATCGAAACTGGTTGGCACCGCTTCGTCCTCCTCGCCTACTACGCCAGACACGGCGACAACCGACAGCACCACGCCTAAGCCAAATGCTTTCCGCACGGGGATTGGGCTTTATGCCTTCTTCTCATATCTATTTACTGGTCAGGTTGAGTCCTACAACGACATTCGCACCGGACTTGGCATTGGACTTGGAACTCTAGTGGCTACAGGCTACCTTGCACCTGCCGCTCGAGTCGGTGTCGACTTTTACCTAGGTCGGCGATTCTCGCTGTCTTTCTATGGCAACTACATCAGACCGGCCTCGGTTAACGTTAACGGGGCCACCGCAAAAGTAGACGGAGGCCGAGGGGCCGATGTTGTGTTTTCAACAAATTGGTAGGCATGATGAATCCTAGCCAGACAATTGGGCAGATAGCTCGGCAAACGATTGCCGTAGCCATGGCGCTCACTCTGGTAACATCGTGCGCAACCAAGAACAGCATATTTGGCGGCGAACCTGAGACCGATACAGCCATCGCCTACCCCTTTGTGGCAGAGTCTCCAGTCATCGGCAAAGATGGACCCGGTGAGTCCTTTGTCATTAAATCGGCCGTCGGCGATAAAGAGTACAGTATCGAGATCCCCGGTGCTGCGAACGACTATGATGTTCAAGTACCCATCGCCGATATTGGCGTCACCGATCCAGATGTACTGAGTGGCAAAAAATCAAAGGACACTCCCAACCCAGTCAGCACTGACAGGGAAATGTTAGCCAATATGCCGCGTATTGACCGTGAGCATGCCACAGATACTGCACTTGTCGATTCTGCTTTTGGCGTTGGCAGCGCAGACGGTCCAAAACAGGCTCCTAGCTACACACTGGGGCTGGCAAAAATAAAAGAGCTTTTTAAAAGGCGGCAGTACGAGCTCGCCCTGGTCGAAGTAAATAGCCTTCTTACCTTCTATGCAAACAGTCCGCAGCTCAACAAAATGAAAGGCACTTTACTTCTGCGCATGCACAATCAGCCACTCGCTGAAAAAGCCTGGATCAGGGCCCTAGAGCTTGATCCCGACGATCGTCAACTCAGAGCTGCATTAGATCGCTTACAGCGGCGCATGGTGAACTCTGGACGAGCCTTCGGCCCCACGAGGCCGCAAGGCCCACCTAAAGGCATACCTGCCCCAATTGGGTCCGAGCCACCGCGTGATGAAGGTGTCCTATCAAGCGGCTCAAAAGTCAGGCCGTAATCAAAAGACTTCGGTGCAGTTTCGTTTCGGCCGAAGAGCCTCGCAGCGGGTTCTCACCTGCCCAACTTCCTCTTTGGTCAACGATTTGACTTTAGTCACTTCAAGCTGAAATGCCGTCCGACCAGTCATCTTGAGCGTACCATCAACGGCATAGAAATTATCACCCTGAGCCCAAGTATTCTCGCGACCATAGAGGCGAACCTGGATCTTCTCGTTTTGCTGAAACCGGCGCCAAAGCCCCTCAACCGCCGGAGCTTTTCTGAGTTCAATCACGTAGCCAACGTCAGCATCGCTGACACCCACTACCTCCCAGTACTGAACGACAAAGGGCGTATAGGCAGCAAGCTTCATGGTCGCTGGCAGCTCGTAGGCCTGAGCAATGGTGCTCTGGGCGATTTCTCTCGTTGAAGGCGACATCGCGCAGTCCGTGCCAAGCACAAACACGATGAGGTTAGGATTATTATAGTGGCCTTTAATCTCGATGCGACCGCTACCGCCTGTGCAGGGAAATCCCATTGCCAAATAAGGTGAGCTTCGCTCGACTCCACGCTCGCCGGCGGGCGTCACACAAGGCTTTAGGATTTTGGTTAGCACTAAACTCTTACCTGAAAGCACGACCGGAGGTTGGCTAGGTAGCTTAGTCACCTGCACACAGTTGGCGTCGACCACCGACTTAGCATCTTGGTCTAATCCGGCCCGCGGCGGTGCTTTAACCTCACGGTCTACACTCGCTGCCACCGAGCTCGGTGCCTCCGCACCGGCAACGACCGGCTCAGTTGCTTTCGTCGCTTTATGTTCACAGCCCACGAGCAACAAAATTAGCATTAGCTGATGCCGATTCACCTCTCACCCCCAGTCCACAAATCTCGCTAATCTTATTCCAGGCCGCTAGCCGCGTTGACCCGCGACTGACGCCAAGGTCAAATTAAATTATCCCCCGATTTCGGTACTTTAAGCAATCTGACTATCGGCAGCTTTGAGCAAATTATAGATCCCGGCAACACCAAAACTGAGCACAGCCGGCTCGACCCAGAAACTGACACCACGCGGACCAAGTCCGAGCAGCCATGGTTCAGCATCGCCCAAAGCAAATAGTCCCTCAAGTAATTCAAAATCGAAAAGATCACTCATGAAACCTGCCGAGGCCACCACGACAAGAGTAACCAAATTGAGCCAAGTCCACTCGAAAAAACTTGGGAGTCCCGCTGCAGGGGAAATAGTGGCACATCCCATAAGCACCAGGAGACTGGCGGCGAAATGGGCATCAAGAAAGCTAAGTCCCTGCCACCACCAGACTATGGCTTCCACCTGACCTGCGGCCCCCTTTACAATCATACCCTCTAATTGCTCGGTACACTCTGGCCCTAGAAGTAAAACTACTCCGGTAAACAAAGCACTACCGAGCACCACCCCCACGAGAAGCCAAATCCATGTCCACCGTAGCCAGCGCCGACGCCAGTATGCCCAGAGGAGAAACGGTATCTCGAGCGTCCTGAAGGCCCCTCCTGCCTTGAAGTTTAGTCGCCACCCAGGGGTCTGATCCGGAGGAAACTCCATCCCCAAGAACCATCGAAGCGACCGCGTCGCTCGGCTAAAGACCCCACTTTCAGCGATTTTAGACCAGTTTGAACTGGCTCGACGCTCTAGACCACGCAAAATCCTCTGCCGACGGCTGACTATGCGCAGCCGCCTGACCACCGGCCGAGCTATCTGCCGCCTAAAGAGAAAGCCCATAATGAGCACAATAGGAAAACATAAAAATAAACTGATTAGGCTACGATCAGCAATTGTGGCTAGACCAGCGGCTACAAGTGCAGCGAGTGCACTAATGACAGCGCCTGTTCGCAGAAAATGAGCCAAAGCAGTCAACCAAAGTGTGAATCCAAACATAGCTAAGTAATCGGGACTCAAGTTACCGATCGAGGATTGTAGCCGCCCTCGACTAAGCAGCATCCCCGCAACAATCAACGCAACCGTCCACGAACTACAGATAAATCGCGTCATCAAAGTGGCTAAAAAGATTGTACTAACCAAAAGAATCTTATTTATGGTCAGTAAATGCGCATCAACCTGCCCCCCCCATCTGCACACACTATAAACCACGGCATCGTAGCCCAAAGGCGCGAGTACCTCTTTAAGTGCAAGACTACGAATCGGCCGCAGCCTCTCCCGCTCTATGATGTCGGGAGACACCGCCAGTACGGGTGGGGCTGTGTACACCAATTGCCGACTTCCCATACAATCTCGGCCACTTAGAGCCTTAACGACTTCGCTTACAGCAAGTCCCCGAACGCTGTACTCGAGGGGGTAATGACGCAGCTGCAGCCATACTAGCCGCATAAGAATCACCACTAGGAGGATGAGCGGTACACTCATTCTCAACCGACTCATGCTACGGCCGGCTATCATCCTTGACCTCATGAGACTCCCACTCTAATATTTGCTCTGTAATCACATATCTATATGATAAAGAAACAATAGTGATTTTATGGCGATTTGAAACTTGACATTATAAAATCATTCTTATAAGACGCCGACCATAAAGTGGTAGAAGTAGCTTGCGCGATTTTGAAGATTGCGTATAGAACAAAAGTTGTAAACGGACAGTTTTCAATACGGAAGTCCTGAAGGTTGACCAGGCGGACATTTTAATAGTCCAAATGGCAAGCAAAACACTGGGACGCATGATTTTAACGGCCGATATGGGAATCGGCAATCGGGGAGGGACAATGGCATCGGTAGAATTGCGACCTGGCGACACACTGAACATAATCTGGAGCTCGGTTCAGGACACGCCGCTAGGAGTCAAGGAAGTCGAATCCAAATTCGCCTATTCCTACGATGAGTTACTGGCTCGCCTCAAGGCGAAAGGCCGCGCTGGCAAATCACGCCGCTCGGGCACCAACGGGGCGCGTTTTAGCCGTGTTGTAGCCCTTGCCGCCAATGCCATGAAGAAAGGCAAGTGGTCGACTGGCGCTGACATCGACCGCGATGAAGTCTTTAACAAACTTCTGCGTCGCTTTGGTGAGCTCGATGCCAGTGAGTACGGCAACATCACCGGTAATGCCAAGCAGTCCCTGGTGGCTCTTTATCAAAACAAAAATATCCTTAAAGGCAACCAACGCAAGGATTTGAAGGATGCCATCGATGCCATCGGACTCGGCGACCAAGTCTGAGTCAGCGCTAGCCAGTCGGTTTATCCTCGGAATTAATCATCTTGGCCTAGCTCCCAAAGATCCGGAGCGGGCTAGGTGGTTCTTCCAAGATGTCCTAGGGTTGCCTCACCTCGGTGACGAGCTGGTGGTGGAGCAACAGACCCTGACCCGAATGTTTTCGGCGTTCGCATCCGCCCCCGATCCGGTCGAGCGCCTGGAAATCCTTGTCCCCTCTCCCGAGGGAGCCGGAGCAGTCGGTGCCTTCTTGGCAAAAAAAGGCTCTGGTATTCATCATTTGGCTCTCACAGTTTGTGACCTCGAGGGGCTGATTGCCCATCTGCTGGCCAAGGGAGTCCGCATGGTGGATCAAGTACCGCGGAGTGGCGCCCACCACACCCGCATTGCCTTTGTCCATCCTGAGTCGACAGGGGGACTTTTAATTGAACTCGTTGAGCCCAGCCATAGTGCAAAGGTTTGACTGAAGAGCGCCCCACCCGTTAAACTATTATGTAATCATATCAACAACATAATAGGTGCGTGTGCATGCGTATTAGATTACCCCGCTTGCCGCTCATGTCGTTCACTGCGATTGCGCTCGTAGTGATGGCTGCTGCATTAGTGACTGAACAGAATTTGCAGCAGCGTCGTGCCGATATTTCTGCAGCGCGAGCGACCTATCTACTGGCCATTGCAGATACAAAAAACCAGCTGCTAAACAGTCTCTCTAAGGTGACCGGCGATGGCACTTTAGTGCAGAACATGAACTGGAAGTTGCAGCATTCCGTGAAAGGTAATCTTGAGGGCAAGCTACAAAAAGGCTCCCTCGATCAGATTGCCATCATCGGTCGCGGCTGTAATGAAATTGGTCATGCCGCATTCAATCACATGGCCCAGGTGCCATGTCCCTTCGAGGCTCCACTTGTTGGGCATTTGGACGAAGTCTTTTGGACCATAGCCAAAGGCACTCCGATGCTAGCTCTAGCGCATGGATTGGGTGGATTCGAAGGCACGGAAATCATCGCTATCGGTGCTGTGCATCTGGATGATCAGTGGCTCGGCATGCATCCGCAACTTGCACTCGCCATTGACCAACTTGGC
>Ga0078894_10000522_pt1 | contig 26803 bp, 15 predicted proteins | sample LauGreSu1BDMLBSD_2_FD_67506 | JGI IMG/M metagenome (GOLD analysis project Ga0078894, IMG submission 67506) | Freshwater lake microbial communities from Lake Michigan, USA - Su13.BD.MLB.SD (version 4) (version 4) | ecosystem: Environmental > Aquatic > Freshwater > Lake | place: Lake Michigan... | reverse complement strand
ACACTGCACACTGCACACTGCACACTGCACACTGCACACTGCACACTGCACACTGCACACTGAACACTGAACACTGAACACTGAACACTGAACACTGAACACTGAAAACTGAAAACTGAAAACTGAAAACTGCCCATGCCCTTTGCCATCGATGTTCGCGATGTGACTCGCACCTACGACGACCTGCAGGCGGTCTCGCAGGTGACGTTCGCGCTGCCGGTCGGCAGGACCCTCGGACTGATCGGCCCCAACGGAGCAGGCAAGACAACCCTGCTGCGGATGATCTGCACCCTCGTGCAGCCGGACTGCGGAGACGTCCTTGTGCAGGGGTTTTCGGTTCGCCATCAGCCTCGCGAAGTGCGGCGTCGACTGGGCTTCATGCCGGCGGAATTCGGCTCACCGCGAGGCGTTTCGATCGCCGAATACCTGGAATACTTCGCGTGCCTGTTCGGTTTGTCAGCATCAGATCGCAAGGCGCGCATTCGCGATGTCTGCGAACTGACAGAACTGCGGGGCCGGGAAGCAGTGCTGGTCAACGGCTTATCAACGGGTAATCGTCAGCGGCTGCTGCTCGCCAAGACTCTGCTGCACGATCCCGCAGTTCTCGTACTGGATGAACCGGCCAGTGGCCTCGACCCGCGTGCTCGCAATGAACTGCGAGCCATCATTCGAACGCTGGCGTCGCTGGGAAAATCCGTGCTGATCAGTTCGCACATTCTGCCGGATATTGAGGATATCAGTGACCAGATCGCCATCATGGAAGCCGGGCAACTGGTCCTGCACGGGGATCTGGGCAGCCTGCAGCAGGCCCATGCCGATCATCGCCGCAGCGTCCGCCTGAAGGTCCCGGAAGCCGACCTCGCAAGAGCGCGTGAGACACTGCTGGCCCTGCCTCAGGTGCAGTCCTGCCAGCCTGCAGATCGCGGACTGTCGATTGTCTGCGACGAAGCGGACACGAATGACCTGCTGGCTGCTCTGTTGCAGGCGCAGATTCGCATCACGTTCTTTTCTGAGAATGATGTGGACCTCGAACAGATCTTCATGCGGACCACTGCGGGGAAAGTGACATGAATTTTCTGCTGCAGTTTCCGGAATTCATTCGCTCCAGTCCCACCTGGATCCGCGATCGCTCGGGGCTCCTGTCCGGATATCTCGTCGGCCTCACAGCCCTGATTCTGAATGCCGGCATGCTGGGCATGGTTGCCATGCTGATCGACAGTCCCCGCAGCTTTCGGCAACTGCTGCAGTCACTGGATTTCGGCAGCCTGCTGGGACTGCTGCTGTGTGGCGGAGCCATTGCTGCCGTGACGCTTCTCGTGCCGCTGCGGCAGACCGGCCTGTTCCTCGCTCCACGAATCGGACGTTACTTCGACCAGATCGTTCTGAGCGGTATTTCGCCCATGCGTTACATGGCCGGCACAATTGTCGGACAGAACCTGTTTTTCGCCCTGATCCTGTTCCTGATGCTGCCGTGGTTTGCCCTCGCACTGTCCATCGGCGGGATGCATCTCAGCACGTTTCTCGGGAATCTGTTTCTGATCTGGCTGTACAGCATGCTGCTTGCAGTATCGACAGCGGCATTGTCACTGTACCTGACCGAACCGCTGGCCTTCGCCGCAATCATGGCCGGTTCGCTGATCCTGACACTGATCAGCATTCTGCCCATATCGCTGCAGCCGGGACTCGTCACACCGGTCCCCGCACTGATGGCAAGCGTACCGCAGCTTATGATGGCCACAGTACCCATGCTGGGAAGTCCGCTGGGGTATGCTGAAATCTTCGTGCTGACGACCCTGTGTATGTCGGCCGGAATTGCGGTGGGCCTGCTGCAACTGCACTTTGGCCCCCTGTTCGGTCTGATTCGTGACAACTCAGCCTTCGGCGAAGTGGTTCACCACGGTGACAATCGACTGCGACGGCGGTTCCGGTTTCGGCTGCATATTCAGCGTCCGTCCGAACTGGCTTTTTTCTATCAGAATCGCAGTCCGCTGCTGACCCGCTGGGAAGGTCTGATCCGCTGGGGAGGCAGTCTGCTGCTGCTGGGCACCATTGCGGGATTCGGCTGCACTCTGCTGTTCGCCGGACTGCGAGCGATCCTCGTCTCGACCACCGTCGCACAGGCCGCCAATGCCGGCTATATCACGGCCATCGTACAGGCGGCATACGTCGCCGGCCAGCTCGGCACCGCCGGTACCGCGGTCCTCGCCCTGCTGCTGTTTTCTCACAGTCGCAGCACCTTCGGTATGCCTGTCAGTGTGGTGCCGGGAATTCGTCTGCGAGTCAGCACGCTGGACTGGGCCTCGTTTCTGCTGGTCGTGGGGGGGACTGCCACAGCCGTCAGTCTGATACTGCTGGATTCCGCCGGCCCCTGCCAGCAGCGATTCTCCGTGGCAGTTGACCAATCCAGCGATTATATCGCTCAGTTCGGTCGGGTCAGCCTGAGTCGCTGGGCGGTTGAGCCGCAGATCATCGTCTTCACCTCAGCAATTACCGTCTACCTGCTGCAACGCAACTTCTGCCTCTACTTCTGGTCACGACTGATGGCCAGTATCCTGACCGGATTTCTCTGGTTCTTCGGGATGGCCGTCGTACCCCTCGCACTGGGTCTGATGCTGCATGAACGTGCCTTCCGCATCGAGACTCTTGATCGCTACTGGGAACTGGGGCTGCCCATGGCGCTGCTGTCTCCAATCATGGCCTCCATCGTGCGTTTCGCCGAGGGACCCCACAATCTGGCCTGGAATACCTCACTGACCGGATTCTACGGACTGAACATCGCCGTGTGGTTTGTGCTGGGGACAATTCTGATTCTCCGGGAACGACGATTGAAACAGGTTGATGATGCCTGGCGCGCAGGCAGGAGCGGACAATGATGACGCGGCGAATCCTGTTGGCCTGCACCTGCATGCTGATGCTGCCCCTGCCGGCCGGACACGCTCAGGTCACAGTCACCGCCGCGAAAACGGATTACCCGGGACTTGATATTCAGGCTGAATTCGGCTGGGACGGCTGCATCGATGCTCGCACTCCCACCCCCATTTCCTTTCTGATCTCCAATAACAGCCAGGACGTCCTCGAAGGCACTCTGGTACTCCGTGAACCCAATACCTTCCGCACACTGGTGCTGCAGAACCTGACCGTTGGTCCCGGCAGCATCCGCCAGTTCGGCTCGATTATCCACCTGACGGACTGGGAACAGTGTGAAGCCTCATGGGAGGGGCCTCGCGGAATTCTCTGGACGCGCCCGGTGTCGCTGATCGGACTGCGTCAGTATGCCCCCGATAAAGCCGCACTGCTTTATGTGGAGGAGGGCGGTCGATCGCTGAAATTCCCGACACCGACAGGCGTGCCTGTCTCGGCCGGAACCCTGCCCGGCGATTTTGTTCCAGCCAGCGGCATTGGACAGCAGGTTACACCCATTTCCATACCGCCATGGCAACTGCCGGTGCACCCCGGGCCATTGACCGTACTCCGAGGCCTTGTGCTGGCGGATACACTCAAACCGGAATCACTGAATGATGCTCAGTGGAACGCCCTCGCACGCTGGCTCTGCATGGGCGGGCTGGTGTTTGTCTCACAGAATTCCGAACGGTTGTCCGACCGACTTCTCGAAGCCTGCCCGCTGCGTGCCGACGGGCCACCCACGGATTCGCCACGATTGCTGGTGGGAGCCGGTTGCCTGTATCGACTGCCCGGCCCACAGGGCACCGCCGACGATCAACAGCTGCAGCACGTCGCAGAAATTGTTTCGCTGGAACCCGGCCGCGTCCTGCCGGAAATCTGCCGCAGCCTGGAACAGGAAGACTGGTCAGCACCAGCCTCCGAAGTCACGCTCGTCCGCGTCATGTCAGTGCTGCTGATCTACGCAGCACTGTCCTCGCTGACGCTGCTGATGTTTCGCAGCACACGACGCTGGATCCTGATCTGGACCACCGGTGTTGTCGCACTCGCCTGCCTCGGGGCAATTGCCGCCGGAATCTCTGTACGGATGAGTCGCGGTGATATGGTCTGGGCTGTGATCGCTGAACCGGGAGCCGGAGGCATCGTGGAAACCGCTGTGCTGAAACTGAATTCAGCCGGTGGCAGCAACTTCCGTACAGCACTCACCGGACGGATGCCCGATCTCCAGATCAACCATGCTGAACCCGACCGCCGCTTCAACTATTACTACAACCCAAACTCCGGCGAAGCGATGCTGCGAACCTGGCCAGCCTTCAGCCTCACTCCCAATCTGACACCCGACAAATCCGGACTGTGCACGGTGTCCGTGCCGATTTCACCCTGGGGAGAAAGACACCTGCGAGCCGTCGACTTTCGAAGCCTGCAGTCACCTCTGCAACTGCAACTGGATTATCAGCCGGAGAAAGACGCAGGACCACTGCAGGGCCAGTGGAAAGTGCAGGTCTCCGGAGATTCCAGATGGCGTCCCGAAACCCTCACGCTGAAGATGGAGATTCGCCACCTGCGACGTGAAGACAACGGAGCCACCGTTCTCGATCAACTCAGTTCATCAATGGATATCCGCGTCCAGAGTCAACCCGACGCCGCGGAATGGACCGCCGTTCTGCCCGAAACCACTGTGTCCTGGATGCCACAGCAGATCGACATGTGGATTCGTACCGGCGGCCAGGCAGAGTTGGCTCCCGGAATGGCCCTGCTGTGGCTGGAAGGTTCTCTGGCCCATGCCCCGCAACTGCAGGTGGATCAAACCAGCACGGAATTTGAGGCCGTCGCAGCGGGAAAGCACGGGTTTGTCTACCAGGTCCCCCAGTCCCTGATCCCAGCCACATGGCTGAACCTGCTGCGTGCTGCACCCTGAATCCTGCTGTGCTCAGCCATCCCGGTCCTGACCACGAGCCGGATTCTTCCACGCCCACGTGTCGTCCTCACGCAGCCGCAGATAACTCTGATACCGAATCGTCGGAATCAGCCCCTCAGCCACCGCCGCCTTCACACCACAATGCTCTTCATGAATATGAGAACAGTCAGGAAAACGACACCACGGAATGAACGGACGGAACTCAACGTAATAACCGTCCACTTCCTCCAGTGCCAGATCCCATAATTCAAACTGTCGGATCCCCGGAGTATCACAGACCCAGCCACCGGCGGTGAGTGGCACGAGGCGAGCCCTGCGAGTGGTGTGAGTTCCCTTGTGACTCCAGTCACTCACATCGGCCGTCGCCAGCCCCAGCGCGGGATCCGCCGCATTCAGCAGTGATGACTTCCCCACACCACTCTGACCACTGACCGCTGTCTGCCGACCAGCCAGCAGGGTCTGCAGCTGAGCGATGCCCTCGCCCGTACGAATACTGGCCAATACAACGGTGTAACCGGCACGCCCGTAGGCCCGGATGTGCGGCAGCAGAGTGCGAGTATCCACGAGGTCGCATTTGCTGATGCAGATGATCGGCATAATGCCACGCTCCTCGGCACACACCAGATATCGATCCACCAGCTGCGGACGAAACTCAGGATCAGCCGCCGCATTCACGATCAGCACCTGGTCGATATTCGCCACCAGAATGTGCTCGCGGCCATGACTGCCACGCGAAAGAACCCCATAACGCGGCTCCACCCGCTCGATCACGCCCTGACCGGCATCGCCCTCCTGACGAAACAGAACACGATCCCCCGTAACCACCACGTTGCGCGCATCACGCGCCAGAGAACGCAGGATACCGCGGACTGAGCACGAGTATTCGCGGCCCGAATCGTCACAACGCACCAGAATGTGCAGACCGATGAAACTGACCACACGCCCACGCAGGCAGGTCGACTCGTCCACCACCCGCAGCAGCTGGTCACCCTCCGCTCGCACACCCACCATCGTCCGACGACGAAACAAATCTCCCCGAGACGTCACCCGCTCCTGACGAGAAACATCCTCAGCCGCATCCTCGTCACTCAACAGCTCGTGCGTCAGATTCTGCTGGCGAGCCCGCGCCTGCTTGTTGCGCCGCAGGTCCACCCGCACCTTGTCACCGTAGGTCTTCGGCCGATGATGCTTGCGCCCCTTGTCCGCCATTACGCACGCCTCTCTCGGACCAGATGCCCGGCACTACAGAATTGCAGCACCCTTGACCTGAATGCCCTTCAACTGCATCTTCAGCTCTTCCACGTTCGGCGAAATCTCAAACGCAGCCTCACGGCTGATAATCTCCCGCATCACGAAATCATACAGACTGTCGTTGAACAACTGCATGCCCTCCGTCTTGCCGATTCGGATGGCCGCCCACAACTTCTCGTCCTGCTCCTCCATCACCAGCTTCCGCACCGTCGGATTGAAACTCATGATCTCCACAATCGGAACACGCGGAGGCACATCCACGATCGTCTTCAGCAGCTTCTGGCCGACAATACACTTCATGTTCATCGCCATACTGGCACGAATCGCCTTGTGCATGTCAAACGGAAACAGGTCAAGAATACGGGAAATCGTTCCGGGAGCCCCCGGGGCGTGAATCGTTCCAAAGACCAGGTGCCCCGTCTCAGCAGCGTGAATCGCCGTTTCAAAGGTTTCACGGTCTCGCATCTCACCCACCAGCATGATATCGGGGTCTTCACGCACCGCATGCTTCATCGCGATGTGAAAATCAATCACGTCCTGACCAATCTCACGCTGATTGATCAGACACTTGTCCGACGTGTAAATGAATTCAATCGGGTCCTCAATCGTCAGAATATGCTTGTTCATATTCCGATTGATCCAGTCCAGCATCGACGCAATTGTCGTACTCTTGCCAGAACCCGTCACACCGGCCAGCAGCACCATCCCCTGGTCATACCGGCAATGCTCCACCATGCAGGCCGGCAGAAACAGCTTTTCAAAGGGCGGAATTGATCGTTCGATCTTTCGAGCCACCATGCCGACCTTGCCCAATTGAGTCAGCAGGTTCACACGGAAACGCCACGGATCGTTGTCCGCTGTCACCACCTTCGAAAAGTCAGCACCGCCATTCATGTGGAAGATGTCCAGATTGCGCTGGTCCATCATCGGAAACGTCAGCTCGATCATCTGACTTTCGCTGATCGGAGGCATCTCGAGTTCACGCAGACCACCACGAATACGGAAAATCGGCGGTCGCCCCACCTGCAGATGAATGTCCGAACATTTGTGCTTGATCGCCAGCCGGAAAATCTTGTCAATCTCCAGATCTTTGCGAGGATCAAACGTGGATTTTTTCCAGTCAGAAATCAGCACCATCGGTGTTCGCCCCGAAATTTATGCCCGCCATGTTTGCGAATCGACCACAGACTACTCCGGTCGCTCGTCCCACCGTTATACCAGGTTCCTGAAGTCCCTGCAGCAATCCCGCAACGGAAATTCCCCCGCCGTGCGGCAACTTCCTGCCATTCATCGGTCAGAACACACCCGAAAAACCGCCCGCACGGTGTTTTTTTCGCCAGACACGCTCTGCCCCAAACCGCCAATACCGACCAACACGCAGGTTTCGGCGGATTTCAGCCAATACCAATCGGCAGGGATACCGAAAATCGTGTCCCACGACCCGGCTCACTCTCACACACAATCTGCCCCCGATGAGCCTCCACGATCCGACGCACCGTCGGTAAACCCAGCCCGCTGCCACCCGATCGCGTCGAAAAAAACGCCTGAAACATGCGACTTCGAGTCTTCTCGTCCATCCCTCGACCCGTGTCTATCACCTCCAGAACCACCGACCCGGAACGCACCCTCGTCAACAGCTCGATCGAACCACCCTCCGGCATCGCCTCCAGAGCATTCCGGCACAGATTCGCCAGCGCCTGACGCATCAAAGCCCTGTCCACCAGCACCGGCGGCAGATCACTGTCCAGATGCGTCCTGATTTCCACGTCCGACGCCACCGCCTGAGGCTCCAGAAAATCCACATACTCCGACACCACCTCGTTCAGCTGCCCCTCCTCCAGATGCAGCTCACCCGCTCGCGCAAACTGCAGGAATGCGTTCAGAATCTCCTCCAGATTCCGACACTCACCACGCAGACTGCCAATCCGCCGCAGCATCCGACGACCACGCGGAGAATCATCCTCTCCCAGATCCTCAGCCAGCAACTCCAGATTCATCCCGATCGTCGACAGCGGATTGCGAATCTCATGCGCCAAACCTCCAGCCAGCGTCGCCAGCTCAGTATTCTGAGCCCGCAGCAACTCACGCTCCCGCTCGCGAGACTCATCCATTGCCTTCGCTCCAGTGCAGTCACCGACTTACCGAGGGCTGCCCCTGTAAAAAGAGCCCGACAGAATCCTCTGCCGGGCTCCACATCACACATCAAACGATCACTCGTCATCGCCACCGGCATCAGACTTCTTCGCCAGCAACACGGCCTTCCTCGACAACCGCACACGATTCTGGTCGTCCACGGAAATCACCTTCACTTCAAACACATCGCCAATCTTCACCACCTCAGACGGATGCTTCACAAAGCCGTCCGAAAGCTCGCTGACATGGCACATCCCGTCCTTGCCCGGAGCAATCTCGATGAATGCCCCGAAGTCCTTGATCGACGTGACCTTGCCCGTGTAAATCCGCCCCGGCTGAATCTCTTCACAAAGTGCTTCCACTCGAGCCAGAGCGGCGTCGGCAGACTGAGAATTGGCGGCGGATATCGTCACCGTGCCGTCCTCGGCAATGTCAATCAAAGCGCCCGACTCTTCCTGAATCGCACGAATCGTCTTGCCACCCGGTCCAATCAGCAAACCAATCTTCTCCGGATTGATCGACGTCTGTACCAGCTTCGGAGCCGTTGCAGAGATGTCAGTCCGCGGACGACGGATCGTCGTCAGCATCTGACGCAGCAGTTCCTTGCGAGCCCGCAAGGCCTGCTCCAGTGTGTCGCGAATAATCGCTTCACTGATGCCGGCAATCTTCAGGTCCAGCTGGATACCCGTCACCCCACGTCCCGTTCCCGCCACCTTGAAGTCCATGTCACCAAAGTGATCCTCGTCACCCATGATGTCGGTCAGCAGAGTATACTTGTCGCCTTCACAGACAAGACCAATGCTGATTCCCGCCACAGGCTGAACAATCGGCACTCCAGCGTCCATCAGCGACAGCGTTGCACTGCAGACCGAAGCCATCGAACTGCTGCCGTTGGACTCCAGAATGTCCGAAATCACCCGGATCGTGTAAGGAAACTTCTCCGGTGCCGGAATCACCGGAACCACCGAACGCTCCGCCAGACAGCCATGCCCGATCTCACGACGACCTGGACCACGCACCGGCTTGCACTCACCCACCGAAAAGGCTGGGAAATAATAGTGCAGCATGAATCGTGAAGCGTCTTCACCAAACAGGCCGTCCGACTTCTGCTGATCACGAGTCGTGCCGAGAGTCACCGTTGCCAGCGACTGCGTCTCGCCACGCGTGAACAATGCCGAACCATGCACTCGCGGAAGCGTACCCACAGATGAACTGATCGCTCGCAGATCCGTCGTCGCCCGACCGTCAATACGACGACCTGCCAGAATCTGATCTCGAACCACTCGCTCTTCCAGATCATGGAAGGCATTGGCAAACTGAGCCTTCGTCAGACCGTCCGCTGTCGTTTCCGCCTCATTCGGGAAATACTTCTCGACCAGAGACTTCTTCAGAGCCCGCACGCGCTCAGCACGCTCCTGCTTCATCTTCGCCGTCTTGGCCTCGGTCAGAGCAGCATAGGCCTCCGATCTGAGCCTTGCGTAGAACGGATTCTCAGCCGGCTCCGCAATCACCGGCAACTCAATGCCCGCTTCCGCCACCAGCTTCAACTGCAGCTGACACAGTGACTGAATGTGGCGATGAGCAAACATGATCGCATCGCCCATCTCCTTCTCGGGAATCTGCTGACCAAACCCCTCAATCATCAGCACGGCATCACGCGACCCGGCAACCACCAGATCCAGCTTGCTCGTCTTCATCTGCTCTACGGTCGGCATCAGAACCAGCGTCTCGCCGTCCATACCAACTCGCACCGCAGCAATCGGACCACGGAACGGCAGCCCCGATACCATCAAAGCTGCACTGGCCGCCGTAATGCTGAGCACATCCGGGTCGTTCACCCCGTCACACGACATCACGTTCGACATGATCTGGACTTCATCGTAGAAGCCCTTCGGGAACAATGGACGAATCGGACGGTCCGTCAGGCGGCTGGTCAGAATCTCGCGAGTCGTCGGACGACCCTCACGCTTCAGATACCCACCGGAAAACCGCCCGGCTGCAGCCAGACGCTCACGATAATCAACCGTCAGTGGAAAAAAGTCCGTGCCGGGACGCGATGGCCCACTCTGAGATGCACAGAACACACTCGTCTCGCCAAACTGCAGCAGCACCGCTCCAGATGCCTGCTTCGCAAGCTCACCCGTCGTAATACTGAACTTCTGACCTGCAAATTCCGCTTCTACCGTTACCTTCTTCACAACACATCCTCACCCGGACCAGCCGGAATACCGACCAGAACCAAGCCAGGCTCCTCTCCCGATTCCCTCTACCACTCCAGCAACTTCACGACATCAGATTCGCATGCAGCCGCTCACAGGCTTCCATCCCGCTTCCACGGTCACACTGACTGCAATCACTGACAACTCAAAGTCACCGACAGGAAGCGGCAATCCGCTACGAGCCTGCGGCCCCGATCAAAAACTTACAAACCCTCAAACAACCAACCTGACACGTATCAGACTGTTACTGACTTTCCTGCCCGCTTCTCACAGGCCCTTCCACAACTCAACTTCTCTCTCGCCTCATCACGCCACAGAGACAAACAAACACAACACCAGACACACATCACAAACAACCGGGGCGTTACCGGAATGCACCAGCAACGCCCCCTGTCTTTTCACTTTCGGATGTTCAGCCGACCAATGATCGACTGGTACCGAGCCACACTCTGCCGCTTCAGATAATCCAGCAGTTGGCGGCGACGGCTGACCTTGCTGAGCAGACCCCGACGGCCCGCATAGTCCTTCGGATGCGTCTGCAGGTGCTCGGTCACCGCCTGAATCTCAGCGGTCAAAACCGCAATCTGAACCTCAGGAGAACCCGTGTCGCCCGGCTGCAGTGCATACTGTGCCAGAACCGCCGCCTTGTGCTCAGGACTGATCGACATCTTTCACTTCCCTCAATCTGCACCAAACCGCCAGCCGGGTACACCTCCGCCAGTCAACACCAGCAGGCACGTGACCTGAAACGGCAAACGGCTTCAAACTGCCAGACGCCAGCACGGGAAACTTCCCGACCACCATGGCCTGACCAGAAAATTCCAGCCGGATACCACACCGGCTGCCCTCATCATTATGCCCGGAATCGGTCCGGGATTCAATCCAGATCCCTCCTGTCGGCCTTTCCACAGCCCTCCATGACTCCAAATCCCGCAAAATCTCAGCGTTTTATGGGATTTTCCGATTCCTGAACTCACTTGTGGTGCTCGTGCTCCTTAAACAGGGCATGCTCCCGGTCCCCGCCCGCTAAAACCCACGCCAGCAGATCCAGAATCTCCTCACGCGTCAGTTTGTTCACTACACCCTTGGGCATAATGCTCACATCGCTGGCCGACCGCTCCTCGATGTCACCCTTTTTCACCAATACCAGCCTGTCCGGAGCCGCCGGATTGTCCAGCACCTTCAGCTCCCCACCAGCGTCCTCCACCACCAGCCCCGTGACCACCTTCCCGGAAGTCAGCAGGATCACACTCGACTGATACTTCGCCTCAATCTTCTTCGACGGATTCAGGATGTGATCAAGCACATCCAGCCGCGAATACTCGGCCGGCAACTTCGCCAGGTCCGGACCGACCGCATTACCCTGACCATTCATCCGATGACATCCCACACACGCCGCCGCCCGGAACAACTGCTGCCCCACAGCAAAACTGTTGGCCCGATGAGTCAGATGCATCACATCCCCAGCCAGATCATCCAGCTGCCACTCCGTATTCCGCCCCAGATACTTCAGCAACTCGTCCTTCTGCTCCAGCTTCGCCGACGCCAGATAGCCGGCCGGATCCGCTTCATAGGCCCGCAGATCCGCCACCACATACAGGGCTCCATACATTCGCCGCCAGTGCCCTGGATACGTACAGACATAAGGGTAAATCCCTGGCTCCCTCGGTGTCTCAAAGTAGACCGAGGCCATTTTGCCAGGCTGCACCAGCGAACTTGCCGCCAGCACACTGTCCGAACGCGGCACAAATCCTCGCTCCGCCGCATCCGCATCCCGCCCCGTGGATTCCGCCAGCTCACCCACAGCAGCCATCGCACCCGGCTTCACAATCGCCAGATTGTGCGGCATGCTGTCCGTATTCGATAGCCGAAACTCCACCGGACGCCCTGCCTGCACCGCCACGATCTCACGATCATAAATCATCCGCTCCGGCACCGTCCCCAGAGCAATCAACGGCACCACAACTTCCCCCAGCCGACGCTCCACGCCCAGCCGCGCTTCCCCCGACAACCGCTCCCGCGCCGCCTCCGCCAGAGACAACGCCAACAGTCCCGCATCCGAGTTCCGCTGACGTGGCTCAAGCGATGCCAGATACTGCACAGCGCCAGCCCCCAGCACCGCCGCCTGATCCGCCGGACGCCTGTCCGCAGGAATCGCCGCAAGAGCCGTCAGGACACTGCCCGTCGATGCCCCGGACTGCAACAGACCCGCCAGCACCGCCGTCTTCTCCGACTCAAACCCCGGCAACTGCGACAAGGCCACCACACCCAGATCCTGCAGCGTCTGCTCAGCAGCCGACACCAGCACCTCCGCCGGAATCTCCTGCTTCCGCAACCCCGGACCGGACCAGCTCATACTCAGTCCGTCGCCGCCACCATTGTCGAAATACGTCGCCACAATCGGATGCAATCCCGGCTCCAGACGCACCTCCCCACGCTTCTCCACCATCCCGTGCAGACCATCATTGTCAATCAGCAGTTCCCCGTCGATGTAAAACCTCGAGCCGTCATCCGAACTGATGAAAAACACATAACGCCCCGCCTTCTCAATCCGAATGTGACCGCGAAACATCAGCGCAAAACCATCGCGAGTCTTCAGAATCGGCTGATCCATCACGATTTTTTCAGCCACACCCGACGCCGCAGCAGTCATCGACTCCAGCGTCTCACGCGCCACATTGGCCGGATTCGGAGCATAAAAGTCGACTCGCAGACCCGACTGCACCAGCGGCTCCGCACCCTTGCTGCCCTGCAGCCGCGGCACCAAAGCCGCCAGCTGCGGAAACACCGCAGCCTGAGCAGCCTTCGATGTCACCAGAGGCACCGCACGCAACACGTCCTCACGCGACAACTGCCCCTGCTCCATCGCCGCAAACACAGCATCACCATTCCCGTCCGCACTGATCCACGCCGACAGGGCGACCCGCCGAGTCTCTGCAGTACGCGCTGATTTCGCCAGATTCACAATGCGATCACGCACACGCACCAACTGCTCGGCCGGCTGAGCCGCCAGCAATCGGCTGAGACTGTTCAGCACATTCACACTGGCCTTCGCATTCAGCTCTTCAATCAGGGCAAACAACTCTTCCGTTTCCGCCACCTTCCGCACACCGGCAAGCCCCGCCAGCGCCGCTCGCAACGTCTCCTCCGGTACGTTTTCCCGAGTCAGAATCGCCCGATAGACCCCCTCCGTCTTCTCCATCTTCAACAAATCTTCCACGCTGGCGTTCGACAAAGCATAAGCTTCGGCATTCCGCGATAGCCGCCCCCCGGAAGCCAGAACACTTCGCACAGCACCATCCAGATCAATCACCCCACGCGCCTGCTGAATCACAAAACTCAGCTGCTGATCCTGCTCCGTCTGCATCGCCGCAAACAGGATCTCAGCCGCCAGCGGTCCCCGCGTAAACGCAGCAGCAACCACCGCCTCCGCACGCACCTGCGGCGCTGGATCCACCGCCCTCTTCAGCAGCAGTCGCTCCCATGCCTCCACGTCCGGAGCCGCTCCCGCTTCATCCAGCACCACCGGAATGGCCTGCCCCGGCGCAACACCCGCAGCGGCAGACTTCACCGCTGTCGACTTCCGACCCGAAACATCCCGAGCCAGATCTCGCAGGACACGAACCGCAGCTGCACGGGCATCCTCCACCGGACTCTCCAGCAATTGCTGCAACAACTCGAAATCCGTGCGCCGAGCTCGCTGCGTCGTCCACAACGCCTCAACCAGCGAACGAGCATCCTCCGGAGCGTCTGACCGAAGCCCCTTCCGCCACGCCACCGCAGCAGCAGCAGCCTCCGCCTGATCACGCCCCGTCAGCTCCAGTCGCGCTCGATATCGCTCCGCAAGCACCGGAGATCCCAGTGCTTCAACCACCGACTTCGTCGGAACGCCCCGGAACTTCTGCACCGACTGCGCCGCTCGACCCTCGGCCGTTACCCGGTAAATACGGCCATGCAGATGGTCTCGACTGGGATCACGAAGATTGTGCTGCATGTGACCAATGATCGGATTCTGCCAGTCCAGCACATACAGCGCACCATCCCCGCCAATCTCCATGTCACTCGGCCGGAAGTTCTGATCCGATGAATAAAGAATCGGCTCCACTTCACGAGCAAAAAAACCGGCACCACGCTTCTCGAACCGATACTGCGTCACACCCTGAAATCCAATCACATTCGCAATCAGCAGATTGCCACGGTTCTCTTCCGCAAAATGCTGGCTGTCCAGAATGCAGATTGCCGGCACCGGACGCACTCGCTTCTCGTACAGCTGGGCCGGAGCCCCCCGGCCAGGCATCCCGATGTAATTGCCCGTGCCGCCCGTCCCGTCCGTCGCAAACTGATTGCCCCACTGATCAAACACGTCACCATGCGGGTTCGGACCGATCGGGAAATGAAAGTTGATGTCAAAGGTCGTCGGATCCCACTCATACACCCCCGTTCCACCCGTGCCAAACCGCTTCGTCGGACCCCACGGCGTTTCAAAATTCTCAGCGTGAAAGATCCCCCGGGAAAAATAAAATCGACCGCCCGGACTCATCACAAACGCATTGGCCGTGTGATGAGTATCCGCCGAATCCAGACCATGAAAAATCCGCTCACGCACGTCAGCACGATCGTCCCCGTCCGTGTCCTTCAGAAACCAGATGTCCGGAGCCATCGCTACCAGCACACCACCATTCCAGAACTCAAAACCCGTCGGATTATGCAAACCGTCGGCAAACGTCACACAACGATCCGCCACACCATCCGCATTCTCATCAGGGAAAATCAGCAGCTTGTCGTTCATCGCCTCCAGAGGATTCCAGTGTGGATACGTCGGCCATGCCGCGACCCACAGTCGACCGTCCGGATCCACCGCACTCTGTACCGGATTCACCAGATCTGAAAACATTTCTTCAGAAGCGAACAGGTTCACCTGCATCCCCGCATGCACCGTCATCTTCTCTATCGCTTCGGCACCACCCAGAAACCTGTGTCGCCCACCTTCCAGCTCACCCGGCTTGTTTGTCCTCACATCCAGCGGCTGCGGCAGACCGGCATCGTCCGGCTCGGCTTTCCGCCCCTGAGCCGCCGCCCAGATCACCGCATCCCGCCGCGCCGTCATCTCCGTCAGAATCTCCAGCTCCCGCTGCATCACCACGAAATTGGTCTGCCCCTCAACAAACTGCAGACCCGAACGTCCGCCGAAGACACTGTATCCATCCGTAGCCCGATACACGTTGTGCCAGTACAGGTTCTTCGCCAGCACCGCCGCACGAATCTGCTCCAGACGCTCCGCAGGCAGCGATCCCGGATTCACCGCAAAGGCCGCACGCACAATCGCTTCAGCAACCACCCGATTGCCGCGATCGTTCAAATGCACGCCATTCAGCGTCAGTTCACTGGCTGTCGCCTTCGCAGCACCGGATGACGGGGCCGCACGACCAAATCGATCCCGTCGGACGCCCCCCAGATTCCGCACCACGCTGCCGTCCCACGCAGACTGCGACGCCGCTTCCCTCGTCGCCTCGAACAGATTCACAAACGGCAATCCCAGTTCGCCCGCCAGACGTCCCATCTCCGCCGTATACATCGCCAGATTGGCATTGGTCGACTCGCCGTCCGGCAATTCCGACAACCGCAGATCCTCAAACCACGTCGGTGAACACAGCACGATCTGCGGTGCACTGCGTCCGTTATACTGCTGCCCCTGAGTCTGCTTCACAAAGGCCGTCAGATCGCCGCGAAACTTCTCCAGCCCTGCCGCACCAGCCCACGATTCGTTGTAGCCGAAACAGGCAATAATCACGTCCGCACGAACTTTCGTCAGCCACTCGTCCGGACTTCCGAAATTGTCCGATCGCGGACGCTCAGTCAGGGAATCACCGCTGAACCCCAGATCCCGCAACACCAGACGGTGCTGCGGATAAGCAGCCTGCAGCAGCGCCTCCAGCCAGCCGGCATGCTGCATGCGATCCGCCAGAGTGTTCCCGACAACTGCAATCCGAGTTTCCGGCTGCAATTGCACCGTCTGCTGAGCAACAGCGGAAATACCGGAGCCGAACAACAGAACCACGCCACAAAACAGCAGCGACAGCATTCGAAAACTACGCCCAAAACCAGACACCACAGAAACAGCAGGGCAGGGCAGGGTCAGCGGATCTCGCATGGGGAAGACTCCGAGGCAGGATGCAGAAGCTTACGATCTGACACCCAGCATCTCAGGTTCAGCGAACGAGTCAAGTGAAGAACGGCCCCCCGCAAAACGCGAAAAGACGCCTCATGGTCCCCCCCGAAACCATGAAGCGTCTTCCGTCTTCAGCTCAGTACATCAGCCACCGTAGCCCGAGCCGACGCCATAGCCGTAACCACTGCCACCAGCTTTCGGCTCATAATTGTGCATGCCACGACGATGGTCATAGTCAACACTTGAGCAGTGAGCTGTGTATGGACCCGCAAATGTGCGGAAGTGCTTCAGTATCTCCACTTCCTCACCCCCATACACCGTCGCCACATCAGACTTGCAGGCGTCCGTGCGATACGGAGCCTTTCCGTTGACGCGACAGATCTGGTACGAACCATCCGGGATGTGAATCGGACAGGCATCCGCCGTCCGATTGCGATACACCCAGCGCTCCACCGTACCCATCTTCGGTGACTCCTGGCAGGACTTTGCATCGTACTGGCGACGGTTGACCTGATAACCACTGCCGGCAGATTCGATGTCAAAGTACCGAGTCGTTTCGCAGTCGGTGGGCTTCAGAATGCGGTGCGGACGCAGACAGTCTCCGTGCTTCACAGTCGCACAGTCCTTCTGCTTCGAACCCTCCACCACAAACTTCAGCCACGGAATGCAGCCACGACCATAACTGTCGTCATCACACTTCTCCTCGTCGGCACGATAGCCACCTTTCGGAGCAGTCGCAGGATAGCTGCGACCACGATCATAACCCCTGCCGGCATTGTCGTAGCCGGAACCATGACGACCGTAGCCGGAACCATACCCCGAACCGGAACCATACCCCGAACCGTAGTTCCTGTCATCTTCACGATCGTGACCCTTGTCCCGATCGCCACCGTCCTTCTCGCAGTCCCCGCCGTAGCCATCACCGCAGCGAGGCTTCCCGTCCGGACGGCAACCGTACGACTGCGACAGCAAATTGCACAGATAGATCTCCTGCTCGCAGTCGCTGAAGTCAATCACTACGTCCGCTCGCTCGCCCGGACAAAGCACCACACAATCCTCCTCGACTGCGTTGTTGTACAGCCACGAGTCCTTGCCGAGACGAATCAGCTTCATCCCGTTGTGCAGCTTCAGGGACAGATATCGGGTATTGCAGGCGTTCAACAGACGGAATCGATACTTGCGACGCTGCACACTCAGCACCGGCTGAACCCGACCGTTCACCACATACAGGTCGCCAAGATTACCCTCGTCCTGCTGCGCCTTGTAATTCAGTGAGCCGTCGGAATTCAGACAACGATCCTGCAGACACAGCGGAATATCATACTTCGCCGCCGGCAGCACATTACGCTGCACCAGATCATACTCCGTCTCATCCATGCTCAGACAGAAACCCGACAGTCCGTAGTAGTTGTTTGTACCGGACACACCCATCGCACGGTCATGATACCAGGACGTCGATGGACTTTCCGAATAATCCGGTCGCCCACCCAGCATCGGCACTGTGTTGGGCAGGAAATAGTCACGAGCTCGCCCAGGCAGCACGTAATGATTCGGAGCCCCTGAAGCATGGGACGGCAGATGCAGCCCATGAAAATGACAGGCCATCTCAAGATCCAGATCATTCCACAGTCGCAGCACGCAGGGCTGCCCCACCACCGTACGAATCGTCGGTCCGGGCACCGAACCACCATATCCGTAAACCGGTGTCTTCACGCCAGGCAGGTACTCGTTCACCGACTTCTTCGCCCGCAGCTCATAGTAGGCCGGCTGAAACTTCTCATACCAGTTGACCTCCGGAGCCTCAGCACAGCGACGATCGCGATACTCAGGAGCCACCCCGTGATACACAGATCCCACACGATAAGGATCCTGACCTACAGCCTTCGGACGAAGCACCGGCGGAATCGGGCACTTCTGAGTAAATGGGCGATAGCCGAAAACATCCACCCCCTTCTTCTCACCGGCTTTCTTGCCACCGGACAACGCATAGCCACCTTTGCCCTTGCCCTTGTCCGACTTGCCCCTGCTGTCGGCCGACACTGCACCTGCCGTAACCGCTGCCACCGCTCCCGCAGCACGCTGCAGAAGTAAACGCCGTGAAACTGAACCTGACATGATGTGAACTCCCCCCCCGAGGAACAAAATCCCTGAACGGCGGGCGAGCAGTCCTCGCCCCACCGAACCGCACAGCGGACACCGCTGCTGCAGCCAGGACGACAGACTCCAAAAGCAAACCCCGGACCAGAGCACCAGATGCAGACACAAAAAATCAAGCTTTCTTCCAAACAATCGTTTCAGCGATTCTGAACATCGAAATTCCCGATGTTTTACACCCTGTCACGAACACTTAATAACGGCCCGTTGCACCGACGCATCACAAACACACACAGCCACGGTTCCAAATCGCGTCACTCCGCCAGATTCCAACATCCCCCCCCACTCCGCAACAGACGCCAAAACGCAACGAAATGTTGCACCACACGTTGCGCAGAAACCTCGCCACCCACTGTCTGCAGCGACATCAGGAATCAGCCGCTGCCCACGCACCACACCCAGCGGAAAAACACTGGATTCCCTGATGATGCCAGTTCACCACAGCCGTTGCCAAAAAACCACTGTGCTGCTCAGAATCAACATCTGAACCCTCAGGGAAAAGACGCCTGAATCGGCTGCGGTGACCGCGTTGCAGTCTCCCGCGGATCCACCGTCAGCATCATCCGCAAGTCTTCGTGCTCCAGAGTATGACAGTGAAACACAAACGGACCACGGAATGATCGGAAATGCAGCAGCGACTCCGCCTCACCGCCTCCATCCAGAATCACCACATCACTCTTGAACCGATCAGCCAGTGCCGGCTCGGCTCCATTCATACGTATAATCTGCTGACCACTCAGATGCACATGCACCGGATGCCACCATCCTCCAGCGCCCGTACCATTGCGAAAAATCCAGCGCTCCACGGTGCCCAAAGTCGGAGTCGCAGCAGCAATCGCCGGATCAAAATACTGCTTGTTGACCTGCCACGCTCCATTTCGCCGCTGGAATTCAAATACCCGCGTCGCTACAGCCTCCGCCGGGTCCAGCACACGATGAGGCCTCAACAGAGTACCGGGCACTGCCGACGCACTGTCCCGCTGCACCGGTCCCTCCACCACAAACTTCAGCCACTGCTGGCCCTGCTCAAGATGCACAGGCTTCGCCAGACTGCCCGCCGGCTTACGACCATCCACCTGATACAGAATGTTCTCCAGAAAAACCTCGCCCGCAGCATCGCCAAAATCCACCACCACATCCGCTCGCTGCCCAGGACTCAGCAGAATCGTCTGCTGCTCAATCGCCGCCGGATACAGCCACGAATCCTTCCCCAGCTTTGTGAATGGCTGGCCGTTACTGAGCCTCAGCTCCAGAAATCGGGCGTTGCAGCCGTTCAGCAACCGCAGCCGATACTTCCGACGCTCCACCTTCAGAAATGGCTGCACCCGACCATTCGCCAGCCACACGTCGCCCAACTGCCCATTATGGTCCAGCAGGTTGTAAAACAACGTACCGTCCGGATTGAATTTTCTGTCCTGCAGCGCCATCGGAATGTCATACGCCAGCCCCGGCAACACGTTGCTGCGAACCAGATCGTCCTCCAGTTCGTCCGAAATCAGATAAAATCCCGCCAGTCCATACCAGACATTCGGACCCGCAATGTCCATCGCATGGTCATGCAGCCACATCGTACTGGGACTTTCCGTAAAATCCGGCTGGCCGTTCAGCAGCGGCAGCGTGTTCGGATAGTAATAGTCCCGGGCTCGACCCGGCAGAACATAGAAATTCGGATAGCCATCCGCATGCGCCGGACTGTGCCCCCCATGCAGATGCGTCGACAACTCCACGTCCAGCTCATTGTGCGTCCGCACTACGCACGGTTGACCAACTCTGGACCGAATCGTCGGACCCGGAATACTGCCCCCATAGCCGTAACCCGGAGTCTTCAGGCCCGGCACGTACTCATGCAGTACCCGCTGCACACGCAGGTCAAAAAAACGCGTCGGATGGATTTCGTAATAGGGAACCTCCGGAGACTCCGCGTAACGCCGCCGGAAATACTCCGGAGCAATCCCGTGAAAGACCGCCCCCGGCTGCCACGGAGCCACACCCTCAGACGTCGGACGCAGCTCGGCAGGAATCGGACAGGCCTGAGTAAACGGGATGTAGCCACCCGGCAACAACGCCCCCGCCCTTCCCAATGCCCCACGCCCCCCAGCCCGAATGCCACGCAGACCGTCCGCACCCCCAGATGCAACCGGTACCGCCGGCGAACGATTCGGGGGACCCGCCTCCATTGACCCCAACCCGCCACACACAAGCCCCAGCCCCGCACCCACCTGCAAAACCCCACGCCGACCCGAGTTTCGCGCCACACCAACACCCGCTTTCCGCTGAAGGCCCCCCGCAGCAGCAACAGTTCCCGAACTTTCAGAAACTCTCAACCGCTCAAATAAAACAACCCTCAGGCAATTCAGCAGCCAGCATGCCGGAAACTATTTTTTTCACTGATCCCCTACAAAGTCCCCAAAAACCACCGTAAAAGCCCTGATCTGCGAATGTTCATAAAAATCGAGGTAACAAATACTTGACCATCACTGAAACTCACTGTTCATAAACACAGACCAGTAGATCCCCGATAGCCACCCTTCAGTTCCCCGTGGCAGACACCACGACCGGATTTCCCGCCCCCGCCGACACATCTGACAGTTCCGTTGCAATCGTAGCATTGCTCAACAACATCCTGCGACTTCATCGCAAATGTGAACTCCAGCTACAGAAGGTTTGCCGCCCCGGCGGTGTCAAGGCATGATTGACAAAGTGTAAATGGGTAAATTCCCGTTCCCCATGCTCTCAGGTCGCAACATGTCCGACACAAACCTCTTGAAATCCTCCGTCCCCGGCTTCATCGATCGTCGCTCACGCTCCGGCGACAGCTCTCCGGAAGGTGTCGAACGTCGCCAGTTCCGCGACGGCGATCGATCGCTCCGCCCGGAAGTTGCCGAGTTGGCCGATGCCATCGATGACTACAAAATCAGCCACCGTCGCCGCTTCATCACCTTCGAAGAACTCTACGAAGTCATGATGTCACTCGGCTACCACCGCTGAACCCGGGACGCCCGAACCAATACACCCCATCAGCCCGCTGTCTCGACACAGCGGGCTCAGGCTGCTTACACCTGTGGCCCGCATGACGCCTCAACGCCGCGGACGATACAGGTCCACTCGATCATGAGTCGTATACAGCCGCCACTCCACGCCATCGTGAATCAGCATTCCGCTGGAACGGTTTTCCGAGATTGGCCGTAAGGGCTGTCCGGCGCGCTTCCACGTCAGCAGATCCTCAGACTCTGCCAGGAATGGCACCCAGCGCCTCGGCTTCTCACTGTCCCCCGTACCGTGCAGCACCGCCAGATAACGACCGCCCACCTGCTGCAACTGATTCATCGCAATCATCCGGGAACACCACGGCTCTGGCCCCGGTAAAATCACCGGCTCGTCGCGGACATTCGTCCACGTCTGCAAATCCTCAGAGACAGCCACCCACACGCCCAGATCCCGACGCTCGTACAGCAGATACCAGCGTCCATCCCGATACAGGCCATTTGGAGTCCCAAATGGGCCGGGCGGAATCGGACTGCCATCCCGCAAACGGATGTCCAGAGTCCCCTCACGCTGCCACACCACACCGTCCGCTGATGTCATCAACTGCGCCTGATCGTTCAGCCCCTCAGAAAACATGTAGTACCGCCCCTCATGCCGCACCACCATCATGTCCTCCACCCAGTAATCCGACACCAGCGGCCCACCACCAAACCGCTCCCACCGCACCCCGTCCCGCGATGTCGCATAACCCAGCTTCATCTGCACCGGCTGCCGATCCGGATCATAGCCCGTATACCACAGCTTCCACTCCCCGCCTTCACGCAGAATCCAGCCACGCTCCCGAATCTTCGCATCCCACTCCCCAGGACGCCCCGTCAGCAACGGCAACTGATCGACCGGCTCAAAACTGCCAGGAATCTCCTGACCCAGAACCGGCGACCACCAGCCACACAAACCCAGCACACACGCACTGACAAGCAATCCATTACGCACTACCGACATGCCTCAGCCCTCCCGCCCCCAACACCTCTCCGCAAACCAACAAAAAGAGCCCGGCTGTGTCGCCGGGCTCCCCTTGAACTCTCCAAAACATCGCTCTCAACGCCTGCCTCAGTCCGGCAGACGACGAATGCTGACATTCCGGAAACTGACCGCATCACCATGCCCGGCAAATCCAAAGCACCCCGTCTTGCGGTCCTTGCCAGGATGCGGACGACCACCCATGTACTCCGTGACCTTCGCCAAATCAGCATTCAGAATCACATTGCCGTTCAGTTCCACGCGGATTGAACTGCCGTTCACTGTCACTTCCTGAAAATTCCACTGCCCAGCCGGCCGCAGAAATCCACGCTCAGCCGCCACCATACCGTAGGCCGAGCCATGATACTGACGAGCATCCAGTTTGGCATAGTTGGCATGCTCGGAATCCAGCACCTGCAACTCGCACATCGCATCATATGCCGGATCACCCTTGCCGTCCGTGCGGATCGCAAGCCCGTTGTTGCCCGATGGCGGAGTATTGAATTCGAGACGCACCACGAAATTCGCATACTCCTCTGCCGTGTGCAGAATTCCCCCCTTGCCCTCGCGACAACGAATCGCACCGTCCACAACCTCATAGTTGTCAACAGCACCCGCCCAACCCTTCAGATCAGCACCGTTGAACACCGACACAAACCCGTCTGCCGCTCGCTCACCCAGAATCTTCGCCGACTCCTCGGCACTGATCTCACGCAGATAAATGTTCTTCCAGCGAATCTCGCCACCATGCGTCTGCAGACAAATCGGACCACTGGGAAACAACGGCTTCTGACGGTCCCAGAAGTTCTCCATGATCGCATTGTCCACCACCATCTTCCCGTTCAGCCAGACCGATGTCCGAGCACCGATCTGACGAATCCGGAAACTGTTCCACTCGCCAAATGCCTTGTCCGCCAGCACTGCAGGGTCCTTGCCCGGAGCCCCGGCACTGTTGTTCCACAAACCACCACTCCCCTTGTCAGCTCCCAGCTTGAACTTCGCCTCTTCAGTAAAGTCCCAGATCTGAACCTGAGGATTGGCCTTCAGATAGATTCCCGAATCCGCCTTCGGAACCGTGCGGTAATCAATCAGCAGCTCGTAGTCCGTATAATCCCTGTCGGTCACCAGATAAGCACCATGGCCGTCATTCACCAGTTCGCCATTCTCCACCGACCAGTGCTGCTTCGCGTCTGCAGTCCACTCTTCGATCTGCTTCTTCCGCATGTCTTCAGGCATGCGGGCCAGATCACGAGGATCAAAATGGGGCATCCCATGCCAGCCCTCAAGGTCCTTGCCATTGAAAATGGCATGAAACCCTTCAGGGGGCTCGGCCGCAACTGCAACTGCCGAAACAACACTCAGGAACGCAGTGGCAAGGACTGCCAGATATGGCGTTCGAAGCATACACACTCTCTCCGGTAGGCGGGATCTGGATAACGGTGACCTCCCGGAACAGCCGGAGCCGTCCGAGGGCTGAGCCCCGAAGAATAGTCGAAATCGTGGAACGGGCCAACACCGGCAGCACCTTGTGATGGAAATTTCATCAGGGATTCCCGATTGCCGATCCCTCAGCAGCAACCGCACCATCCCCCTCACGCAACTCCCTCGCAAACATCACCCGCCCCACCTGCTCCAGTTCCGGATCCAACACCACCCGCAACTCCCCGCTCAGCTCAGTCTCCAGCAGAAACAACACCCGATCCGCCGGAATCTGCACATCCCCAACCCGCCCGCGCCCCGGTCGCCATAACGCTCGACGGAATAACCCCTGAGTCCTCGCGCGACGCTGCAACTGCTCTTCTGTCAGCTCCTCGTCCACCACCCCAGGCAGACCACCCGCTGCCCCACCCGCTGCCCCACCCCACGGCATGGCAAACCCGTCATACTGCGTCCTCAGAAAATTCCCCAGCGACGATCGCCCCGTCGGCCGCAGTCGAAACTGCCGATCCACACCCGACCACGTCAATGGCCAAACATCCGACTTGTAAACCACCCACGCCTCGTCGCCCTCCCGAATGGATAATCCAGCTCCAGCCGAAATCACCACACCCGTCAGATTCCCACCCGTCACAGAAAACTCACTCAAACGCAATCCCCAGTCCCCCAGCTCCACTCGCGAACGAGACACCACCAGTTCACGACTGTACGGAGGTATCCGGCACTGATACGACGCCTCCGCACCCACCACCGCAGTCGCTGACACCTGCTCGTCCTGCACTCCCGAGGCCAGCAGCGTCTGACAACCCCGCTGACGCAGACTGTAGTCCGCCCCCTCCGTCACAAATAACTGCCGAAATGCCAGCACATCCCAGTGCCGACCGTCCTCCGCCACAGCCACCATATCTGCTCGACACGAGCGCACTTCCTGATAACCCCGACGACCCACCCACAAAAACAACAGACTGAACAGCAACACCGCACCGGCAATCGCCGCCAGGGGCCACGGAAACTTCACCTCCGGCTGATTCGAAAGCCACCACGCCCCCGGATACAGCACCAGCACATACAGCAGCGCCAGCAGACCAATCAACACACTCGAATGCTCAGGCTCAGAGGTCTTCCGTAACCGCTCCAGAATCCCCTCGTCATCCCGCAACCGCGGATCACCAGACGCTAACGCACCGCGCCCCACCAACTCGGTCTCCGCCACACGCTCCGCCATCATCACCTCATTCGCCAAAGACTCCGTCAGCCCCGCACGCTGCAACTCATGCCGCACAACCTGACCCGCACCCACGGCAAAAGTCTCAAAGGGTTCGTTCAACACCGCCAGCATTCCGGAAAAACGCAGCCGCTGGCCATTGCTGTCCAGCAGCAGATGCAGCTCACCACCACGCTGCAGCCAGCTCAGCAGTGCCGTCTGCCGAGGCTCCTCCCAGTCCGGCACATGGTCCAGAAACAAACCGTGCAGACCGTGCATCGCAGTCGAATACGGCGGAAAAACCTCCTCCGACATGTGCTTCACTGTCGTCGGTATCCGCTCCAGACTGCCCGCACGATCCAGCAGCACCACCGGTAACCGTCGCTGCTCCTCCGCCTGCAGCAGATTCTCCTCCTCCAGCAGCCGCGGCTGATCCAGCACATCAAACGGAATCACTCCCGCTGAAGTCCGCAACTCCAGCTGCCACGTCGCATTCGGATCCGAAATCCACGGATAAAACTGCACCCATCGCCGAGCTGATGGACCCAGAAACACCGGCTGCTCATACACCGCACCCGAACGACGCAGGACACCACTGAGCATCTGCAGGCTCAGAACTCCCTCCACCGCATCCGCTGACAGATTGTCCAGCAGCAGTGACACCGGCTGAAATTCCCCAGCAGCCACTCGACCGTCAAAACCCCACGCCGTCTCCGCTATCCGCACCCGCCCCGCCTGCAAACTCTGCCCACTCACCACACCCTGACACCAGATGCACGCCAGCAGCACCCACCACGTACAGCCAACGCTGACAACTCCCCGACTCCGCCCAGGCACACTCACAGGAACAGCCCCCCCTGTCAGGTTCAAACTGGCACCATCACACCCAACTCGTCCTCACGGCCGAACAGTCGCCCCGCTCGACGCAGCACAAACCACCGACAGCCTCGCATCAACAGCCATTGCCAGCACGCCACCACACAACTCAACAGACACGGAACCAGCATCGGCCAGTCACCAAAACCCACCCCCACTGGCATCGGACCCGCAAACAGAACAGACTGGTTCGGACTCAGCATCCGCAGAAAATACTCATGCGCCTGCAACGCCCCGTCAATCCGAAACAGCTGCCGAACTCCGTTCGACAGCTGATACTCCAACAGCATCTGCTCCGTCACCTCAATACGCAGATTCCAGGAATTCCAGCGATCCAGGCGCGACTCACCAACCACGAACACCGACAACCACACACACACCAGCGCCACAGTGACCGCTGTGAATACAGATCGCGCCTGACTCCGCGCCCCCCCGCCCGTCAGCAACGCCAGCCACGCCAGCAAATGCAGCAGCGACCACGTCGAAAACACCACCAGCACCACATACAGAAACAGCCAGATCCACGGCCCCGGATT
>Ga0078894_10000520_pt1 | contig 26838 bp, 27 predicted proteins | sample LauGreSu1BDMLBSD_2_FD_67506 | JGI IMG/M metagenome (GOLD analysis project Ga0078894, IMG submission 67506) | Freshwater lake microbial communities from Lake Michigan, USA - Su13.BD.MLB.SD (version 4) (version 4) | ecosystem: Environmental > Aquatic > Freshwater > Lake | place: Lake Michigan... | reverse complement strand
ATCAGAGTTTATGATTTTTTATAAGAGAGACATAGATATGCAAGCTGATACGTTTTTTATCGATCCAGACGAAAACAATCCCAGAGCCATAAGGGTTTATAATAAAGCAGGCTTTACTAAGGTTGGCAAGTATCAAGCAATGCAAGGTGCATTCATCGGACTGAGCAGCGATTTAATGGTAAAAAAACTATGATCAAAATCGACCTGCTGAAAAATCATCCCAGCGCTATACATGCACTTGCACGCATTTGGCATGAAGTCTTAGGTAGAATTTGGTTTCCAGAGCTTACAATTCAAGAGATAGAGTCATTGACATATGATGAGCTCAACACCTGCGATGAAACAACTTCATTCGTTGCGCTGTATGATGAAATTCCAGTAGGATTTTGCACATTGAAACTTAAGGAAGAGTTTCGTGCCGATTTAGGGCCATGGCTTGCAGATGTAGTAGTAACCCCTAAACATCAAAAACAGGGGATCGGAAAAATGCTGATTGATGTGACTGTACTGAAAGCAAAAGAGCTTGGTTTTGAAAAGCTATACCTGTTTGCTTTTGATCCAACGATACCTGAATACTACAAGCGCCTTGGATGGAGCCAAATATGTATGGATGAATTTAAATCCCATCCTGTAACCGTTATGGAGGTGGCGTTATGAACGACAAATCGATTATGCCAACTCTTGATCTTGCACGTAAACTCATAGCGGAGCAATTTCCTGAATATTCCAATTTACCTATCGTTGATGTTGAAAAACAAGGCCATGATAACCGTACCTATAGGCTTGGCGACGAGATGCTCATTCGTATGCCAACAGCTGCAGATTACGCTTTAAAAGTTCCAAAAGAGCAAGAACTGCTGCCGCAATTAGCAAAACGTTTAAGTATTAGCATTCCGGCTCCGATTAAAATGGGAAAGCCATCCTCAGACTATCCATATCCATTTTCCATCTACAAATGGTTGTCTGGAAAAAGTATCAATTTGCTGACGTTGACCGATCAAGAAAAAGAACAACTTGCCTTTGATCTCGCCAAATTTTTAAAAGAGCTACAAGCGATTACCGACATTGAAGGACCTGGGCCAGGTCAACACAACTGGTGGCGTGGTGACCATGTCAGTGTTTACTATAAAGGCGCCAGAGAGCAAATTGCAGAGCTGGTTAATTTTATAGATGCTCCCCGAGCACTAGCTTTATGGGATCAGGCGTGTGCGACGAGATGGAATAAGGCGCCCATATGGATTCATGGAGATTTTGCGATTGGCAATATACTGATGGAGGACGGTAAATTATCCTCAGTCATTGACTTTGGCGGTGCTGCCGTTGGTGATCCAGCGTGCGATTTAGTAATTGCTTGGACCTATTTATCCGGCAAAGCTCGTGAGACTTTTATATCAAAAATGGATATGGATTCAGATACATGGCTCCGAGCCCGTGCCTGGGCACTTTGGAAGGCGACATTTGAGCTATGCCAAATTGTAGATAAGAACAGCCAGGAAGCTGCAGTGCATAAAACAATAATATTCAATATCTTAAATGACTATAATAAATAGGTAAATCAAAATGAAAAAAATTCTAAGTTTTATTTTTGTAATTCTAACAAGTTTTCATATTACTTGTTTTGCAGAAATAATCCAAACGAACGAAATAAAAGTTATTGAGCAAACTCTACAATCTGTTGATGCAGATACCCTAGTTATTTTTGATTTCGACGATGTCTTGATGCATCCGAAAGATCAAATACTTAAATCAAAGAATGCAGATGCTTGCAAAGTCTTAGTTAAAAAATTAAAGCAACATGTAGGGAAAGACAAAATACAGGAAGTGACAAGCATTATACTACTAACACGTAAAAATAGTCATGTTGATCCAAGGATGATCAGCGTAATAGAGAATTTACAAAAAAATGGCATTAAAGTCTTAGCTTTAACAAATTGCGCGACAGGAAAATTTGGATTGATTCCTAATACTGAAAATTGGCGTATAGCTGAACTACATAAGCATGGATATTATTTTGATAAATCGTGGCAAAACCTTAAAGACATCAATTTGAAATCATTAATGAAAGTTACAAATGATGCTAATCCTGTTTATAAAGCAGGAATAGTGTTTGTTGATCAGACAAGCGAAAAAGGACCTGTGCTATATGCCTTTCTTACATATTCAGCAACCAAACCTAAGAAAATTATTTTTATAGATGATAAATTTAACAATCTTGCATCAGTAGAAGAATTGTCAAAACAACATAATATTGAATTTGTAGGTATTGAATATACCAAAACTCTGGAAGAAGATAGTGTGTTAAATAACGATATAGCAGCTCTACAGTTCGACATTTTAGAAAAAGAGAAAAAATGGCTTTCTGATGCTGAAGCAGATGCTTTACTTACTAATTACGCAAAAATGAAATGAGTCTATTGTTTATGAATGCAGAAAATAAAAGCCACCTTTCTTTAATCCTCTGGATCGTGCTGCTGATCGCAATTGGCGGGTTTATCGGCTCTTTAACCAAGCCGGAGATTAGCACTTGGTATAGCACATTAAACCGCTCCACCCTGACACCGCCAAATTATGTATTTCCAGTTGCTTGGACTATTCTATATGGAATAATCGGAGCTTGCGGTTGGCTCATTTGGCGTGAGGCATCATTGCCCAGACTCAGTATTATCAAAACCTTATATTTGACGCAGCTCATCTTAAACTGGAGCTGGACGCCTTTGTTTTTCCATTATCACTTAACCGGACTTTCCCTCATAGTTTTAGTTGCTATGGATATTCTGGTTGCAATGATAATTTGGCTTTCTTACCAAAAAATGAAAGTCATTTCGCTACTTATGCTTCCATATTTACTCTGGATTCTGTTGGCAAGCTACTTAAATTTTTACATATTGCAGTATAACTAAGAAATATATTTATATGCTTTTGCTGCGAGATTAAGAAATAAATTAGCATCAATATTACTCTCCAAATTCCAGCATGCAGCTAATATTACATGCACAAAATACCAGTTGAATACATCCTGAGTTCTGAAGTTAAAATAATGTGCTATAAATGGAATATCTCGCTCGATATCCATAACAAATGCCCATATTTCATTCATAGGTGAACCAATCACGCCTTTATGATCAATTACCAGCCATTCATTGCCATTTTGCAAAATATTATCATGGTGGAGATCACCATGGACTAAAACGTCTGGACCAGTCGTTTTTAAAAGCTGATCTCGGAGCTTTCTTGCTTTTGTAAGATACCCATCAGGAATGGACCAATCCTTATCCAAAGCCGAAAGCCAATCTTTGATATGAGGAAAATTATGTGCTACAGGAATATTTGCTTGATGCAGCTTTTGCATAACTCTGCAGGCAATTTCGATAGATTCATTTTCGTGAGTTGGAAAATAACTTTTGAGAGATATTCCAGGCATTGCTCTTTCTAGAAGTAACATTCCCTTATCTTCGGCCAATACCTTCACTGTGCCATATCCTGCAAAGCACTTGAGTGCACAAGCTTCTCGACTTAGTGCATCATGATCAAGTCCCAATTTTAAAATTATAGGATTATCGTCTTGCAATCCTGACAACACATAGTTGTAAGTAAGATTTGTGACTTCTTTTAAATCACGCAAATCTAAGCGTGAAGATATTGCTGAAACAATTGCGTGCAACTCAGCAAGCCACGCTTTACCTTTTTCTCCGTAAATGTTGATGATGTTGGAATGGAAAGTGTTCATTATGACTTCTCTGTAGAAAATGGTCTTGCAGTAATACTTACTTCTACGTAACTACTAGGTAATAATTTTTCTCTAGACTCTATCTCACCCATAAGTGCTGTCCTAACTCTACAACTTTGAAATTTATCATAGACATAAAAGCAGTCGATATGGCCATTTTGCTCAAACTCGGCAAAGCCAACTATTGCATCACCTATTAGTGCAACAAAAGGATTTAGTTTTTCACATCTTTCTTCCCAAGTTTTCACAATATGGAGGGCATACATTAAGCTGCTCTTTAGTATAATCTTTAGGGTTAACTATATGTACAGTGTTGTAATAAATACTCATGATGGGACTTAGCATCTCCAGCTATATAACGTCTCACTTGAATCTTATCATTCATAAAACCCTACCTAGATCTATATATTGTTCTTGAATTGAAGGTTGATCATTAAATTCCATCTCTACAAAGCCCAGTTTCCTATAAAAATGTTCAGCACTTAAGCGGCTATGTAATTTAATAACCTTTATATTTTGTCTCTTGAGCCATTTTTCAAGTAAATATATCATTTCCATACCATAGCCTTGACCTTGAAATGTGGCATCAGTTGCAAGAGCACGTAGTGCTGCATCTGATTCATTGAGGAATTCAATATGAGCAATAGATACAACTTCTACCCCATTACACAATATAAAGTGATGAGCGCCACTTGCAGATATGCTTGGATGATTAGGATCATAAATGACTCCAATAGGATCAAATATTTGTGCTTTTTTTATTCTATGGTAATTTTCCCACTCTTCTATATGTGTTACTTGCAAAAATCTCTGCCGATTATATCCTATACTCCTCAAAACTTTCTTAATGAAGTGACCTTTTCCTAAATTGTACCCTGAGAACATACTTCCGTTTTGTTTTTGAAATGATGTTTCATCTGAAATTAGTCTCTTTTTAATTTTTTCATACTCCTTGCAGCTTTGAAGATTGGAGCGCAGGTGATCTCTAAAAAGAATATTAAGCTCTATTTCCGGATGATCTTCTTCAAAAACGTGCAGATTTATCTTATCTTCTCCTCGCTTTGTAAAGCCAAATTTAAATGGAATATTCCACTCACCCTTATAAGTGAAACCAGCCCTTTCAAGCTTATCAAGAGATAGATCTCCACTTTTCACCACAGCTATAATATCAATAATTGGCTTGGCTGCTAAGCCTGGCACTGACGTTGAACCAATGTGGTGTATTTCCAAACAATTATCTCCCAGAATCCCTTTGATTAATGCCGCCTCTTTTTCAAAAATATAAGACCAATTTGGATCATGGGGAACTACTTGTATGGTTTTTGACATTTTTAAACTTTCCATAAAACTATAAAGTTCTATTCTAACACGAATATTCTAAGGCAACAATTGAATTATACGAGCTGATTAACCCTAGAATACCCTGAGGTAGAAAGTCAAGTAAATAATTATAATTATACTGTTGAGATTAATCCTAAAAATCATTTTGAAATTATTGACTGCTGTTACTGCTAATGATAGAATCAATGAAGGAAAAACAAAATTACAAGTTACAATATGAATGTACGAGATTTTCTTCAAACACCTTTTTTCCATGGAACTATTGCCATTGCAAAAGACGGTGAGATACTTGAAACGATGTCACAAGGTAATTGTGTAAATAATAAAACTTGTGATTTTGATACGCAATATGCCATCGGTTCATTAACGAAACAATTTACAGCTGCTGCCTTATTAAGAGTTGTTTTAGATAAGATTTGTGATGGGAATACTGATCTTTTACAAGAACAACTGCACAAACCAATTATAAACTTTTTAAACGAAAACGATTCAATATGGACGGAAAGAAAAGCTCCTGAGTGGAGTAAAAATGTAACACTACATCATCTTTTATCACATACTTCTGGACTATCTGATGTGTCTATTGAACAGTACTTGGAATTTGATACCCTTCCTCATTCAAGGCAACAAGTTATTGATCTATATACATTAGATAAGGATCTGGATTTTGAACCTGGTAGCAATTATTACTATAGTGCCATAAATTATTTTCTTGCAGGAGTTATTATAGAAAAGATCAGTAAACAATCTTTAGGTGAATATTTAGATAGAACTTTTTTTAAACCTATCAATATGGAATCCACCTTTTTGCCAGAACATGGTACAATACAAACTCTAATAGACTCTGGTTCTAGTCCAAACCTGGCAAATGGATATGTCTTTTCATTGAAAGATCAATATGAACATCCCGTTGTTAAGTATTTCAGAGCTGAAAACAATCAAGGAGAAGGTGGTATAATTTCTTCGGTCCAGGATTTAGTATTGTGGAACAAAGCATTCTATACAACAGATCTAATACTACCTAGCTCAGCAAGAGATATAATGATTAAAAAAACTATATTGTCACATGGACAGATGATTAATTATGGATATGGTCTTGAAATTAATGAAGGTATTGATGGTTCTAAAATTTATTCACACGATGGCATGGTTCCAGGGTTTCAATCCCGATTGATCTATGACGCAAAAAATGACCTGACTTTTGTTCATTTATCTAATATTTCTGTTGATATTGAACAATTTTCTGACTATATGCTTAATTATCAAGCAATAGAAAATTCTAATATTCCACAAGAAGAAAAGAATGAAAAGCTTCAGGAATTAACCCTAGAATACCCTGAGGCAGAAAGTCAAGTAAATAATTATGATTATACTGTTGAGATGGATTTGCTTTTAACAAACAACAATTGATATCTAACATAGACTGTGCTAGAGTCAGAAAAAACTAACAAGTAAAATGTCTACAAAGCGAACATATCAACCTAGCAAATTAGTTAGGAAACGCCGCCACGGTTTCAGAGCAAGAATGGAAACAGTGGGTGGAAGAAGAGTTATTAACAATAGAAGAGCTAAAGGTAGGAAAAAACTTTCAGCATGAGAAAACTGCTTTGGGATAGCATAAAAACCTCAAGTAGCTTTAAAAAAGTTACTCAATCTGGTAAAAAAGTTCACACTCCATTCTTTATATTCTTCAATCTACCTTCAAATCAATTCAAACTGGGAGTTGTAGCAAGCAGGAAGGTTGGTAATGCAGTTGCAAGAAATAGAGCTAAAAGACTTCTCAGAAGTGCATTTTCAGAGATATGTAAAGATAGTAGAAGCACAACAGTTCTAATAGCTAAGCCAGAGATTCTTAATACAAGATATAGTGAGATAAAAATGTGGCTTAACAAGGCTATCTGATAAAGCTAACTATAAAGTTGTTAATTCACTGATATTTGCCAAATAAGGATTCCTTCTTATTTCCTCTGGTGACACCTCACCATTAACATTTATAACTATTAATCTGCCCAAGCCTCTCTTATATGTATCTTGAAAGTCATATACAGAGCCAATAACAACTAGTTTCTCTTCTTGTATAAGCCTTTTAAACTTCTTCATAGAGGTTTTCACCTGCCTATGGACATTTTGCAAAATTGCATCATTTAAACATTCTCCTTCAACAGCAATTGTCTCTAATTCCCTCTCTATACAACCATTTTCAACATCAACACCATTTACTACAGCCTCAACTGCACCACAGCCTGAGTGCCCTATGATTAGCAAAACTGGTGTTTTCAAAAATCTTATGCCAAACTCAATTGATCCAGATGAATTAATCACCTGATTTCCTATATTCCTAACTACAAAGAGATCATTAACATCCATAGTTGTAATTGCCTTAGTTTGTACTCGAGAATCAGAACACATTACAACTGTAGCGCGTGGTGTTTGAACCTTTTCAAATACTTTATATTCATCCCTCTTAATTGTCTGCATATGATAGCTATTATCACCTAGAATCTGATCAAGGAAAGAGCGGATAGTATTGGTTGTTGTTTCCATAGAGTTTTTTTGGAAAATTTATACATAATTTTAAGTTAATTGCTAGATTTAAATATGAACAAATTGTATATTGATTTATTGAATTCTTTAGAAAAAGTTAAATGAACTTGTTTTTACTGGACTTTGTTGTAAAATTCCATTTCACAGTACAAGTTTTAGTCGATTTTATATGCACATAGTTATTTTAGGGGCGCCTGGCTCTGGTAAAGGAACTCAATCTAAGCTGATAAGTGAAGAGTACAACTTAGCAGCAATATCAACAGGTGACCTGCTTAGAAGTGCTGCAGCTAATGGAAGTGATGCTACATCGAGGAAAATAGCAGAAATAATTAGCAATGGAATGCTTGTCAGTAACGAACTTATTATAAAAGTGTTGCAAGATAGACTAAAGGAAGATGATTGTCAGAGAGGATTTATATTAGATGGCTTCCCTAGAAGCCTTGAACAAGCTAAACTTATGAGTAAAATATTTGATGATAGTCCAGTGATAATAAATATCACCATCGATAAAGACATTTTAGTTAAGAGACTTATCGGTAGGTTTTCATGTAAAGATTGTGGTGCAATCTACAATAGGTTTTTTCTTAACACAAAAGTGAAAGATATTTGTGATCACTGTGGCAGCAGTAATTTCATATATAGAAATGATGATGATGAAGATATAATAAGGAAGAGAATGGTAGTTTATCAAGAACAAACACGTCCTATGGTTGAATATTATCAGGAGAATAATAGTAATATAAAATCCTTTGATGGTGCTCAGGACATTAACAGTCTTTTTTCTGAGATAAAGAACTATTTAGATTCAATCAAAAGATGAAATTCAATTTAGACATATGATAGAAATAGTGTTTTATGCTTTAGCAACGCTTCTTACAGTTGGCGCCTTATCAGTTATATTTTCACAAAATCCAGTTAAATCTGTCTTGTCTCTAGTTTTCTGCTTTTTAAATGCTGCAGCTCTACTTTTACTAACTGGCGCAGAATTTGTATCAATAATACTTATAGTTGTTTACATAGGAGCTGTGGTTGTGCTATTCCTCTTTGTAGTTATGACCCTCAGTACAGAGGAGTTAAGCTATAGGAAAGTTTTCAAAATGCACTATCTGCCATTTCTAGTAGGTATAATTACAGCAGTAGTCTTATCTATAACTTCTTTTTATCCAGACTATTTCTTTAATCTACAATATGAAGCTTCTGAATTAGATAATACAAGAGAAATAGCCTACAGTTTATATACAGATTCTTTCCTGCAATTTCAGCTTGGTGGAACAGTTCTGCTAGTTGCTCTCATAGGTGCAATACTACTATCTCATAGACAAGACCAAAGCAATGTTAAAAGGCAAAGTGTTTGGAAACAAATGGCAACTAATCCTAGGGATAGAATAGAAATTATAAAAAAAGGTAGTGGCGATGGAATATAGCTATAGTGTAACAAAGCAAAATATTAAATGATGCATTATGTTAAATAGAGGAAATTCAAAGGACAAACGAAGGTGTCTACCATATAATAAACTTATCAATTATAAAAACTCAAAGTTATGGAAAGCATAGGTTTAATTCACTATATGTCACTGGCAGCAATTGTATTTATAATAGGCATATCTGGGATGTTCCTAAAGAGGCAAAATATAATTGGAGTTCTAATGTCAATAGAACTGATGTTGCTTGGAGTTAACATCAATATGGTAAGTATTGGAGTATATGTAAATAACATAAATAACCAAATCTTCTCTATCTTCATTTTAACTGTCGCAGCAGCAGAGGCAGCCATAGGGCTAGCAATTCTAGTCTTATACTTTAAACAATCACCTAACATCGAATTGAAATCAGCCACAAAATTACAGGGATAAATCATGGAAGAAATTGCATTACATATATCGTTTTTCCTACCACTTATCAGCTTCCTATTTGCTAATCTATCTAGGGGTAAAATGGAGAAAAATACAATCTTGATCTCTTGCATCTCAATGATGATTGCGGCAGCAGCTCTATTTGATATAGCCTTTTATAAACTATACTTAAGTGGTGATGAGAGGAGAGTATATCTCCTTTGGCAGTGGATAAATATATCTCATAGCCTCAAGGCAAATATAGCAATTAACCTTGATATGTTATCAGGAATAATGGGGGTAGTAGTGCTTAACATCTCAGCTCTAGTCCACCTCTATTCATTAGAATATATGTCACATGATAGGGGGCAGGAGAAATTTATGTCATACCTATCTCTCTTTACCTTCTTTATGTTGATGCTTATCTTTTCAGATAACTTGCTACAGCTATTTATAGGTTGGGAAGGTGTTGGACTATCTTCATACCTGCTAATAGGCTTCTGGTATTATAAAAAGTCTGCAAATAGAGCAGCAATTAAGGCATTTATAGTAAACCGTATAGGAGACATAGGTCTTATCCTTGCCATGGGACTTATCATTATGACCTTTAATAGTCTCGATTTTGCAAATATCTTGAACCAAGAAAATATTGCCAATGTCCTTGAGAAAAAGTTTGGCTGTTGGAATATGATTGACATAATATGTCTATGTCTCTTTATAGGGTGCATGGGGAAATCTGCCCAAATAACACTACATATATGGCTACCAGATGCAATGGAAGGCCCAACTCCTGTTTCAGCACTGATCCATGCAGCTACAATGGTTACAGCTGGAGTATTTTTAGTTGCAAGGTGCTCACCTATGTTTGAGCACTCACAGATAGTTCTAGAAATAATTACAGTTGTAGGTGCAGTTACTGCTATCTTTGCTGCAACAGTGGCCCTTGTGCAAGATGACATAAAGAAGATTATAGCCTATTCAACCTGTAGCCAATTAGGATATATGTTCTTTGCCTGTGGTCTCTCAGGGTATCAAGCTGGTGTTTTCCACCTATATACCCATGCATTTTTCAAGGCATTGCTATTCTTAAGCGCAGGTAGTGTTATACATGGTATAGGTGGTGAGCAAAATATTCACAAGATGGGAGGTCTAAGAAAATATATGCCAATTACCTATAGTATGATTTTGATAGGATCCCTTGCATTAGCTGGTATATTCCCATTTGCAGGATTCTATTCAAAGGATGCAATTATAGAGGCAGCGCAGTTTTCTAACTCTTTGGTAGGACGCTTTGCCTATTACAGCGGTTTGGCTGCTGCTTTCCTTACAGCATTTTACTCATGGAGACTAATTATTTTAGTTTTCAATGGAAAGGGCAAATATAAAGACAAGCCACATGAGTCAGGTAAAGTTATATTAACACCACTGATACTACTATCTATTGGTGCAGTTTTAAGTGGCTTCATAGGCAAAAGCATGCTTCAGTTGGAATTTTGGCGTGGTGCAATTGTACAAATTAAGGAAATTACCCATGAGGAAGTTACTTTATTTCAACATTACCTACCTATGATTCTAGGGATATGTGGCATAGCTCTCGCATATATTATATATGGGATGAAAATCTCTCATAAGTTAAATATTAAACCAATTAGACATATGCTATCTCATGGCTACTACTTCGACTGTATCTACAATATATTTTTTGTAAGAACAACAAAGGTCTTAAGTAAGTTCCTATATAAGATATTTGACGGCAAAGTTATTGATTCAGTTCCAAGAGGTTTGACAGCTACAATTCAAACTATTGGTTGCTACTTGCGAGCTATTCACAGTGGAAATGTACAGACATATATTGTAATGTTTATTGCCTTTATTACCATTGGTTTTTATGAGGCAATATCTTATACTCCAACGCTAGAATTTTGGTTAATATCTTTAGTTGTTGTGACTATATATGTAGTTGTGATCCTAAATATTAAGAAAGCTAATCAAACTAATTTAAACTAATTATGAGTAGTGTTCCGATCCTTTCCATTTTAGTAGCTTTTCCAGCCTTGGCAGCTACCCTTTTACTCTTACTTGGGACCTTTACTAAAAGGATAAATCTTCCTTGTTTTGCACTCTTCTCAAAGTACTTTACCCTTGCTATTTCTCTGATTCAGCTTAGTCTTATACTGCTTTTAGCTTCACAGTTTAACTCTGGGCAGTGGTTCCAATTTATTGAGGAATATAGTTGGATAAAGTTAGATAGTTTAGAGATAAATATTATATTTGGCATTGATGGTATAGCTCTTAGTTTCATAGTTCTTACAGCAATTCTCATACCAATCTGTATAGGTGCAAGCTGGAATTATATTGAATTAAAGGCACCTCTATACTTTGCTCTTTTCCTCTTTACTGAATCAATCCTAGTTGGTTTCTTCTCGTCTCTCAATATAGTTCTATTTTATATATTCTTTGAAGCAGTTTTAATACCTCTTTTACTAATAATTGGAATATGGGGCGGTAAAGAGAAAATTTATGCAACCTATAAGTTTTTCCTCTATACTTTTTGTGGATCAGTTCTAATGTTAATTGCAATTATCTATATTTCAATTGAACAATGTAATCCTCTTGAAAATACAAGTGGAATACTTTGTAGTGGCGGGACATCTAACATGATGGTTTTAGGTGGTTTCATCCAGGAACAAATTTGGCAAGGTAAAGCATGGGTCTGGTGGTTCATATTTATAGGTTTAGCTGTAAAGGTACCTATGTGGCCACTTCATACGTGGCTCCCTTATGCTCACGTACAGGCTCCCACTGGTGGCTCAATGATATTGGCTGGAGTATTACTTAAAATGGGTGGATATGGTATGTTGCGGCTTCTAATTGATCCATTTCCTAGGCTTTCTGCTGAATTTTCTCATGTAGTAATAATCATTAGCATAATTGGTGTCATATATACTTCCCTCATAGCCCTCGCTCAAAAGGATATGAAGAAACTCATTGCCTACTCTTCAATTGCACATATGGGATATGTCACTGGTGGTATATTTTCAGGGAGCTTAAATGGTGTTAGTGGTGCAGTTATTCAAATGATAAGCCACGGAATTATCTCTCCTGCTCTCTTCTTCATTGTAGGCTTGCTATATGAGAGGACTCACACTAGACAAATTAGCCACTATGGAGGTCTGGCAAAAGTTATGCCACAGCTTGCTATCCTCTTTATGATTCACATGCTTGGATCTATTGGTCTACCTGGCACTTCTGGCTTTATAGGTGAGTTTGCAACTATTGTTGCAGTTATTGAAAAGAGATTTATATATGGACTATTAATGAGCCTCGGAATTGTATTTGGTGCACTATATATGCTTAAGCTATATGGAAATGTTATGTTCCATAGGACTAAGGCATCTTGCAAATCACTTGCAGATTTATCATGTAGGGAATGGTCAATTTTAGCAATTCTCTCTGGACTAGTTATATTGCTTGGGTTGTTTCCTTCAATTATAACAAATAATATAGGATACTCTCTTGAGTTCTTCGGACAATTTTACCAAAATAATTAATAGATAATATGGATATAAATTCTATTTTAGGTGATCTTAGATATCTTGAGGCTGAGGTAATAATTATAATTTCAGCCATAGCCTCACTCATTTATTGCTTATTTTTTGGTGAGAAAGACTCACATGCAAAGTTAATAATCTTATCTGGGATGGTTGCTGGACTATATAGTATCTTCAATACAACCTCTGATTCAGCCTTGCTATTAAATGAATCGCTTGTATCTAATTCAGTAACAAATGCTTTTAGGTTCCTTATTGTTTTGTCAAGTGGAATATCGATGTTATTTATCTTTAGACATAAGACTAAATTTGAAATACCAATTCTAATAGCTATATCAACCTTTGGTTTAATGCTAATGGTTGCAAGTAATGATCTTATGACTATGTATCTCACTATGGAGCTCTCTGCTCTAGCAATGTATGTTATTGTTGCTTCTAATAAAGATAGTTACATTTCAACTGAAGCTAGCTTAAAGTACTTTATATTAGGAAGCGTTGCAAGTTGTATCTTTTTATTTGGAGCAAGTACAATCTCTGGCTTTTCTGGCTCATTTTCATTTGATGAGGTTGGTAGTTATATATTTAATGGCTCAGATGAAAGTACATTACCAATATTATTTATATTTAGTTCTTTTCTAGTGCTAGTAGCATTTTTCTTTAAAATGTCAGTGGCACCATTTCATGCTTGGCTTGCTGACATATACCATGGCGCACCTATATATGGTTCACTTGTAATAGGCAGTGCATCTAAGATTGCCATATCTGGTCTGCTTGTAAGGTCTGTCTATAGTCTATTTGATAATTTGGATTTAGAACTGCAAACTCTCCTAATTGTTGTGTCACTTCTATCTATATTTATTGGATCAATTGCAGCTATTGTTCAAAGTGATCTCAGGAGAATTTTAGCCTATAGCTCAATCGGTAATATGGGATTTGCTACTGCTGCCATTGCCACTGGTAGCGCCAATGGTATAGCCAGTGGATTTGTATATGTTGTACTTTATTCACTACTTATGTTTATACCAGCATTTGTCTTGATAAGCTTACTTGCACAGGCTAAACATAGAGATGACCCAACAATAGTTTTAAGTGACTTAAGAGAATTAAGTATCTCAAATCCATATAAGACTGCTGCACTTACAATAATTATGCTGTCAACTGCTGGCCTTCCCCCATTTGCTGGCTTCTTTGGTAAGTTCTTTATATTAATGAATATTATTGCTCAAGAGATGGCATTGCTGTCAATTCTATTTATAGTTGGTGCAATCTTAAGTAGTGTTTACTGTATTAAAATTATCAAAAGCATATATTTTACAACTATTGATCTAAAGTCAATCATACCTACCAAGACCCTCCACTTTAGCTTTGAAATGATATTAATTTCATTTATATCTATAGGGAATATCTTATATTGTATCTATGCAAGTGATTCAGTGAGCTTTTTCTCAACTCTCTTTAGAGACCTACTATAGTCAATCTATCTAAATAATGTTATAAATCTCATATAACTAAAGAGAGAAAATATGTCATTTGAACAGAAACTTGAGAAAATCCTTGAAAAATATAGGTTGCTTAATGAGAAATTTCTTGACCCGTCTGGCCTCTCTAGAGAGGAATTTGCAAATTTATCTAAGGAACAAGCTGAAGTTGAACCTGTAGCAAGGGCAGTAGAGAAATATAATGAAAAACTTTCTGAGAGGGCTGAGCTAGAAAAGATGATGGAAGACCCTGACCCTGAAATTAAGAGAATGGCATCAGATGACTATATGAATATAAAGGGAGAAGTTGAAAAGATGCTATATGACTTGAGAGTAATGCTTCTACCTAAGGATGTAAATGACAATAAAAACGTTATTTTAGAAATAAGAGCTGGCACAGGGGGAGATGAAGCAGCATTATTTGCTGCCGTGCTACTTAGGATGTATAGAAGATATTGTGAGAGACAAGGATGGAATTTCGAACTTATATCATGTACTGAAACTGGCTTAGATGGCTATAAAGACGTGTTAGCATCAATCACAGGTAACGGTGTCTTTGCTAGGATGAAATTTGAATCTGGCGGACATAGAGTACAGAGAGTTCCCGAAACTGAAACTAAAGGTCGCATACATACTTCTGCCGCAACAGTTGCAATACTGCCTGCAGTTGAAGACATAGAGCTACATATAGATGAAAAAGATCTAAGAATAGATGTTTATAGATCAAGTGGAGCAGGAGGACAACATGTCAATACAACAGATAGCGCAGTCCGCATTACCCACATACCAACAGGCATAGTCGTCCAATGCCAAGATGGACGCTCGCAACATAAGAATAAGGAGAAAGCCATGCAGGTATTGCGATCTAGACTATATGAGGCTGAGATGGAGAAAAAAATGTCTGAGAGGTCAGAAACTAGAAAATTACAAATAGGCAGTGGTGACAGATCCGAGAGGATCAGAACCTACAATTACTCACAAAGCAGAATAACAGATCACAGAATAAATTTTACTGTCCACAACTTGTCTGAGGTTGTAAATGATGGTGCCCTAGATGAAATAATTAATCAACTTATAATGGAAGACCAATCTGCCAAGCTCTCTGAAATCAAGGATTAATGTGGGATAGATCCGAGAGGATCAGAACCTACAACTACTCACAAAGCAGAATAACAGATCACAGAATAAATTTTACCGTCCACAACTTGTCTGAGGTTGTAAACGATGGTGCCCTAGATGAAATAATTAATCAACTTATAATGGAAGATCAATCTGCCAAACTCTCTGAAATCAAGGATTAATTTGATCAAGACTTGCACTATGAGCCTATTTATGTAAGATATTCAATTAAAACCACCAGTAATGGTTCAAGTATTTATAGCATCTGACCACTGCGGATATAAACTTAAACAGCTTCTAGTTGAACGGTATAGCTTGATTGACTTAGGTACTTACAGTTGTGATATTAGCGTTGACTACAATGACTTTGCAGAAGAGGTTGTGAAAAATGTGGTTGGTGGGGAAAACAAGGGGATTTTAATTTGTAAAACAGGTATTGGCATGAGCATTGCCGCAAATAGGCACAGTGGTATTAGAGCAGCTCTTTGTAGTAATGTGGAAAGTGCAAAGCTTAGTCGTCTTCACAATGATGCAAATGTACTTGTACTACCCTCAGATGTAGTAATGCCATTTGAGATTGTTGAAAGTTTCTTACAAACCCCCTTTTCACAGGAAGAAAGACATGTAAGAAGAATTGAGAAGTTAGGGTAATGCTTGAGAGTTTTGCTAGAAAAATGATGGGACTTGGTGACTTGGCCCTTGCCGTGTCGGGAGGTGCAGACAGTATCTGTATGACACTGCTATGCCATCAGCTCAAGATTAAACCAAAAGTATTAATTGTAGATCACAGGTTGCGGGAAGAGTCATTGCAAGAGGCAATATCAGTAAAGCATTACATAGAAAAGAAATTCAACTTTGAGGTTTATATCCTCACATGGAATAGGAGTTATGCTGTTAGTAGCAATATTCAATCTAAGGCTAGAGATGCTAGATATGATTTACTTATAAGCAAATGTAAGGAGCTTGGAATTAATAAGTTACTAACTGCCCATAACCAAAACGATCAGGCTGAGACAGTTTTACTAAATATTATGAGAGGCACAGGCATAGATGGTCTTGTAGGCATTAGTGAATATTCAATTAGAAGTGGAGTGGATATCATTAGGCCAATGCTATCTTTTTCACGGGATGATATTGAGAAATATCTCGAAGAACATAACATAATTTGGGTAAATGACCCATCAAATGAAAGTGATAAATATGAGAGAGTCAAGGTAAGAAAATTACTTAAAGAAGTTAGTGATAGTGACTTAGTTAATAGTGAATATTTCATTTCTAGACTCAATCTATTGGCTACAAATGCAGCCCGCACATGCAATTTTATTGATAATTATATAGAGGAGAAAGTTAAAAATATAGTGAAGTTCTGGCATCTAAATGTAGCTACAGTTGATATAAATCAGCTTATGGCTGAAGAGGAAGAAGTTATACTGAGAATCATTAGAAAACTCTTAAAGGTTGTAGGTCAGCACAAACACTATGTGAGAGGAGATAGCCTCTTAAGGTTATATGAAAATCTCAAAAAGGACAACAAAAACTTTTCTGCAACTTTAGGTGGTTGCATTATATGGACAGGTTATAAAAATGGACAGAACATACTTGTTTTATTTAAACAAAGAGTGAATAATAGATTTAAGGTTCCAAAAAACGAGGGAAAAGCCTTACAATTAGCACTTTATAACTTGAAATCACAGTATATAATATATGATAATTACATTTATTTAAAGGCAAAAGAAATGATTGAATCTGTGCCAAAAGCAAGTAAGATTTTATGTCAGATTGAATGTGAAATTTCTGATGTACAAGTTTTGTATAAAGATTTAGGTCTTGCAAAAATATTGAAGTAAATAATAAACATGCAAAAGGAAAATAAAAATAGTATCTTTTCTAAGATTTACAAATTCTTTGAGAGTTATAGATATCTTGTCCAGGTCCTTCATGGTATGTTGTTAACTCTGGCATTTCACCCATTTGACATATTTATTGTTATTCCAGTTTCATTCTCAGGCTTCCTCTTTTACCTTGAAAGGAGTTTCTCAAATGTTAAGAAAACAGATACATTTAAGCTGGGTTTTATTCATGGCTTCCTATTCTTCTTTGGACACTTTATAACAAGCTTATATTGGCTAGTCATACCACTATTCACAGATATAAAAAGGTATTGGTTTCTTGTTCCTTTTGCAGCAATAGCCGCACCAGCCTTCCTCGCTTCATTTTATGGTGTCTGCAGCGGAATAATATGTAGAGCATTCTTCGGTAATAACAATAGCAAAATAAATGAAAAAAGAAGAATCCTATTAGCAATATCTTTTGCAGTAGGGTTTTTCATTTCAGAAATATTGCGTTCTCATCTAATTTTCTCATTTCCATGGAATCTACTGGGGTATGCAAGTGGTTACTCACTAGCATTAATGCAATTTGCTTCCATACTTGGTGTATATGGACTAAGCTTGTTATTATATATGATAGGCACTATACCCTATACAAGAAACCCCATTTTAATATCAACTATCACTGCAATTGTAGTAATGATAACTGCAAATGGCAGAGGAAGGCTTAACCAAATGTCGTATGACACAACAAAGTATAATACATTATCTCTATATCTAGTCCAACCAAACTTAAGTAGTCATGACAAAGTAGGAGTTGCTAAAGAGCTTGCAAAGATAAAATCATTGGTTGAGACAATCCCGGTATCAAAAACTAGTAGAAATTTTAAACTTATATTACTTCCCGAAACAGGAATACCAATGGTTATTAATAGGAGTCAAGAATTTATTTTTGACGACTTAATGTCTAAACATAGTCACAATACATTTTTGATTTCAGGAGTTGATACCTTCTCAAAGGAGACAAATGAGTACTTTAACTCAATGATAGTAGTAAATAATATAGGTGAGATTGTGGATCACTACGACAAAGTCATTCTTGTACCCTTTGGGGAATATATACCTGGTTTTTCTTTGATTAAACCTTTTGTTAGTAACTATCATACATTTTCATATGGGAGAAAAGTTAGGTATTTCAGACTGTATAACAATTTTTCAGAAGATGGACTAGTTATAATGCCTACAATATGCTTTGAGAGTATATTTTCGCCAATAGTAGATAATAGATACACTATTGATCTAGACCTTATAGTCAATGTTACAAATGACTCATGGCTTGGTAACTCAATTGGTGCTTACCAGCATCTAGCCATGACAAGAATGAGGTCAATTGAATATGGTGTGCCTTTAATAAGAGTAGCAAAGACAGGTATTTCAGCCGTTTTTAACAGCTATGGCAAGCTACTTCGTGGCATACCTTTAAATACTGAAGTTGTAATGTTAGTTGATATCCCAGAAAATAAAACCCCAACCACCTATATGAAAATACTAAATTTCTTTAGGAGAAAATGAAATACTTATGTTTGTTATTAACAACATTATTATATGCAGCAGCTTCTGCTGCTAGTGAGTTAGATGAAATTAAAGGGATTTTAGATAGAGATTATGTGAAGAAGGTATCTGATTCAGATATTGAGAAAGGAGCTATAAAAGGCATTATTTCCTCATTAGATCCCCACTCAAACTATATAGAGAAGGAAGAATTCAAAGAGCTAAACAATATAATGAATAATTCATATGTTGGAATTGGGGTTGAAATAGCAATATCTAGAGGCTATCCAGTGATTGTTGGTATCAGTGAAGGTAGTCCTGCTGAAAAGGCTCGTCTGAAGGTAGGAGATATTATAGTTTCTGCTGACAGTAAGAAGCTAGGAGGTGTACAAATAAAAGATGTAAGGGATACAATAAAGGGAAAGGCTGGTACAAATATATCTCTCAAGGTTTTCCGTGATGATAAAGAAATTGACTTTAAAATAACTAGAGACAAAATTAAGGTTGTAACTAGCTATGTCAAGTTGATAGATGACATAGCATATATTAAAATTATACATTTCAGCAAGGGTGTGGCTGATAATATTAAAGATTCATATGATGCACTAGATAAGAAAAAGATCAAAGGCATTATAATTGACGTTAGATATAATCCTGGCGGGCTGCTAGATGAGGCAGTAAATGTCTCTAGTCTATTTCTTGAAAGGAAATCAAAGATCGTGTCTATTAAAGGTAGAAGTGATAAAGTCACAGGTGAGTTTTTCTCTAATGGCAATGATATAGCTAAAGGGTTGCCTATAGTAGTAATTATCAACTCTGGGTCTGCTTCTGCCTCTGAGATAGTTGCTGGAGCATTGCAAGACAATAGAAGAGCACAGGTCGTTGGCACTAAGTCCTTTGGCAAGGGATCAGTCCAAACGACTTACTCTCTTAAAAATGGTGATGCTATAAAGATCACTACCGCTCTTTATTATACACCTCTTGGCAAGGCAATTCAGGGTAATGGAGTTGATCCAGATATAGTTGTGGAAGATGAGATGGTATTGGAAAAAGTTCCACCTATGGGAGAATTTTCTGAGAATAATTTAAAAAATACATTACCTCATGATCTTTTTGAGAAGGGTAAGATAATAGAAAAGATCCAACTGTATAGAAAAGATGTGATAGGTGACATAGAGAAGGACTTTCAACTTATGAGGGCAGTAGATGTAATTAGGACTGTAAATTTTCTCTCTAATTAGATTTTCTATGTCAGCTGCGAGAGGTGCGGCAACCCAGCCGCCAGTTGTAAACCCTTGATTCAGTTTCTTCTAATTGACATAAACTACTTTCTGTTGATTTGTCTTGGTACCCAATAGGTAGCCAACTTCTCTCAATATGTCAGCTGCGAGAGGTGCGGCAACCCAGCCGCCAGTTGTAAACCCTTGATTCAGTTTATTTGGCTTGGGTTCATCTACTGCAACAAATATTACATATTGCGGGTTGTCTATTGGGAAGGCTCCAAAAAATGAAGCTAAGTTACAATTGTGCTTTACATACTTGCCATTTTTTACCTTTTCAGCTGTACCAGTCTTTCCGCCTATATTATATCCTTCGACCTCTGCTTTTTTGGCATAACCTTCTTCAACTACACGTCTCATTAATTTCCTCATAGTGTGGGAAGTTTTTTCTTTAAATACTCTAACTCCTTCTGGTTGCAACGTTTGCTTTAAGATTGTTGGTTTATATAATATTCCTCCATTGGTTACAGAGGCAATTGCCTGTACAGTATGGAGAGCAGTCACTGCAATCCCATGTCCATAGCTAATTGTTACTAAATATACTTCGTTCCATTGCTTAGGGCTTACATGGAGAGGTCTGCCTCTTTCACCTATTTCTAAATCAATTGGTGATAGCATTCCTATATTTCTAAGGTACTCTTGCTGCTTTTCAATTCCTATTTTGATTCCTACTTGTCCAACTCCTCTATTAGATGAGAAAATCAGAACTTCTGGCAATGTGAGATTGGCCTTATGGAACTTATAGTCATTTATAAGATATTTACCTAACTTTATTGGCTGAGACACATTAAATGAGTCTGATAACTTAACAGCTCCCATGTCTAATCCAATTGCTAATGTTAGAATTTTAAATGTTGAACCCATTTCATATAGGCCTAAGGTTGCTCTATTGAACATTTCTTCATCTTTGTTAGATGTTACTTTCTGTCCATTAGGGTTAAAATCTGGCAAGCTTACAAGACTTACAATTTCACCGTTATTTACATCCATAATCACTGCCATACCACCCAATGCCTCATGATTTAAAATTGCATTGCTAAGCTTGTTACGTACAATTGACTGTATATTGATATCTAATGAAAGTTTTATGTCATTGCCTTCTGATAGCACCTCATTAAATGATTTTTCAATCCCAGATATACCATTCTGATCTATATCTACAAATCCAATCAAATGAGAGAAATCATTCTCTTGTGGGTAGAACCTCTTACTGTCATCTGCCAAATATACTCCCTGTAGTCCTAGTGATCTAATTTTTAACTGCTGGCTAGGCAATATATGTCTTTTAATCCAAACAAATGGTTTAGGGCTCTTAAGCTTACTTAAGACAATTTCATATAGCTTATCATTTTTTTCATCTATCACTTCCACAAGGGCTTTTGCAGTGTTTTCCAAATCAAAGACCTCGTCTGGTCTAACATAAATAGATTTTGTTGGGAGATTTACAGCTAAAATACTGCCATTTCTATCATAGATTTTGCCACGTACCTTATCTATCTTTAAACTTATAGTTGAACTATCATTTGTAGAAGTAGCAACTGATATCATTTTAAAAACTACTGTTAGGAAGCTTATAATGATTAGTATTAGAATAAACCTAATTCTTTTAATTGCAGATAGTGATAACTCTACTTTAGGTTCATCTATATCTTCTTCTAGTCGTAAAATTATATTTTTTCTATGATCTTTTCTTACAACCATCTATCTTTAGTCTTGTATCTATTAGCAGGGAAGACAATATGATCATTCCGCCACCTATAGCTATATTTAGTGATAAACCTTCTCCAAAGAATATTAATCCTACCAAAGCTGATATAACTAATTCTAAATATCTTACAGGCGCAAGGAAAGAAGCCTTTGCTATTGTAAAGGCCTTAACTATGAAAAACAATATTAGATTTGCTCCAATTCCCAAGATAAGTAGCAATATAGTATCACTTGTCCCTATGGAAAATTCAACTCCAGGAGCAAGGGATGCAAAGAGGGCGCTAAAGAGATTTGAATAGAAGAGCATTGCCATAGTCTTTTCCCCTTTATTTATAAGCATTTTGTTAATAATATCTAAAGTTGCAAATAGAATGCTTGCCACTATAAATACAAGTGATACTAGAGAAAATGTTACAGGTGAGAGGGTAAAGAGACTACCTGCAAATCCAATTATTGTAGCTAGTATAGTCCCAATTGATATTTTCTCCTTGAGAAAGACTGTTGCCATTACTATTGTAAACATTGGCACTGTAAAGCTCATGAGAGTCACAGTTGATATTGGGACAAATTTAATACCGTAGGCCCAGAGAGACATTGCGAATGATAGAATTAGTCCTCTAACTATATGTAACTTAACCTTTTTGGTTTTAATTGAAGATACTCCTGTGAATCCTATGACTAACAGTAGAGTGACAGTGCTAAATGCAAATCTCCAGAAAGATACTGTTGAGGCACTGATACTATTACTTAGAAGCTTTGTGATTGAATCGTTTGCGACACTTGTGACTAAGCTCAAGATGAACCATACAACAGCTTTAATGCTGTTTTTCCCCATGATACTATACTCTGTAGTTTAAGATACTAATGATCTTTTGTTCTGCCACTTGCTCATCTACACCCATTGCCAATGCATATTCAGTTGCAAGCCTTGAAACTGCCTCCTTATAGAGCATCTTCTCACTGTAAGATGTGCCCTCATAGCAATCACGTGCAACAGCAGCAATTAAGGTTGGTTTACCTGAATTAATCTTTGTATTGTATTCTTGTGACATTTTTGGCCAATTTGCCTTTTTAGCCTTTGACTTTTGCTTCAGTATCTCAATTGCCTCTTCTAATTCATTTTGTGAACTGAGATGACGCAACCCAGCCTTAGCTGCCCTTGTCTTTGGTACTCTTATTGTAACTTTGCTTTTTAAAGTTGAGACAACAAAGAAACTCATTTTACTACCAGCAACTTCTTCTTCTTCCTCTGCTTCAATCATTCCTACTCCATGGGTTGGATAAACGACCATATCACCAATTTTAAACGAACCTAGTTTTGCTTGAGACATTGTTATACTCTTCAAATTGCTTATTATTATTTTTCTCATACTGTTTGAGAATGCGTCGAAATTATATCTTTGAATAGGTCAAAAGTCAAGTACTTTTTATTACAGACTCTTTGTTTTGATCTTTGCTTGTGTCTTTATTTGGCTTGTTTTCTCTTGTTTTTCGCCTCAAAAGATTTTTCCTGAGGGCTTTATCAGAGGAAGTAGAAGTTGGTTTTACTTTCTTCTCCTTCACTTTTAAACAAAGCTATTTTACTTCAGCTTTTTTCTCAGTTGTGACAGTTGTAACTTCTTCAGTTTTATGTGTCATTTCTGTATTTGGTTCTTCAGCTTTTTTCTCATTGTCTGCAGCAGCAAAAGCTGTGACAGAAGATAATGTAATTGCAGCTACAGCAGCAATATTTAAAAGGTTAAATTTTGTCATTTTTCGTAATAAATGTTAAGTTATAAAAAGACTCAAGAAGCACTCTTGTAGTCTTGCAGTTTTATTTGTTTTCGCCACTAGTGCGACTAACAATATTTATTGTACATGAGTCATTGAAGATTGCAATTTATTGGGAGGAAAATTTTTATAAAATCACTCATAATGTGTTATTTTATCTACAGATTTGCATTGAAATGAGATAATTTATAATTGGATACCTAAAAATTTCGATCGAAATTGGATTTTTTATAGTATAATCCCTCTTTCATTAATTAGAGGGAAGATACAGTTAGGCAAATTACCTACTTTTTGTCTTCCTTAACCTCTTCGAAATCAGCATCTACAACCTTCTCATCTGAGCTAGCTTTTTGATTATCAGCAAAGTCACCTGTGGGGCCTTCTTGAGCGCTTTGAGAGTATATATATTGACCAATTTTCATAGATTCCTGAGTCACACTTTCAATTCCATTGTTAATAGCTTCAATGTTATCACCTTCCATAGCACTTCTGAGGTTTACAATTGCTTTTTCAATTGAATCTTTCTCAGCCTGTGGTATCTTATCACCATACTCCTTGAGACTCTTTTCAGTTGAGTAGATTGTACTGTCAGCCTTATTCCTAGCCTCTATTAGACCGCGGCGCTGTTCATCTGATGCAGCATTTGCCTCAGCATCCTTCACCATCTTTTCAATCTCAGCATCATTTAAGCCGCCAGACGATTGTATTGTAATGCGTTGCTCCTTGCCGCTAGCCTTATCCTTAGCCGATACATGAAGGATACCATTAGCATCTACATCAAATGTTACTTCAATCTGTGGTAAGCCACGTGGCGCAGGAGGAATACCTTCTAGATTAAATTGACCTAGGAGTTTATTGTCAGCGGCCATCTTCCTCTCTCCCTGATATACCTTTATTGTTACTGAAACTTGGTTATCATCTGCCGTTGAGAAGGTTTGGCTCTTCTTAGTAGGTATAGTTGTATTTCTTTCAATTAGTGCTGTAAAGACTCCACCTAATGTTTCAATACCAATAGATAGAGGTGTTACGTCAAGTAGCACTACATCAGTCACTTCGCCACTGAGGACAGCTCCCTGGATAGCAGCACCAATTGCAACTACTTCATCTGGGTTAACCCCCTTATGAGGTTCCTTGCCAAAGAATTCTTTAACCTTCTCAGTAACTTTTGGCATCCTTGTCATACCACCAACTAATACTACGTCATCAATTTGGTCCTTTGATATGCCAGCATCTTTCAATGCTAACTCACAAGGAGTGATTGTCTTAGATATTAGGTCATCTACAAGGCTTTCTAACTTAGCTCTTGTCATTTTAAGGTTAAGGTGTTTCGGACCTGAGGCATCAGCTGTAATATATGGTAGGTTTATCTCTGTTTCCATAGCGCTGGACAGTTCGATTTTTGCCTTTTCAGCAGCTTCTTTCAATCTTTGCAGAGCTAACTTGTCATTTTTGAGATCCATACCATTTGTATTTTTAAATTCATTACATAGGTAATCTAATATTCTCAAATCAAAGTCCTCACCTCCTAGGAATGTATCACCATTGGTTGACTTAACTTCAAATACACCATCGCCAATCTCAAGTATTGATACGTCGAATGTACCACCACCAAGGTCATATACAACGATTGTCTTTGTGCCACTTTTATCAAGCCCATAGGCAAGTGCTGCCGCAGTTGGTTCATTTATAATTCTCAATACATCCAATCCAGCAATCTTTCCTGCATCTTTAGTGGCCTGACGTTGTGAGTCATTGAAGTAAGCAGGGACAGTTATTACAGCCTTAGTAACCTTCTGTCCAAGGAAATTTTCAGCAGTTTCCTTCATCTTTTGAAGAATCATTGCACTTATTTGGCTAGGGGCATATTTCTCACCCTTAACTTCAACCCATGCGTCACCATTAGCTGCATTAGTTATTTTATATGGGACCTTCGACGCTAGTTCCTTTGTCTTAGGATCATCGTTCCTACGGCCAATCAAACGCTTAACAGCAAATATTGTATTGCTTGCATTTGTAACTGCCTGGCGTTTAGCAGCCTCACCAACCAATCTCTCGCCACTGTCAGTAAAGCCTACAATTGATGGTGTAGTTCTCTTACCTTCCAAGTTTTCAATTACCTTTGGACTTGTACCATCCATTATAGATACACAGGAGTTGGTAGTACCAAGGTCTATTCCAATTACTTTACTCATTTTTTTATAATTTTGTATTTGTTACAATACTATATATATGAAACTAATTGTGAGAAACAAGTAATGGTAAAGGAGATTTTTCTCCTAAATTTAAGGTTTAAGATACAGTAGTGATATCAACCTTACGGTCAATCGAAACTCCCCCCTAGTCAATCAAACGATTGAGTATGACTAAGATGCCCAGGTTTTAAAGGACACTTTGCTTTTTGTTTCAGCATTGCACCGAACCTTGTGTTAGTCGTTGTTAGTCTCTTCGCAAGAGCTTCCTTAGCTTCTACGTCAGAGAATTCATATCCGAGCATTTCAAATGTCAATTTACGGACCAATAAGTTCACATAATGTCCAATCTGCTCCAGAAGAGAGCTATTAGTTACATTTGAAGGATTTTTTTGAATATCCTCAAGTTTCTTTTTTCCTAGTTTTTCTAGAACTTTGATGGTCTTCTCCATTAATAGTGGCTGAGTCCCCTTACCTGGAAATTCTGCAGCGGTTTTTGGATATTTTGTAGTTAAAACATGAGAATTTACAACATCAGTGTTTTTAAGATCTTCAAGATAGGCAGTAACTAAATTAAAACCTCTAATTTGCATTATTAATGTATCTAGAGTTTCTATTTCCTCTTTTTTATCTTGAGTTAACGAATAACGATTTTCTTCCAACGCAGTCATTAACTTTGGACCGTCTTCTGAAATTTTTTCACCTACATTTATTTCTTTTAAATTGGACAATAAAGAATCCCATTTAGTACCAGGACGACATCTAATCCACAACTTTTCAAATAAACCTTGTGTACTCTTTGTTTGTTCTATACAAAACTGAGGTTGTGGTATAAGAGTTGAACTTGGACAATTTGAATTATACATTATAGTTTTTTATTTTTTATTTTATTGCTTAGATAATAACATGACTAACTATAT
>Ga0078894_10000519_pt1 | contig 26853 bp, 19 predicted proteins | sample LauGreSu1BDMLBSD_2_FD_67506 | JGI IMG/M metagenome (GOLD analysis project Ga0078894, IMG submission 67506) | Freshwater lake microbial communities from Lake Michigan, USA - Su13.BD.MLB.SD (version 4) (version 4) | ecosystem: Environmental > Aquatic > Freshwater > Lake | place: Lake Michigan... | reverse complement strand
TTAATTCGATAACGCTTTAGATCTGAAAATAGATTTTCGTTAGCGCTTGCTCCTGAATAAAATACATCTTCTTTACTTGAATAACCGTTAAATCCGTATTCGTTAATTACTGCCGGACCTGCATTTTCTGGGATTACTGCATCCCATTCCTTTTTATCAAAATTGAAGGAAGTGATCACATTTGAATAATGCCAAAATCCGTAGCCACCTGCAGAATACAATTTCCCTTTTCGACTAAACGGAATGGAGCCAAAATTATATCCCCTATAATAGGTTTGATCAATACGCTTAAGTGTGGTGGTATTGGGCTCAAATTCGTAAACCTGACCAGTTCCAAAAATGGTGAAATAAATGAGGCTGTCGTTGGCCGAGTGAAAATAACTGTTTACAAAACCTAATGGCAGATCTTTAAGAGCCAGTGGGTCTACGTTAACCTTCCCAACTGTAATCCATTTGCCTACTTGGTATTCGGCTTTTAATTCGTAGGTATCAATGTTGATTTTTCTTCTAAGAGCTGTTTTATAATCAAACCACCTAATCTCTCTCGATTTGGCATCAACTTTTACAAGTTGGCAAATGGTAAAAAGCAGTACTAATAAAAACTTAAACTTTCTCGTCATAAATTCTGCAAAAAGCAAATTACAAAAGCAGTCAAGTAAATATAATTCTTAGTTGTGCGAAAAAATAAGTGAAAATAGGTGAAATCACTCGATTCACGCAATTAATAAGTAGTATTTATTTTGAAAGACTGATCTTTGAAGCAAGGAAAAGCTATAAAGCTTTAATCATTAAACCGTTTTTATTAAGCGGATTAATGACAAAACATTTTTCATCTACCTATGATAAGTGTTTAATTAAGCGCTGCATAAAAACTATGCAGCGTTTTTTATTCAATATTTCCTAAACACGCTGACGAATTTCTTTTACATTGTTAGTTGCTGCTCTTGGACAACAAGAAAAGTAAGGGAACATCCAACCTTGACCGCCACGATTTTTCACTGTGATCTTGTCCGGGGAAAAAACGGGTCATCCAGTTGGTAGTAGAATACGGCTTCGTCTTCATTAACACATCCACTTGATGTTGAAGTGGTGGATAAAGCGCATCCAGCGTTTGGTCACCGTAATCGAAATAGATTTTATGCGATCTTAAGTTGGGGAGATTCTTATCTAGGTAATTGATAAATGCTTGAGGAATCGGATTGCCTTCCATGGTAAAAATTCCAGGCCAGTGAGTACTCAAACATGCTGCCCCGCCAAAAACATTGGGGTATTCACATAGGGCATACATCGAAATTAATCCACCCATACTGCTACCTGCAACAAACGTGTGCTGCTTATCCCGATAGGTCGAAAATTGTTGATCAATAAACGGTTTCAGTTCCTTAACCAAAAATTTTAGGTAATTATCCGAATTAATGGGGTAGTCGTTAAACACAGAAAAACCGTTCGATCTTGCGGCTTTGTAGATTGTATCTTTTTGTTGCTGACTAAGCGACTCAAAAGGTTTTTGAGGGAAATATTCGGGATGTCTGCGTTTATCGCCATTCCAAACGCCTACCACAATAACATCATTTACTTTATTTTCTTCTAGTAAACGTGTGATAACCTCATCCACTCCCCACTCTTGCTTATTCCAGGTGGTAGCAGCATCAAATAACATCTGCCCATCGTGCATGTAAAGCACAGCATATTTTTTTGAACTGTTATACGTTGCCGGTAGCCACACATCAACAGTTCTGGCTGGTACATAGCTAGATGAAAAGTTTTCGAAACGTTGGATCTTGCCAGAGCTTACCTGCGGCAGCTGGGCAAAAACCGAATGAAAGGCAAAAAAGAAAATCAGCAAAAGTAGGTTCCTATACCACATGATCCGATGTGCTTTATTTTTTAATTACTTTAAATGTTTCTTTTCCGATTACCACAAAATAATACCCATTCTCCAATTTAGTCAGATCCAGGCTGACTAGATTGTTTTGCACTGCATTCACTCCCTCATACATGAGCGCCCCGGCCCCATTGAGTATTTTGACGTTCAAGCTTTTGCTATCCTGGTTCTTGATTTTGATATTTAAAATGGAATTAAACGGATTCGGATACACCTCTACCAACTCACTAAGGTAAATTTCTTCTGTGTAGGTACCCTGGCATTCTTTACCTGAGCTAACCGTAATCTTATTCAATCCGGGGTTTAGGGCCAAATTGATTACCGAAGCAGTTGAGGTGTAGTTTTTGCCGTTTAGGTTTACAACATAGCTATCGCTTCCAGACAAGTTTAATTGCACGGTGTTGTTTACACGATTAATTTCTGAGTAAACCGAAAGATCTTGAGGTTCAGTAATCAGTATATCGTAGCATTGATTATAATCTGTTTGGTCAGCAACAGTGATGCAGAGTTTATAACTACCTGCCGATAATGCCGATAATTCAATTGTGCTATTAAAATTTGCGGTTTTTACAGTTTGACCTGATTTCGTTAATGTAGCCGTGTAGTTTAAGTTTTGGATAGCACTAATGCTAATTTTTCCATTATCACTTGTCCGACACGTTTCGCCGAACAATTGTACATTGAAATTATTCGCTGGCAAAGTAAACGTCAATTCTTCAACAGCAGAAACGATACTACAACCAAAACTATTACTCACCCTGACGGTATAGCGGCCAGCAGTGTTTGCCGTGTACTTACTTGAAGTAGCTCCGTTTATTGCTGCACCATTTTTAAACCATTGATACGTAAAATTTGTTCCCGTAGTTGCACTTAAAGTAGCCGTCTGGTTGACAGATATTGTTTTAGTACCCTCGTTAGTGATGCTTGCCGTAGGATATGGGTTAACCGTTACCTGTACGGGCGCCGAAGTGGCGGTGCAGCCAATTATATTTGTAAGTGTGACGGAGTAGTTACCCGGCTGACTAACCTCAATGCTTTGCGTTGTTGCACCGTTAGACCATAAATAGCTACTTGCACTGGTAGCCGTTAGCGTAACCGAACTACCTTCACATAAAGAAGTAGATCCACTAGCCTGAATACTGGCTTCTACATAACCGGGTGTGCCGCAAGCACTAAACATGGTGCCTTCCCAAACACCTCTTCCGTAGGTTGCAATTCTAATTTTCCGGGTTAATTTTTGCAATTCAATATCATTAATGGCTACCAATGGGAGATTCTTGGTTAAGTTTAACCAAGCAGACATCTTGGTATTGATGTAATACACACCAATATTCATGGCTACATACAATCCCTCTTCAGGTGTATCGTCTAGAGCAATTGATCTGGCCGCCATTGTAGGCAAACCATTGGAAAAATTGGTAAATGATGAGCCAGCGTTAGTTGAAACGAGTACAGGAGATGCACTGTTCGTATTGGTAATCCAAATTTTAGTGGGTATTGTTGGATGAACCGTGATAGATGAAATATTAATGCTGGTGAGCGAATAGGTAGTCCAATTAGTGCCACCATCGGTTGTTACATAAAGAATAGGCCCTGTAGAAGCATAAATGTATTGCGGATTGGATGGTGCTACCGCCAATACACTTAATTTTGAAGTTATGGTATTCCCAGATAGCTTGGTCCATGAAGCACCTAAATCTGTGGATTTGTAAACACCTTGCCAACCTCCGTAAATTACATTAGAATTTGGTACCTGTGCCAGCGGAGTAACCCAGTTCCCCTCATTAGGTCTGGGTAACCCTCGATAGGACAATCCCCCATTATCTGTTCGATAAAGACCTCCATTCTGACTGGTCCCCCAAATGATATTGGCATCTAATGGACTGACCACACAATCCATACCATCAGCACCCAGCCAATCAATCCAACCGGTTGATTTCAAAATGCTTGAGCCATTATCTTGTGCGCCTCCAGTAACCAAATCTGGATTAGTTGCAGAGATGGCTATTCTGTAAAACTGACGAATGCCTAAACCGCTGGTCAGGTCCACCCAATCCTCTGCGTAATTAGTGCTCTTGTAAATTCCCCCATCTGATCCGGAATAAATAGTATTCCCTAGCCATTCCAACACATGCACATCGGCATGATTATAGCCAATCGAATTCGGCAATGACCAAGCTGTTGTGGGGGTAAAGGTATAGCCCCCATCTAATGATTTCCAACAGGTTATTCCGGCGATATGTACCTCATCGGCATTGTTCGGGTTCACAGTCATTGCCATATCGTAGGAGGCCTGACCGCCGGTATCTCTTCCGTTAGTATTGTAGCCAAAAAAATTGGTCCCCGCAGCCGGATCACCAATTACTGTAGTTGTGAAGGTAATGCCTCCATCAACTGAGCGATACATCCTGCCAAAACGACTCCCACTGGCTTGTACGGCATAAACTACTTGCGGATTGGCTGAAGAAACTGCAACTAATGTTCGGTCGCTCGTTGTTATGCCATTCGCTACGTCCAAGCTCGTCCAAGTTTCTCCAAAGTCTACAGAACGTTGAAGTGAATTACGCGAGGCTATCATTACTCCAGTATTCCCGGGCTGAAATTCTATATCTTCGGTATTTATAATCGATTTCCGGATAAACGTTTGGCCGCCGTCTGTAGATTTACTTATTCCTGAAGTACCAACGGCAAATACCATATCAGGATTATAAGGATTGAAGAGGATTTTGCGTATGATCCCAACGAAGGCATCATAATTATTCCAGCTTAATCCTCCATCCATACTTTTGGCAATCTGACCATTTGTTTTGCCCACAATAACTAAATTGGGATTGGTAGGATGTACCGCAACAGCATAAGTGCTCATCATACTGTTGTCGTATTCAGCTAATGGAATCCATTGACCTCCACCTTGGGTTGTTTTCCAAACTCCTCCGCCTGGTGAAGTAATGTAAATGATATTGGGGTTTATGGGCGAAACTGCAATGGACGTAATTCTTCCAACTCCCGGATTCCAGCTGGTAGTTCGGTTCCAAGAGCTGGGGCCCATTTCTGTCCACGACCACGAGTCGATGGCAGCAGGTTGGGATGGGCTTTCGGACAATGACGCTGCATAGTTTTTTTTATCGAAATCATCCGGTAAGATGTAACCTTTGCTATCCAAATGGAATTGCTGTTCGTATTTCCAACGCTGGTATTGTTTATAACCCGTGCCTCTTTCTTTACCTACTCTATTAAAATATTCCTCAGCCTGGCGGTCTATATCCTCCAATCGTAGATCTTTCCGTTCCATCAGTTCCCAAACAGTATCAAGCTTATCACGGGTTACACGCTGTGCAAGCAGTGTATGTGTTGCAAAAACCAAAAACACGGAGAATAACCAAAACGGGATAGATAAGAGTTTCTTCATAATTTGGTGTTTGGGCAAGTTGAAGCTAAGCCTGATAAAATTGGAAAGTATAATTGATTGGATTAAAGTCTAAATTAAAAATTAATTACAAGAAGTTATGAGTATTTATGACTTATAATTATTAGAAAAACGAATCAACGCTCGTTGATTTGTAGAATCAGTAAACTAGTAGTAGTTTAGAGTAGAAAATTCATCTAAATATCTTAACCACATGAAAAGTTTTAGAAAACAATTTGCCGGCTTAGGTTTAGCTCTAGTATTGATTTCGCCATTTATTTTATCTTCTTGTAAGTCAAAGAAAAAAATGGTGACGGCACCTGCTCCTGTTGCAGCCCCTGTAGAAACTCCTAAACCGAGTCCCGCTCCACCTCCAGTTGCTGATACGGATGGAGACGGCATTTTGGATCCGAATGATAAATGCCCTACAGTTGCGGGCATTGCATCCAACAACGGCTGCCCAGAGGTTAAGGCTCCAGAACCAACTTTCGCGTATACCAATATTCAATTTGAATTCAATTCTGCCGTATTGAAAACCGGTTATTACGAAATTTTAGATCAGGTAGCCAAAGAGCTTAAAAATTATCCGAATGTTCGCTTAACCCTAAACGGACATGCTTCTGCCGAAGGTACCGACGAACGTAACATGACCCTTTCGATTGACCGTGCTACAGCTGTTAAAACTTACTTGGTAAATGCCGGTGTAAAGGCTGAAAACTTATCAACTAAAGGATTTGGCGAATCAGCTCCAGTTGCACCAAATACGACTGAAGCAGGAAGAGAACAAAACAGACGAGTGGAGTTTAAGAAAAACTAAGTTTCAGTATTAATTAAAAAAGCCCCTGATAGTTCAGGGGCTTTTTTATTCCACTCGATCAAAACTTAATACCTGCAGAGAGGTAAAAAATACGTCCGTCTGCAGGCATAATCCCCGGGCCTGGGTAGCCACCCGCCCTGCGGGTAAAATAGCTAACATCGCCCAAATTATTTACACCGGCTTTAACATTGTAGTTTTTCCAAAATTTGAAACTGGCAGATAAATCCTGCACTCTGTATCCCGGGATCAATCCGGTAGTGGCAGCTGCATTTGGAGTACTAGTATTCGATGCATCAGCATAGGCTTTGCCGATTGCGCTCAATTGCCAGGTAGCCGAAAAACCCTTATAGCTGTAGGTAGCACCAAAGCGATGAATGTTTCTTGGCGCATTTTCCACCCATTTGCCTGCTAAGTTGCCTGTCACCAATTGGCCATTGCTTACGGTAGCCGTTTGAAAATCGCGATAAGTAGCATCAATAAAAGCTACGGAAGCAAATAAACTCAGGTAACCAAATCTGGATTGTCTGAAGAGTGCAGCGATAGGATCAAACTCTACATAGCCTTCAAAACCTTTACTTACCGAACGACCCAGGTTGGTTCTATACTGATACGTTTGTGCATTGGCGTCCAGCTTGGTAATTGTTCCAACACGGTTAGCATAGTTGAGGTAGAAATAATCGATATCAAAATTCAGATAATTACTCACTTTACCTCGGTAGCCAAAGTCGAAATTATACCCTCGGGCATCTGATAAATTCGGATCAATCACATCTGTAGTGGCAGGTGGGGTTAGATCAGATATTAATACCGGACGATAGGCTTGTGAAATGTTGCTGTACAATTCGGTAGTTGGACTGATGTGGTACTCAGCTCCGGCACCAAAGAGTAAAAATGTACGCTTACGGGTGGTAGCCGGCATATTCGTAGCTTGTCCATTTACCACGCCAAAACGGCCCTCAATAGTTGAGTTGATATTTTCTAAACGCAAGCCCGCAGTAAATAATAGTTTATCGTTGATGCGGAAAATATTTTCCAGGAAAGCAGCCTTGTTGAGGTTTGTATAGTCAAGATCACGTGGGTAACTGCCTGAGGCTAGCTCGAAGTTCATCGCGGTGCCAAAACCTCCTAAGCCTTGTTGCTTGCGGTCGATGTGGCCCTTAAAATACCTCAAACCAGCAGCAAGCGTATTTTTCATGCCGGCAATCTCATAGTCGGTTAATAAACGCAATTCAGAACCGTAAGTGGTGTAAAAATCTCTATCGACCTGGCGATTACCGAAATCATCGTTTTGCGTTATGGCTTTCACAAAGCCTACACTGTTTCTTTCAGCGATGGTTCCAAAAGCTTTCAAACTAAGTTTAGTTTTTTCGTTGACTACATATTCTGCGTTTACGGAAGGTACCAACCAAGGTGTGCTGAACCAATTGCGACTGCGTAAACTTTGTCGAGCATTTTGGCTGAATTGCACATCGGTTAGGCCTCCGGGTTGTTGACTCTCAGTGGTCATATAAGTAATTTCTGTACCCAACTTGAATTTCTTAGAAACTGCATAACTAAATTCAAGATGCGCATGATCGGTGTTGAAATACCCATTGTCTCTCCAGCCATCGCCCCTGCGTTTCTGGTAATAAGCAGTGTAACTTAAGCGTCCTTCGGTACCACCCACATAATTGAACGTACTGAATAAGCCATTACTCCCCACTGTATTTTGCGACTCCACCGTTAAGCGGGTGGAGATATCGGGTTTGCGAAGTACAAAATTCATCAATCCACCAAATTGCGGACCATATTGGAGAGAGGATGCACCGCGAACAATCTCAATACGATCTACAATCTCCATGGGTGGTGTATAATACGCTTCTGGATAACCCATCGGATCGGGTGTAATGTCGTAGCCATTCATCCGAACATTAAATTCCCATGAACGGTTCGGACTTAATCCACGAGAGGCTACACCTAATTGTATGCCCGAACCATCGTTTTCCCAAACAGAAATACCGGGTGTACGACCAAATATTTGTCGGCTGTTGTTCATGGCCAGGTTGGCGTTGATGTTATCGAGCTTAATTAACTCGTTCTTTTTCCCGGCATTTATACTGAAATCGTTCAATTCTGGCAGATGTTCATTTCCTTTAATTCCACGACTTACAACAAAACGTATTTCATTTAACAGCAGCCCTTGGTCATCCAACTTGAAGTTTTTAGTAAGTAGTTCATTTTCCGAAAGCTCTATTTCAGCCGTTTGATTCGCGGAACCCACATAACTCACCTGTATGGAATATTTACCAGCAACCAATCCTTTAATCAGATATTCGCCCTTGGTATTGGTTTGTACGGCCCTAACCGTTCCCTTTAACACAATGTTGGCACCAACAACCGGTTCATTGGTACTGGTGAATACAACACCTTGTATACTGGCTTTTTGTGCGAAAAGAGGATTCCACATGCCGAATAAAACCACCAAAACAACTCCTAACCTGCTCATATCTGTTTGTATTATTATTTAGACTAATTATAAATAGTGCGACAAACATAAGTCTTGTTTAGAATAATTCCAAATAAAAAATTTACTAATTGGGGATACTCTTGAAAGTTACTGGAGTGAAATTAGTTATTCAGATATCGCGGTGAATTCTCAAGTTTTATCAGATGCAGTTTTAGCACTCAGCATCGATGAAATTACCTGAATGTGTGGAGCAGTTAAAACGGCGATTGACATAAATAGAACAGCGATAATTCGGTTTAAGTCGCCATAAAAAAAGAAGAACATTGTTCCTATAAAAATAAAGGCAGCCAAGTTTGTTAACCAGGTTTTTTTTAGCGCAAATACCCAAGATTGATCCGACCAGCCTAAAGCGGCCTTAATCTCAGTAATAGAGAGCATGGAATGCCAGGCACTAAAATAAAATCCGAAACCCAGAAATATGGGTAATTGGTACGTGATGAAACAAACAAATGCCAAGGGCAACAGGTGATAAAACAATTGCCTTAAGGGTTTTTGGTAAACCAGATAATAACAAACCAACAGCATAATTATGATTATTGCTGAAGTAGAAATTAAAAGATATTTAATGGAATACCACTCGTTTAGGAAGCTGAGCTGCTGGATGTTAAAACCGGGGAATCCGGATAAAATCTCATTAACCTCAGGCCATCTGAACAACAAATAATTTACTAAAAATAGCAAGCCGTAGCTTGTGGCAATAAGGCGTTCTGCTACCGAACTTCTCACCAGAATTTCTTTTAAATCCAACTCACCGAAATGGTAGGCAGAGATTCCGATGAATACTAAAATTGCAAGCTGAATTTGAATGGTCCACAATAAGCCGTAGAGTAGCGCATAACCGAGATAAAATAAGCTAAACCTTATCCATTTATACACAGGCTTCCCATCAGGGTGTTGCTTGAAGTACAATAGGTGATCCATAGCCCCATGAGGGATACCCGTAATTAAAATTCCGAGTGCAAAAACTACCAATTGCACTTGTAAGGGTATTTGAAAAAGGTAGTTGAGCGTGCAAACTACTAATCCACTGAGTACTAATTGTGATCTCTGACTTAAATTAACGAGCGAAAACATGTTTAAAAAGTTGCTTTAAAAACAGCCTAATGGGTAATCGACTAAATATTGTAATTTCTTGCCTAAGAGAAGATTCTTCATCCAAAAAATCAAGAATCCGCCTAAACGGATTGTTGTAAAATAGTTGCTCCATTACCCGGCGTACCTGATGCGGTTCATCACGAATAATCATTAATAAAAGCTTATCGTACAAGCGGAATCTTTTCTTACGGAACACTGTTCTAGGTCCTAACGTAGTATTATCAAGGCACTTGACCAAATCACGGGTATCTTTTCGGATGCGGTTAAACGCATAACCGGTAGTAGGCTTTATGGCGCCAGCGGCAGAACCAATCAAACAAATACGCAGATCTTCGGCTGAACTGAAGTTAAAATCAGTCATAGGAATTCTACCCGACTCTACCCGTAAAACTTTGTAGCTGGTATTAAATTTTTGATCGATATAGGCTTTCAAGTAACGGTCATATTCCTCATCCTGGTAAGCGCTTAACTTAGAAAATACCGTAAACTCCACCAATGCCTGGGTGGAGGAAAATGGCAATACATACATGAAATGAACGGCATCGCCCTGATCAATACTAAAGTCCATCAGCATGGCTGTTTCAGGATCAAAAATCGCTTCCTTGGTTTCGATAAAGAAGCCTTTAAAATGCTGCCACAATACATTTGCCGACTCAGGTAAGCGGTCAAACTCGATTCGGCTATCGTAAACCAAATTGGCCTTGAATTCACCCTGGTCGGTCAAGACCCTTACGTGTGTATTTTCTGAAATTAGTTCTTTGACCTCAGCCTTTACACGTATTACTCGTTTAGAATCGCGGAGAACTTGTTCGTGAAACTGAAAAAAGTCATCACTATTGATGTAATTGTATTGATAGGGGTGTATAGATTCCGTTAACTGTTTGTTGGCAGATGCAAAACTAATTTTAGACCATTTTTTAGAAACTAATCCCTCATAGAGGGTCGGCTCTTTAGACCAAAAGCACCAGGATTTTTTTGCTGGCTCGGTAGCTCTCTCTAGTAGAAGAATAGTTCCAGTTTGCTCAAGCGGTAACTGGAGTAATTGATAAATCAACTGCATTCCGGCACAACCTCCGCCAACAATGATAATATTTGGATCCATAGGTTTTATAAAAACAAAAGGCGCTCACAATTAGCGAACACCTTTTGTTTCTTTAGATAAATTAAGCCTATTTAGAAGAACGGCTTAACGCATAAATAACCAAACCAAAACCAATTTTGTTCACGGCATCACCAATGTTATAGATGATATCCATGTCTAAGTTCAGGTTACCAAAAGCCGCATACCACTGACCTTCGGCAGTACCTGCCATGTAACCAACTGGGTAAATAGCCCAACCAATTACTACGAATTTAAGCAATGAATTCACTGCTTTTTGAACTGCAGGGTCACTTGCTTTAGAAAGTTTAGCAACTTCGCCCATCCAAACTTCATACACAATGTAGAAGTAAGCAATACCAGAAACTAAGCCCCAGAAAGCAGCATTGTCTCTGGCAACGGCTTCGCCCCAATAACCAGTTACCAACATAACTAGTGAAGCGAAAATCATTTTCCAAAGTAAGCTGGATTTTGCACCTGCTTTTTTGGTAATTAGATAGAATTCAACGCACATTAAAGGCACAGTTAAAATCCAATCTACATAACGGAAAAAGATAGGAGAAGCACCAGTTTCTAGGTTATAACCTCTCATGTAGTAGTAGTGTACTGCTGCAATGAAGGTAATAATACCAGAAACCAATACTGAAGTTCTCCATTGTGGTGAAGTGTTGCCCACCTCAAAGAAGAAAAACACGGAAGCGGCCATCATAGCCATCGTGCCGATGAAAAATGTGAATGCTACATAGTTGTTAGCAGCGATTGCTGTTGAAGCATCAAGCATTAAGTTTAACATAATATTTTTATAATTTGGATTATCCTACTCTATTGGCTTTTCGGATCCGCCCGGGTTTGTTTTTAGTGGACCCATTACCACTTGGTTTAGGAATTGGTTATACAAATTTTACGAAGCATAAGTTACATTTCAAAATATTCAACCGATAGTATAAGTTGTAATTATTAACAAGTTTGCAATTTAAAATGATAAATAGTTGTAAATATTGCTCAATTAGATACTTAAGACTAATATTTTACGAATGTCTGTTTAAGGTAAAATTGTTAACAAATTAATTATTAATTATTTACGATATTAATAATTGGTATGTTTTTGAATGATTTTGGAGAGTGGAGCAAGTCCGAGAATTGAGGCAGGCTTATATGCACTGAGAACTATTACGCACCTATCTCTACGGGCTAATTACCTAATTTGATTACAAAACAAGCATCGTCCAGATTAACTTGAACACCAATGGCTTTATCGCCTAAGTAATTGAACTAGCCGGCTATTGTTTTTTTAGAAGGTTATACAATTCCTTCAAGTTGATATCCGGATTGATATAATAGTCCATCATTCGTTTATCTTCAGAATTATACGACCGAAGAATGAGGTCTTTGGAACCGAAGGAATTGTACAATTTTTGATTGATAGTTTGAATAACTCGATTTCTGATTTGCCTTTGATTATCATATGATTTATGTCCTATCTGCAATAGATTATTCAGAGCGGAGCTAGATAACTTTTCCCCTGCTTGCTTTTGCGTTAAGGATTGCAAAACCTGCTTCTCCTGTTCGGACAATTCAAAGTGCTGCTTTTTAGCTCTCAAAATTCTATAAGCAAAAAAACTAACAAGCAATACGAATCCTAAGAGCAGAATCACTGCTTGTGTAGAATTATTGAACCCAGAATCATACACCTCGCCTATCTGTTTTGATTGCTTTACTATAGAATCTACGGATAAGCTGTCAAAAAAACTTTTATCACTTCTTCCGGCGCTTACTAAATTCCTAGAGAAAAGGTAACCATTAGAAAAATACACTTCACAATTTTGGGTAAAGAATTGATTATCTGTCACATTATATTGGAAGAGTTTATTTTCAAAAGGCTCTAAAAGTCTGATATCTCCAGAACCTCTGCCATCTTGAGGAAACAAAATCAAATACTTGCCAGTCCAAACGCTTCTAAGTTTGTTTTTGGCATAGTCGAGCAAATCAGTAGTTACTTTGCCCTTAATGTCCCATTTCTTTTCTTTAAAAGAATAGCTAGAAAAATAACTATCCTCTTTGGTAAGTATACGCTCGGTTTGCAAAGGCACCGAAAAAAACAGATCGTATTCAGGGGAGTAACCGCTATAAGAAGCTGTTGTTGGATAGAGATTCTTGTTGACTGAAGGATAGCTGTCCCACTCTTGTGTTTTAGAGTTGTAGAACGTGATGATACTGTGCTGTTGCCAAAAACCCTCACCACCGATCGAAAATAAGGTATCGGTTCTAATAAACTGTGTAGCATTAAAATTATAGCCTCTGAAAAAAGTTTTATCTATGCGGGCTAGTCGGAGTTTATCAGGATCAAAATCATAGAGTTGACCCGTACCGGGTATCGTCATTAAAATATGTTTATCTTTCTGGTAAAATGTATTGATATCAAAATCTCCCGGAAGCTCTTTTTTAATAAAATCCCAATCCTTAATTATTCCTAATTCACGCTTCTGCTTTTGAGGAGATTCTTTCTGAAATAACCCCGAATCATGATCAATAGAATACATAAAATGATCGGGGCCTATCCAACGAAAACCTTTATGCACTTGGCAAATACCATTTAGCGAAAGAAAGACCAATATGAGGGCTATGAATTTCGATTTCATGATCGATAATGTTTCTTATCAAATATAATTGATGATTATTTAATCAGATTTCAGTTTTAGTTACAATACGTGACAAAACGTAATTCACATATCTTAAAATGATTTTACAAGATATTAACTTAATTTTTGTGTTGAACCAAAAAACACAACATGGCAAAAAAAATCATCTTGCTCGTATTCCTACTTGCCAGTATAGCTTGCAAGAAATCAGAAACAAATCCTTTCGCCGGAAACTGGTCTGGACAATTCTCAGGTACCGATAACGGCACTTGGAACATTACCATATCCAACAACGGTACAGTAACCGGTACCGGCTATTCCAACTTACTGAAATATACTTTTGAAATTGAAGGAAGAGTTAATAATGCTGGTAACTTATTGGCAACATTTGGAACCACATCATTAGACGGCAAATTCGATGGGACTTTAAAAGGAAGCTCTGCAACGGGTAGCTGGTCCAATGGGAGTTATTCTGGAACGTGGTCAGGCAGCAAACGGTAAATTGAGTAAAGTCAGTTCGTTAAGCATCTAATACCACAAAAAATCCTCTCAGATTATCTGAGAGGATTTTTTATTCTGGAGCGATGATATTAAGAGAAATAAAATTAGCTGGGAATAACTACTCTAAATTCTTCTTTAGCATCGGAATTAAATCTTCTCGTATAATGTATAAGTTTTGTCTCTTGTCAAATATAGATGCGGTTCGAACAATAGTACTTTCCAAACGGAATTTTAAATATATTTTGTGATTGATATTTGAAATAATATTAAGTCTCAAGCGCCGCTGGTTATCCAAATTTTTAGTAGAAAGACCCAGTATATCGTTAACCTCAATAGTTGTTAATCCTTTTGGGGCAGCTAAGAGTGCGCTCAGTAAACTGAGCTCTTGTTCATCCAAATTCAAATTTCGTTTCCTTTGGGATTTATGCCGCTGATTAAAGCCAATTGCGCTTAGGAGTAGCACTAATCCTGCCACAACATAATAGCCGAGGTAAGATTTTGCTTTGTAAAACGAGCCTATCATAGTCGATTGCTTAAGCAAATCTGCAATAGCAAAAGAAAATCGTTTTCCACCCTCCTCATCCCAATAACCATAGAGAGTGCCATTGTGTACATACATCAAAGGAGCTGGTTGGTACGTACGCGTTTCGCTCTGGTATTTAAATACCTTATTATTTTGGGGGTCTACAATGTAAATTGCTTCACCAGAAAATTGGATAAAATATTGGCCCGACCAAACAATTTCGCGTGACTTGGCTTCCAGCAATTCGGGAAGAATGATCCCCAATAAGTTCCAACGGTTTGTTTTAAAATCAAAAGCATACACTTGTTCGTCAATCTTGGTGGGCTGCTTGTTCAAAAACGAATGATATTCCGATCCGCCGGAATAGAATACATCAGATTTAGTGGCGTATCCATGATATCCATTAAAGATTGCTTCAGGTCCTAAATTTTCTGCTTTGATATTTTCCCATTCTTTCGATTGCTCATCGAAAAAGGTTAATGCCCTGCTAAAATCCCAAAAACCCGAACCTCCGAAACTATAGAGTGTGCCATTACGGAGAAACACACTAGCGCCAAAATTATAACCGGTATAATACGTTCTGTCGGTTTTGCTGAGCATGCCCTTCGCCTCGTCAAAATCAAAAACGATTCCCGTACCAGCAAGAGTAAACCGCCATATCCCCTTACCCAAATAAAAACTGTGCACACTAATTCTGGGAGGTAGATGTACGTTAACGCTACTATCAGAGAGTATGGACTGAAGGCTACGCCATTTACCAGGCAAATCTTCTACCTCTAAGGTGTTTTTCTCGAGATCTATCCTTTTTCTAAGCTCTTGAGAACCATCAAACCAGGTAAGGTATTTCCTACTGGCTAAAGTTTGCAAACTCAATGCAAACAGTAAGGTAAAAAAAACTAGCGTATGTTTCATTCACATAATCTATTACTATCAAACCTAATAATGCCTGGTAATATAAACACATTAAATTAAGTGAATTTGTATTTCACTTAATAAAGATGTAAAACACTAGATAATTATCTTATCATAGCACTATCTAAATATTTAATGAAAATGAAAAAAATAGTTCTAATCCTGATAATTGGGGTATTAATTGGGTGTAAAAAGACCGAGAATTCGAATTCAACTAGTCAAATTGCTGATAAAACAACCACTTATACCAGCCTGCAAAATATCAGTTACGCAAGTCCCCTTAAACTTACTAGTATTCATCCTGAAACTGTTAAAGTTATTCAGAGTCAAGGAAACTATTATCTCATTACTTCTTTAGCAGATTTATTTGGTACTACCTACGATTATTTTAGATCATTTAGAATTGATATCAATTCCGGACAACTGACAGAAAACACGCTAGCGCTTTTAGGCGAATATAAAGAAGTTGGCTTCCCAAAAAGTCCTTTCTATTATGAAGACCTCAATGGGGATGGTATTAAAGATTTATTTGTGGCCGATCACGGTAAAGAGACCCCCTCATTAATGATAAATGGACAGTTCCCCGGATTCGTTAACCATCTGTTTTGGGGAAATTCCAACGGCAGCTTCACAAAAGCGACCATCGCAGATTTAACAAATATTCAGAAATTTAATCACAACTCCGCATTGGGCGATGTAGACAATGATGGAGACAAAGACCTCCTTGTACAATCATTCTCATCAAGTGAGATGGAACTATTCATCAACGCAAACGGCACCCTAACAAAGAAAATGAATATCACAGCCCAAAATCAAACGGGTAGTGTATTTATTGCAGATATGGATAAAGATGGGATAAATGATATTCTCTCTGCTCCATACATTGACAGGGGCACAACTCCCTCAACTTATATTCAAAAAATTAATATTACTAATACTACATTCACCAAAACGAACAGTTCAAATGTCCGTCCATTTGGCAATGATTTTGGTTGTTATAAAGTGATTGGTTTACCCAATGCGAACAATGGAAACAAATACACCTTCTTCTATTTTGTAGAAAGCGGTATTCAGTCTCAAAAAATCTTTAGATCTAAAGATAGCGACTATACGCAATTAGATGATATTGCAGTTGTACAGTCTACAGCTTCTAGTAATAATTTTAGGGACTACCTAATTGCCGACCTAAACTTTGATGGAGTAGACGATATTTTCTTCATCACAAATCCTGGAGAATCTTTAAATAAAAGAGTTTGGATAAACAAAGGGGGGAATATTTTTGAAAATCCTAACTGGGATATAAATACAGCACTTACTGATTTTTTTATCCCCTTATCTCAGAATACTAAGACCGGTAAGACTAAATTTTTGTATTTTAATTCATCACAATCACAGATTATTGAGATATACACAAAAAAGTAATTAATTTCACCCAGCACAGCCCATAAACAAAAAACCCTCTCAGGACTTCCTAAGAGGGTTTTTACTATGTAAACATCACCCCACCCTCAAAATATCCCCCCAATCGGTGGTATAGTTCGGACTCACGTTCTCCCGTTTCATCGCCCAGCGTTTCCGGAATCCCTCAGAGGCCAAACGTAAAGTACCGCTGCCGTAGTATTGGTTAATCCGATCCAGGAGTTCACTCACCTGATTATTTTTTGGCCCATTCCATTCGGTAAAGAGGTTGAGTTGAACTTCCTGTTCAGGAATCAGACCGGTAACAATCACCGCTACCTTGCTGTACTGAAAGCGTGGATCGTAAATCGATTTCAATCCCTTTACAGACGCTTTCACGATATCAGGAGTGTTGTTGATCGGATGAGAGAGTGCCAGACTAATGGCGGGGTTGTATTGAGCTAAGTCCTTTCTGAAACGGTTGGTCAATAACTGAACAGTGAGTACCGTAGCGCAACTGGTATCCGCCCGTAGTTTCTCCGCCAGCCGGCTGGCATAGGCGGTGGTCGCTTCAATCAGTTCATCCAGGTTATTGCACAGTTTACCAAAGGAGCGACTGGTACAGATGGCTTGTTTACGTTCCAACACTTCTTTGAGTGGGATACAGGTCCTGCCCCAGAGTTCGTGCCATAGCCGTACGCCCTGGATGGTAAGTTGGTGCTTGATCCATGGTTCGGGTTTTGCTCTCAGTTGAGCAGCGGTACGAATGCCCTCCAGTTCCAGTTTGACCTGGTAGGCTCTACCAATTCCCCAAAGATCGGATATCGGGAAAACTTGTGTGGCCTCGGTAATGGACTCCTCGGTATCGAGTACACACACGCCAGTGGGTGATTTCTTCGCGATCTTATTGGCCAGCTTGGCCAGGGTCTTGGTCGGTGCCAGTCCCACACTCACGGGGATGCCGGTATTTTGGATAACAGATTCTCGAAGATAGTGGGCATAGGTATGCAGGTTCTCCATTCCTTTAAATCGCAGGAAACACTCATCAATACTGTATACTTCTACTTCAGGGGTAAAGCGGGCCAGGTTGTTCATCAGCCGGGCACTGATATCCGCATAAAGGGTATAATTACTGCTGAATACCGCTACCTTTTCCTGTTCAATCAGCTCTTTCACCTTAAAATAAGGGACCCCCATTTTGATCCCCAATGCCTTAGCCTCATTACTGCGAGAGATGATGCAACCGTCATTATTGGAGAGCACCACTACGGGTTTTCCATTCAGTTCAGGTCTGAACAAACGCTCACACGACACATAAAAATTATTACCATCAACGAGTGCGAACATACGATCGGGGTTTAGTTTGATGAGGCCGGCAGCTCCAGGTCACCACGCCTCTAATGAGGAGTTCATTCGCGTCAATCGGTTCAGGTTCTTCCGTATCCTTTCCCGTACCCAGGTAAACCTGCTTTCCAATCAGGTAAAGCTGACGCACCTTCCATTCTCCCCGGTACCAAACGACTACCAGGGAATTGTGTTTGGCCTTGATAGAAGTGTCGTACACAAACAAAGTTCCCTTACTGATACCCAGATTGATCAGTTCATCCGTGGTGGCTTCAGCATAATACGTATTCACCGGGTCTTTCACCAAACGCTCCAAAATATTTAGGCGCCCTTCCATATAATCTTCGGCAGGGCTCACAAAACCAGAAGCCTTACCGGGATGGCTCAGCGGCTCCAGTTCCTCATTTTTGCTATCAAAACCTTGTTTAAACACGATAAATAATGGGAAACCAATTTACTAAAATTTTTAGTAATTAAACAAGACTGTGATGAAGAATATTCAGGAATCAACAAGAAACGATTCCGGAAATGAAGCTCAACGAGCCTTCTTTCAGATATGATAAGGCCTCTTCACCATGCCATCATTCAAAGCACCATACGAAACTCACAAACTATACGTTAAAAGCCAATATGAATAGTTGGCTTCAGTAGAGCGGTCGAAGAAAAACTGTTGGAGGATTAGGGTGTAACACTAAAAATTACATATGCTGAAACTAACAAAACATAGGTTTTTAAAGAAAAACAAGGTTTAATCTATACATCACAAAAATGATGCAACCCAAAGAACTAGAACTCCATGAAGAGGCTGAAACCTTTTTTGAAGATACCGCCGAATTAGACATTGCCGACAATCAAAGAAAAATCATCTGGCAGGCAAAGGATTTTTCCATACGCGAATTTTTGACCATGAAAAATGATGGAGAGCTTGATCTACAGCCACCATACCAGCGAAATTTCGTAGCAACCGAACAAATCGCCAGCCGTTTAATAGAATCTATCCTGTTAGATGTACCTATTCCCGTTATCTACCTGGCCGAAGAGCCCAATGGGAGTTTTTCGGTAATTGACGGGCAACAACGACTTACCTCTTTCCTTTCCTTCCTAGAAGGCAAATTTCCAGACAATAAACCATTTAAACTTTCCGGTCTAACTGTTTTGACAGAGCTGAATAGAAAATTTTTCGTTGAACTGGAGCAGGAATTGCAAAAAAAAATAAGAAGTACAACCATCCATTCTATCATTATCAAGAGAGAGTCTAATCCAGATATAAAATTTGAAATTTTTGAACGCTTAAATACCGGTTCAACCAAGTTAAATGAAGATGAAATCAGGAATACCGTTTATCGAGGCACATATATAGACTTATTAGCCGAGCTAAGTGAAAACCGAACCTTTCATGCCTTGGTTCAGAAAGACAATTTCAAAAATAGAATGATTTATCGGGGCATGATTTTACGCTTCTTAGCCCTCTCAGAGAAATCCTACATCAATTACAAATCATCCATGAAGCAATTCTCTAATAAAGAGCTTCGTGATAACAGATACCTCACACCGCAAAAAGCGCAAGAATACAAGGCTCGTTTTGAGCACTGCCTGGATTTAGTGAAAGTAGTTTACGGAGACAAGGCCTTCAGAAGATATATACCCAGCTCCGGAGAGGAGCCAGGGTATTGGGCCATCTCGCAAATAAACATGGCGCTTTTTGATTTACAAATGGTAGGGTTTGCCAACTACAGCAAAAACCAAGTGTTATCCAGGGCAGATGCCATTAGAGAGGAACTCTTGAACTTAATGACTTCCGATTTATCATTTCAAAATCTAATTGGATTCAAAACTTCAAATACAGAAAATGTGAAAAAAAGATTCAAAGTATACATGAACATGCTCGAACGCGTAATTGACGATGAAACCTACAACCAACGCAATTTTTCCTACTTAGTAAAGGAAGAGCTATTTCACGAAAAACCCTATTGTGCCATTTCAGGCCAAAGAATACTTGTCATTGAAGATGCAGAAGTAGACCATATCATTCCTTACGCCAAAGGAGGTCAAACACAAAAACAAAACGCCCAATTGGTACTCCGTTATTTCAATCGCTCCAAACAAGACAAACTAGAGGAGTAAACGAAAAAATAAAAAAATGGCAAATAACTACTTAACTAAGGCCAAGAATGCAAAAAACGACGAGTTTTATACCCAATACCACGATATACAAAAAGAAATTACTGCCTACATAGAGTACAACCCGAACGTATTTCGCGACAAAACAGTTTTATTGCCTTGCGACGACCCAGAGTGGAGCAACTTCACTAAGTTTTTTGCTCAAAATTTTCAACTTTTTGGGCTTAAAAAACTGATTAGCACCAGTTATGCCGTTGAAAGCAAAAAACACAAAAATACTTACCAACCCACACTTTTTGAACTCAACGATCCTCAGTACGACGAATACAAAACAAGGAACAACGGAAAAATATTCACGCTGACAAAAGATAAATCTGGAGACGGCAAAATTGATGTAAACGATTTAGAATGGCACTATCTGGATGGGGATGGAGACTTCAGGAGCGAAGAAATTAAAAGACTCCGAGACGAAGCTGATATTATAGTTACCAACCCCCCATTTTCGCTTTTTCGCGAATTTCTGGCTTGGCTAATTCAAGCCAACAAGCAGTTTGTGATTATTGGTAACATGAACGCAATAACATACAAAGAAATATTTCCATTAATTATGGTGAATAAACTATGGTTGGGCCCGAGTATAAGTAGCGGGGATAGAGAATTTCAAGTACCCTCAGAATATCCTATTACAGCTGCAGGTTGGAGAATTGACGAAAAGGGAAACAAATTTTTAAGAATCAAAGGTATTCGTTGGTTTACTAACCTTGACCACGGTAGGCGGCATCAACCATTAAAACTCATGTCAATGGAAGATAACCTAAGATTTAACAAGAAACTTGAAAAAAAAGAACCCTATGTTAGGTACGATAATTATGATGCTATTGAAATACCTTTTACAGATGCCATACCAAGCGACTATGATGGGGTCATGGGCGTTCCGATCAGCTTTCTCGACAAATACAATCCCGAGCAATTTGAAATTTTAGGTGCAACACAGAGAGGCTGTCATGATGAAGTTCCAGACACAAAGAAATATGATGAATATTGGGAGATTAAGCAAAATGGACAAAAAACAGGTTCTTCAGGAGGAAAGACTAATGAAAATGCAAATCTTTTAGGAAACGATGGGAAAAAAAAATTATTTCACAAATAAAGAAGGACGAGTAATTCAATCTGCATATCAAAGAATATTTATTAGACATAGAAGAAAATGAAAACAACACTTAGAACCGATATAACAATAGAAACTATTTGCGCTGGTTTCGTTTACAATGAATTGGAGGGCAAAGGTCTTTTTGGCTTAGCTGGCAAATTGACCATTCAACCCGAATACCAACGAAATTACATTTATGCCGATGGGAAAAAAGATGTCGCAGTAATAGAATCTGTTTTGAAAGGCTATCCCTTGGGTTTAATCTATTTTGTAAAAGTAGCTGACAATAAGTTTGAAGTATTAGACGGCCAACAGCGAATCACCAGTTTTGGTCGATTTGTTACCGACAAATTTGCCATTAAGGATGACAATGGCATGGAACAATATTTTAGAGGCATTGCTACTGATAAACAGGAACTGATTTTAAAAACAAAATTACTCATCTACGAGTGCGAAGGAACAGAAAGTGAAATCAAAGAATGGTTCAAAACAATAAATATTGCAGGGGTTCCACTCAATAATCAGGAATTATTAAATGCCGTTTACTCAGGACCATTTGTAACGCTTGGTAAAGAAGAATTTAGTAACACTCAGAACGCCAACATCCAAAAATGGAGTGCTTATGTTGCTGGTAGCGCAAATCGACAACATTTTTTTGAGTGTGCACTTAATTGGGTAAGTAAAGGAAACATTGGCGACTACATGAGTCGTCACCGCTACGAAACCAACATTAACGAATTAAAAACCTATTTCAATAGTGTGATTGACTGGGTTTCAACAATATTTACAGCTGTTGAAAGCGAAATGCGTGGTTTAGAATGGGGGCGTTTGTATGAAACCTATAAGAATCAACCCTACAATCCGCAAGTAATTGCCGAAGAAGTAAAAAATCTATACGCAGACCCCTACGTTAAAAATCGTAAGGGCATATTTGAATACATACTTGGTGGAGCTAAAGACACCAAATTATTAGATGTTCGGGTATTTGATGAAGCAACCAAAAACTCTGTGTATACGTCCCAAACAACAGAAGCACAAAACAATCATATCTCCAACTGTCCCCTTTGCGCCATCGGGCACGATTCTAATAAAACAAAAATTTGGACTTTGGCTGAAATGGATGCAGACCATGTTACCGCCTGGAGCAAAGGCGGAAAAACAGGTATAAGAAATTGCCAAATGTTATGCAAAACGCATAATAGAGCAAAAGGAAATAGATAATACAACATTATTTCACTCTTACCTAAAAATTAAAGTATTATGGGTACGAAATCGCCAATTAATAGCAATTCCCCCTTATCTAAGGGAGATTTACACAATGGTCGAAACAAGATAGTCAAGCCTTAAAAAACAAAAAACCCTCTCAGGATTTCCTAAGAGGGCTGTACAATAGATAAAATGAGTGCTACCAAGTACTGATATAAGATACTTTTTTATTAGTAACCCTTACTTGAAGACGCTTAGCCGAATTTAAAAGTGAGTTGAGGTACAAGGTATAGCCCCCCGTAAAATCAGTACGCTTATACAACTTCCATAATTTAAGCGGTATAGGTAGCAAGTCTTCGTGCATACCCACAATGATGTTCCCCTCAAAAGCCTGCTGGACAAAAGTTTTGCCATACTTAGGCGCATATTGGTTAATCAATTTTTCTTTCTCAGCAGCCTCCTCAGCTTCTTTCATCAAACTCTCCATAGATTGCTGATAGCGCACCATCGCTGTAAACACCATCTTCTTTTTTAATTCATTTTTATCCAGATTATACCCAAAAGATGATACCCTAACAAAAGGATAAGAAAAATAATTACGCGATCTTATATCATTAATTGATGCATATCTATCATTAGGGTTATACCATTTCAAATTCCTTTGTTCATTATTTTGTTCAAAATCGAGTTTGATATAATTAAAATAACTCGGCTCATCAACCCTAGAATCCACTTCACGCCCCATCAAACTAATTAGGTAATCATTTGACTTTCTAAATAAGAAAATAGTATTAGGATTATATTTTGCAAATGAAAACTTCTTAGTAGTACTACCCTCTTCAAAACGTTCTCCGAATATACGTTCGTCAACATACAGGTAAACTGAGCCCTGATTAACTATAAACTTGGCACTAAAAGTGGAACGATCTACTACAATATCTGGTAGTTCATCCTTTAACAGATCTAAATTAGTATAAACTTTAACCCTAGATTTATTCTGTTTTACATCTTCCATTGCAGATTCTGTATCAAACGGAATATCAGACTCAAAACTGGAGTAGAACGTTGTAACTTCTTGAAGACCACACAAATCCTTAACACTATATCCTTTGATCAACCACAAAGAATCAGCTCGCCAAGATTCAATGGCATTGGCAGATTTAATCTGATTAGAAAGTTGTACTATATCCGAACTACTCGAAAAGAAAAATGCAGTGGTATATAAATTATGCTTCTCTCTAATATTATTGTTTATCGTGCCATTATCCTTCAAAATTTTATACTTCACTCCAATAGCGAATAAACTATCCTGAGGGAAAAGATTTTTCTCATATCCTTTGATGGAAACTTTTAACTCCTCATAAGTTTTATTCTGATCAATTTCCGCTCTACTTTTCTCATCTTCTATAATATTTAATGATCGTTTGTTAAAATCACTTTTTCTGTAGGCAATAATCCCATTTCTGGAATTGTACACCACTAAAGTATCAGTAGTATTGTTTTGATCTTTCAAACTCATAGAAAAAGTATAACCCACATTGTCTGAAGGTAGCACGCCATCTGAGCTATAGTTTGATCTAAAAATTTTACCTGGATTTACAGCAAATAGATTTTTGATTATGGAAGAAGAGTCTGGATTCTCTGTATCCGTTAATAATTTCAAATCACTAATCATTCGAACTCCCTCCAAATCAGGTTTGTCTAATTTTAAATACTTAATAAACTGCAAATTGAATACTGTTTCTGCAGGAGCTGTACTAGAAATTTGAAAGGATTTTCTATCATATAGTGCCTTACTTAATTCTTTCAAATCGGTTTGAGCTTTAGACATTAAGGGTAAAGCAAGTAGATAAAATACAATCAAGAAATTTCTAAAATTCATAACGATTATTAATTAAATTTTACATAAAATTAGACTTGATTAGTAAGCAACTATCATTCAAATAGATTCAAATAGAGAAGTCCAATGCCAGCTCCGCAAAAGATCACTCCCAGTCAGAGAGAAGCACTGAAATACTATCTCGAACGTCTTTCCGGCATTAGAATCAACCATACCTATAATTGTTTAGAGCTAAGTGGTTTTCTAAAAAAGAATCATAAAATCAATATTAGTGAAAGTACGCTTAAGCGAATTTTTGGCTTGGTAAAATCTACAGAATCTGCGTCAGTATATACCTTGAACTTACTAGTTTCTGTGCTGGGGTTTTCTTCTTGGAAAAGTTTTAGTGATGAGATAAAGTCTATCGATATTCAAACCTTGAATATGTTACTAATACGAAGAATGGCTGGCCAAAAAGATCCCGATATTAATTCGAAAATTGAATTGAAGCAATTAAATCTTGACCAATGGACAACGGTCTATCAGCTTCATCTCCTCATTGATTCTTCAATCAGATTAAAAGAGGAAGAGTTTCTTAATCAGTTATTAGAATTCCCATTAGATGATATCGATGTATCAGTAGAGGACAAACTGTATTTTGCCCTACAACCTATTGCCATACACGCTGAAATGCAAAATGCTTTCATCATAAAATGGGTAAAAAAACATATCTCTAATGCACGAATCCTTCAGAAATATGTCCTCCAAGGGAATGTATTTGATACTAAGCTACTCGATTTTTATGGAGAATGGCTGCTAAATACTCCCGATAATTTTCCGGATGATATGCCACTTTTTAAGTCTATTTTGTTGTGTCAGAGGGCTTTTCTTAAAAATAACCTTGAACAAGCCGAACTTCATTTTAATAATGCCAGATCTTGGCAGAAACAGTACCCCAATAAAACTCATCCAATTCTAAAAGGAAGAATCGCCGCTTGGGAGAATATTCTTTGGGGGAAGATAGATTTGCTCGTTGAATACTATGAGCAAGAAACTGATATTATTGCAAAGATAGAGCTGCTTGAGTTTGCGGCTAGACTGATATGGCAGCATACTGATGGGAATCAACAACTGCCATTTGTCAATGAATTAGACTTAAATCAACTTCCGGTTTTTACCAACTTTTATCAGAAAGGCCGGAGCGACGTGATGAGACTAGTAAAAGCTATTAATCACTTAAACGCTCATCAAATTGCTGATGCAAAAGAGCTGCTGACAGGTATCAATCCTATCAATTTCCATTTCTCAGACCGAATGTGGTTGCAGGAAAAGTACGAACAAATCCTTTATGCCTAAAAAAGCTGCGAATAAATTATTCCAGTCAAAATGAATCCATTTCCTATCCACTCTTTTATGCCTAATTGTTCTCTGAAAAATAGTTTACTGATTAAAATGGATAAGGGGTAGAAAGGCATATACAATAAACTTATTTGCGATACTTGGTAATGCTGGTAAGCATAATTAAACAAAATGCTACCAATGATACTCAAGAAACCCATCAAGAAGAAGAAAGAATTGGACGGTTGAGGAGAGACGACTGAGGCTTGAGTTCGTACTAAATATTTAAATCCGAACAAGGCCAATAGTAGAATCACGAGTTCAACTATGAAAGCACCCCATACCGCTGAAGTATATTTAAGTGGAACTGAGAGTAGTGCATAGCCTAGCGACCAAAATAAAGTACTCATTAGTGCATAGAAAAGCCCTTTTTTTAAATTAGGGATGGAAGCCAAAACAAATACACCCAAAAAGATTAGCAACATACTCGTCAGATAAGATTGCTTTAGCTCCTCCTGCAGAAATAAATAAGCTACAAGCTGCTGAGTCAACAAACCCATTAAATTAACCACTATCACATTAGGGAAAGAGGTATACTGATTAGCCTTTACGAAAAAAAATAGACCCGCAGTACACAGAACAGCTATACCGATTATCTGAAAAGTTGTAGTCGTTGAGGGTACCCTCATCCATTCTCCGGAAAAGAACAGCCATACCGAAGCAAAAAGAATCGAGAAATATGTTCTACGCCTAATTAAGTATGCAGTATCTAACTTCGGGGCATAATACTTGATTAATGAATCATTGATGAAGTAACAGGCGTAGGCCATAGATAAGATAAGGATAAGTGGTGTAGCCATAATCGTTAGGCAAAATAAAGATATTAAGTATAAATCCCCCTTTTAGCACACCATTTAGCACACCCCACAAACAAAAAACCCTCTCAGGTTTTCCTAAGAGGGTTTTTATCGTTCTCAGCGGTCTGGACGGGACTCGAACCCGCGACCCCATGCGTGACAGGCATGTATTCTAACCAGCTGAACTACCAGACCAAGTGATCCCGCTGGGACTCGAACCCAGGACCCCAACATTAA
>Ga0078894_10000517_pt1 | contig 26893 bp, 15 predicted proteins | sample LauGreSu1BDMLBSD_2_FD_67506 | JGI IMG/M metagenome (GOLD analysis project Ga0078894, IMG submission 67506) | Freshwater lake microbial communities from Lake Michigan, USA - Su13.BD.MLB.SD (version 4) (version 4) | ecosystem: Environmental > Aquatic > Freshwater > Lake | place: Lake Michigan... | reverse complement strand
ACCCATTTGCTGCGTCAGGCATATGCGCAGGGGTATTTCCCAATGCCCCACCCGCATAGCAACGAGCTCCTCTGGCTCAGTCCTGACCCACGAGCAATCATCCCCCTAGACGGGCTCCATGTATCGCGGTCGCTTCAGCGAACTATGGGTCGCGGGCACCTCAGTTACTCGTATGACAAGGATTTTGCCGGTGTGATGCAGGGCTGCAGCGAGCGTGCTGACACCTGGATCACCGATGAATTTAAGGTAGCTTATCAGCGACTGCACGCGGAGGGCTACGCTCACTCAGTTGAGATTTGGCAGGACAGTAAGCTGGTCGGTGGAGTTTACGGGGTTGCGCTGCACGGCGCTTTTTTCGCTGAATCAAAGTTCCACCGGGTCACAGATGCCTCGAAAATGGCCATTGTAAAATTAGTCGAGCGCATGAAAATTTGCGGCATGGAGCTTTTAGAGGTGCAGTTCCTGACCGAGCATCTAAAAACTCTAGGCACGATTGAGGTGCCACGCCGTCACTACATGCAGCTGCTCAGCCACGCATTGAGCAGTCCGGCTAAATTCACGCCCGCCTAACTGTCACCAGCGAATCATTGCTGAAGCCCACATAAATCCAGCCCCAAACGCTGCCATGCAGACTGCATCGTCAGCTTTGACACGGCCAGACCGCACGACTTCATCGAGGCACATCGGGATAGAAGCAGCCGAACAATTACCGTAGCGTTCAATATTGTTGAAGGTCTTGCTAAGAGGCTGGTTGAGTTGCTTCATCACAGCCTCGTTAATTCGCAAATTCGCCTGATGAAAGAGGTAAAGATTAACGTCATCGGGAGTCATCCCGTTATGTCTAAGCGCCTCACCGACTGCCTCAGGCATGCGAGTGACCGCATTCTTGAATACTTGCCGCCCCTCCATCTTGGGGTAGTGCGTGCCAGCAGCGATGGACTCTGGTGAAATCATGGGCGACTGGCGCGCAGATGGATATTCGATCTTAAGTAAATCTCGGTGTGCTCCCTCTGCATACACGTGTACGGATAGTACACCGCGCTTAGCATCGTCAGAGGGCACCAGCACGCAGGCACCAGCACCGTCGCCAAAGAGCACGGAAACATCGCGACCAGGTGTCGAAAAGTTAAGCGCACGCGAGTGGCACTCTGCTCCTACGAGTAACACTCTCTTGTACTGGCCGGAGGCGATAAATGCCTGCGCAACGCTCAGACCGTACAGAAACCCAGAACATTGATTACGAATATCCAGGGCTGGGGTGGTGCCACATCCCAAATAATCCTGCAAAAAGGCGCCAGACCCCGGGAAGTAATAATCAGGGCTGAGAGTGGCGAAGATGATCATATCGAGCTCCGAGCTCTTGATCCCCGCCATGTCCAAAGCAGACTTCGACGCCTCTAGAGCAAGATCGGATGGGCCTAGTCCAGCCCCAGCGTACCGCCGCTCGACGATACCACTGCGCTGCCGTATCCATTCATCAGAGGTATCCATCAACTTCTCTAGGTCGAAGTTAGTTACCACATCAGGAGGTACATACATACCTGTGCCAACAATACGCGCTCGGGGAGTTGCGACCATATGATGTACCTCAAAGGACTGTCGTTCTAGGATCGATAACTTTTACTGGACGACCATTGGGCGTCTAGTCCTACCAAGTGCCAAGGCCGATTCGTGATATCCACCAATGGCCTCGGCCAGAGATTCGCCTAATGCACGCAGGTCGCGGGGCTTTACCCAACGTCCTGTCTTACCTGCTAAACCATAAGTTGACTCTAGCGTCAAAGCCATAACGCGATCTTGGAAATTAAACCACCACCAGGTCTCAGGTAGTCGGCGCGCTAGAAAGAAACTACCACCATCCGAAGGTGGCGCCATGAGGCGGTCTTGCCCGTATGCCTCAGATAGCAAATTGATAAACTTTATCTGTTTATCGTAGAGCTGAGCCTCCCTCGCCGTATATCCGCGTGCCATGGGCCCAAAATGCGGGAATGCAAAAATATTGTCATTCGGTTGACCGGCAGAAGTATGAAGATTGAGAGCAACCGTGATGGGAACTCCACTTGCTATCATGTCGCGAAAAGCTTTGTTCAGAAGCTTAATCTCCAGAGGGGTTTTCTGACTATCCACCTTTAGTCGTGATTTCGCCGACTCAATCCACTGTCCTTCGAGGTTAATTCCGGCAGTGTTAGTACGATTATTACCCGCCACCACACCATCGACATTTACCATCGGTATGATCGAAAATATCACTCGACTACGAAGAGATCGCGCTGATTCTGCGTCACTTAACAAAAAATTGATGAGTCCTTCAAGAACTAGCGAGCTCCCCACTTCACCTGGGTGAGTGCGCGCATGAATGATGACCCTCTCTTTAGCATTGATACCTTGTTGCTCAGTAATGGTTAGGAGCGGAATCGACTTACCACCCGGAGTGCGGCCAATACTTGTAATTTTTACGTCGGGGTTCTGCTTGATACCGTCGAGGTAGCGGACTAAACGTGTGTAGGTATAGGGAATGTAGCGAGCAAACCAAATCTTTGGTTGATTAAACTTGTGGGTAATTTGCAAGGTTTGCGGATCGATCTGCTTTACAGCCGACTCTGGAAACTGAATCCAATCAATGTTATCCAGTGAATAAAATGGCAAGAAATAATGCGGAATGCCCAGACCTTCAATGGTCAACGTGACGGGCTCGTCCGTTGGTAGATCGTCTAAGCCGAAGTAGTACCATTGGCGCCAAGAGTGCGGCAGCGCATCATCGTTGTCACTGCGCATCTGAGCCGTATACGAGTGGGATGACGTTTTCCGAAAAGAACCGATATTACCGCCCTCGAATGGTGCCATGTTGCGCGACTTGAGCGCAGCAAATCGGCCGGCCTCGGCCAACACGTCTAACTGACCAAGTGGACTAATCGCCAGGAGATCGCTTGCTCGACGCTCTTCAAGGTACATTAGCCCCGCCCAAACGAACGACGCCGCCAAAGTACCGGTACAAATAGCCATACCCGCAGCAGCTAAAGTCCCGCCATGAATCCTCTGCATACGCTGTAGGAACCTAATTTTTGGCAAATGCTACCAAGCCTCGTCGTCAAGTTGTCTAGGGTCAGTACCATCTTGAGGAAGTAGGTCATCCACACCAGCCTTCACATCTAACGGCTGAGGTTCGGGACCATTATCAAGGTCGTTCATGACAGTATCAGCCGTAGCCTCGGCCCGAGACCCTTGTTCACCAACTTGATCGGCGGCAGGTGCTGCGGTGACTGGTGACTGAGGCTGTGGCGAAACTGCAGCCCCCGTCTGCGGCTGAGGTTTACCCCCGCCAGTCGATTTAGTAGCGCTTTGTTGATCCCCTCTCTTACCGTCGTCGTCGTAATACCGGACCTCATCAATATTGACGTTGTCCTCGTTTTCATGGGCACCAGCAGGGGCAGCAGCCCCACTTCCAGCCCCAGGTAGAGTGCTTTGATCCTGAGCCTTATAAGGGCTAAACATGCGCAAAGGGGCACCCCCACTAAGCGGCATACTAACTACGGTCTCTACAACGCTGGCCCGGAACTCATCACTTGCTGCACTTGCAGACTCGCCCTCGCGAGAGCTGTCGGAGGTACCGATGGCCTCCTGATCTGCCGTGCCACCCACGATCACCCCTCGCGGCATGTCAATGGCTAGTGGTGTCGCTCGTTCTTCAGTTTTGAGTGGCCATTCTTGCTTGGCTAGCATCGTTAAATCTAGAACGTCGAGAAGTTCGCCGTATTTCTTCTTGTCGATAATCTCTTTGGCTAGACCAATCCAGGCCGGCAATGCGCCTAGCGCACCGGTGATGTTGAGTCCTCCAGCTCGCATCTGCATATTACGGTCGTATCCGGTATAGGCAGCCAACACGTAGCTATTCTCGGGATCGAGCGGCGCGCCTTTTTCCACCGGATAAGGGATGAAACCAGCAAAATTCGCGTTATTGTAATCATTGGTGGTTCCCGTCTTACCAAACGAGGGGATGCGGATCCGCTTCTCGCCGGGAAGTACCTTATTGCCCCTATTCTCTTTTGGTTGGAGCACACTGCCCTCACCACCTAAAGTCAGGTACAACTCGGACCTGGCGCGACGTCCAGTACCGTGAGTGACGACTCGCTTGAGAATCTCACGCATCTGCAGACCAAACTCGGGCAACACCAACTGATACTCGCTGCGCTTGGGCTCAAATAGAGTGTTGCCAAAGCGATCTTCGATGCGTCGAATAAGATTAACCTGATTGGGTGGACCTTCCTTATAGAATCGGTAGGTCTTGCCACTAACGAAGGTCTGGTAAATTTTTGCTACCTCTGCCAACGTCACGACGTTTGTACCGAGCGGAAAGGAAAGCACCGGCTCGATACTACTAGTTACGCCCATAGCCTTGGCCAGAGAGACTAGGTAGTTGAGACCAACGGCAATTCTAAAGTCATGGTGGTTGTAGTAGCGGAAGAGATCGTAATCTTCCATACGCGCCATTACCTGCTCGTAATGCTTGGTAACGTAGCCATCAAGTAATTGCTCATTTCCGTGTGGCATCCAACCATCGATCAGTACGTCATTTAGGGTGATATCGGCAGAGCCGAAGAGCGCACTACCACCCCAAATTGCCTGCACATCCATCGGTGTTAATGGCCGCCCCGCAGGCATCATCAGCCGCTCTATCTCGGCCTTGTTCTTGTAGTCACGCTGGGGCGCCTCACCAGGCAAAGTCATCACATAACCGAGCGCCGGTTTACTTAGCCCTGGCAGCACTCGAAAGTGGTCAAGAAGAGGCTTAACCTGCGGATCAATGGCAGCAGCGTCTCCACCCTTCGCCTGAACTGCCTGCTCGATTTGCTTCCAGTCGGCGACCATCTGCTGATCAAGCAGTTGATGGCGGAGGAAGTTATTGCTGGCTAGGCGAAGCTTGACCGATTTCTGCGTCGGCGAGAGATCGTCTTTTGCCAGAAGGATATTCTGCAATTCACTGGCGTGTCCCCTGCCCCACCACATCTTTTTCAGACGTTGCTGAAATTCAAAGCTAGACGTGTACTGCACGTCGAGCATCAAATCATTAATCGCGTTGTTTAGCTGAAATTCACGCACCCCATCATTATCCAGCTGAACTCCCATGGCACGTGCAACTCGGAAGTGAAAATCACGTGGGGCTTCACCTGGGTGAGGCAGTAGATCCATGACTCCCATCAGAGACTTAAACTGATCGAAGTTCAGCTTGTCGGTCAGCTTACTGGTTAGCGACACCGACGCACAGTTCTCAGACATGATCCCTGCCCAGAGCATCGACACTTCTTTATACGGGCTGTCGTGATCTGGTCTCGGGTAGTAAAAACGGCTTTGAAATGGGAAGATCTGTCGCTCGTTATCAAGCCTATCGAGTATAGACCAACCTAACTGCAAGGCGGCAAAATAGACCACCGGCTTAAATACCGATCCAGGTTGACGCTTAGCCTGCATGGAACGGTTGAAGCCGTGGGTGTCGAAGCCCGAAACTACCGCCCGGACCTCTCCCTTATCAAGAGCAATGAGTCCACCGTTAACGCGTGGCCTTTTCATAAGCTCGCACACGCCTTCATGAGTCTCGACATTATACTCGCGAACTTCCATGTAGAGGACATCGCCAACTTTGATCTTCTTGACGATATCCTGCGCCACCACCTCAGGCTTTTGGTAGTAAGGTAACGCCACCTGAGAGGCGTATCGTTTTAGGGAGTCGTAGGGAACAGTACAGCTCGGCAGACCAAGACTGATCTTGAGCTCCGGCTCTTTGGGAGTGCCTGCAATCGCCGTTACTTCGCCAAAGTAAAAGTCGTTAATCGTTAGACTTCGCAGCTTCCGGTAATATTCTGGCCGCTCTTGCTTAAACCCTTTGAGGATCGATTCAAGACGAGACAAGTTACGGCGAACAGCAAGCTGCCCCGCTTGCTGCAACTCGCCATCGATGGTGCTAAAGATTTTAAGCCCCGCTGCATTCAGCTCGCGGGCGTCTTCCATGCCCAGAGCCTCGAGTATCTCTTTGCGCTGGAGCTGCTGGCTAATGAGGTCGACTAGCGCCACTTCGTCAGTACGGAAACTGCCGCGATTAAATTTAACCGGCTCGTCCCAAGCTTTTTTGAAATCTTCGTCACTTACCCACCCCTGCTCATACATGCGCCGGAGTACGTAGTTCTTTCTGTTAAAAGCGCGCTTGATAGCCCGCTCACGCCGCTCCCTCGTATACTTTATAAAGGGATCGTACTGACTTGGACCCTTAACTGAACCAGCTATAAACGCTGATTCAATAAGATCCAGATCTTTGACATCCTTATTGAAGTAGTATTTGGCCGCAATGCCAATACCACGTCCATTACCGGATACATGAAACTGATTGAGGTAAAACTCAAGTATCTGCCTTTTGGAATAAAGTCGTTCGAGCTGGAGAGCAGCTATGGCCTCCTTCACCTTGCGGCTTAAGGTAACATCCCACCACCCAAGGATATTGCGCGCTGTCTGCTGAGTGAGTGTCGAGGCTCCACGCATCCGCCCACCCTTGAGCACCCCAACTGCCGCTGATGCTATAGCCGCCGGGTCGATACCGTGATGGTGGTAGAAGTTTTTATCCTCAGCCGCGATCAGAGCGTTGATCATGTTTGCCGGCACTTCCTCAATCGGAACGTAGCGGCGATGGGCATCGCTAAAGATGGAGCCTATCGGCGTTTTCTCGTCCAACATGTAAATGTTGGTCTCTTCATTAATGCGAGCAAGAATGGTTGCCTTTTTGAGACTAGAGTCGTCGCCAAAGTAGACAAGTCCGTAGACCACCGACAGGACGCCAAGGAGTCCGGCTATCGCACTAACTACCGAAGCTGCAAAGCCCCATGCAGCAAATTTAGCAAAAGACCTAATAGAGATCGCCATCACGACTCCGATGCAGAATTTACCTTATCCTACCATGGGCGCAACCCATGATAAACTGATGGGATGAGACCATTTTTCCTCACCTTCACCTTAGCGCTACTCGCCTCTACAGCCGAGGCCCGAGTGTACGACTCATTTGCCGATGTCGCCGAGCGCGCAATTCCAGGCGTCGTCAACATCCGCACCACCATCTACTCGGGCAATAAAGATCCAGCTCTCGATCTTTATCAGTTTTTCCTGAGTGGCACACTACCAAGGTCAGCGCAGACTCACGCCGTGGGCTCAGGGGTGGTGATTGATAATCAAGGCCATATCTTGACCAATCACCATGTGGTGGAGAACGCCAGCGTCATCGAGGTTTTGTTCGCTAAGACTAAGCGTAAAGTGAACGCTGTCATCGTTGGCATCGATCCCAAAACCGACCTAGCTTTGCTACGCACTCAACTGCCACCCGGTGTGAGCTGGCTTGATTTAGGTGATAGTGATCTTCTTCGCGTGGGTGACGTTGTCCTAGCCATTGGCAACCCCTTTGGCTATGCGCACACCGTGACCAGCGGCATCATCTCGGCAAAGGGCCGCGTCATCGGCGCCGGACCCTACGATGACTTTTTGCAGACGGATGCTGCTATTCATCCCGGCAATTCGGGTGGACCCTTAATCGATATTCGCGGCAGGGTCATCGGCATCAACACGGCTGTCGCCGCCGAAGGGCCCAATATCGGGTTCGCCATTCCCATAAATATCGCCCGCACCGTCGTTCGCGACCTCATGAAGTTTGGCAAGGTCAAACGTCCCTACATAGGTATCGTCGGCAAAAACATACTATCCACCGACGAAGTAGAATCTGGCGACACGATAGGCGGAGTCTACGGAGTCATAGTCGTGAACCTGATCGTCGAGGGTCCCGGCTATAGTTCTGGCCTAAAAATCGGCGATCTCATCATGGGTATCGATAACGAGAAGGTTCTCGATATGAACCAACTTCAGCGCATGATGAGTAGTCGCAGCCCGTCTGACCACATTCGTTTGAAGGTATACCGCCGCGGGCGGGGCTTCATGCATGTCAATCTAGCTTTGGAGGAGTTCCCTCGAGCTAGCGACCTGCCTGTGTCTAAAGACCTCTTTTAACCCTCGGTTAGGCTAGGAGCGAGCGAGATGATGGCACTGCGAACCCTGGGACTTGGCTACCTACTGACTTTTACGCTCAGCGCTACTGCCCAGACAGGTGCTGTGAATACGCTGGCCATGTGGAGTCGCAAGCCAGGGAATTTCTCTGACATTGAGAATCCAGACAAAAGTAATTTAAAGACGCTGGATCTTTCAAAATTCAAGCTGCAAAAGCGCACCATGCGTGATGCTCAGTACGACCGAGATGTCACCTACAAGGGAATCCCTCTCACTCAGGTCCTGAATAGTTACAAACCAAGCGAACACGACAACATGGTTATACTGCATTTTGACAACGGTATGGCCATTCCTCTGATGCTTGACCCGAGCGCACTCAGTCGCTTGGACCCTTTTCTTGCTCTCGAGATCTGCGAGCCTAAAACCGAATGTGCCACGAGCTTTCCGACCATAGGCAAGGACGAAGTTTACGGGCTATCGGATGACCCAAGACCACTCACCTTCACCTGGAACAAAGTGGTGGTCTCGAAAGAATGGCACCCCGCGGTGCCGGCAAGTAAGAGCGGCATCTTCAGCCCATGGCGGCACTCGGACTCGCTGGCTGGCATCGAGTTTGTCAACGCTACCGCCTACTACCGGCAGTTTGAATTTGACAAAGGCGCTGGTGAGAAAGTGTTCAAGGCCCGCTGTCAGTTTTGCCACAGCATCAGAAACGTGGGCGCTCACTACGGCTGGGACTATGCCACCCCGCTTGCGATTTACGAAAAGAGATCACCGGAACATCTCCTAAACCACGTCAAATACCCGAAGGTGCAGGCCAAGAAGAAGGGCCTTATGATGCCCACCCAAGACGACGTAACGCTCGGCGAGATGCAGGCTCTATGGCAGTGGATGAAGACCGGCGCTAAGCGCAAGAGTCTCCCGCCCTACCAACCTTGAAGAGGCGACTAGGGGACGAAGTGAACTGGCGACCAGGCGCTTCAGTTTTTACTCTAATTGACGCCTGAAAATGCAAGATCCGCTAGGCCTTAGACACTGAACTGCTATACTGCGCGCAGTTACCTAAGGCTTTTACCATTCCGACCGTCGACGGCGGGCGGTCATTACTAGCGAGGATCCATGCAAGATCAGCAGCTCGTCAATTTGTTCAAGGGCCTAGTTATCGACGGCGTGCACCATGCAAATAGCGGCCACCCGGGTGGCCCGATGTCGAGTATGGACTTAGCCTACCTACTATATTCCGAGTTCCTGCAGTTCGATCCCGATAATCCGAAATGGCTAGGACGCGACCGCTTTATCCTGAGCGCCGGTCATATGTCTATGCTGCAGTACGCGATGCTTTACGGGATCGGCTGGCTGGGTATCGACGACCTTAAATCGTTCCGTCAGCATCATTCACGCACGCCTGGTCACCCAGAGAACTTCCAGACGCCCGGAGTTGAGTGCACGACCGGCCCCCTCGGTCAGGGTTGTGCGATGTCGCTCGGATTTGCCATCGCTTCGCGCCATATGGGTAAAGTGCTCGACAAAGAACTCTTCAACTACCGCACGTGGGTGCTCTGCAGCGATGGCGACCTGCAGGAGGGTGTAGCACTTGGCTCAGCCTCACTTGCTGGCCACTTGCGCCTTGGCAATCTGGTTTGGATCTACGACAAAAATCATATCCAGCTCTCCGGACCTACTAAGAAGTGCGTCTCGGATGACTACGTCAAAGTGTTCTCTGGCTTTGGCTGGCAGGTGCTCAGTATCGATGGCCATGACCACGCCGCCATTCGTCGTGCCTATGAGACGGCGCGCAAGACCAGTGATCGGCCGACTATCATCATCGCCGACACCATGATGGGCAAGGGCTGCGCCACGCTAGAGGGCACCGCAAAGACCCACGGCTCGCCCCTGCCCGAAGCCGAGCGCGAGGCTACCAAGGCTAATCTAGGCATTCCCGCCGGCGAGAGTTTCTACGCTCCGTCGACGCTACGCTCACATTTTCAACGCAATTTTGCCAAGCTGAGAGCGACCGCCAAATCATGGCATGCCCGCCAAGAACACCTGCTCGAGACTAGTTCAGAGTTCCGCACGAGTTGGGCCCAGCACTACCAGCCGGTCGAGGCAGCTAAACTTTCGCCCGTGCCATGGGCTCTCGATAAGGATATCCCTACGCGCAATGCCTTCGGCGATATCATTAAGCACTGGGCGAGTGAGTTGCCGCAGCTATTTGGTGGCAGTGCCGACCTTGAGCCGTCGAACATGACCGGTGGCTTTGCCAAAGCGGTCGGCGATTTTGATGCCGAGCATCACGGCGGACGCAACCTCAACTTCGGTGTGCGTGAATTTCCGATGTCGGCCCTTTGTAATGGCATCGCTTTGCACGGTGGGCTCATCCCCTTTGATGCCACCTTCCTTAGTTTTGCCGACTACTCGCGTGCCGCATTGCGACTCGGTGCAATCCAGCGTTGCCGGGTAATTCATGAGTTTACCCATGACTCTTTTTACCTAGGCGAGGACGGGCCTACCCATCAGCCGATCGAACAGGTGATGGCCCTTAGACTCATTCCTAAGCTCTACGTCATGCGTCCAGCCGATCCACAGGAGACTGAGGTCCTCATGCGCAAGGCGCTCGAGATGGACCTACCGAGCGCCCTTTGTCTGACAAGACAAAAGGTGCCCTACCTGAAGCTACCTAAAGAAAGGTTGGCACACTCGGCACGCGGTGCCTACGTGATCTACGACACCCCTGAGGCCGATCTTCTTATTCTGGCAACAGGCAGTGAGGTGGGCTTGGCGCTGGCCGTAGCCGCCCAACTTAACGGCTACCGTACGCGAGTGGTATCGATGCCCTGCTGGGAGCTCTTCGCCGAGCAAACCAAAACCTATCAGGAATCGGTACTGCCGAGCGGCATCACGCGACGCGTGTCGATTGAAGCTGGATCGACACTTGGATGGGAGCGGTTTACCGGCCTGCGCGGCTTAAATATTGGCATCGATCACTACGGTGAGAGCGCACCTGCCGAGGTGCTGGCTAAAGAGTATGGCTTCACGGCAGAGTCAATATGTGAGAGGATCGCTAAGCATTTTCCCCATTGAACCCGAAGGACCCTAGGAGCTGATGATGAGTTTGAAAATCAGACGGGCGGCAGTATTGGGTGCAGGCGTGATGGGTGCGCAGATTGCTGCCCACCTAGCAGCTGCTGGCGTCAAGGTACACCTCCTCGACTTGGCTAGCAACGAACCGCCTCAGGACAAAAACCTGGCAAAGCTGGTGGGCAAGCACTTTCGCTCCCAGAGGGCCATCCTCGCGATTGAGAATTTAAAACAGCTGAAGCCATCACCACTTTATTCGGCCGGCGTGCTGGCAAGTGTGATGCCTGGTAACTTCGACGACGACATGGCTGTCCTTGCCGAATGTGACTGGATCATTGAGGCCGTGGTTGAGCGCCTTGACATTAAGCGTAGCATTCACAAGCGAATCGCCGAGTATGCAAGGCCGCATGTGCCGATTACGACCAACACGTCGGGTATCAGTCTTGACGAGATAGCCAAGGAACAGTCGGAGGAGTACCAGTCACGGTTCTTCGGTACGCACTTCTTCAATCCGCCGCGCTACATGCGCCTTCTTGAGACCATTCCACATCCGCACACCAACGCTAAGCTACAAGCTGAGCTGGAGACCTGGATCGTCGAGCGTCTCGGCAAGGGCATAGTCCACGCAAACGATACCGTGAACTTCATTGCTAACCGCATTGGCGTCTTTGCAAGCCAGGCCGTCCTCCACCACATGGACGAGCTCAAGATCAATATCGAGACGGTTGATAACCTGACCGGTCCTCTGATCGGCCGCGCTAAATCGGCGACCCTGCGCACAGCAGATGTCGTAGGGCTCGACACCTTTGCAGCTGTCGCTCGCAACACCTACGAAAAAGCCCCCAACGACCCTTATCGTCCGTGGCTCCAAACGCCTAAGTGGATGCAGGAGCTGATCGAAAAAGGTGCACTCGGTCAAAAGACCAACAGTGTTGGTTTTTACAAAAAGGACAAAGACGCCAAAGGCAACACGGTGATCTTAGCCTATAGACCTGAGAGTAAGACCTACGTCGAGCAGCAGGTCAAAACCTTCCCTTGGGAGGCTGACACCGATAAGGAGCGCGACACCGTTAAGCGCATTCAGATCATTCTGAAGCACAAGGACGAGGGTGCACAGCTCGTGTGGCGAACCCTACGTGACACCTTCAGCTACTCGGCACTCCTGGTCGAGGACATCGCTGGCGGCAACATCCAGGCCGTCGACAATGCCTTGAGCTGGGGCTTTGGCTGGGAGATGGGGCCATTTGCCCTCTGGCAGGCGCTCGGTTACGACGAGGTCCTTCAGCGCCTCAGCGACGAAAAGGTCAAGCTACCTAGCTGGGCTAAACCGGGGATCAAGTTCTACGACGTGGTGCCAGGCAGCAAAGAGTGGACCTCGCAAGGTGGACCACTGAGCGAGCTCAAAGTACAGGGCGGCCAGACCAAGCTCGTGGCACTGCCTAAGCCAGACTATGCTTACCGTCTACCGTCACGGGAAAATAAAGACGACAAGCGCACCGTCATCTCGAATAGAAGCGCCAGCCTAGTCGACATCGGCGACGGCATTGCTTGCCTCACCTTCCACTCGAAGATGAACAGCCTCGACGAGAGCATCACCGAACTGATGCTTCAGTCAGTAAACAAGGTTAAGTCTGACTTTGGCGCGATGGTCATCGCTAACGATGCGCCAAACTTCTCGGCCGGCGCCAACATCAAGATGATTCTTGACGCCATCCACGCCAAGAAGTGGAGCGACATCGACAGCTTTCTCCGCGCCTTCCAAGGCTCGCTTCAGGCGGTGAAATTTGCACCGTTCCCCACCGTTTCGTGTCCGGCCGGCCTAGTCTTGGGCGGAGGCTGCGAGGTGACGCTGCACACGACTCTGCGTGTTGCTGCGGCAGAGACCTATGCAGGTCTGGTTGAGGCGGGTGTCGGACTGATCCCTGCTGGTGGCGGCACTAAAGAGCTGGCTCTTAGGGCATACGAGATGAATAGCTTCGCTGAAAAGGGCGATCCGTCGGCCTTTCTGCAACGCGCATTCATGCTGATCGGTATGGCGCGTGTTTCAGCATCGGCATTCGAGGCCGTCGAGATGGGTCTACTCCCACAAACTACGCAGATCTCGCTTTCAAGAGAGCACATCGTGCACCGAGCTAAACGCGCAGCACTCACCATGCTGGCCGATGGTTACGTGCCGAAGACACCAGCTTCGGGCGTTAGAGTGGTTGGTGATCCGGGCATTCAAACCTTCCGCATGGCGCTCTACAACATGGTTGAGGGTCGTCAGATCTCGGCCTACGATGCCGTCGTTGCCACCAAAATGGCGACGGTGCTCTGCGGTGGTGAGGTTGACGCAGGGACGCTCGTCGATGAGCATTACCTCCTCGATCTCGAGCGCCGCGTCTTTATTGAGCTGTGCCAGGAACAGAAGACGGCCGACCGGATCCAGCACATGCTGGCCACTGGCAAGCCACTGCGTAACTAAACCATCGCCAAGCGAACCGGAGGAATATTTCGATGAAATCCGCATATATCGTCTCCCCGCTGCGTTCTCCCGTCGGCAAGGCTGGCCGCGGTGGTTTTCGCACCAAGCGTCCGGATGATCTGGCCGCCGATGTGATCCGTGCTGTCGTCAGTAATAGCGGTGTTGACCCCAAGCTGATCGAAGACGTCATCATCGGCTGCGCCATGCCTGAGGGCGACCAAGGCATGAACGTGGCGCGTTTTGCGCTGCTTCTGGCCGGACTTCCAGAGTCAGTTCCGGGTGTCACCGTTAACCGCTTTTGCTCGTCGGGCATCCAAACCATTGCCATGGCCGCATCCCAGGTGCGCGCTGGCGACGCCGAGTGCGTCCTGGCGGGTGGTACGGAATCGATGACGATGGTACCGATGATGGGCTTTAAGCCAGTAGGCAGCCGCACCATCAACGATAACCATCCCGATTTTTATCTAGGTATGGGTCTTACAGCCGAAAACGTAGCTAAAGACTACGGGATCAGCAGGGCCGACCAAGATCAGTTCTCGCTTGATTCGCACATGAAGGCTGTTGCAGCTCTCGAGAAGGGGCTCTTCAAAGACGAAACGGTGCCAATCAAGGTTAGCTACCGGAGCCCAGGCCCCGAGGGCAAGGTCAAGATTGAAGAGGGTATCGTTGCCGCTGACGAAGGCCCCCGCCAGGATACGACGATCGCTGCGCTCGGCAAACTGAGGCCTGCCTTCCTCCAAGGAGGTTCGGTCACGGCCGGCAATAGCTCACAGATGTCCGACGGCGCAGCCATGGCGCTCGTGTGCTCAGAGGAGTTTGTGAAGAAGCACAATCTTAAGCCTATTGCCCGGTTTGCCGGCTACTCCGTCGCTGGAGTTCCGCCGCGCATCATGGGGATTGGCCCAGTCGAGGCCATTCCACGTGCCTTGAAGAAGGCCGGCATCACGGCAGACAAGATTGACCGCTTCGAACTCAACGAAGCCTTTGCCGCCCAGTCGCTCGCGGTGATTCGCTCCCTTGGTCTAGATCCGGCAAAGATCAATCCCACGGGCGGCGCTATTGCTCTTGGTCACCCACTCGGTGCTACCGGTGCTAAGTTGACGGCGACCCTTCTCCATGGCATGAAACGCGATAGGCAGAAGTGGGGCATGGTCACCATGTGTATCGGTACCGGTATGGGTGCCGCTGGAGTATTCGAGCTATTGTGAATGCAGACGACAAGAGACAGGTGGCGGTAACCATCCGCCACCAAGGCGCAGAAGTTGTCCATAAGCTGCGGCGGGGGCTTGGCTTCCAAGCTCTCGCCGTAGCGGCATCGACGCCCATTGAATTTGACTGCCGGGCCGCTGATTGCGGCATTTGCGTCATCCGGATCAAAGAGCATCCGGAGCACCTCTCGCCTCCGACCACTGGTGAGCGAGATTTTCTCCTGGCCATGCGAGCTTCACCTGAAGAGCGGCTGGCATGCCAGTGCCGTATCCTCGGCGATGTGACGGTTGAGGTAGACGATTACTCGCCGGGAAATTGATGCGACAAAGTTGCACCAATCCGCCCCCCCTATCTTCACAAAGTGTTAGTAGCCAGATTCGGTAACTTTTCACTCGGCAGGATTCGCCGGTTCCCTATCTGAACGCAGCGACTTTTCGTAAATCTCACCGATGGCATGCCAGTGTCCAATGGCACCGTCAAACGAAGGCGGCTTTAGCCTATGCGCCATATAGTCGGGTCGATCCGGCGACAACCACTCGCCACCGATGATTTCGTCGTTCTTATCGAGCTCAACGGTATATCGGTAGACCTTCGTGATCAAATATTCGCTATTCTTGCCCCCTAGACTTTGCCAGTGGGGGTCACTCTCCTGGGTGTATTTAATTTCAGTCTCTAACTCGACGATTTTTGCGGTTCCGGGTGCAGCCGTAGCATAGATGTCCCTATGGTCACGAAGAACTTGCGAGCGGTAACTAAATAACGGCTGGTTCCACACCTCCTTGCCAGGCGTGATGTCGATGACTACGCCGAGCTTATTTAAGCCGATGCGGTTAGCTAAAATGATGTGAAACGACCCAGCGTTAATGCCCTTACACTCACTCTGAGTGACCTTGTCTGCACCCTTTTCAAGATCTTCACGGCAGCGACCGCCCGCCGCAACCTTGCGCCATGTGGTTGCAAGTGAACGGGACTTCTTGTTGTCCCTGTAAATCTTCGACTGATAGTAGGTGAGAAGAGCTTCGATGTCGGAAGCACCAAACGGAACGTCTATCCCGGATTGACCCTTTAAGATAATGGCCTTTGGCGCACGAAAATTGATAGCAGCTGAGGCCCAACCATCGCATAGTCCCTCCCACTCCTCTCCAGCTATACTTGTGCGTTGTCGCTCCCACGTGACACTTGGGAAGGTGAAGTCGCCAATGTAGATCTCGTACTTGTGCGCAGGTGATAGCGATGCAATGTCACGTGGTGCCATCTTTCGCACTTCACTCTCATTGTAAATGCGAAACTCGGCAAGTCGCTTCCGCTGTTCTTTAATCTTACTTGCTGATGAATCCGCTTTGTTCCACTCTGCCGCAATCCCACCCTCCATCGATGGCCAATAGGTTGAAGCCCAAGGCTCGGCATCAAGTTGGCCATTTAGAGGCAACTGATTAAATTGGCGACGGTAATACTGTTTCAGTAAATCAGGATTATAAACCGCACCATTATCCTCAATACTCGTATCTAAATGGGCAAGATTTGACGGATCGACCGCCAGTGGCCCTGGATCGTGACTAATATCCCACGCCTCTTTACTGCTGCTTTGCGACGAACTTTTGCATGCCCATGTCACACTCAGTGCTAAAAAGATCGTTAGTGATTTAGGCATCAATAGGAAGTTCCTCTATGTTCTACCGGTATTCATTACCCTCAAAATATCGGTATAAATGGCGCAAACTTGATGTTCGGTTTGAGCAACGTTGGCCACCACACAGTAGGTTTAAGCGAAGTGCGTTTCACGTCGTAAATTAATGTTACCCAAAGTGACGGTTACTTTCTTAGTCATATGGCCATTTTACCCCACTCGTTTCGAGACCTCGAAATCTTAAAGTACCCGATAATTTGATGTACTTTTTTCCGCTGGGTCGATCGGGCTGTGAAGGGGTACATGGAGTTCATCGGATTCACTGTCGGCTCCCAATCGAGGCGACCGTAGCTCATAATATGGCGTACATGGGTGTAACCATTTATGGCAGCATATCTCTCGACCACGCTTTCATTTAAAAACTAACTGCCGGCATCTACATAGATCGCCTTCAAAAGGAATAGCAGACTCTTCTCCATTTGCTCTAATTCACTGCGTACACTAACTCCATTGGGTACGACCTCTTTGACCCAAACACTGACACCACCCGCGTGATTGCTAAGCCAGATCGTCCTAAAGGCCCACGCCCAGCACCCAAGTGATTTAATTAGAAGGCCGCACTTACTTTTAATCGTGAGTGCGGCCTCTTTGTCAAATTTGCCTTCCAAATTCATACGCGAATCTGAGCTTTTGCCCAGGCTAGGACGCTCCGAGCTACACCGATGAGTGCTTGTAGCTCCCCTGGAGTGATGACCTCGCTTTCTTTACCTTGGATCTCAGATGGCGATGTTAAAACCAAGACGGGGATAAACATAAAAGGGTTCGAGTTTACGATCGCCAAGTTGCATATCTTTATTCGGCGACAATGTCCAGTAACGGAAAGCCAAGTCTGTAAAGAAATCCACCTTGCCATAACTTACTGCCAGACCTTGAACTACATCAAAATACCAACCACTCGTTATTGATGTGTTTGCGCCGTTATGGAATGACATTTGTCCAATCTGCAATCCAAGTCGGTGGTTTAAATCTTGCGCAATCGATCGACGACCTAGGTAATAGGCCCCGAAGTCCACTACTTTGCGATGATTTCTAGTCCCATCAGCTTGAACACTAGCAGCTGACTGAGATCCAAGAGTCACCCCTAAAGAACTGCCGGATTCTTCGCTAACTTTCTCTAAACGAAGCCCTTGGCGCATATAGACTTGCTGTTCAAAATCAAGACCGACGCGCCAACCTGGTTTTTCAGCGGTCTCGGCCATGGAATTGGTGGTAACTGACATTAATCCGAATAGAAGTACGAATAGCCTCATTCTCAATGCTCCAATTTATTGGGAATAAATACTAATTATTGTAATTATATCATAGCAATGTCTATATACACCATTTTCATCACTTGCAGTCCGATAGACGATGGTCTGCGCATAGTGTATAGCAAACAGGCCCAACAATCGCAGCGCTCACAGCGGCCACACATGCAGGGGTGCCGATACCGGCAGTTATAAACGCAGATGCTGCACACGGTGGCGCGATGTACGCTGCAGCCGGCAGTAAAATCGCTCCAGCACCGACGATAGAACAATTATCAGTAGTCCAGCCACCTTTGACGGCCTGTTCAGCCACAGCCCCAGCAATTTCTCGCTTAATTGAGTTGACGATATCGTTCACTACGTCACCCATATTAGGCAGGCTAGGAGTAGGGACGCGGATATGACAATCAAACAGACATTCGTCGGTTATCCCAACGGCCGCGACGTCAACCTTCTCATCCCAAAGTTTAGCAAGGTCAAAGGCGACGTTCCGATCAACTTTCTCCTGGTAACCAAGGTGGATGCCTACGACTTTGCCATTCTGGATGATAGGACCACCAGAGAACCCCGCGAGACTGTCGCAAGAGTGCAGGAATACCCCAGCGTCTTCTAAACGGCGCTCAACTTTGCAGGCTTTTTGGGAATACAAATTGCGTTGCTCAAAGTCATACCCGACAATTGAAACTTCTGCTCCAGTTAACATACCAATTTCAAGCTTTTCTGAAAAACTTTGATCAGATTCCAATACAAGATAATCCTTTTTTATTTCCCGACGCTTGATTTTACTCAGATGCGTAGTCTTGCCATCTAACGTAGTGAACGTCGCATCAAGTGAATCACCATCTGCATTTTTTCCTCTACAGTGTGCTGCAGTAGTGACTTCCTTTGCATCGGAGATAAAGGCACTACACTGCGCACCATCAGCAGTCCGCAGGTAACCCACAGTTTTTCTTAGCAGCGCGTCATCGGTGACTTTCAGCTGACTCACGTCACCAAGAATTGACGCCGCTTTAGATGTGTTTTCCCGCTTTTGACTACAACCCCAAACCACCGCACTCGTAAGACCAAGCAACACAAAGACCCTGTTCAAACTAGTTTTCATACATCCTCTCCCACGGTTAATCACACACTTAACATGGTGTGTGCATTACATTTAAAGATCGGTTCACAGCATCTACTGATGACATTCCGAATCACTCAGCCAATTTTCAAGATCACCACTTAATTGATTCGGATTAGAAATCTGCCGAACTAGACACTGATAGAGTATGTCTCTCTCTGTGTCTGATAGAGACGCATCAGGCGGCATGGTTCGATCGCTCAAAATCGAGGAGCGCAACATGTTAATGTTCTGAGAAAATTGTGAGGGCAATGCAGCGTGAAATTGAAGCATGAACTGCTTGGTGCCATCATGGCAAGATGCGCAATTCATGGCAGATTCAATCCGCTTTGCTGATGAATGATCGGATGTAAATGAACCGATACAGGATTTGGCAATCTGCTCAGATTTAAAGCTGCCAGGTTCTACACCAACCAAGGGGCCGAGATCTCTTCGGTCCAGTCCAAAAATCTTGGCGTTACCGTATTTCTTAATCTGCTGGTTTATAAATTCGATGTCAGTTCTGGCATTTTCATTCCGAAGGGAATCAACCTGAGGTACGATTTTTATCAGAGCTGACTGATGGCAGCTGTAGCAAGGCTCTGATGTCTTAACTGCGGTAAGTCGAGGCAGCACACGGATTCCTGAATTGCCCCGTTCACGCCACAAATCAATCAAGTGAGCAACTGGATGTTCCAACTGACGGCCATCAGATGCGTCCTTTTTTTCAATTATTATTTGCGAAATAACAGAAGAAAGTGGGGCATCAACATAATCGCGAACACCGAACTGAACAACTCGATCGAATGAATCACCAGACATATAAATTAGCAGCCTGGATTTTGCTTGGCTATTATCAACCGTTGGCAAATTGCGAGACCGAAACGAAACAACTCGCCAATTGGCATCTAAACTTCGGATGCTTTCTTCAATTTCGCTAATATTACTTGAATCAGCGCGATCAAGAGATGACAAGAATTCTTGGGATTCAAGTCCAGCTGGCAGAGTGAGGTAACCTTTGTCTGCCAGTAATGCCAAATAGGCGCCGTCTTCTTGATCTAATCCCAGCTTATGACCTGGCTGCGTTGCCAACCACTGCCGTCGCGAGAATCTCTTGAGATTATCCAGGCAATATCCTGATTTATTGAGACCCACAAGCTCGGCGTCACATTTTTGTATTTGGTCGTATATATACTGACCATTTGAACCATAGGAACGCTTTGCAGATCGAGATATCTCTTGCTGTTTCCAAACGGACCAGTCGTCCTTATTGGTCTGACATTGGCCGATGTGACTCATTTGATTTTCTGAGGAAACTCGATCCTCGGCGCTGTGCCGTCCCAGCGCGAATGGTAAACGCTCGACCTTAAACTCACGACACGCTGGAGTCAAAACGACCACAGTCAACTGTGCGAGCATCGCAATTTTTGCATAGCACTGCATAGGTACACACGATGTTATTTGTGTGGATAAATTCAATTTTCACGTAAGTTTGAGGGTAAGCAAGTCGCGTGCCAAACCTGTGCTAGTTCAGGTCGGAAAATGCAGGACGATTTTTGAATCACTAAATTTGTTGATTCTTTTGCTGGCAGAATTTCGGTGAGGCATGATCAGTCGGACCCGTAGGCGAGAAAACATGACTAAAATATATACATTGTACTTTTGCTGTTATTATAAAACGTCAATAGGATGCCTCGGCTCAGGCCAGCTGAACTATTTCCAAGATTGAGCTCAGCACGACAAAAAACGATGTATTATCAGCCAGTGACAAACTGGCAGCGACCGGAATCAGAACTCCAACCGAAGATAGACTAGACAGACCAGAGTTGATGTCAAAAATGTATACGGATTGAGATCAATGGAATTGGGAGTTGGTAGTTTCGGAACTCAAACTTTCGTTTCCTGATTCAGAGAAGACTTACACTTGCTCCTAAAATAAGTCGAAGCAAACACACCCGTCAGACCACCCAACACTAGACCAATCACCTGCGACCGAATCAAAGCCATCAGGGACCAGTTGGCCGATGGCTCGCAGTTAACACCAAAGCTCACTGGAGCACTGATAATTAGACGACTAATCTACGGCGCGATCAGAGTCATGACTACAGCGCCATTGAATGCCCAGGAAAGTATAGTTTGTCAGTATTCAAGCTGGGTCGACACCTGCAATTTAGTAGGCTTTCGGGGTAGCCCCATTCGCCTCATAGGCTCCGGCCTGCTCACGCGTCTTTCCCGGCTTCAGCGCCCCCCCCTGGTTACCCGAGCCCGCTGCGGGATCAACTTCACCGCTGTCTGGTCTATACGGTGGCGCTCATTGCATGACGCCTCCTCAGCATCTTCAAAAAAAGACCGCGTCTTCTGCTGCGAAAATCTGAGAATTTTGGCTTTGGCCACAAGCACAAAGTGGCCTAAGCGAGGATTATTTGACCCACATCGTCAGCGTGGTGTTTGCATCCGGATACGACCATTTAGACATTGTGGAGGATGCAGCCCAATGAAACCCATTCGTGCCATTGCAGCAAGCATGGTAAATTTTGTCTGACAATGCTGTTGTTCCAGTACATGCACAGGTGTAAGCCAGGTTTGAGTATGCTGGACTCCAATGGGCTCCGGCACTGCCCATGGTGGCATCATCTGACAAGCCGTAGTAGCTCCTCAGGCGAGTGATCGGAAAGGTATCGATACTCTTAATATTAACCGAGTAAGACGGTGCCAATATCCGCACTGTGCTGCTATTTTGGGCGATCGCTGGGAGGATCGTTGAATTCAGTATTCCCGCTGTTAATGGAGATGTCAGGCTATTTGCAACAGGCGTTAACGCGGATGCGTTAGTGGCTGCAACTAAGGTCCAGCCACCACCGTCTGTCGTCATGTCGCAGTAAACACTTGTATTACCCATTGCTCCAGTTGAGCCATCAGGATCGACGGTATAAATGCCGTCACCCACAGACTTCCCAATGTTCAAAATTTCTGCGCAAGTCTTGGCAGGCATACCCAGATTATATTTGTTACTTAGATAATACTCCAGACGATGACGTTCAGCATCGCTTATAGCCCGGTCGTAAATTATCGCTTCAGCAATATCGCCGTAGTAGTAGGGGTTGCCACCACCTGTGTGCCTATAAGCGACGTTAAATTTTCCGTTACTGATAGAAGGCGGTGAATAAGCTGCTGTGGACTGTAAAACCAATCCATCTCTATACAAAATGTAGCTGGTAGTAGCCGATCTAATGGCTATGATGTGCGGACCAAGCGTGGTTTCATCGACTGGAGATACGGTGGCAGCGTTTCTGTATCCATTGTCAGACCCATTGTGCCAGCGCTTAAGCGCCGATTCGTTGTAATCAATCGCATCAAACACCAACCCATCGGCGCTCTGTACCGTCAGCGGGCACCCTGCAGCAGCTGTTCCCGTCGGTGTGAGCGTGGCCAAGGTAGTGACCACCACCATCGTCTTACCCGTGACTGTGCCAGTAAAATTAGCTTGAAGAAATTGACCAGCACCATTGAATCTTAGCACTGGCTTGCCATTGATCTGATTAGTCCTAAAAATGGGCTGACTTGATCCAGTGGCTTGAGATAGGGCAAACCCGTTACCACTAGAGTCTGCCCACGATGCGACGGAGCCATTATCAGCAACTCCGGTGATACTATCAGCACGCAGCCACAATTTTAAATTTGGAATCGATGCAGGACCGGCAACATCGTAGAGCGGCTGAACGGGCGGTAAAAATGAGGTCGTGTAAAGCGCCTTGCCCTTGGTAATTCGTAGGTCGTCGATATACCCATTAAAAGGATAATAATAGCAGCACTGATACTGTCCTATGAAAAGGTCGACGTTACTTGAAAAACGCGCTGCCGATGACGTAGTGCTGCCGACATTGTTACCGTCAAGCCAAAGGGTATGCGTATTGCCTAATCGGGTATAAGCAACGTGATGCCAACGGCCATCAACGACGCTGCTTCCAGCCTTTAAAGTAAAATCATTAAAATTCAAGTCAGCGAGAGCAAGAGCCAACTTGCCCGTACTATCGATACCAAAAATTGTCTGGGATGATGCATTGCTGCCGTCCCATTGCCCTAAAATGGTCTGGCCAGTCGCTGATGATGTTTTTACATAGGCTTCGATCGTAAAATCATTGGTTCCCATCGCATAGACATCACTTTGCGCAGCCTTTACATAGCTTCCTGTTGTACCGGGTAGCAGTAAGCTAGCAGTACCCTGAACCGCCGTGGACGTAGAAAGTTTCGCCGTGCCCATGGCTGTTATTGTGCCGCCGACAGAGTCCGTCACCGTTGTAGAGTTGTTACTACCGTCCATGTGAAGCATTAAGACAGGCATCGTGATTGATCCGTCGCCGTTGCTTGCGTTTGCCCCGTGGATCAGCCCGAGTTGCGGGAAAGCTGTAGCAGTGGCCGCTACGACCAATATCGGTACCAATAGCAACCAGCGCCGATCAAGGCGCAAATTACTGGTAGTTCTTGCCCGCGGACGCATAATAGGTGCTCCCGTCATAGAACATCGTGACAAAATCAACCGCACCAGAAATTGTACTCACCGAATAGGGTACTCCGCCAGGCCACTTAACGCTTGCTGGCCAAACAATGCTACGAGCATTGGCACCTTGAATAATCTTTATACCATAAGATCCGCCAGCAACCGGATTCGATAGGGCCAAAGTCACGTTGCCCGTGGCACTTGAAAGATCGACCACCTGTAAATTACCCGAGCTCCAATCCACTGTTTGGGAGGTAGCAGCTGGGACGTTCGCTGCCGGCATCACCACAGCAACTTGGCCTGAGACATGGAGTCTTGCTGCTGGGTTAGTGATACCGATACCGACGTTGCCGCCAGATTGGACGACCATCTTCGTTGCAGAATTGTACTGGATATTTAATTGACTAGAACCGTTGTCGTTCCAAAGTCCCCAGCTATTCGATGCATTATTGGAGAGTCTGAAAACAGCATTATCGGTAGCGCCACCCTTCATCTCGAGTAAGCTAACTGGTGATGTCGTCCCAATCCCGACGTTGCCTGCATTCGTCACCACGACCTTGTCTGAAAATGTGCCACCCGTCTGGGTGCGGAAGGCAAACCAACCGCCATTATTGATGGTATTAATAAGACGCAGTGCCGAAGTATTTGAATTGAAGCCATATTGATTGTCCCCAACCCAAAGGCTTGCGGTGTCCGTTGGGTAGACACCATCGTTGAAACCGCTAACGCCGCGTACGTCAAGCAACGCCGTAGGTGCTGTTGTCCCTATCCCGACATTGCCAGTGGTCGTAATTCGCATTTTTTCTGTAGTGGCGCCTCCACCTTCATTTAAATCAGTGTCGGTGTGGAATGCGATATTACTGTAGCTGTCCATATTCAGGTTGAATCCCGTATTCGATGTACGCAGACCCATGCCGTTATTAATTACGGAGTCAGAATTCGTTCGGAAGAAAAGATTGTTCGTCGAACCAGCGATCGTAAGTTTATCTTGCGGGTTTACAGCTCCAATCCCAACGTTCCCCGTAGTCGTAACAGTAGTAAAAGCTCCTGACCCTGGCGTTGTCGCACCAATGGCACCAGGTGCAGCCCAGTTGGTCGCAGGGATTGCAGCGCTGGTCCAAGTGGTGCCATTGGACGTCAGCACGTTACCGTTTGCACCAGGAGCTACTGTTTGTAGAGCACTGGTACCATTACCGAGAAGCACGGCGTTAGCCGCCAAAGTCGTGGCACCGGTACCACCGTTGGTAACTCCTAAGGTTCCAGACGTTATGATAGATGCACTGAGTGGGGGAATATCTGATGCCACTAGAGACGTACCCGAGGTGATACGCCCTTTAGAATCGTAAGTGACTTTGGTCGATGTACCAGCGCTCACCACAGTGGCTAGAGTGGCAGCCGCTGAGCCCCCTGAGAAGCCCGACGTCGTGACGTCTCCAGTTAGCGCGGTGATATAGTTGCCAGCTACTTGCTTAGCATTGAAAGTGTTGTAGTCTGTGTTTGAAATTAGACCACTAGTCACTCCGGCTGCTGATGCCATCGGCAGACTTAGCGTATGGACATTACCTGCTGAGGTCCAATTAGGTGCTGTCCCAGTGGTGCCAGGCACACCAAACGACTGACTGACGCCGGTTTGACCGTTGAGACTGGCAAGAGCGGCTCCTACAGCACCGACAGTCTGCACAGTAGCGCCATCCCAGTATTTCAGCTGATTCGCAGTTGAGTTAAACCAGGCCTTACCTTTGTCAGCGATGGTTAAGCCAGCAGGGTCAGACGCGTTGTTGCTTAGCGTCAGGGTTTTACTTGTGCCCATTTGAATGTTGCCGGTGTTGGTGAGGTCAAAGGCACCGGCGTTGAGATTTCCCGTTAAGGTGTCTCCAGCTTTATTTATTGGTGTGAAACCGAGAGCGGTTTGTTTGCCATTGAACGTCGTCCAGTCGGTGGAACTTAAATACCCATTCATAGAGCCACTTGCTTGGCTAATGCCGATCGTACCTGTGACGGTGCTGTAGGTGATTGGGGCGCTGCTCGATAGAGACGAAATCGCACGAGCCGGTGTAAAGTATTGATTGGCACCTTCAGTGACGGCTGTAGAGTTTAATGTTTGCCAGCTCTTGTCGCCACGCCAGTACTGTGTGTTGGTGCCAGCTGCAATTGATGCTTCTTTGCCTGCAAGATCTGTGGTCAGGCCACTGATTTTAGTCTGTGCGATTGCAGCGCTTGCTGAGATATCAGCATCGACGATCGCAGCTGCACTCTGGGCTCCGGTCAGTCGGCCTTGCGCATCAACAGTTATGTTGGCGCGCGTATAACTCCCAGCGGTAACTCCCGTATTGGTCAAACTGATGGTTCCAGTTGAGTTAATGGGGCCACCAGTAAGCCCAGTCCCTGTTGCGATGTTTGTCACCGTACCACCCGAGGCGAGTTTAGTGTAGGAGCCACCGTTTTGAGAAATTTTAAATTCGTTATCAGTTTGGTCGAAGTAGATCCGTCCCTGCCCTGCAGCACTAACAACGGGAGCAGCTGTGCCCGCCTGGGTGACCAAGGGTGTAACGACCGATGACGAGACGACACCCACAAACGTAGGTGTTGCGGTAGCGCGGATGTCCTGAGCAGTATCTAACATTATGGATCCGGCACTATTCGTAATAGTGACGCCGGCATTAGCACCAGCAGTAAGAGTGCTGAGAGCAAAGTTACCACCGCTACCAATAAGTAGCTGCCCGTTACTTGGTGCAGCATTTAGTCCTGTACCACCGCGTGAAGTAGGCAATTCGCCGCTTGCAATCAGCACGGCTGAGTGAGGCGGAAGATCACTTGCGGCGAGTGAGCTGCCGGCTGTGACTCGGCCGTAGCCATCTGTGGTGACTTTGGCGTAAGAGCCTGCGGTACCTGTAGGTGCGAGACTGACAGTAGCTGTTCCACTTGAGGTCGCAACGGCTATGCCTGTGCCCTGAGCCACGTTTGCCACCTTACTGGAGAATGATGTGTAGTCTGAGTTTGAAATTAGCCCGGCTGTAGTACCAGTTGTCGAAGCAAGTGGAATATTTAAAGTATGAACCCCCGCATTTGATGACCAATTAGGTGCTGTGCCAGAGCTTCCCGGTACGCTAAGAGATTGACTATTGGCAGTCTGGCCGTTGAAACTTTGCAGCCCTGATCCAGCAACACCCAGAGTCTTAACTACAGATCCATCAAAAAACTTGAGCTCATTACTGGTGCTGTTGAACCACAATTTACCTTTGTCGTTCGCACCGCCTACTGCTGGGTCCGCTGCATTAGTGCTCAAACCAAAGACTTTGGAGCTGGCCATTATTAAGTTACCAGTGGCATTAAGATCTTGACCATTGATATTCAACGCACCAGAAAGGGTGTCTCCAGCTCTATTTATTGGCGTGAAACCGAGAGCGTTTTGTTTGCCATTGAAAATCGTCCAGTCGGTAGAGCTTAAATACCCATTCATTGAGCCACTTGCTTGGCTAATGCCGATCGTACCTGTGACGGTGCTGTAGGTGATTGGGGCGCTGCTCGATAGAGACGAAATCGCACGAGCCGGTGTAAAGTATTGATTGGCACCTTCAGT
>Ga0078894_10000516_pt1 | contig 26903 bp, 26 predicted proteins | sample LauGreSu1BDMLBSD_2_FD_67506 | JGI IMG/M metagenome (GOLD analysis project Ga0078894, IMG submission 67506) | Freshwater lake microbial communities from Lake Michigan, USA - Su13.BD.MLB.SD (version 4) (version 4) | ecosystem: Environmental > Aquatic > Freshwater > Lake | place: Lake Michigan... | reverse complement strand
GCTGCTTCAGATCGTGCCGAGCAAGAAGTGGCTGACGAGCTGTGGACCTTGCCGAAGTATCGGGAAATGCTGTTTCATCACTCTATGAAATAATTGATTGTGTTTAGCTGAGTGAAAACATCTCGCAGTATCCACTGCGAGATGTTTTTATTTGGTAGCCTTTTCTGATGCAGTAGCGCTGGCATTAAACTTAACGTTTAGTTTTGCCACTGCGCCTTTATCGTCTGTCAAAGTGAATGATTGATCCGGTGATGGCGCCCCTGATCCAATTTTGATCAGCGGTGTAAAGGATACTGTGGCAATCACTTGATCGTCGGGGAGAACGAAGTATTTCTTTCTTTTAGCGATTAAGCTTATGTCTGTTTGGATAGTTACCTGATTTTCTGAGATCTGAAGCTGGGTCATAGTTTTTGCTACGAGGTCCCGCACGGTTTTACCATCGATGTGCAGCTGTTTAAATTGCTTGGCCTTACTGTCCTGGCGCCAATAGGCCAATGGATCCAACTCAGTTTCACCAAATGTGCCTAGTTCACTGCTGGCCTTCTTCCGGCTTGCGAGGTCTTTTGCTCTCTCTTCGGGTGAATCGATCAAACCGTAAGCTGTAACCTTGAAGAAATACTGATTCGGTTTTTCTCCGTTATGGGCGCCTGCCCTAATCATAGTCACATCAAGATCATGACTTAGTAGTGTGTAATCGATTGGCTCTGGAGATAACGTGGCTCCAGCAGGAGCGGCGTGAAGGTCTCGGCTTGATGCACTGTAGGCTAATATCGACAGAGCGATTATCAAGAGTTCATGCAATTTTGACCTGGCTCGAGATCTCATAAGGCTCACCCTTAATGACTGATGGAGTCGCGGCTACGTTTTTCCGCCGCATTAACAATTGCTGTTAACATGGCCTCGAGTAAGATTCTGGTCTGAGGATCCACATGTTTACGTCGTTGCTCAAGACATAGGCGACTGACCGTCTCGTGTTGAATGACATGAGTTGCTAGGCTCATCAGTGCTGTTTCGCCAATTTCTTGCATGCTGGGATCATCAGCTCCAAACAAATTGATGTGGTCGATAACGCGCTGCGCATAACGAAGATCACCGGTAGCATTGAATCCGGACCATAGCAGGCTGATTTGCCTGTTCGTCACGACCTCGGACGTCAAGGGATCCAATGTGCTTATTTCCGTTTTTTGAAGTTTAATGAGTCTTTGGCGATGGTCATGATCGACTCTACTAAGGTTGTCATGCAAAAGTTGTGAAGCTTTAGGCTTGTCTGCCATGCGCAAGCTAACAAGGATGACATACCATTCACTCTGTCCTAGGCCCTGCCAGCTTTGAGCCCAATCACTTAGCGAGTTATCGTTGGTGGCAAAGATCTGTCCGAGAAATATGCTCGCAATAACTGGGATGTCACCGTACCTGGTAGAGTTTTCATTAAGATAGCCGTGACTTTTCATGAACGAAAGAGCCGATGTTATCCGTTCAGGGTGTGGATCTTTGTAGTAATAGGCAAACCAAGAACGGAATTCGTTGTCATTCGCAAAGGGCCTTGAATCCTGTTTAGCTACGGAAGTGGTGACGCATCCAAGAAGGAAGCTTAGAAGGACCGTGGCAATGAGACGGTGATAGACCAGTTGTAGCCCCATTCCTTGAAATCGTTAGCAGCAAAAAAGCCCCTGAGCTCCTCGTATTTTTATCGGTCCAGATCCGCCGAGGCTTGATTTGATGATAGAATTAGTTGATGGTTTCCAAGAGCAATCAAACTAAAAGCCAGGGATTATAGACACATGCAAGCGATTAAGCCGCCTACCGCATTTCGTCCCGTACCCAGAACTGGGGTAATTTATGTGACCACAGAGGCACAAGAGAGGGGATTTCGGCCGCATGATCCGGAGTGGTGCAATCTCGGGCAGGGCCAGCCAGAAACTGGTGCGCTTCCAGGTGCTGCTAAAAGAGTCGAGTCATTAGTCGTTCGTCCAGACGATCAAGAATACGCTCCGACGGTAGGCCTATGGGAGCTAAGAGATGCAGTTGCATCCCTTTACAATCAGCTTTTTCGCCGCGGGATGAAGTCGCAGTATAGTGCGGAAAATGTTTGCATCGCCGGTGGCGGTCGCACGTTGCTGACAAGAGCTGCCGCCAGTCTTGGACAGGTTAACCTTGGCCATTTTCTTCCAGACTATACCGCTTACGAGGAGCTTTTAGATATATTCAAGGCGTTTACGGCGATCCCCATTCTGCTAGAGGGCGCGAACAAATATGATTTTTCATTGAAAGAGCTGCGCCGCGAGATTGTTGGCCGAGGTCTTTCAGGTTTACTTTTTTCAAATCCATGTAATCCCACCGGTAAACTTGTCGATGGCGATATCATGGCCGACTGGGTGCGTCTAGCCCGAGAGCTTGATTGTACGTTACTTATCGATGAATTTTATTCACACTATGTTTACACCCGACCAGCTCAAGAGGCCTATATATCCAGTGCCGCACGCTATGTGGAAGATGTTGAGCGAGATCCAGTTTTGCTCTTTGACGGATTTACGAAGAATTGGCGTTATCCAGGCTGGCGTGTCTCCTGGGCTGTAGGTCCACGGACAGTGATTGAATCACTAGGAAGCGCCGGATCCTTTTTGGACGGCGGTGGATCGAAACCGCTGCAGCGGGCTGCATTACCCCTGCTTGATCCGACAGTGGTTTTCGCCGAGACTTCGGCGATCCAGACCGTTTTTAAAGAGAAGCGTGATTATCTAATGAAGGAGCTTCGGCGCCTTGGGGTGCATTTTGATCATCAGCCCGAGGCCACGTTTTATGCTTGGGGATCAGTTGCTGAGCTTCCTGCTTCGATCAACGATGGCATGAGCTTTTTCCGCTCTGCACTCGACCAGCAAGTGATCACAGTGCCTGGCGAGTTTTTTGACGTAAACCCAGGAAAGCGCCGTAAAGGCGGTGTTTCTAGGTTCAAGAATTATGTGCGGTTTTCTTTCGGGCCGCAGCTCGAGACGCTGAACCTGGCGATCAAGCGTCTCGAACAAATGATCAACACTGCTCGGATATAGGTCCTCGGGCTCACTGACCTATTTATTTAGGCGGTTTGTTTGCAAGGTATTTAGTCGTTAGGTAGTGCCCTGAGTCCGTAATTTTTGCCCACTCGCCATTGAGGACAACGTCGATTTTGTCGCCTTGAGCGACCCACCCAACTACCGGAGCATCCTTTGATGGGGCAGCTCTCACCTTAATGGCTACTACACGGACGTAACGAGTGACCGTTGGACCGTCGAAGCCAGGGTAAACTTTAGGCGCCGGGACAGGGGCTGGCGTCGGAACAGGAGCCGGTGCCGAAACTGCTGCAACGGCTGTGGCGGGAGCGACTGCAGCAACTGGCGCCGCAGCCATCGGTCTTGCGGCGGCTGGTTGAACGGTAGGTGGAACCGTGGCTACTGGTTTGGCTGCTGCAGCGGGCACTGCTGCTACTGCCGCGACTGGTGCAGGAGCGGGAGCAACAGGTGCAGCTGCCACGACCGGTGCAGCGACCACAACAGGTGCGGCTGCTGGTTTAGGCTGAACGACCGCGACTGGCGTAACGGGCTTAGGTGCTGCCGCAGGGAAAGTCACTGGTGCCGGTTTTGGTGCAGCCGGTGGCTGAACCGCAACCGCTGCTGGCGGAGGAACCGGAGCGGGTGCCGGAGCCGGAGCTGGCGCAGCAGCTGCGGCCTGGTCCGAAGAGGCATCACCACCTGACTCTGAGCTTTTTTCTTCGCCGCTACCTTCCTCGGCTTCTTTGCCCTCTTCCTCTTCCTCGCCGTCTTCAGCGCCTTTTTTGGTGGCGCAACCGGGAATTAGGGCAAATGCTGCGACGAACAGCAAAGCTTTAGTCAACCTCATGGGAGAACTCCTTTACAGCTATCACCCGAAATCTTGGTAGTTAGTCTATTGTAAACAAAATCCTTTGGTTGGCACAAGCAACGGCCGAGGCTAATAGGTTGGCGAAGTTCTGGTATACTTGGAACTATCAAAGTAATTACAAATAATTTGAAGAGGAATCGTTGAGATCACCTGAAAATCCATGGCTCAAATCCGTTCGCGACATGGTTTGCTTGAGCGTATGTGCTTGGATGCTTGCAGCAACAAAAGTATATGCTGCTGACCCGGCACCAATCAGCACGAAGCTGGTGGCTAGTGTTCTCGGCGATGTTTTTCAAATTAAGATTGCGACCGATGCCAACTCACCAAAAGCTGCATACGGTTCGTGCTTTGTCGTTGATACGGCTGGAATTTTGGCGACAAATTTCCATGTTGTCGCCTACGCTTTGCATGATCCCAAAAAATATCACCTCTATCTGATCGATGGTGATAAGTCGATTCCTGCTGAAGTAGTGGCTATTGATGCTGTCAACGACCTGGCTCTTGTTCAGGTGGACCGGACATTCAATAGGTCAGTTAAATTTGCTCACGGGCTCCCCGATAGCGGCGACAAGATTTACTCAATAGGTTGGCCGGAGGATTTGAACAAGGCAGTCAGTGAGGGTAATTTCAATGGATTGATGCAAGCCGGCCCGTACCGGAAAATTCAGATGTCGATACCACTTAATCCAGGAATGAGCGGTGGGCCGACAATAAACGAGGCTGGCGAGGTTATTGGCGTCAATGTTTCACTCAGAGCTGACTCCCAAAGTTTGGCATTTGCCATCCCTCACGACCTACTTCGGGCGCTAATGCGGGAAAAACGGACACCGCTCAGTAAACCTGATGACCATGAAGATTTTGACGAGACAATGCGGGCGCAGCTTGAACGGGTCCAAGAGGAAATATCGACAAGCATTTTGAAGGAAAGTGATTCCAATCTTCAAATAGGAGGTTGGAGCGTATTTAAACCAGCAAAAATCGTGAAGTGCTGGCATTCTCAGGAAAGTGGTGCTCGTGATCAGACTCAGGTTATCACCGAACAGTGTTATCTCTCCGGATCGACGCCTATAAAGCGAGACCTTGACGCAGGTACCTTTAGACTTCGTTACCAAGCGATTGAGAATCGAACGCTTAGTGCCTGGCAATTTGTACACCAATTAAATGAAGAGCTCGAGGATCAGCCGTTTGCCATTGCAGACAAGGTGGAGCGATTTACCACAAGTTTACGATGCCGACAGCTTGATCTCGTAAACCCTAAGAATGTTGGGCTTCGGGTTCACTACTGCGTTAATGGATTTTTGCCTTATGCTGAGTCTTACAATATTGAATTTGAGTTAGTTGCAGCCTCTGGAAGGCAGCGCGCTCTTCTAGTTTCTGGAAGTTTTCTTGGCTTTTCTTCTCACAATGGTCTGGCGATTCTACGTACGATTATCAATAGCATTACTTTGGATCAAAAATGATTTTGGTAAAAGTTCATGAAGCGGATCACATTGAGACGCATAAGGTGGAGATCTTTCCCTGCGTCATTGGCCGATCGATGCATTGCGGAATTAGGGTGGATGACCCAAGCGTGTCGGCGCGTCATGCGGAAATTCATCAATCAACCGATGGTTATGTCTTAAAGGATTTATTTAGCACCAACGGTATTTGGCAGGCAGGCGGAAAAGTCAAAGAAGTCAGACTTGGAGCGCGTGAATCGATTATTTTTGGGGATGTGCAGATCGAATTTTTGACTGAGGATACACTAGAGCGTACACATGACAGTAAGCTTTTGCCTCATGAACACACTGAGGCTCCTCATTGGCTGACGGTTAAGATTGCTGCTGCGCTTTTTTTTGCACTTCTAATTGGACTGGCAGTGCCTGCACTCGAGCAGTACCTTTGGTACTGGCCACCAGAAAAATTTGGCGAACTCGCCGGGCGTGCAATCTTACTTTGGCTTCAACTCTCGGCTACGGCATTGGCTATTTCAATTTTCTGCAAGGTGAATTTAAAAAGGTTTAATTTTCACAAGGTGCTGCTACTGATTTGTCTGAGTTTTGTTGCGGAAAGACTAGTAAGCAATTTCATGCCTTCTCTTGTCTTTAACTTGCACAATCTCACGGGCGCTAAATTCCTAAAGCACATTGGCTACGGTGCGGTCATTTACATATTGCTATTTCGATTACAGCGTTACGCGTTACCGAAAGGGCAATTGCGTTATCGTCGGTGGGTAGCGGGCGGGGTCAGCGTCATCAGCATGCTTATCATTGAGCTAGTTATTGAGAGGCAGCTTGGCGAACGATCCCGGATGGCTGATCTTGGCATGCCCATACCCACCTTAGGCCCTAGTCAGGGTAGCGATGACCTGATGTTCGCCATCGGGCTGACAATTGCCGCTACTGATCAGGAGCGTATCCGGCAGCTGGAGCGACTCGAGTCTGGGGACGACTGAGGTTTGCCGTGAACACCCTGGTTTATGCAGCTAACTATCTGTTATCGCGGAGCTAAAGGGGTCTGGGGGACGAGAACCGTGGGTCATTTGCCCAGGGTCAGCGTTTCGAGCATTGAAACGCGGGTGATGGTACTTGCATTGAGGGGTGTTTACCCAAGGTGTTCACGTACATTTTGACGACTAACTGTCGAATAATATCTGCTCTTCTTGTGTTGCCACGGGGCCCTAACTAAGGTCAAGGAAGGTGGTGCGGTCACGAGAAGTTTAGCCGCCATGGCGTTAATGAGTCGCCACCGTGGTTATTTCGGGCTTGGTATTTTTTTTAAATAACTGCAAAGTATTATGGTGACTTGAGCAAAGATTTGGATTTATGCTAGTCAAACTAACAGAGGACATTCCAATCCATAAGCGAGGGGCACCGTGACGACCACGGGAGAGCTTTCAGACAATCTACGGAATGTTATTGACCGATACCTGAACGGTCATCGGAGCCGCTCGTTAGCGACCTTGGCAAGAGCATCGGGTGTCAGCTATACCACTTTGCGTCGATTATACCAGCGCGAAGGTAATCCGACGGCTGAGCCTGTGTTAAAGATCATTGACGTAGCCCTGTCGAATGAGGAAAAACTCGATTTCATTAAACGGTACTATCCGGAGATCGCAGTTAACCTCAGTGGTATTCAGACCGATGCCTACCTGAATGTGGCGCCTCGGCAGGAGATTCTTAAGGCGTTTTATGTACGGGACCCTCATAACTACATTCTCAATTTGGCCCAGAACGACAAGGGCACGACACGCGATACGGTGCAACGAATCACTGGTGAGCGCGGTCTCGAAGCTCTCGATGAGCTGGTTGAGCATGGCATCATGGAAGTCGAGCGTGTTGGTGGCGAGACTATCTACCGCTTGCCCTCTATGTTATCAAGTGACTGCGATATGGCGTTGGCACAAATGAAGTTATCGGCTGACCACTTTGATCGCAGTTTGATTGGGACCAAGGCGGCCAGGCTCTTCCATGCCACCGCATCGATAGACCAGCGCACCCTAGAACGTATTCACGACGTTCTCTCAGGTGCGATCAAAGAGATTATTGAACTTAAAGACGACCCCCGCAATAGCGGAGACATCCCGCTATTTGTAGACATGATGATGAACATCTACGATAGATCGCCATTGAGACGCGATAGGAGCGATGCATGATTCGGAATTTTCACTTGGTTGCAAGCATCGCAACCTCGATATTTTTCATGATTTTGGCTAGCCCTCGCGTTGCTCTGGCTGACGATATCCACAGCCTCGATTTTAGCTCGGCTAGTTTGACAGAGATTGGGATTGAAAATGGTGGGGTCATCATACTTCATACGATCTATCGGTCATGCGATGGTGAGTGCGGTAAGGGTAAGTTTGTAATGGTTGCGCCGGAGAGCGAAATTGCCACGCTAAGAGCGCAATTTGGCAGCGATGGCGACCTGCGTATCATCGTCAAGATCTCTGATGAAGATCGGGACGTGTCATTTGACGCTCAAATTATGGCGTGTGCGAATGAACAAGCCTTCACAGGCCGAATTCTTTCGTCCGGTGAATCTTTTTATGTAGTCGGTGAGAAATATGCCGTGGAACGTGGCTGGATTTAATCCCGGCTCGGCAGTGTCTAAGTTTTATCGGTAGCTATCCTATCGGCTGAGTCCTGCGGTATGATAGGACTATGCCGCTAAATCTTACATCGCTAGCCTGTCCCAGGCAGAGAACTGTCAACCTCGTGTTGCTAGCATCTCTAAGCGCACTATTTGCATGCAAATCGAGGCGAAGTGCTGAGCGAGAGACGACGCCGTCTGTACCGAAGGCAGCAGATGTTGCTGTCAGTCTAGCTGGAGTTGAGTCGCGTGATCGCGAGCAGGTTAAAGACGAACAGCTGATTCGAGTCGATATCGCCAAAAGGATCATGGGCCTCAACCCCAAAGCCGATGATCGGCATGATCATATTGGGCTGATCAATGTCGCGGATTTGATGGGTTATGAGTTGCCTTTCAATGACTGCGGGAGAGCATGGTTACTCCGTCAAGGCGTCGATGAGGTGGCAATCACTAGCTATCATGGCCGAGGGGTTGGAGCTTCTTGTCAAAATCAAGACTCAGCGGCACCAGTTAGCTACAGCTTTAGTCGGTGGGCACTCGAGCCTGAGGCGGTTGTGCCTGTTCCGTTAAGTGGAGTACCTGAGTCAACCACTTGGCCAAAAGCTACCGCTAATTCCAATGCTAATACCTCTAGTGCTGTGACAGCTTCCATTGATCAGGCTGGCGCCCTTAAGTTGGTGACGCGTGAGACTATTCTGGCCAGCGTTACAGCCACTGCTGATGTTTTCACTCACCGAGTGAGTTACGAGAGATCGATACCCATAGACCCAACCTTTACCAAGCAGTGGCAGCAGGCAGCTGCGGGTCTGCAGATTCTCCCGGGTGTGGGGGGCGGTGCTACCTTTAGTTTTGGTTCAGCAGCTAAGGCTGAGCAACGTCTATCACGCGTCTCGTGCGGCGCTTCGGTACTGCAACCGCAAGGTTGTCATTACCGAGTGTTTCTTACGGCTGAGCACACAATTCAGCAGCAGAAGTATCGCGCAATGATCAATTTGTATCCGAAAGTCGTCGGCTTAACCGGGCTCCTCAGGGGCGATAGTCGCTCCATGCGAAAGCTGAATGGCGACGGGCAGAACTCTGGTTCAGCAGTAGTATCCGAGTCGTTCGGAAGAGGGGATGAGATAGATTTCATAGACGATTTGGCCGAGCAAGTTGCCGGTGGTCGCGGAAATTGGCATTGGGAGCAAATGCGTTCCCTACCATTGGCTCAGAAAGACGGTATCCCCACTCTTGATTGGGCGTTACGATATTTTGCCGGGCAGGATTTTGGTGGCCTTAGTTATGATTTTCTTAGAACGACGGAATCAGTGCAGTCCTGTCTCTTGCACGTTGAGGTACTGCCTGACAGCGCGGGATCATGCGTAAGTTTACAAGACGGTGCTGTCGTGGAACCGGTAGCGGTTCCGATACTGTGACTTGGCTTTTTGACCTATCTTGAGATTTGCGTTATAGAATTGGCATGGTTCAAAGGTCTTACCAGCAGTATCAAAGAATATTCTCAGGCCATAGATTGCCGCTCGCCTTCTGTGACCTTGATATGCTTGATGCTAACGCTGAGGCTCTGCAAGCAAGGGCGGCCGGTATGCCGATGCGGTTAGCGACGAAGTCTATCCGCTGCGTGAGTATCATCAAATATGTGCTCGAACGCTTTCCCGGGTTTCGTGGTGTTATGGCGTTCTCGCCGCGAGAGGCCTGTTTCCTAGCCGATCAGGAAATTGACGATATTCTGATTGGCTACCCCAGTGTAGAAAGCTCCGAACTCGAGCCATGCTTGGAGCGCGTCAAAGCTGGCAAGAAGATCACCTTTATGGTTGATCACGAGCGTCACATAGAAATTCTCTCTGACTTAGCCCTTCGGCTCGGAGTAGAGGCTGCTATATGTATCGATGTTGACCTTTCTACGGCACTGCCAGGGCTACATTTTGGTGTGTATAGGTCGCCGATTACCTGCACCAAGGATGCTCAAGGGCTTATCGATAAAATTGGTGCGAGCGCTGGCATTCAATTAACTGGTGTGATGGGCTACGAAGCACAGTTAGCAGGCGTTGCTGATGCCGTACCTGGAACTCCTCTAAAAAACCTCCTGATTAGGTTTCTAAAGTGGTTTGCTAGGCGTGAATGTTTTCCGCGACGTCAGCAATTGGTCGCTGATCTCGGTCGGCAAGGTTTTGATCTCAAGTTCGTTAACGGTGGTGGCACAGGTAGCATTGAACTGACCAAACTCGATGCCTCAGTTACTGAGTTGACCGTGGGGTCAGGTCTTTATTCCCCTGGGTTATTTGACCACTTTGCCCAGTTTCATCATGAGCCGGCTGCGGGTTTTGTCTTGCCAGTGGTGCGCATTGCAAGACCTGGAGTTTATGCGTGCTCGGGTGGGGGGTATATTGCCTCGGGCCCAACTGACGATGATAAACAGCCCAGACCTTTCCTGCCGAAAGGTGTTCAGCTAATCAAGCTACTCGGTGCCGGAGAGGTGCAGACTTCGATAAGGTCGCAGACTCAGTTGCACATTGGCGATCCAGTGCTCTTCAGACACGCCAAGGCAGGGGAACTCTGCGAGCGATTCAACAAGCTTAGTCTGGTGCGCGGCGATCGGATAGAGGCGGAAGTCACGACCTACCGTGGCGATGGGCAGTGCTTTTGGTGATTAAGTTAGAACTTACGCAGACCCACGATTTTGCCGTGGACACTGAAGTCTGAGGAAATAAATTTTAGTTCTAGGCGGAAGCCGCCACCTTTGACGAGTGGTTGGGCTTGAGGAATCGTGACGCAGCCGCCTCCTGCCGAAAGATCATCGACAAAGCATTTGAATGTCTGCTCCGGTAGCGTCTTGCCCGGTTCGGTGATCATCGTGCACTCGACGTTTTGTAGCTGGACTCTGACATCCGAGCGCAAGTCGCTGACGGCCTCAGTGAGGGGCTGGTCTACCTGCACATTTCGCCTCAGTAGCTCTTCATTGACCCATTTGCGAATTCGGGATGATTCATCATCTGAAACAAGGAACTTCAGGGCAATTTGCTTTGTCCCTTGTTGTTCGTCAGCCACGCTAGGAGTCCTCGATGGTGTCCGGAGAGTGATTTTAGGAAATCTCTAATATTTTACCTTTGAGTCTTCCGAGCGTCTACTGCCGCTGCCAGCTATGTCCGCTAGGCTCCCTTTTTGTTTTATAATGGGTCAGTTAGGTGCTCATAATTCACGAATCATAAACTCACTTAGCATAAGCGATGGGGGCGAGGGTGGGGATCAAGTCGCAAGATATATTGATTGTTCTAAAGATTGTTGCCTTTAACGGAAAGTCCTGGAAGCAAGGTGATCTGGCAGATCAACTTGGTCTAAGTCGTGCCGAGGTCTCAAATTCTCTGACTCGCTCGGTGGCGGTTGGTCTTTTGGATGATCAGAGGCAGCCTCAGCATCAAGCGATCCTTGAGTTTATTTTATTTGGGCTGAAGTATGTGTTTCCGGCAAAGAGGGGTGCAATCGGGCGCGGGGTGCTAACTACTCCATGCGCGGCTCCCATGTCGGGCAAACTAGTGGTGACTGGAGACGACTTTTGCGTCTGGCCCAGCATCGATGGGCCGGCCAAAGGACAGGAGGTCGAGCCACTTTATCGTTCTGTGCCGGAAGCCGTAAAGACTGACCCAGCACTTTACGAGCTTTTGGTCTTAGTAGATGCCATTCGGCTCGGTAATTCTAAAGAGGTCAAATTAGCTAGCGACGAGCTTAGGCGCAGGTTTAAACCAGAGTCCAAGTTTATTAAAGCATTTGCATGGTAATCAGAGAGTGGACTCGGTCTCAGTGGCGACCAAATTCTTCGAAAAAGTGAGCTTTGCCCCCGACACCTAGCGAAACATAGAAGCCGTCTAGGTCATAGCCAAGTTGGACCACCATCCCTCGAATGTGCTGTCTCATCACTTCCTCTGGCACTGCCAACACATAAGGAGCTGGCGGAGCGATGAATCCCGTCACCGCAGTTGCTGGCTCAACGTCTCCTGGCAGTAGGATGAAGGTGAGTTCCCCAATATCCTCGGTCGATGGAGAACCATCGCGAGTGATCCCGCGAACGGTCCACACCTCAGCTTCGTTGGTGAAGACAACTCTGAAGCCTAGGGCAATGCCTATGATCTCTTGCAACGGACCTTCGGACTTGGTGCTGTCCCGATTCTGGCCGCCAATCGCTCGAAGATTAACTACGCGTTCTCTTGGTGGGCTTTTTCGATCCATTGCGACAACTCGGGTACTAGGGTGATGCCGCCCGCCATGCGGGACTGACAGTGGCGCGCACCGTACCATGGCGAGCACGGTGCGCAAATGCAAAAGTCAGTAATCGGATCAATGGAAGTTGGCGCGCCGTTTGAAGGGGCGTCCTTTACCCCTTTGTTTACCTTGTCTTAGGTCCATTCTCTGATCGGAGCGTTGATCTGACCGGTAGTCCGACCGCTGCTCGGAACGTTCAGCCGCGACTGGGGTCTCCTGGCGAACATTCTTGGATGCCGATTGTGAATGAACGAGTTTAACGGCAGCCAGGGCAATTTGCTTCAGAGTCATGCCCGCCGACTCACCTTCTTTCAGCATTGAGTTAACGATGGCTTCGTAGCTATCCAGCCGCTCGTCACTAATTGCTGCCACTAATCTGGACTTGGTATCGTTACGGCGTTTGTCCTCAAGATCGGCGGCAGTCGGTAGTTTTCCAACCGGGATCTTTTGTTTGGTAAGGCGCTCAATGTTAAGCATGAGTCGCTTATCGCGGGGCTCCGACATAGTGAGAGCGGTGCCTTCACGGCCTGCTCTTCCGACACGTCCGATCCGGTGAACGTAGGCTTCAGGAGCGGAAGGAACGTCAAAATTTACGACATGCGAGAGGTGCTCAATGTCGAGCCCGCGCGCAGCGACGTCAGTGGCAACTACGAGTTCGGCTTGACCTGCACGTAGTTTATAAATGACTCTTTCTCGCTGCTGCTGACTCATCCCACCGTGCAGAGATTCAGCGCGCATGCCGCGTTCTTTAAGCGTATCAGCCAATAGATCAACGTCTTCGCGTGTGCGGCAAAAGATGATTGCTGCTTTGGGAGTTTCAAGCTCAATCAGAGAGCATAGCGCCTCTAACTTGCGAGGGCGCGGTACTACAAAAGCTGTTTGCCTGATCTTCGGTAGAGTTGCCGTATCCTTCAAATCTTTAGCGATACTGACGCGAGCAGGATCTTTTAAGTGCCGTTGTGCAATAGCTGCAATCCTTGGTGCCATGGTCGCTGAGAAGAGCATGACTTGCCGTGTTTCCGGGGTCAGGTCGATAATGGACTCAATGTCCTCAAGAAACCCTAGGTCTAGCATCTCGTCGGCTTCATCAAGCACTAGAGCTTTAATTGCGCTTAAATCCATAGTGCCGCGCTCAAGATGGTCTAAAGCTCGGCCCGGAGTAGCAACGATTACGTCAGTGCCGCGTTTAAGGGAGCGAATTTGTGGGTCGTACGATTGCCCACCGTAGATTGCGGTGACGCGAAGATTGATCCCCTTGCCGTAACGCAGCAAGGACTCGCACACTTGATTGGCGAGTTCTCTTGTCGGAACCAAAACAAGAGCTCGTGGTTGATTGGGGCGCGACTTCTCTTGGCCGATCATGTGGACGACTGGCAGTGAGAAGGCTCCGGTCTTACCGGTACCAGTAGCAGCCTGTCCGACCATGTCGCGACCAGCTAGTAGATGCGGTATCGCCGCTTTTTGGATTGGGGTGGGCTCCTGGTGTCCGAGTCCTTGAAGGATAGACAGCAACCGATGGTCGAGTCCCAGGGATGAAAACCCCGACTCTTGGTCGGCATTTGTTTGATTAAGCATTACTATCCTTCCTTAAAAAATTAAAAATTCGATCAGGAGCATCATTAAGGTGGCCCTTCTTTATCTTTTAATGTCGCCAATTGCCAGGTTTAAAGTGTATGTATGGATTCTTCTTTGTTTTTTAATTATGAGGCAGCCGTGAAAGCTTCTGAATTAATCCGAAAATACAAATGGGATCTGGTACTTACCGCATTCTTTAGTGCTTTAGCAATCGCTTTAGCTGTCTTCGCCCATGGCCAAGTCAAATGGTACACGGGTGAGGTCGCGATGATTTCCCCCCTGATTTTTGCCGCGCTCATACTCCTGGCACTAACGCTGGTCGGGGTGGCCGGGCAGGCGAGTTGGCTAACCAGAGTGCTACGGGTACTGCTGACCAGTGCGGCCATTGTCCTAGTGGCTCCGACCTTATTTCTCGAGTTAGAAAAGCTGGTTGCACCCATTGAGTGGGGACGTGGCACGACGCCGGAACAGGTCGTAGATCTCATCAAGACAGATCGCGACAGCGATCGCATTAGAGCCTGGGCCAGGATCTTAACCTTACCTAAAGAGGAGAAAGATGAAGTCGCGGCTGCATTGGTGCCAATTTTGCTGGGGACGGACGGTCCGGCTCAACACTCGGCTGCATTAACCCTCGAGGTCTCGCTAAGAAAACACACTCTGGCTGCAATGGCTGCAATGCGCACGGACCTTCGTGAATACCTGGAAGCTGTCGGTAAGCATGCCGAAGTGAACGATCGCGAGCGCCGTGCTGGCGAATTCGCCAGAGAATTCATCGGGTCGAATTTAACGGCAGTTCGTAAGGCTTTATCAAAGAGTAAACGTAAATATTTGCCAGAAGGTGGCCTTGAAGCGCTGTTCCTCGCCTTGGCCACAGACCCAGGAACGGGTAGGCTATACCTCGAAGAACTAGCTCGTCATGGTGACCAAACAGAAAAGCCGCTGGCTGAACAGGTTATGCGGTTAGCTGCGATTCCATCACCAGCGGTAAAGTCGCACTAATCAAGCAGAGGATGAGGGTGCCATGAATGCATTAATCTGCATCGTTTATCAAAAATTGCGGCACTCTCAAATTCAGGCAATGCTGATCGCGGCTATAACTTTGATGCTTGGTTTCGCCGTGAGAGCTCCGGATTCAATGGCTGCGAGTGCGCCGCCAAACGATTGCGACAGCTACTTGGTGGGCGCAGCGCATGGTGACATCACTGGCCCGATCGTTGGCGTTGGCATGATGGGTTATGCCGAATTAGCTCAAGTAGATGAGGGGCTACACACGCGTCTTTGGTCGCGCGCTCTAGTGGTCAGCGATCGCTGTAAGAAGCAAACGGTCGCATTTGTGACTGCTGACTTGGCAATGATATTCGATGGTGTTAGGCGAGCAGTTATTGAGCGTCTAGACATTGCCTTACCAGGGGTATTTGACGAATCAAATTTGATGATCAGCGCTACCCATACCCATGCTGGTCCAGGTGGATTTGCCTATCATGCCCTCTACAACATCACGACTAGAGGTTTTAACCCGCAAAATTTCAATGCCATCGTTGAAGGAACGGTAGCATCCATCGTGCGAGCGCATCGACAGCAACAGCCGGCGCAGCTGTCTTTGGCATCAGGACATCTCACTGGATACCAATTTAACCGCTCGCCCGAGTCGTTTGCGCGCAATCCGGAGTCTGAGCGGGCGTTGTTTCCGACCAAAGCTGACAGCGAAATGGTTTTGCTGAAGGCTATCGCTGAGGATGGTCGACCAATTGCAGCATTTAATTGGTTTCCTGTCCATGGTGTTTCATTGCCGATCCACAATAGGCTTGTGAGTGGTGACAATAAAGGGGTAGCGGCGCAATACTTTGAACGCAAATTTGGCACGACTCATTTAGGTGATCACGAATTTGTGGCGGGATTTGTTCAAGCCAATGCGGGTGATGTTAGTCCTTACGATGTCTCGAACGGTCCGGATAGAGAGAAAGATGGATTTAGCCGAAACGATTGGTCTGCCCGAGCCCAATTTCAAAAAGCCTTTGAACTCTATCAGTCCGCTGACTCTGAGCTAGTTAACGGTCCAGTTTCATCTCGGCATCGCTACGAAGATTTAGCGTATCGACAGATCTCGCCTGAGTTTACCGGTGATGCGCGAGCAACCACCTGCCATGCGGTACTTGGTGAGAGTTTTGCGGCAGGTACTCGAAACGGGATGCCCTTTCCCATCTTCAAGTCACATGCAATTTACGGCAAGAATTGGCCCAAGATCACGTTGATGCCCAGGGAACAAGATTGTCATCAGGAGAAGGTTTTACTGTTGCCTACGGGCTTTGTGAAACCTGATCCATGGACACCGCGAGTAGTTCCCTTTCAGATTATCCGCATAGGCACGCTAGCGATCATTGGCGCACCGTTCGAGATAACAACGATTGCAGGGCATCGGCTTAAGCAGGAAATCAAGAAGCGACTTTTTGCTGCTGGCGTTCGTCATGTCGTTTTAAGTGGCTTGACCAATGAGTATGTACACTATGTTACGACGCGCGAAGAGTACCAAGCACAAGCCTACGAGGGTGGGTCCACTCTGTATGGTCCTTGGTCGTTAGCGGCTTACACTGAGATTTTTTCAGGTCTAGCGGAAGATTTAGTTACCGGGCGACTGCGTCCGACGGCTGTCAGACCGCCTGATTTGTCGGCAAAGCAATTGGTCTTACCGAAGCTACCGACTCATGATGTGGCACCGCAAGGTGGGCATTTTGGCGATATCAAAGTTGATGCTGAAGAGGAGTATCGAGCTGGCGATACGGTGACAGTTGAGTTCTGGGGGGCGCACCCAAATAACGCGCATCAACCTGGATTTTCTCACCTGACGGTCGAAGCCCTAAAAGGGGACTCTTGGTATCCAGTATTTTATGACTGGGACCATGAGACTCGGTTGCATTGGCGCCGCTCTGGCATCGGTAAGTCGCTAATTAAGATCACTTGGACTACCCCTGAGGCAACTGCCCCAGGTAGCTACCGAATCTGCCACCGGGGCAAATCTAAGTCGCTGTTTAGTCCAGTATTTACGCCCTACATGGGGTGTTCCAGCCCATTCCGTCTCGGTGCCAAAGATTTAGACATGTAGCCGAACTTTAACGTGTTTTTGGCCGCTTAATCGCTGGCTCTGCGCAGCTCGGGGAGTTGGCTAGATTTACGGAACGCACTGAGATATAACGAACAATCAAGATTTAATTCAGCGACCGAAAGTACTCAGTAAATTGGCACATTGCCTGCAGCTAGGTTCAATAGGTGTTGGCAAATTTTGGAGGTACTCTGATGCGGAAAACGCTCTCTCCACTAGGAATCATGTCGTTATTGCTTGCCACGGTATCGTGTGGCGGCCTGAAAAAAGACAAGCCAACAACCGGTATCAATCCCTCTGGACAAGAGATTAGGTCGACAGACTCTCTAGTTACAGTAGGTACAGAAAATCCATTTGCAGGTAGTCATTTTTTCGTCGACCCTGCTTACGCAGCTAAGGTGCGAGGCACTATTCCTTTAGCTCCCGATCTAGGTGAGAAGTTAGAGAAGATTGCCAACACTAGTACGGCATATTGGGTCGACCGCAAAGGGGCCATATCAGGTCTCAAAACCTACCTCGATGCTGCCTCGAACTTGGCAACGAGCTTAGGTTCGCCGGTTACGGCAACGATTGTGGTTTACAACCTCCCGGACCGCGACTGTGCCGCTGCAGCATCGAATGGCGAGCTGAGTGGTCCTAATGCACTGGTCGAATACCGCGCTTATATTGACGAGCTAGCGGCGATTGTTCTGAGCCATAGTAAAGTTCGGATCGCCGCAGTAGTCGAGCCGGACTCTTTACCAAACATAGTGACAAATCAAGGCCAGCGTAAGTGTACCAGTGAAGTACTGGCAAATTACGAGACAGGCATTGTCTATGCGATCGAGAAGTTGCAGGCAGATCATGTGAGCCTCTACTTGGATATCGCCCACAGCGGTTGGCTCGGTTGGTCTGGCAATCGCAGCGGCGCAGCCCAGGTGATGGCGAGGGTGCTGCAAAAGGCCGGGGGTAATCAAAAGATTCGCGGATTTGCGACCAATGTTGCTAATTACAGTGTGCTCCAGTTTGACTCTAGTCGCCCATCACCCTGGTACGACCAGTCTAATCCGGCCCGCGACGAGTTGACCTATGTACAGTTAATGCGTCAAGACCTGAGTGCTGTCGGTATAACGAACCCTCGCTTCATCATTGATACGGGGCGAAACGGGTCTCAAATTGCGCGTCAAGTATGGGGCAGCTGGTGCAACGTCGCCAATGCTGCGATTGGCAAATATCCCCAAGCGGAGCCCATGGATGGGATTGATGCCTTTGTCTGGATCAAGCCGCCTGGGGATTCCGACGGAACCAGTGATAGCTCAGCGGCGCGCTTTGATTACATGTGCCGTTCAGGTGATTCGTTGACACCGGCACCAGAGGCTGGGGCGTGGTTCCCCGATGCGTTGATCAAGTTTTTGCGTAATTCCTAAGCTGTCGGTCCGATAGTCTTACAGTAAAAATAGCTGATTCATGTCTGCCTGTGGTATTGATCATTCAAGAATCACCACGGAGGCAGGCATGGATCGTAACTTGGCGCTTGAATTTGTCAGAGTGACTGAAGCAGCTGCTCTAGCATCCGGACGTTGGGTGGGGCGTGGTGATAAGAACTCTGCCGATGATGCTGCAGTGACAGCAATGCGCAGTGCTTTTCAATCGATGGATTTTGACGGATTAGTCGTCATTGGTGAAGGCGAGATGGACGAGGCGCCGATGCTCTACATCGGTGAGAAGGTGGGGCGTGGCAGCGGACCGCGTATCGACATAGCCTGCGATCCTCTTGAAGGTACCACTATCACGGCTAATGGTGGCAGCGAAGCAATAGCTTGTATCGCAGCCGCAGCTCGTGGCTGCTTCCTTGCGGCGCCTGACATGTACATGGAGAAGCTGGCAGTAGGACCACTTGCTAGAGGTGCCATCGATATCACTAAAAGTCCAACCTGGAACATCCAGGAGATCGCCAGAGCTCTCGGGAAATCGGTGGAAGATTTGATGGTCATCATTCTAGATCGACCAAGGCATAGTGAGTTGATTGCTGAAGTGAGGGCCACTGGTGCACGTATTCGCCTGATCAGTGACGGGGACGTCTCTGCGGCTGTTGCGACAGCACAGCCTGAGTCCGGCGTTGATGTTTTAATGGGTTCAGGTGGAGCCCCCGAAGGGGTTATTGCCGCGGCCGCTCTCCGTTGTTTGGGTGGAGATATGCAGACCAAACTGTTATTTAGCTCGCGTGACGAGGTGGAGCGAGCCAAGACCATGGGCATCACGGACCAAAACAAGATTTATCATCTTGAGGATATGGCCCGTGGCCATGTTATGTTTGTGGCAACCGGGGTAACCAACGGAAGCTTTCTCTCTGGAGTGCGATATAGCGGGCGCGGGGCATTTACGCATTCCATTGTGATGCGCTCGGAGACCGGCACTGTTCGGGAGATAAGCACCCGGCATTATTTTGACCGAAAGCCCCGATACGGATGGTGATGCGGCCGGCATGAGTAATGGCGATCTCGATAAGTTGAGTCGATGGACCAAGTTTAAACCAAGTCTCTGTCGCGGTTGTTGGGCCGGTTGTTGTCGGTTACCCGTCGAAGCCAACGCCCAAGATTTAGTGCGACTCGGGCTGATAAGTGCTGACGATGCGGTCGGCTCACTTAAGAAGATAGCACGTCAACTGATTGCTAGCGGCCATGTCCATCAGTATCGTGCTTCTACCGGCATATTTACATTGGCCCAAAAGCCGAATGGTGACTGCCAATATTTGGGTCAAGACCGGCTATGTACGGTATACGAGACGAGACCTGAGGTTTGTCGTCAATTCCCGAGCGTTGGGCCGCGTCCTGGTTACTGTCCTCATCGGAAGTTCACCAAAAACTAGCATTATTCGAGGTGATCAATGGTTAAGATGAATGTTGTGTACGAAGGTAAAAAGCATTGTTCTCTCCGTCACGAGCCGTCTCAATCCGTGATTGAGACAGATGCTCCGCTCGACAATCAAGGGCTCGGCGAAAGATTTTCACCCACAGATTTGGTCGGCGCGGCTCTTTGCAGCTGTATTCTGACTACGATGGCACTTGTGGCTGAAAGGGACGGTCTCAATATTGAGGGATCAACCGGTAGCGTTGTGAAAGAGATGGCGTCTAGCCCCCGGCGTATCAAAAGTCTGACTGTCGAGATCACGTTGCCAGCTGCATTGACGGTGGCTCAGAGACAGAAGCTCGAGCACGCTGCTAGAGCTTGTCCAGTGCATGCTAGTCTGCATCCCGATGTAGAAAAGCCAATAAGCTTTAGCTACGTTTAAAAAAAATGCGGCGCTTAGCGCCGCTTTCACTCAGTCAGTGCGATTAGATTATCCTGCAGGCTTCATCAAAGCTGAGGCGCGGTAGCCGTGGATGTAGCTTGGTCGCGTCGCCATATCCCAGATTACAGATGAAGTTGGAGCGCCAGGTGGTTCCGGCAAAAAACGCACGGTCTACTTGATCATGATCGAAGCCTGACATTGGTCCGCAGTCTAATCCTAAGGCTCTTGCCGCAATCATTAGGTAGGCACCTTGTAGCGAGCTATTACGAAAAGCAGTTGCCTCGATCAGAGGCTGATTGCCGGCAAACCAGGATTTAGCGTCGGCATGAGGGAATAATTTGCCTAGCTTTTCAGGAAACTCTAGATCTTGAGCAACAATCGCAGTGACAGGTGCCGCCTTGGTTTTTTCGACATTACCTGCGAGCAAGCAAGGCATGAGCTTAGCTTTAGCTTCAGGTGATTTTAGAAAAATTATTCTTGCCGGGTTGCTGTTAGTACTGGTCGGGCCCCATTTGGCGATATCATAAATTTGATGCAAAAGCGCGTCTGGTACATCTTTGGCGAGCCAGCCATTGTGTGTGCGTGCTCTCGTGAAAAGCTGCTCGATACTTTCTTGTGAAGTTTTTTCCATCACATGTCCTTTGTAACAGTTGCAGTGGTGAACTCAGTCTGCTGCTTGCAGGGCATACTATATCTTTAGCGACAAAGTGTGGAGTCTTCTTGGATTCCTGCAGGTGACAGTTTGCGGCGGGTGTGCGAATATTGATGTATCAGCCAGTGATCTAAGGGGAAATTGATGAATCAGCAACTGATGCGGAGGCTCGATGCTTGGGTGGGCAAACTGATTTGTCTGCTGCTCACCTTCCATTGCAAGGTCACCGAAAGTCTCAGCCGCAGGAAGCCCCTCAAGTCAATACTCTTCATAAAGTTGATTGAGCAAGGTGCTTCCGTATTGGCTGTCGATGCCTTTGAACGGGCCATAGAACTTGTGGGTTACGACAACGTATATCTATGCGTCTTCACGGAGAATCGTCCGATCATTGATGTGCTCGGACAGGTTAAAAAGGAAAATGTCTTTGCCCTGCGAAACCAGAACATAACTGTTTTCGCCATCGACCTAATTAAGATGCTTTGGCGTGCCCGTCGTCTCGGAATTTCGGCGACAGTTGATCTTGAGTTCTTTTCTCGCGGATCAGCGATTATTTCCTACCTTACTGGTGCCAAGCACCGAGTTGGGTTACATCGGTACACGATGGATGGACCATATCGCGGTGATTTAATGACTCATCGCATCGCGTACAATCCATACCTACACACAGCGGTTACCTACCGAGTCATGGTTGATGCTTTAACTGTCTCGGAGAAGGAAGTGCCTTTTAATAAAATTGCGGTAAATCCGGAGTCGACTAAGAAGGCGGTCTTCAGGCCAGATCCCGCAGATATTTCAGCAGTTGAGTCACTCCTTGCTGAACGCTATGAAGGTTTCAGTCCGCATGGTCTTCGCATCATTTTAAATCCTAACGCTAGCGACTTAATGCCTCTGAGAAAGTGGCCGACGGATCGATTCAAAAAGTTGGCCGAACAGATCCTTGACGAATATCCGGACGCATTGGTTATTTTAACCGGGGCACCTCGCGAGGCTGCTCCTGCCGAAAAGATCCGAGACGAGATTGGTTCAAAACGCGTGATTTCTGTTGCTGGAGCCACGACGATGCCCCAACTCATCACGCTTTTTGGACTATGTGATGTATTGGTGACGAATGACAGCGGTCCGGCCCATTTCGCTTCCATGACCAAGATCAAAAACATAGTGCTGTTTGGCCCTGAAACACCGAAGTTGTACGGGCCTATAGATGGAAATCCCATGCCCATTTGGGCTGGTTTGGCTTGTAGTCCATGTATCAATGCTCTGAACCATCGCCTGTCGCCATGTAACAACAATCTCTGCATGCAAGTCATCTCCGTAGAAGAAGTCATGCAGAAGGTCCGACAGAGCATAAATGGAAGGCAGCAGGGAGTATCCTTTCAGCAGGAGTCGACCTTACCCACGGGGCGTTACATAGCTCAGTCGAACATAGGAGGAGATGCGCATGTGCTTTAAGAAGTGGCAAGGTATTTGGGTCGCGCTGGCGCTTATGTCCTGTACGACGCCTGGGAAGGTTCAAGATATTGAGACCAAGGGCTTCCAAGCGAAGGGTAACGCCAGCAGCGGCAAGATCGGCATTAATGAAAAGGATCAAGTAGTCATCCGCGAAAACACATCGGCCCAGGATGACTTGGCAGTTCTTGATATTGCTAACACCCATTTGCGCGATGACGTCGAGCGAGATTTGCACGATCTTAAGAATTGTGAGGCTCAGTTAAACGATCCAAGACTTGGTGGCAATGGTCAGTCGACTGCCAGTCATGATATCGAGGCGTTAAAGAATGACCCCGAAATTAGTCAACAGATGGGCCGAGATGAAGACGGTGAGCTACGGGTGGTACGCGAACAGTCATTTGACGAGAGATTAAAATCAGAGAAGAAATATCAGGCGACCTTAAAGCGTATGAAAAAGCTGGCTTCCGAGCAGAAAGACAGCTGCCAAGTTCGCCTGGCAGTCGCACGTGAAAAACACGGATTACCTGGTAAGCCCTATAAGGCATCGGGGTATTTCACCAAGGATGGCACCTGGGTCGAGACTCAGCGAGGCGAGACCAGTTTGGACGATGCTTTTGAGATCCGCGCCAAGGCCAAGTCTAAAGGTAGTTCTGCCGAGGATTAAAAAATTAATGGCAGGGCTCTCGCTAAACTGAGGGTCCTGCCTCTACGGCTTTACGCAGATCGGCGCACCAGCCTAGGGTAAAGGCAAGCTCCATCGCTAAAAACAGCGGAGCATTGAAGACTTGCATGATGTTGTCAAACAAAGCAGGTTTTTTACCCTCAAAGTAGTGACCGATGAATTGGATGACCCAGCCAATTATAAAAGTGGCCAGAAAAATCCATAGAGCTTGGCTCAAAGTAACTTGGTTTGCTGTTTGGTTGGCAAAATAAAGAGGTACTGCGCTAAATGGAAGTTGCAGTAGAGCGAGGCGTAGGTCTAGCCGCAAATAGTAGATCATGCACACCACAAATCCCACGGTGGCAGCAGTAATCGGTATTGGTGACTCTTCAGTACCAGCAAGTTGCCCGACGCTGAGAAGCAAGAACAGTGCGTACACTATTAGCGGCACACCGATAAAGTGAGTGGCCTTGTTGCGGGGATCACGATGATACGCGGCATACGACTGCATCAACTCGGTGATCGATTTCATATGGTTCTCTCCAGTGTTCATCAAGTTGGTAGCTATCAGGATCCCGCCATTTATTTCCAGTACCATAAAACCTAGCCAATTCACTCGCTAGAATCTCGGCTCTTGCTGGTAGACCAATCTCAGCGTAGCGACGTGCGGTCGCGGTGACGTCGCATTGAAAGTGACGCCAACTGTCGTCCACTACGCTACCGCCAACGGCTAAGTTGTCGGCGCTGAAGTTAAATTCGAGGCCACTGGCGACGGAGAATACCCATTCAAGAGCCTGTGGCTTTACCTCTACACGAGCGAATTCCATTTGTTTTTCAGGTGACCTGCCATCGGGCTCATACCAGTAGCCATAATCGAGCAAAGATCGACGATGATGTCCGGCAATGCACCAATGAGCTATTTCATGAAGAGCACTAGCAAAATAACCATGTGCAAAAATAATCTGTGCCGGACGATCATCACCCTCAGCTGGTTTATATAATGGCTCGTCAACACCAGCCACAAGCACGGTGCGTTCGGTCAATGCAAATAAATCGTCAAAGATTCTTATAAGATCCGAATATCGATGGCGCACCGATTAGCGATCCAAAAGCAAAAAATGTGAATCAGTTCGGCTGTGCGATACTAGCCGCATAACTTTTGATAATGGCGATTGTACTGAGGTCGTTGTCGTAAACCGAATACCATCCTTGTGGTTCATGCGGGGGGTCACCAATGTAGGGTGTCCCCGGACGCCAGAGACCGCCGGGCTCAGAGGGGCGAGCCTCGCCTCCCCAAGCCCAAAAATTAACACCACTCAATGCTCGGCCCTGGCGAATATGGTTCAGGGTCGAGTCAAACATGGTTTGATAGTAACGGTCGCGGGTTTCAGTTGGTGCAGTTGGTGCAAAGTCACCACGATCCCGCGCCAGTCCGAACTCTTCGAATACAGACGGTTTACCTAGTTTGGCAGCAAGGTTTACATGGTAGTCCACATAATCTAGTGCCCTCTTGGCTGCCTCATCGTACGAAGCAGAGTTGCGAGGGTCATACCAGCCAAAGTTCTGAATCCAAATGTGAAAGGTAAGGTAGTCGATACCTGGAATGGAATGGACCACCTCGGGCCTCGTCATCGTGGTGTCGGGGCTGGCCGTTAATCCTTCGCTGCCAGTAGTGATTAGGTGATGTGGATCTAAGTGTTTGATGCGTGATGCCGTGTGAGTCACCCAGCGGACGTAAGCATCGTATTGGTTCTGCCCGCGTGGTTCATTGGCGAGCTCCCAAGCCATAATCGTTGGATCGAGAGAATACGGCACTAAAGTTAATGAATTGATTCTTGAGACGATTAGGTCCACCGTGCCGTTGTAAAGCGCAACAGCTCGTGGGTTAGCATAAAAACGCGCTGAGTAGTTCTCAAAGGTACTCCAACCGAATTGCTCGGGATATGGTATTTCCGATCCCTCAACCCATGAAACATATTGAGCAAAACCGCCTGACCACTGCCAAAAATTACCAAGACACATGATGGCGCGCATGTCCCGCTTAGCCATCTCTGCCAGAAGAAAATCTAAACCGACCAGTAAATTCTGGTCAAAAAAGCCTGGCATCGACTGTAACGCCGGCAGCATTCTGTAAGGGGCGTTGTTTGGGCCCTCGCTGGCCGCCATTACACGTAGATTCTTGACTCCCATGGCGGCCAGGCGATCTAGCTCCCTAACCAGTCGTGGCCGATCACCGCCGAGACCAGGGCTGCCGAGGTTGATGCCGTACCACAGATTGGTACCCAAGAATCGGTAGGGTTGATCGCCAATCACGAACTCAGTGCCACGTACTTTTACAAAATGTTCGCGAGGTTTTGCGTAGGTAGGTTTTGCCCAGGCACCAAGTAAAACTGCTACGAGCACTGTGAATATTTGGCTTAGCTTCATACCCCCTCCCCATTTATCTGTGGCCACATGCTAGCAGACTACGGCTCGTGCTTGCCATGACTTACTGGCATCAGCTAAAATTCTAAAGATCATCCAGAGTTGTCTAGAATCCTCAGCGCGTCTCACAGTGTGCGCCTGAATTTTGCGTCGTCAGTGTAAGAGCTAGAACCGCTAAGAATTTGCGGGAATTCGACTTTGCCTCTTGCCTCTCGACAGCGCTGACAGCAACGGATGATAAAACTCTATTTGCTAAATACTCTCAGATAGTTACCTTACTAAAATAATCTCGGCACTCATAACTAAGTTTGTTACTATCAGTCCAGGAGGCACGGCCTATGCTAGCGCGACTACAGAAACTCATCGGCGCAGCTATTTTGGTCAGTGGAGTACTTGCAGCCACTGCTGGTGCAACGGAGTTACCACGAGAGACGCCGAACCTACGACAGTTGGAACTGACTGGTTACGAGGTTGCCGGCAGCACCCTTACTGTTAATACAACAGGAAGCCTCAAGATCCAGGTGACCGTCGTCCGAGACGATGTTGTCCGAGTTTGGATTGACCAGCGCGGACGATTTACCAAAGAACCCTCCATTGCTCTTGTGCAGGAGGCTTGGCCTGAGCAACCGATGCGGGTGGTTGACCGCGGTGGATACTTGCAGCTTGTGACCGCAAAGGTCTCGGTTCGTATTCAGAAAAAGTCGATTGGAATCGATTTTTACCGGGCCGATGATATCACGCCCATCACTCTCGATGATCCGACTAAGAGCTTCGAGTGGGGTCTCGGATCCACTCTGACAATGTATCGTCGCCTGGAAACTAGCGAACATATCTACGGCTTGGGTCAGGACAATACAGAGCACATGGGTACTCTAGATCGGCGCGGCACTCGTCGAGATCTATGGACTGGGCAAAGGATAAATCGAGGTAAAGTAACAGCCGATGTCCCTATCCCGTTCATGCTAAGCACGGGTGGCCAAGGTGGTGGTTACGGCCTATTTTTTGACAACACTTACCGGACTCTGTTCGACCTCGGTAAGACCAGCTCTGAGCTTTACTCCTGGCAGGCAGCAGGCGGTGAGGCCATCTACTATTTTATCTACGGGCCAGAGTTTCCTCACGTCGTAGATCGCTACACGGAACTAACGGGTCGTCCCTCCATGCCGAATCTGTGGACACTTGGTTATATGCAGAGCAAGTGTACCTTTTACACTTGGGATGAGATTGATGACGCCATGCGAACCCTGAGATCTCGCGAGATACCAGTTGATAGTATGGCGATCGATTTCGACTGGCCGGAGCACTTGCAGAACTTCCGCTGGGCTTCGCGCTGGAATGGTGAGAGCACTTGGCGAATCCGTGATTTTGGTCGTATGGGCGTCAAATTCATGATCTCCCAGTCCGGCCCGATGATCCGCAAAGACAGCAGCAACTACCAGGATGGTTTGCGTAATAATATTTTCGCTACTGATGGTAACGGTCAGACTGTGACATGCGGCTACTACGGTGGCGACCTTATGGATTTCACAGCCCCGAACATGAAGTCTTGGCTGTGGCC
>Ga0078894_10000515_pt1 | contig 26973 bp, 16 predicted proteins | sample LauGreSu1BDMLBSD_2_FD_67506 | JGI IMG/M metagenome (GOLD analysis project Ga0078894, IMG submission 67506) | Freshwater lake microbial communities from Lake Michigan, USA - Su13.BD.MLB.SD (version 4) (version 4) | ecosystem: Environmental > Aquatic > Freshwater > Lake | place: Lake Michigan... | reverse complement strand
GTGTCCGTAAAGTTTGTAAATATTATTACTTTTTTACCCTGCTCAATAATATTTTCAGCTAACTCAATCGTATTATTTATTTTTTCTTGGGCAATTACTTTTCTAACTTTCATTAATTTACCAAATTGGATTGTTAATGAGTTAGACTCTTCAGGGTTTTGTTCGTACCAATCAAAATATTCTCCCATGAGTTCTTCATAATCTTTAGATTTCAATCTTAAATAAACAGGTGTAATAATTTTTTCAGGTAAATCTAAAACTTCTTCTTTTAATCTACGAAGAATGTGTGTTTGAGTTCTTTCTCTTAATTCATCAAGGTTAGTTGCCCCTTGAACATTCCAAACTTTTCTTTTACCAACGTTAAATTGAAAACCGTTACAATATCTTTTAGCATATGCCATCCAATTCATAGCAACAGGACTATCAACAATATTTAATAAGTTATAATAGTTCATAGGTCTTGATGTCATAGGTGTTCCTGACAATAACCAAACTCTTTCTATTCTTGATATAACGTCATTTACAATTTTTGTTCTTTGTGCTTGTGGGTTTGAAATCATATGTGCCTCATCCATAATTACAAGATCAAACTTCGACTTTAAAATGATTGAGTCATCTTTCTTTTTTAGGTCATGGAAATTTTTTAAGATGTCGTAATTGATGATAACAAAATCATGTTCATCTGAAAATTTTTTACCTTCTGCAATATATACGGTTCTATCTGAATAATTTTCAATTTCACGTTGCCAATTAATCTTTAATGATGCGGGACATATAATTAATATTTTCTTAGACCCCGTTTCTAAAGCGGCAATAATTGTGGATGTGGTTTTACCAAGACCCATATCATCGGCCAAAATAAACTTTTTGTTTCTAACTAACTTTTCAATTGCCTCGAGTTGGTGTGTCATTGGCATTCTATGTTGGTACTTACTATAATCTATAACAACATTTTTTACTTCGTTGTCTTTAATAAGTGCGGATTTTGGCATCCAAAAATCATATGTTGTGTCGCCTGTGAATATTTTACCCCAAATATGATAAGCCTTATCTTTTTCTACCAAAAGTTTTTCAACATAAATTTCTGTTGGTTCTTTGGTGTACATTTTGTCCTCCATTAATTTTTTTCCAAAGTAGGAATCTAACTTAACCCATTTCTTTGCGACTTTTGGTTGTGTGCTGTGGTAATTAATTATATAATCTGCTTGTGGTCTTGTAGGCACAAAAGATTTACTATTTTGTTTTTTTTGTTTTAAATTAAGGATGTAATTATTTGAACCTTGATAATCGTCTAAAATTAAAAGGGCCTTAGTCTCAGGAGTTTTTGATACAATATCTTCCATATTATTATAATAAAAATAAACAATCTAATAGAAAAAATCAATTAAACTATTTATAAGTATGACACAAAATAGAGTACCTATTACAAGACTTAATAAATTTTTCGCAGAACAAGACTTTAATTTAGAGTTGGCTATGGGTGAGGAATGGTTATTGGGGGATATGAATTTCACTTTAGTACTATACAGAGTTGATAGGCAAAAAACCAATAGTGATGATGTTTATGGTGAGGCATTATCGGATGCCATTCAGTTTTTACCTCCTGTGGAATTTAAGGGTTATGTTAAAGTCGAGGCACCATCAAATAGTGATATGGGTAGTAGTAGAATTTATCAAACAGAACCTGGCAATTTACAAGTTAGTGTTTACCAAAAAAGCCTTAATGAATTAGATATTGAAATTAATTTAGGTGATTATATTGGTTACTACGAAACCGAAACTAGAGTTAGGTATTACTCTGTGGTTGATGATGGAAGGATTGTTTCCGATAACAAACATACTTATGGTGGATACAAACCATACTATAGAACAATAATCGCGGCACCTGCCAATGAAAACGAATTTAGAGGAATATAATTATGTCATTACCTAAACAAGTAAAAAAGAAACTATCGTTAATACCACAAAAGTTTGGGGTTGAGAGAAGACAAGAACTTTTAGAGGACATTACGGACAAAGGTACTTACTTACCTAAAGGAGTATTACATGCCGATTTAGATAGAGGAATGTTAGATTTTGTTAAAGACCAATTGGAATTAAGTGTTGACGGTAAAAAAATACCAACTTTAGATAGAATCATTACTAATCAGAGTTGGATTCAATTTACTGAAACTTGGGATTTTAAAGATTTAGATAATAATGTTTCATTGCCGTTTATTTCTACAGTTAGAATGCCTGAAGTTAAATATGGTACTAATAATGCCGGCAGGGCCAATATACCTGTAAGAAGACAATTCTTTTATTATACCGTTCCAACTTGGGATGGACAAAGAAAAGGTGTAGATGTTTATAAAATACCACAACCAATACCCGTTGATTTAACCTTTAATGTTAAAATATTCTGTAATAGAATGAGAGAGGTTAATGAGTTTAATAAAATAATGATGAGAACCTTCACATCAAAACAAGCATATACTCAAATCAAAGGGCATTACATACCATTAAAATTAGAGGATGTTACGGATGAGTCAGTTAAAGACATCACTAAAAGAAAGTTTTATATCTCAACATATAAAATAACAATGTTAGGTCTTTTAATTGATGAAGAGGAATTTGAAGTTACACCTGGTATTACAAGACAAGTTTCCTTATTTGAGTTTGACACGAGAAAACCATCTAAACGTGCAGTCATAGAACCACCAAACCCAAAAGATTTTACGTTAGATTTTTTATATGTGACAGGGAATACATCATTAACTGAAGTTTTTAGATATAATGCAAACATAGAAATTATTAGGACTGAAAATTTAAAAACTTGTTTTAGTTTAGATTACTCTTCAACAACAACGAATATTTTGAGTTATGTTTCTTGTAACGGTACTCCATCAACTATATCATTAACGGCAGGGTCAAATGGAAATATTTGTGTTAAAGGAGGTACTATACCAACATTAAGTAATGTAACAGGAGGTACATTATCCTCAACATCTTCTTGTTTTGGTAGTTATTCTGTTAATATAACAAGAAACAGTGTAACCTATTATTTAGGTGATGATATTTCCCCAATACAAATTAATGATGGGGATACTTTGAATGTTGTTGTAAATAAATTAGACCCAACACAACCGGCAATTTTATATACTAACGTTACTTTAGTCTAATTATTCTCCATATATGTCTTTTTCTTTTTGACAAGTCTTTTGAATAAGTAACTCTAAAAATTTATATATTTTTAAACCATTATCTTCGCAGTACTTTTTTAACAGGTTGTGAGACTCTTCAGATATTTTTATATTTTTAATTTTCTTCATTAAGTATAAATATTTTATATGGCAGAAAAAAGGTAGAATTTTTACATACTACCTCGTAAATAATATACTAGAGGTAAGTTTTTTGCATTTAATAGGTGTATTTATATATAAAATAAATCATATATTAACTAAGAAAAAAAATGGCAGCTTCAAACAAAGTATTCGTTTCTCCTGGTGTTTACACATCGGAAAGAGATTTGACTTTTGTTGCACAAAGTGTGGGTGTAACAACCTTAGGTTTAGTTGGTGAGACATTACAAGGTCCCGCTTTTGAACCTATTTTCATTACAAATTTTGATGAGTACCAAGTATATTTTGGAGGTACTAGTCCTGAAAAATTTGTAAACACACAAATACCTAAATATGAGACATCATATATAGCTAAAGCATATTTACAACAATCTAACCAATTGTTTGTAACTAGGGTTTTAGGTTTATCAGGATACGATGCCGGACCATCTTGGTCTATCGTCACTATTGGTAACATTGAACCATCAACAATTAGAGCAACTGGAACTACATCCCCATCAGTTTTACAATTTACAGGAACAACAGGGGCAAGTACAAACATAACCATCACTTCGATACCAACAATATTACAAAGTGAGTTTTATAATCCATATACACAATTTGACGGAGGAACGTCAAGTTTAAATTTAGATTTTCAATCATACATTGCAACACAACTTGGTTATTATGCAACCGGTTCCGCATTGTCAGGTTCAACAGCTCAGTTTTGGGGGTCAGTTAGTAGCACAACATTTAACGCCATAACAGGTGTAACATTAAATGGAACGGGTGCCATTACAACTACTTCAGAAACTTTTGGTGTTAACAATGTTAATTTAGCTTCGGCTAATTTATCGGCTACAACAAACGATGCTTGGTATTACGCATTATTTGAGCCAGGAGCATCTAACCCTATGACTACATATTACGGATATAGTTTTGGAGCGGCAATTGCAACTATTGCAACAACACCAACATCAGGAGTATTTTCAGGAACTGTTACAATTAGAACAACTAATTTTACGGCTTCAGCAAATACACAATTTGATGATTTAGTAGTAGCCACTTTAAGATCCAGAGGTATTACAAATTTTTCATCCTCACAACACGGACCGTTATATCAAGTAACGGGTACGACTAATGTAAATATGGTTTGTAGTGGTAACTACTCAGCAATAACAAGTAATCCTTACGCAACTTTTGCGATAACGGGAGTAACTAAAGATAATGATACGTTTAGTTTTGAAACGTCTATGACATCAAGTGATTCTCAATACTTATCTAAAGTATTTGGTAGAAGTAACTTTGCAAAAGATAGAACTGAAGTTCCTTTATTTGTTGAGGAGGTTTACAGTAGTCTATTACTTAATGGTTACAGACAAAATAAGATTAGAGGTTTAAATTGTGATTTAGTTAAATTACAATCTGCAAAATCTTTAAATACAAACTCAATAGGGTTCTATTTAGAACAATACCAAACACCTGAAACTCCTTACATCGTTTCAGAATTAAGAGGTAGTAAAGTTTATAAATTATTTAAATTCAAACTTATTTCTGACGGTAACGCAGCTAACCGATTGGTTAAAATATCAATTGGTAACATATCATTTAATAACGGTACGTTCGACGTATTCATTAGAGATTTTTATGACAACGACCAAAACGTAAGAGTTATTGAAAGTTTTACTAACTGTTCATTAGACCCAACATTAAATAATTATGTGGCTAACAAAATTGGTACATCGAATGGAGAATACAATTTAAATTCTAAATATGTGATGTTAGAAATGGGTGATGAAGCACCTATAGATGCATTACCTTGTGGATTTGAAGGTTACGTTATGAGACAATATGCGAACGCAACTCCACCATTCATTGTGTATAAAACTAAATATCTTAAACCGGGTGAAGTTGTTTATAACCCTCCTTTTGGTTCTACAAATGGTGGAGATAACCCTGTTATATCGAATGGTGAAAACCCAAGAAAGGCATACTTAGGGATATCTAATATCAGTGGTGTTGATTATGACTTTTTTGATTACAAAGGAAAACAACTACCAACAAACATTGAGACAGATACTACAGGACCTTTATGGGGTTACCAAGTAAAAGGATTCCACATGGATAGTGGAGCAACTATAGTTACCGTTGGTCCTGGTTATATCACTTCAGGACAATCGGCGTTTGAAGTTGGAGTTGGATCGTTTAATTCTGAACCTCTCGATGTGGATAATCCATACTACAGATTAAACACTCGTAAGTTTACATTATATCCTGCGGGCGGTTTTGACGGATGGGATATCTATAGAGAATATAGAACTAATGGTGATACTTACGCACTTGGTCAAACAGGATACAAGTACGGGGCGGCACCTTCAACAACATATCCTACAGCAACTGGATGGGGAGCATTTAAACAAATTTCAGGACCTAACCAAGAAACTTGGGCAAATACTGACTACTACGCATACAAATGGGGTCAAACAACATTCAACAACCCTGAAGCGGTTAACATTAACGTATTCGTTACTCCTGGTATTGATTATGTTAATAACTCAAACTTGGTTGAGGATGCGATTGATTTGATAGAATCGGATAGAGCGGATTCAATTTATATCTGTACAACTCCTGACTTCAATATGTTCTTACCGTCATGGAATGATGTGACTGAAGGTTTAATTTACCCACAAGAAGCGGTAGATAACTTAGAGGAAACAGGAATAGATTCAAACTACACGGCATCTTATTACCCATGGGTGTTAACAAGAGATAGTGTTAATAATACACAAATCTATTTACCACCAACTGCCGAGGTAGTTAAAAACTTAGCGTTGACTGATAATATCGCATTCCCTTGGTTCGCATCTGCGGGTTACACAAGAGGTTTAGTGAATTCAATTAAAGCAAGAAGAAAGTTGACTCAAGAAGATAGAGATACTTTATACAAAGGAAGACTTAATCCAATTGCAACCTTCTCTGATGTTGGTACGGTAATTTGGGGTAACAAAACAATGCAAATCAAAGAATCTGCACTTGACAGAATCAATGTAAGAAGATTATTATTACAAGCTCGTAAATTAATTTCAGCAGTAGCAATTAGATTATTGTTCGAACAAAATGACGACAAAGTAAGACAAGACTTCTTAGATTCAGTTAACCCAATCTTAGACCAAATAAGAAGAGATAGAGGTTTAATTGATTTCCGTGTGACGGTATCTAACACTCCTGAAGATTTAGACTCAAACACTTTAACAGGTAAGATATTCTTAAAACCTACAAGAGCGTTAGAATATATCGACATTGAGTTCGTGATTACTCCGACGGGAGCATCTTTTGATGACGTATAATTAAAACAATAAAAAAGTGTAATGGGGGGTAGAAATATCCCCCATTATATATTTATAGTAAAATACTATTATGAAAATAGAGAAAAAAATTATTAAAGAATCCGTTGGTGACCAAAAAAAAGGATATGAAAGTTTTTCTAAAGTGAAACAAAATATCATTTTGACTGAGAAACAATTGGAAAAATTATTGTCAGTAATTAAAAAATAATGAATATTAAAAAACACGTTTACTCTTATTTAGGTAAGAAAAATTTAAATGAGGGAATAGATGAGTCAGGTACTCCTGACACAAAATATTATGCATTCGATTGGGATGATAATATTGTATTTATGCCGACTAAGATTATGGTTATGTCTGAAAACGAAGAAGAGGTTGGAATGTCAACTGAAGAATTTGCAGAACATAGACATCAGTTAGGTGTCGAACCTTTTAGTTTTAAGGGTACCATGGTTGTTGGTTATGCTCCTGACCCGTTTAGATATTTTGGAGTTCAAGGGAACAAACGTTTTGTTTTAGACTCTATGACGGCTAATTTAGGTCCGTCTTGGAATGATTTTGTAGAATGTATTAATGGTGGTTCAATATTTGCTATTATCACCGCTAGAGGACATAATCCCGAATCTTTAAAAGAAGCGGTTTATAATTTTATAGTGGGTAACCATAATGGAATCAATAGTAAGACTCTTGTAGAAAACCTTAAAAAATATAGGGATTTCGGATTAGAGACGGTTTCTGAACAATCAACATCATTAAGATTTTCAAATAAAGAAATTATCGATGAGTATTTAGATATGTGTCGTTTTGAGCCGGTTACTTATGGACAAGGTAGTGCTGCGAATCCTGAAGAGTTAAAAATAGTCGCGATGAGAAAATTTATTACCTATTGTCAAGAAATGGCTCAAGAGATTGGAAAACGAGCAATGTTCAAAAATGATATGACTAACCAAGAATTTACACCAAAGATTGGTTTTTCAGATGACGATCCTAGAAATATTGAAAAGATGAAAGGATTTTTAGAAAAAGAATATCCAGAAGGACCAGTAAGAACATATTTAACTAAAGGAGATATAAAAACTGAAGTATAATATATATAAGTAATGTTCTAGTATAAGAATATTTTATTTCTGAACCAAAGTAAATAGAAAAAAATTAAAAGACTAGATATTTATTAATAAAATAAAAAAAACAAAAAAATTTAGATAATGGCTGATTTGTTAATGAAAATGCCCTTTCAGTATGAACCGAAAAGAGCAAACCGATTTATATTGACTTTCCCAACTTCATTGGGGATAAACTCTTGGTACGTTGAAAGTGCTTCAAGACCTAGTATTAAAATTGAATCAAAAGATATACCTTTCTTAAATACTAAAACTTATGTTGCTAGTAGATTCGAATGGGAAACTATTTCAGTTAAATTTAGAGACCCAATCGGTCCGTCTGCCGCTCAAGCATTAATGGAGTGGGTTCGTTTACACGCGGAGTCAGTAACAGGACGTATGGGTTATGCTGCGGGATACAAAAAAGATGTTGATTTAGAAATGTTAGACCCAACAGGAGTAGCCGTAGAAAAATGGATATTACAAGGTTGTTTCTTAACTGATGTTAAATTTGGTGATGTTGGATACGATAAAGACGATATTATGACCATAGATGCAACATTAAGACCTGACCGTTGTATATTAGTTTACTAATAAACTTTTCATAATTACATTAACCCACCCCATAAAGGTGGGTTTTTTGTTTACAAAAAATTAGTAGTCAAGTATATTTAAAATAAAAAACTATGAATCAATCTGAAAGTTACGGACAAATGGATTTTAATTTACCACACGACGTGGTTAAGTTACCAACAAAGGGTATGTTTTACAAACCTAAAAAAGAAAGTTTAAAGGTAGGTTATTTAACCGCTCAAGATGAAAACGTACTAATGTCCTCAAACACAAATTCAGAAGGAATTATTACAACATTATTAAGAAATAAAATTTACGAACCTGGTTTTGACATTGGTCAATTACTTAACGTAGATATACAAGCGATATTATTATTCTTAAGAAATACTTCGTTTGGACCTGAATATGCATTTTCAATTAAAGATAGTAAAACGGGTAGAGATTTTGAAACAACAATTATTTTAGATGAGATAAACGTCTTACAACCAAAACATTCACCAAACGAAGATGGACTTTATGAATTTAGATTACCAAGAACAAATAAAAATGTTAAAATAAAATTATTAACATTATCTGATGATAAAGAAATTGAAAAAATTTCTGAAAGTTACCCACAAGGTATGGTTGCTCCCGTTGTAACAAAAAAGTTAGAAAGACACATTGTCGAAATGGATGGCGATACCGATAAAGGTAAAATTGCTTCGTTCATTCCACAAATGCCGATTGGGGATTCTAAAGAATTACAAAAGTTCATTTCAGAATGTGAACCTAAACTTGATTTAAATAGAACTATTACAACCCCATCAGGAGAAAAGGTCGCAGTTAATGTGGCATTTGGGGTTGAGTTTTTTCGGCCTTTCTTCCAATAATAAGAAAAACTTATTAGATGAAATATATTACCTATCTAAATATGTTAATTTTTCATATTTAGAGGTTATGAGGATGCCCACGTATGAACGTAAGTATTTCATTGATAAATTAATAGGTGAAAAATCATAAAAATTAATATTATTCTATTTATAGAATAAAAGAAGTATGTTTTTATTTGTCGACGATACAACATTAAATGAGTTTGATACTAAGGGTACCTCCTTTGGAAATATAATTGACTCGGTAAACAAGGCATTGAAGAAAGGTCTTCAATTTGAAACCGCCATTGAATCTATAACAGCAATGGACGATGAGGCGAAAAAACTACAAAGGACTCTTGGTAGTGGAGTTATAAATATTTCAAATACCGATAAAAGTGCGTCTCAACTAAGAAATACTATCACAAATATTTTCAATGAGTCACTTAAATTTGGTGCATCGTTTGAAAACGTCACAGAATATGCCGGTGAGTTATCTGGTGAGATGGGTAAAATGACTTTACCTGTTGAAGATGCAACAATTAATATGCTTGCCCTTTCTAAAACCACAGGGATAGGTGCTAAAGAAGTTGGTAAGATGACAGGTCAGTTTTTAAAACTAACGTTATCACAAACACAATCAACTGCTCAAATGGCTAAAATAGCTAAAATGGCTAGAGAGACGGGAATTGAGGCTAAAAAATTATTAGAAGACGTACAAAAAAACCTTTCAATGGTTGATGCATATAACTTCCAAAATGGTGTTGATGGTTTAGCTAAAATGTCTGCACAGGCTCAGAGACTTGGAAGTTCTATGGATAAGATAGTCCCTAAAAAGTTTTTAGAAGATATGTTAGACCCTGAAAAGGCAATTGAGGCTGCTGCTAATTTTAGTATGTTAGGTGGGTCTATAGAGGGACTAAGTAACCCATTCCAATTATTAAATGACGGAGCTAATAACGTTGGTAATCTACAAACTAAAATTGTAGATATGGCTAAAAGCGCATTTAAAATAAATGAAGTTACCGGAGCGATAGAGACCAACAACGTTGCGATGATGAGGTTGAGGGAACAAGCAAATGCATTTGGTGGTGATTATGAAGAATTGGTAAAAGTTGGTAGAACTGCAGCCAAAGAGCAGTTAGTTCAAAATAAATTAATGAAAGAGGGTGTTGATTTAAGTAAATTTAGTGAAGAACAAATGAACTTAGTTAAATCTTTAAGTGAAGTTGGAAAAGGTGGTAAACTTGAATTAAGAATACCTGGTTTTGAAACAAGTAATTTAACAGAAACTTTAACTAAAAATCCACAAGCATTATCTCAAGCACTTGAAAACTATCAAAAAAAGGCAGAAATGTCCGATAGACAATTGGCAGAACAAGGATTAACCTTACAAGAAAGTCAAGCGAAAGATACGAGAATAATTAGAGATACGGTATTAAGTCGAATGACTCCAGCGGATAAGAAAGCTTTGGTCGAGGCTCAATATCAGGGTCAAGAGGGGTACGCATCACTTTTGACACCAAGTGCTACTATGACTGAACCTATAGAAAAAGTGTTAAAAAATATCCCTAGTTTATATACAAAGGCAAAGGGTCAGTATATCCCACCAACAAAAACTGAAATTGAAGCGGCAAATAAAGAACAAGACGCCACTTTAGGTCCGATTAAATCATCAGATGCGTATTTTGGAGAAGGAAATAAAACATTGTCTTTAGGTAAAGGTGAGATGTTTAATTTTATAAAGGAAGACCAAGCACTATTTGCTCCCGATTTAGATAAAAAATTATCAGTTTTAAAAGAAAGTTATTTAAAAGTTAAAGGCTTAGAGTCTTCGACTCCTACAGAGTTGTCTATTAAAAATAATGAACCAAAAACTTTACCAACACAAACAATAACATCTAAACAAGAAACGTCTCAAAATATAACACAAACAATAGATAACAATTTTAACATAACCGTAGATTTAAATATTAAGGGAATACCTAATAGTCCATTATCTGACTTACTATCAAGAGACGGAGACTTTAAGAGACAACTTACAGAAAAAATTATGGACGTGTTCGATAAAAAAGATTTATTATCAAAATCTAAAACAAGATTACAAACAAGGTAATTATAAAATAACCTTATAACCTATTTATCTAATAAAAGATAATAGATGGAGAGTCCACTTTCGTTTGATTCAACTGAGAATTTTAGAAAAAAATTATTAGTAAAAAATTTACAACCATATAAGGTTGACGGTTCATTCGCGTCTTCAAAAATTGATAAAAAAGAAATCACATTAGTAGATTATTCTGTTAGTGATTCTCCCGATATTAGTGTTGAACAGAAAAAACAAGAAGAAAAATTAATAAAACAAAATAAATTTAATCCTGGTGGTACATTTGGTAATGTTATTCAAATAAACATTAATAAAGGTACGGAAACTAACGGAGGTTTATACGGTTTTAAAAATACCGAAGGTTCGAAATTAGAAGTTATTGGTGATAATACTGAAAAATTATTATACGTACAGAACATTTACGGGCCAACTCAGTTTGCAAATTCTTTTGGTAATCCTGTTAACATTAATAAGAATACAAACAAAAGTACAAACGAAGGTCTGTACGGATTTGAAAAAACCTTTGGTAGTGATTTAGAAGTTATTGGTGATGTTAAAGAAAATGAGCTGATTGTTAAAAACCAATATGGTCCGGACCAATCAGATAGTAGAAATGTCGTTAACCCTAATGTTAATAACCAAACAAAACCTAACGAAGGTCACTATGACTTTATAGATACTTTAGGTAGTGATCTAGAAAAAATAGGAATATCTTCAAAAGAAACTCAAATTGTTATTAACCAATATGGTCCACAAGGGACACAAAGTAATACTTCAGTAACTCCTAACTTAAATTTCCAAACTAAGGCTAATGAGGGTAACTACGGACCTGCCGATGCGGTTTCTAGTGAATTAGAATTAAAAGGAGATGCTCAAGAAAGTCTTCTAAGGGTATTAAACAAATATAACCCTGAATCTGTATCTACGGGTTTTGGTAATACAAAACTATTTCCTACTCTAACTTTAGGTGTTTCTAACTATGGGGAATATGATGACGCTAGTGACGCCACTAATAGTGAGTTAAATAGTGTTGGTAATGTTCGTGGTAAATTTTTATACGGTAAAAATAAATACGGTCTGGGTAGTAGTGTAACTAACTACGGTGCGGTTATTAATATTAATAAAGATAACCCACTTGGAGCAAATGCGGGACCATACGAACCAACAGAGAATTCGGGTAATAATAGTGAACTTGAACAATTTGGTGACTATAGACTTAAAAGAACTGTAGTTAAAAACCCATATCAACCTGTTATTATTCCTGACGTTGTAGTTCCAAATAGAGAAGCCCAAACACAGGCGAATAAAGGTGAATATAATTTTACCGCATCTCAACCTGGAAAAACTACAGAACAGTCTCAATCATATAACTATGGTAAAAATCTTTATAATACTGGTGACGGTGCGTATGACCCATTAGTGATTGACGAGATATTCCCTGATAGTTTAAATAGACCGTATTCAAACAGTGATACCACGTTCTCATTTATTCCATCGTTCTATAGTCCTATTAACATTTTAAATAGTGATAATCCAAACGGTACTGAAGGAAGTTTAAGTCAGGATTCTAATTTAGCTAAAATCGCCGCAAAACAACTACAAAAAGAATTCAGAACAAGAGTCGCTTATGAGTTATACCAACAAACATTAGGTAGATCGATTTTATCCAATTCGTCAGTATCAACAATATCAGGAGGTATAGGACCAAGCCCGTCAATAGACCCATTTGATATTTTAGGGGTTGTTAGTAATAACGTTCCTCTTATTCAAAAAAATTATCAAATTACATCACCGTCAAATATTGTTGGGGATGTGTTAGGTTTTACCGCAAGACTATCAGGACTTTATTCACCATATTCCATTATCCCTGGTGAATATTTTGATTATCCTGATAAAAACTTTGGTAGTCAAATGCTTGCAAATCCTATCGGTGCTGTTGCAGGTGCTGTGGGTAATCTTGTAAATAATTTACTATCTGCTAATATTGATACGGGGTCTGAAAGATTATTGGCTAACACATCAAGAGCAACAAGGTCATTGTTGTTTGATATGTTATTTTATAATTCATATCGACCTGATTATAATTTAGATTCTTTAGTTAGTCCTAATTTATCATCACCTAAACCTATTTTTTATATTGGTAACACTAAAAATTTCATAAGAGATGTCGTTAGTCCAAAACTTGACCAACCTAAAGGTAGGGACGGGAAACCCAATAATGGTCCCGTTTTTGACTACGGTGCGATAGGTAAGGAGTTTGAAGGTAGTGATGTTAATAAAAGATTGTTTGGTTTAAATAGTAGAAATTATTACAACGGGTCTTTAGATACTTTAGGGGTTGTTGGTAATTCAAGTATAATAGGTAATTTCACATGGACGACAAGTGAGACATCTTTTATTAAACCTGGTTTATTTGTTGGGTTTAACAATAAGATAGTTAACTCTACTGATGTTGTTTTTGATACCATATTACAACAGGCATTTAATAATAGTAAATCCTCTGCATTGTCACTTACAGACGGGTCGATACTTGACATCACCCAAAAATTAATTGACGCAGGTGCCAGATCTTCTAACCCTAACCATGTAGGTAATGCGATTAACCAAGTTAGTAAAGTATTCAATGATGGTTACCAAGAGATGACCAAGGGGTCTAGAGTATTTAGATACGTGACACCAACCTCAGTACAGAGTGGTGCTCCGGTCAGTAGCGTTCAAGGTTATGAATATTGTCGTTTATTTACTAAGGATAGACCATATAGTACATACAAACAATTACAAAAGAATAGATTAAACAACGGAAAAGGTAATATAAGAGGTGCCACGTATTCCGTTTTAGATGCGACTTATAACTTGAACATTGCACCAATGTATGGTGAAGATTCTACAAATATAGGAAAAGATGGTAGAGTTAAAAAATATATGTTCTCTATTGAGAACTTAGCTTGGAGAACTTCAAGTAAAAAGGGGTTTACTGTTGATAGTTTACCTGCTTGTGAGATAGGACCAAACGGAGGTAGAATTATGTGGTTTCCACCATATGAGTTAAGTTTTGATGATAATGTTAGAACAACATGGAAAGATAATGTTTTTTTAGGAAGACCCGAACCAATATATACTTACCAAAACACTGAAAGAACGGGGACATTAAAATGGAAAATAATTGTTGACCACCCATCTATTATGAATGTTTTGGTTAATAAAGAATTAGCAAAAGAAAATACATCAGTTGCCACTAAGGTTATTGATTCATTTATTGCGGGATGTACCGAATATGATATTTACGATTTATTAAAAAAATATAAATCATTTAGTTTAACTGACATATATGATGTAATTGAAACGGTTAGTAACGTAACCGAGCTGATACCGGATATACCAAATCCTAATGTAACGGGAGAAGTTGTTGTACAAGAAAACTCAAATATTGCTCAGGACGAAACAGGAAGCGCTTCAGGTCAAACACAACAAGAAAATATTGAAATCACTAAATTTCAAGACATACAACTATTATTTGAAAATGCTATACCGGCATCCACCGACACTAGTAGTTCATATGAAAAATTTTATAATGAATTATCAGGTCTGAAAAGTACGTACAATAGCGGTGCAGCAAATAAGGTATTTAATTATAACGGTAACGTGGTGAATAATCCTCCTGCAAATTTTGGGTTAAAAGATTTTTTAGATACTAGAAAAGATTCTATAAGTGGGGTTTTTACATTTTTAGATAGTGAATATAATACATTTAAAGAATTACTATCTAAAGTTATTAAACTTTGTGACGGAGGTAATAAGATAACATTAGACATTATTGGTTCCGCTAACTCAACGGCATCCGCAACATATAACCAAAGTCTCTCTAAAAGACGAGCTGATTCAGTCGTTAAGATGATTACCGATTACACTGAGGGTGAATTGAAAATGAAAGATATGGTGGATAAAAAACTATTAATATTCAACACCCAAACTAATGGTGAGTCACAAGAAATTAACGAAGAGGGTTATAGGGATATAGATTGTTCCAAACCTTTCAATAATCAGGGGACTTATAAAATATCTGTACAAGGGATGATGTGTAGGAGAACTAAAGTTGGTGTTGCAAAAGTTGTACCGCCAGCCGAGGTACCGCCAGCAGCATCAACACAAGTTAGTGAGGCACCTGAAGGGGAAATAGACCCACTAGGTGCAGATGTAAATAACACTAACGATACTCAACCACAATCGGAATCTTCATATGTTGTTAAACAAACACAGAAAAAAACATTAACAAATAATGTAAGAGATGGTATAACTAAAAGATTACTTAGAAAACTTTTAAGTGAGTGTAGTTATTTTGAAATGGTTAGGGAAGAGAACCCTATGATATATGATGGAATAAGAAGTAAGATTAAAAACTTTAATCCTGTATTCCACTCTATTACTCCGGAAGGTTTAAATGCTAGACTAACATTCTTACAACAATGTATGAGACCAGGGGATACTATACCAACTGCGGTTGAGACCGGTCAGAACACAACGACTTTACAGTATAATGATGTGACTAATAGTGCGTTTGGTTCACCACCTATTTGTGTTATTAGGGTTGGTGACTTTTTCCACACTAAAGTTGTTTTTGAAAGTTTAGATTTAAAATTTGATGATGCTGTCTATGACTTAAATCCTGAAGGTATTGGTGTTCAGCCAATGATTGCTGAAGTAACTATGTCAATGAAATTCATTGGGGGACAAGGACTACGAGAACCGATTGCAAAATTACAAAACGCACTTTCTTTCAACTATTACGCCAATACTGAAATGTATGATGAAAGGGCTGAAGAGACTGAAGAGATAAATCCAAAATTTGAAAAACAATTAATTGATGACATCAAAAATGAAATAGGTGATGTTGGACCACAAAAAAGACCTGAGGTTAATGATGGTGGTGTAACATTGGGTGTTGTTGAAAATACGTATTTAGATGTTAATACTTCACAAATAAAAGGTAAAATCAGATACAAAGAAGTGATGGATACGATGGTTGATAAAACTGAAAATTATATCAATGGAGTATACTCGACACTACAAAATTTAAAGACTGACTTATTATGGGGAGGATTAATACTTTATACTAGTAACCCTAAATTTAAAACAGGATTGTTTAATTACTTGTTAGGTAATATTACTAATGATGTTAATATATTTGGTAAACCTGATGGATACCAAGATAGGGTAGACAAATTATTTAATGGTGCTAAAGATGATGTGGAGGACGAAACATCACCAATATTAGGTGGGTTAAGTCAGGAAAATTTCCCAACAAACGGTGAGATACGTAAGGTTAAACGAAAAGTTAAAGAAATGATTGATAGTAGAAAAAACAACTACTTGCAGTCTTTAGAGAAAAACACATCAAAATTAGTTAAATCGCAATTAGAGTTTATAAAATATAGTGACCAAGTTAATTATATTTTAAGTGAAGTTGATGGTTATAAAAATAAAAGTGGAGGGGTTGTAATATATGATATTTCTGGTACTACAGAGATTGCCGCTGGTAGTACTGCGGCTAACACCTATGATGAATTAAGAGATGATTTCTTAACAATAAGAACAGATATTAATAATCTTAATGATAAGTTTGGGGAGTACCAATTAATACCTAAAGGTGTTGGTAAAGTGTATTCTGATGATTTTAATTTTGAAACGTACATCGATTCTAATAGTCCTAAAGATGTGAGATTCTTCTTAATCTTCGGTAAAGAAATATTAGAAGACCCTGATAAATTCATAAATGAAATTATGACATCAATACCTGATGCTATATCAGAAACGGGGTGGAGAAAATTACTTTATCAGAATATTGGTATTAATATTTTAAATCAAGGAATAGGTATTTCATTTAATAATACTCCGCAAAAAACCTATTTACCTAACGGAAGATATAAAAATTATGAAAAATCTAAAAAGACTTTAGATGACAACTTTAATAATTTTAAAAATGTATATTTCTCTATTAAATTTCCAAATGACAAATATATATCATTTAACAAAGGTAAAACAAGATTATTTGATTTAACCAAACAAAATCCAGTTTCACCTCCTAATGATACTAATCTTCTATCATTATGGGATACTGTTGATTCTACTGGTGATCAATTCAACTTAAAGAAAACAATGAATTAATATGCAATATTATAATAGATACCAAAACTTTTTTGTTAATGGAACTCAAACGGTTGTACCGTATGTTACGTTACCCGCTAGAACTACAGACCAAAGATATGTGTATAGAACTAACCAAAGTAGATTGGATAAAATTAGTTATGAAAAATATGGTTCGCCATATTTTGGTTGGTTAATATTAATGGCTAACCCATCTTATGGTGGTTTAGAAACTAATATTCCTGACGGAACTGTACTTAATATCCCTTATCCTTTATTGGGTGCTCTTTTAGACTACAAAAATGCGGTAGACACACATATTTTTTATTATGGCAGATAACCTTTCAAAACAACCTATTTATGTTGAAACAGATTACGACAATATTGTTCTAATTGACCCAAACAAAATTGTTGTTAATAATAAAGTGGTAGACAGATTAGTCGACCACGAAGATTTAGTGTATTACGCAAATTTAGAAACTAAAGTAATACCAAGAACAAAACTTGCGGTAGGGGAAACATTAGATATTGTTAATTCTACGGTGGCTAGTTTAAAAACGGACGCAAGTGATCCGGCAACTGTAATTAATTTTTTACAGCCTGGTGGGAGAAAAAGTTTTGATACATCATATACTGACCAAATAACGGGATTAAATTCGCGTACGGGTGGAGGGATAAATCAAGGTAGTATATCATCTAAAAATATTAATGGTAAAACTATTAATGTTAGAGACGTAAATAATTATTCAGATACCCAAATGTTGGGTATTACAAACATTTCAGTTAAAGTTGTTGCTAATGGAATACCAAGTGTTGACATGACATTAGTCGATGTTCAGGGTAGAACATTATTTGAACAAGGAGAAAAATCAATTTACTCCGTTTTTTTTAATTTACCATACCCATTATTTTATTTAACAATAAAAGGTTACTACGGTAAGGCAATAAGATATGCGTTAAATCTTACAAAATTTAATGCTAGTTTTGACCAAGATAGTGGTAACTATAATATTAATTTAACTTTTGTTGGTAAATTAACGGGATTGTTAAGTGATACATTATTAGATTACGCAAGGGTTGCCCCAAAAATGTATCCAACAGTTGTCGAAAGAACAGAACCTACAAATAATAGTGCAACGCCAAATAGTACTAACAATGTTACAACAACCCAAACCTCGTTAGGTGCTCAAAAAATGGATGAGGTTTATAGTATATATGAATCTAAGGGGTTAATAGAAAAAGGATTTCCAAGATTAACTATTGAAGAATTTATATTAAGGTGTGATAACTTTAATACTGCGATACAGGAGGATATTAAAAAAGGAGACTTTGCCGTTTTAAACGATATAAATTCATACGCTAATTTAATAACTGAATTAAAAAATACGGTTTATACTAAAGTGATAAACACGTATCTAGACACCGATAGTTATATTATACACGATAACGAGATATATTATCCTTTTAAACCTAATATTGACTTCCAATATAGGGAACAATTAAAGACGGATATTAGTGCAGAAATCACAGGTGGTGTTGAGAACTTTAAAAAAAATGCATCATTTGGTGAGAATGGATTATATAAAATAGGTGACGAGACATTTGAAAACCAAGAGATACCTGTTTATTTAATGCCTAGTGACATCATTATACAATTTTCATATGTTAATTTAACTGAAACCGATTATAAAAATACATTAACAAAAAGGTTAAACAGGGTACCAACAGACTCAGAATTAATAACATTTAAAACACAAATAACAAAAGATTTTGAATTATTCGGTAAGAAAAAAGATTTGGCAACCGGAAACATTGTAGACGACATCCCAACGTTCTTTAAGTATGGTGAGTTAGAAATCGGTTCAAGTAATTATGCGCCAAATAGTTTTTTTGATAAATTGGATAAAATGAGTTCCACTCTTAAAACCAGACAAACAGTAATCGAACAAACGTTTTCCGACGAATTAGCGGATAAATTAATTAAGAGTAATGCTGGATTAGGATTTGAACCAACAATAAGAAATGTGTTTGCCGTCATAATGGCGGGTGTTGATACGTTCTATAGGTTAATGGACCAAACACATTACGATGCTTGGGGTAAAAAAAATAACCCAAAAAGAATTTCATCCATAATGCCTGCAGGTAAAAACTTTGGAGTTGATTCTAAAAACTTGGTTAATTATGTAGGTAATGAAAACAATAAAAACGTTGTCTACCCTTGGCCAACTTACTTTACTCTTGAGAAACAACCTGATGGTAGAGAGATGTATACTGTCCAATATTTAGGTAACCCTAAATATGTTACACAAACAAACGGTTTTGATAGAACGGTTTGGCCTGAAATATTCTTTACTGAAAAATATTTAGAAGCTGCGGTATCTAAGGCGCCTAACGCAAGACGCAGCTCTTACTCTAATCCGACGGTATTAAATAACTACGCATCATCGAATGGATTGGAATTCCCATTTACAGTTATACCTTATGAGGACCCGAGTGAAATTTCATTTTTCTATGAGTTATATGAGAGAGTTTATTTAACAAGTCACTATACTCAGTTATTTAGAGGTAACTATAAAAAAGACCAAGTCGATAAATTTATTGCTGATTTAGAGGCTCAAAATGTTAGAAGAGCAGCATTAGATAACCCAAATCTTTCTGAGAAGTTAAAAACAACACCGATTAGTTTAACCACATTAGAGGCGTACATGAAAAGTATTTCAAATAACGGAGCTTCTCAAAAATATTGGAACTTTGAAAGAGATAATTATACAACCGATTATATTGTTAATATGTTGGACAATCAATCCGGATTATATAGTTTAGATACTATTGATGGAAGATCGATAAGTTTAGACACTGCGGTTCCATTAATTGAAAATTTTAAAACATACTTAGAAAGTACAGAAACTTCTACTAAATTATTTAGTGATGTGATTAGTTTATATGTAAGTGGTGCCGATTACGACACCACAAAGACTATCACTTTTTTAGATGATAAGAAAACAATCGCTAGATTAAATGAAAATTCGTTATCACAAAAGTTAACGCTTTATGGAACATATGAATCGTATGATTACAAAAACTTTAACCAAACGGTTTTTAATGTGCCTAATACAAGTACTCCGGTTAAAAATAATATAGAATTATCACAACTGTTTAATGAGAAGGCTGATAATGATGCTAGAGTATTAAGCGAATCAAAATTAATTTATAATAGTTACAGTGGTAATGTTATAGATACCCAAACTACGTCAATATTTAACACCCCATTTTTTATTAATTCTTTACTTAAAGGTGTTGAAAATGAAAAAAATAAGTTAAAAAATCCATACGTTAGTTTAGGGTATATATATTTAAATACTTTTTTTAGGGACTATGAATTTTATAACATAGACACTAATGAGTATGTTGATAATTTAACCACAACCTTATTTAAATTTTCAGCAATACACCAAATGCCGTATTCATATATATTAAGATATGGATCTATTTGGCATAGATATAAAACATGGATCGATTCTAATAAGGTTACGGATATATTAGACGATGTATGGGTAGATTTTGACTACAAAAAGTTTTATGACCCAATATTAAATAACCTATCCACCCAATATACGATTAAAGATTATACTGGTGGTACTCGTACTTTTAAGGCGTTCGACACACAAACAGTTGCCCCTGCCAATATTAATTATATTGAAACATTTAATACAGGATTTTACCCTAAATTAATTAATGATTTACATTGGTATCTCACTAAGAAAGATTTGTTCACAACATATAATGGTCAAGAGTTTTCAGATGCTTATGATAAAAACAAATTAAGAATTGGTTCTAATACTAACTCATCTTATTTTATGTCGTTTAGTGGGGACTCTCTTGATTTAAATAGGAGTATCGCGGTAAATTCATATTTCCAATATTTAATATTTGATAGAGACGCGTCCGTAGATAAAAATAATAAAGTTTATATACCGATACCATCAAATGGTGGAAGCCCATTCAATCAGTCAGTTTTAGAATGTTTTAAAAATGGTAAAATAACTACAGACATTAAAGAAAATCCCGCGTTATATAATGGATCTGTTAGGACATTATGGGGATTAAGTAATTATGGTTATTACGATTTAACAAAGATACAAAAACCAACACCTGAACAATATACATCTGAATATGATAAATCATTTAATGGTAATTATGATAATGTTATTTCGGATTTATTTGCGGTGTTTACTCCTGACATACTTGATGAGTTTGAAAGGGCGTTTTTAGGGTTCTGTGACCCAAATGCCGATGCGTCAGAGATACTCATTTTAAAAGGTGAGAAAACATCACCAAATTATATTGACACTAATAAGATTAAAAATATTAAACAACGAAGACTTAAGGACCAAATTTTAAATTTATTAAAAGTAAAAGAAACCGATTTACCTAACGGTATAACAAACCAACAAAACCAAGATTGTGTTAGTATTGCTCAAGCTCAACAAATCTCAGCATCTAAAAAAATGGAAGAGTTTTTAAAGTTTGATTGTATTTTAAAATTAGGAAATCCTGGAAACTTTAATAGAAGAGTATTTAATAGTTTCTCAGACGACACTACTTTACATCCTGTGGATAGGATTACATATAGTCCTTATGTTAATGGGTCATTACCTGGAGACCCTTTAAATGTTACCTTACTAAATAGTGAAACTAACAATCCTGAAGCTTGGAAAACATTACAAAAATACGTTGGGTTTTCTTATTTTGACCAATACACAAATAGTGGATCAACAATCACTGACTTTTTCATTGAACAAAATATAGAATTCACTTCGGACAATATAAAAGTCCTTTATCCTATAATTAAAATTTACGCGAAAGAAAAACTTAACGCATTGACTAATGGGAATCCGTGGACCAATACAACATTCTTTACTGAATTTAATAAATTTTTAAATGACCAAAACGCAATACAGGCCGACATGGTTTTAGAAATATCTAACTATTCAAATAAAAATTTACCATCAACAAAATCAACACAATCGGGAGTTAATTCGTCAGTTAGTGGTGATGTAACAAAATTAAGTACGTATAATACTTTTCAAGCATTTAACGATAAATGGGTTGCTGGAAGTGATTTAACGACTAGAACAATATTTGAGGATTTTCTTTTCCAAAATACCGCTAATGGTGATGTTGGTAATTCATTACAAGTTGATGTTATGGGTATTGCTGAAATATTAAAAGGAGATAACACTATTTCTATATTAGATGTGATTGGTTTTATAATGAAAAAACAAGATAACATGTTGTTTTACGCGATGCCGGCTTACATTAATTTCTATGGTAACCAATCACCAACTAAAAATTCACAACCAAAACAAATAGATGTGCCTAATTCCCTTTTTGGTACATACACTGAAGTGAATTACCTTGACTCAAGACCTAAGTTTTTATTAATATATGTGGGTAAAGAATCAGAACACCCACAACAGAAAGATAATGCGTTTGTAATTTATGGGGATGATAGTTTTGATTTGAGAAACCCGTCAACTAACCCTGTTAGGATCCCTACGGACATCACTAAGTACAATTTCGCACTATCTAATAAAGTTGTTGGGTTTAACGTAGATTTTGGAATACAAAATCAAAATATGTTTGCGAGTGTTGAAGTAGGTATGGACGATAAGAAGAATACCGCAGCAACATTTGCAGTTAGAGACCAAATGTCTAATGGTGTGAACGGAGATAAAATTGCTCAACAAACTACCTCGATGTATTCTCTATATAAAAGTGCGTCGTACCATGCAACTATTAAATCATTAGGTAATGTAATGATACAACCTATGATGTATTTTAATTTAAGACACGTCCCATTATTTTATGGTCCTTACTTAATTAATAATGTGTCTCATAGTATTAATGAAAGAGAGTTCACAACCACTTTTGAGGGTAATAGGATGCCAAAATATGCATTACCACAACCTAATAGTTTAGCGACATACATTAAAACAAATTATTTAGAAAAATACCAACAAGAGATATTACAAACCCCAAATCCTGCGACCACAGTCACACCTGTTGAAACTAGTTTAGACCAAGACGCATCAGTTGGAACAACATTAAAACCTGAAGACGAATGTCAATTATTGGTTGATGCTAAATATGAGACATTACCGTTTGTTGGTATGAATAGAGGTCGTGTAACATATTCTGAAATGGCTAACAAAATAAATGCTGTTCCAGGTATTGATAGATATGTTGCAATTATGATGGCAACAATTGCGGTTACAAGATCATCTAACGGATTTGAAGAAGATTTATTACAACCTATTAATAATAATTTATTTGAAATAAGTGCCGCCAATGTCTTTGCCGATAACCCCGTATTAAGTGAGTTAGTTTGTGCGGATATTGATGGTTCTGCGGTTCCATTGTTTTCATTTAGTAACGTGACGGACCCTATTAATGTTGTTTACAATTTAAATAAAAACATGTCACCATTAATTGTTGATTTAAAAAATATTAACACAGGAGATGACGAAGATGAGAAATACCAAAAAGGTATTGTACAATTAATAATTTCTACATGGGATACAGGTTATGGTTACGGAAAAACCGCACAAGAAATTAGAGATTATGTTTTAACAAACGTCCAAAATAATAATTTAATATCCGCGGCTTATTCGGCTTACCTTAATATCATAAAAAAGGTATTCACGTTATTCCCGTAATTTTATTAATAAACGATATATTTATATAGAAAAAGAATTATGAACATCAAAAATTTATTAGACGACTATTTAAGAAAAGATACTCGTATTACTGAAAAACAAACAGGTAATGGGTACAAAGAAGTTTGTGACCTTGATACCGGAGATTGTTATACCATAAGAATGAAGGATGGATTAATCGAAAGAGTAGATAATACATTAAAGACTAATAGGACTTTAAAGGTTGAAACTCCAACAGGGGTTAAAACATTACTGAATGGTTAAAAATAACACGATGAGTTTAGACAAGAAAATTTTAGAAGAATTAAAAAGATTCAATCAAATCAATAATTACATAATCAGTGAGCAAATTGATGCTCCACCGGCACCTGAAGGAGAAGTTCCACCGGCACCTGAAGCGGGAGCAGCACCAGAAGGAGGGGCCGCACCGGCACCTGAAGCGGGAGCAGCACCTGAAGCGGGAGCAGCACCTGATGCTATACCTGAACCTATTGACATAGCAAATGATCCAGATGTTGAGGAAATTGATGCGGAAGAAACAACTGAAGGTGGTGAAGGAGAAACTGAAGAGATAGATATTACTGATTTAGTAAGTGCACAACAAGACATTAAAACAAAACAAGACGAGTTCATGGATGGTATGTTTGCTAAGTTAGACGACTTAGAAAGTAAGTTATCCAACATGGACCAAATTCTTGATAAGATTAATAGTTTGGAAACTAAATTTGACAAATACCGAGAAAAAACTCCTGAAGAAAAATTAATGTTACGTTCATTAGATTCTTACCCTTATAATCAAAAATTAACAGATTTTTTTGATGATAAAAAAGGAGAGATGGAAGCGACAGATAAGAACGAATATGTATTAACCTCTGACGAAGTTGAAAATTTTTCACCAAACGAAGTTAAAAAGACATTCAACATTTACGACCAAGAAGACGATAACTAATTATTAAATTATAAAAGACAAGGGACTCTAAAAGGTCCCTTTTTTTATGTGTTCTCATTTGACATTCTAGTATTTATACCTATATTTGATGTAGATAAAAGAGTAATAATTTAAAATTTATTTATGGCAAATTCAGTATTAGATTCCGTACTTGCGCAGTACGAAAAGAACGCACAACCAAGTGGTTCACAGAGATCAAGTATCTCACAAGAAGACAGATTAAAGAAGTATTTTTCGGCAATCTTAATGAAAAACGAAACATCCGCTCAACGCAGAGTTCGAATTCTCCCAACTAAAGATGGTTCATCACCATTCGTTGAAGTTTGGTACCATGAAATTCAGGTTAACGGACAATGGGTTAAATTGTATGACCCTGAGAAAAATGACAACGAGCGTTCCCCACTTACGGAAGTTTATAACGAACTTATCCAAACGGGTAAAAAAGAAGACAAAGAATTGGCATCACAATACCGTTCACGTTTATTCTACATCGTTAGAGTAATTGACCGTGATAACGAACAAGATGGTGTTAAATTTTGGAGATTCAAACATAATTACAAAAACGAAGGTATCTTAGATAAAATCCTTCCTATTTGGAAAGCTAAAGGTGATATCACGGACGCGGAAAAAGGTCGTGACTTAATCATCGAACTTAAGAAAGCTAAAACACCACAAGGAAAAGAGTACACCGTTATTCAAACAGTTATGTATGATGATCCGGCATTACTTCACGAAGATAAAGAAATCATGAGTGGATGGTTGGAAGACGAGTTGACATGGAATGATGTGTATGCTAAAAAACCTGTTGAGTATTTAGAAGCGATTGCAGTTGGAGAAACACCAATGTGGAGTTCAGACCTTAAAAAATATGTTTATGGTGAAAGTGCTGACATTTCTATTGGTGGAACAAATGTGAAAGAAGAGGTTCCTGTAGTAGACCCGCAAGCTGACGAAGAGCCAGCTGAAGATTTACCATTCTAATCTCATAAAAAAATTAATGATAAGCCTCATATTGCATGGGGCTTATCTTTTTAAAAAAAAATAATATGGCAATTAAAAAAAACGATTTCAGTTCATTAAAGAAGAAATTTTCCACATCGGCAAAATATAAACCACAAAGATTTTTTGATCTTGGTTCCCCGTTTTTGGATGCCGTTGGTCTACCTGGACCCGCAATGGGGCACATTAACATGTTCTTGGGTCACTCTGACACTGGAAAAACAACTGCACTTGTAAAAACTGCGGTTGATGCTCAGAAAAAGGGTATTCTTCCTGTGTTTATTATTACAGAACAGAAATGGTCATTTGAACACGCCAAACTAATGGGGTTTGAATGTGATGAAGTTGTTGACACCGAAACGGGTGAATTAGAATGGGATGGTTTTTACATTTTTAACAACAACTTTGATTACATCGAACAAATCACAGATTACATTAATAGTTTATTAGATGCACAAGAAAAAGGTGATTTAGATTATTCATTATGTATTATGTGGGATTCAGTTGGTTCGGTTCCTTGTAAAATGACTTATGAAGGTAAAGGTGGAAAACAACACAATGCAAGTGTTTTGGCAGATAAGATAGGTATGGGAATTAACCAACGTATTTCAGGTTCACGTAAATCTGATTCAAAATACGAAAACACCCTTATCATTGTAAATCAACCGTGGGTGGAATTACCTGACAACCCTTTTGGACAACCTAAAATTAAAGCTAAAGGTGGAGAAGCTATTTGGTTAAACTCATCTTTGGTATTCTTATTTGGAAATCAAAAAGGTGCTGGTACAACAAAGATTACCGCAACAAAAGACAAACGAACAGTTAAGTTTGCATCAAGAACAAAGGTATCGGTTATGAAAAACCACATCAAT